>OBUW01000144.1_pt1 | contig 52788 bp, 30 predicted proteins | sample 1475761 | NCBI WGS metagenome assembly OBUW01 (sample SAMEA2579908, study PRJEB22360) | human gut metagenome | biome: human gut; feature: human-associated habitat; material: faeces | place: Denmark | collected 2008/2010
AGGATTAGATATTTGTTGTGGTTATACTTTTCATATTTTAAATTGATGCACAAAACAAGTATATATAAAATGTGTAATTACTGTGATGACAAGAGCATGAGAATACTGACCCTAATGCCACAAAAAATAGTGACAATTGTTATTCTAAAAGTAGGAATTGTTATTTCTGGCTTTTCTATTGAAAAGTGATTTTGAGATAATTTGGTGTAAGAATTGAAAGAAAAAATTGATAATAGTCTAAATTGTAGAGCAATTTACCACAATAACTTCAACCAAACACAAAACATATCAAAGGATATCAAAACTGTAGTCTGTTCGTTTTGATATCCTTTTAAATATTAAAATACTTTTACCCAAGTATGACTCTTAAAACAGGTTTCGTAAAATTCTTGTCTACACACCAAAGTAAATAAATTATCTGACAAAGTAAAAAAAATACGCGAGATGCTATCACAAATTAGGAATAAACTTTAAAATTCATAACGTAATATCTCTTGTTATAAGAAACTGTAGTGGAAATATAACACTGACAATCAAAGATAAAATATCCGTTCAACTCAATAGAGTATAAAATATAGTTAGAGCATCCAAATTGTATGGTGGAGAAGGAAGTGGGTGAATCCAAGCATGCATTTTGTAAATTGGTGTACCAAGATAACATATCGTTTTTGCGGAAAATAATTGATATCCGGACTGATCTGGTGTACTCCATTAAGTGCTGTTTAGTAGGTGGGGTAGATTTCGGTAAGGCTTTTTTTTTTTCTTAGGTTTAGTACCGATTCTCCCAACCATTACTAGTAATGAGTTTGTATAATTTATGCAGTATGGGTATTGAATGTGGGGAGGAAAAAAGAGAAACTGGAAGTATGCCCCAGAAAAAAAAAACTAAGACGGACAATTGCAAAGATGGAGCTTAAACACAAATTGTAATTATATATATGGCAACAACAGGACTGGAAAATATTTCTTTGATTTTAACACATTTTTTTTTTTAAATTCATTCTTCCAATACAAAAAGAAGTGTTTTGTTTTATAAAGAGGAAAACCAATAAATCATGTCAATATTATTAAGAGAACCTCCAGAACATATTTACCATACAATTCAAAAACAAAATCTCGACGCAAACCAAATCTCGAACACTGTGGCAATTCCAAGCTCTCAAGAACCAGGCCATTCCCACATTTACAGAAATGCTTATAATCCTAAACATTTGTTTTCTACTCCATACCCTGGAATTGACACGTTGTATGATACTTTTGAATTAAGTGCCGCGGTGAATGCCGACAAACCTTGTCTTGGTAGTAGAATCAAAAATAGTGACGGTACTTTTGGAGCATACACGTTTCAAACATACCATGAAATACGTGAAAGACGTAACAATCTTGGATCAGGTATTTTTTACGTGTTGGAAAACAATCCGTACAAGACTGACAGCGATACTCATAAAAAATTGAGTTATGATTCAGAAAAGAGCAAAGATTCATTTGTACTTACTGTTTACTCACATAATCGTCCAGAATGGGCCTTGTGTGATTTGACTTGTGTTGCCTACTCAATTACCAATACTGCATTGTACAGCACTTTGGGCCCAGAAACTAGTGAATACATTTTGGAATTGACGGAATCCCCTATAGTTGTTTGTACAAAAGATAAGGTTCTTGATTTGATCAAATTAAAGAAAAACAACCCAGAAAAATTACGGAATTTAATTGCCATTATCTCCATGGACAAATTGGAGTTGGAAGATAACAAATTGACTTCTTTAGCTCATGAGAATTCAATCAGTTTGTTTGATATGGGTCAAGTTGAAAAATTGGGGTCCCTTAACCCATTGGCACCAATCCCACCTAAACCTGATGATGTTTTCACCATATCTTTCACTTCAGGTACCACTGGTGCTGCACCTAAGGGGGTCGTTTTAACCCACAAAAATTTGGTGTGTGGAATCACTGTTCACGTTGCTGGATTTGGGTTGGTTCCTGGACGTATCCATTACAGTTTTTTGCCTTTGGCCCACATATACGAGAGAGTTTTTCTTCAATATGGTTTAATATCCGGTATGAAGATTGGATATCCTCAGGGTCCACTGCCAACAACCTTATTTGAGGACATTAAGGTATTAGAGCCAACATTTTTGTGCTTAGTGCCAAGAGTTTATACAAAGTTGGAGGCAGCAATTAAAGCCCAAACAGTGGACAGTGACAAGCCCTTAATGAAGTATTTGTTTACAAAAGCCATTAATAATAAATTGGAGTTGCAACAACAGGAAGACCATGTTAATCCTAGCAATTTGGCTTACGACTGGTTGTTGAATCTGTTGCGGAAAAAGATAGGTATGAAAAATGTGGAGCTTTTTGTTACTGGATCAGCCCCGCTTGCAGAGGAAACTTATTTCTTTTTAAGGGCAGCTTTGAATTTACCACGGGGATTCCACTCTGGTTACGGGTTAACAGAAAGTGTTAGTGGTTGCTCTGTGTCTCCTGGCCATGCCAACAAATTCTCGTCAGGTCCAATTGGTGTGTCAACAGAAATGAGATTGAGAGACATTCCAGAAATGGGATACTTTGCTAAAGATGAAGTAGGTCCTCGTGGAGAATTGTTATTAAGAGGACCCCAAATTTTCCCTCGTTACTACAAGAACCCTGAGGAAACAGCCAAAGCTTTTGACGAAAATGGCTGGTTCTGTACAGGTGATGTGGCACACATTGATGCAGCTACTGGAAGAATCAACATTATAGACAGAGTGAAAAACTTTTTCAAATTGGCACAAGGGGAATACGTCAGTCCAGAGAAGATTGAAGGGTTATATTTGGCACAATTCCCTTATATCTCTCAATTGTTTGTCCATGGTAATTCATTACAAACATATCTTGTTGGTGTTGTAGGGTTAGATCCAACAACCATTGCCAGTTACATCAAGAAGAGATTTCACGATAAGATTGAAAAAGAGGCAGATATTCTCCAGTTTTTGAACTCTCCTCAGAATAAAAAGATTATGTTACAAGATATGAACAAGGTCATTGCTAAGGAGTTGCAAGGTTTTGAAAAATTGCATAATATCACAGTTTCTTTTGAGCCTTTGACAGTTGAAAAGGGTGTCATTACACCAACAATGAAAATCAGAAGACCAATTGCTGCCAAATACTTCCAAAATGAGATTGATCAAATGTATGAAGAAGGCTCTTTGGTGAAGAATGGAGCTTTATAGGGTCTGTATCGTAGAATAGGATCTAGTTATTGAAACCCTTATATGCTACAATCGAGTTACTGTTCTAATTTATGTATTTGTAAATCGTTATCCCAACACTATTATATCAAGGTTGGCCTTGTTTATTTTAAGGACACTTCTCACCTACAGAGTTTTGAAGTAAGAACAATGTTCACAATTTGCATTGTACTGGTGATACCCTAACAGCTCTATATAAATCAACAACGTAGTTTGATTGTCTAATACATTTCCACCCCTGTGTTCTATCTAGTAGCAAATGGCATCGCAACATGACATCTTGATACAATTTCTAAATAATTTGGCTCATTCTCTGGAGTAATATGACCATGTCTAATCAAAAAATCCACTATTATCAACCCGCAATTCGGTTTAAATTCCTTGTTATGAAGTTTTTCCAATACTTGATCAACATCCAAAAGTTGAAAGTCTTCAGCTTCCCCATCTTGCGGTTTGATAATATTTTCTTCATCGTCAAATTTGATGTCATACGTATATTCTACCTCTGGTTGTACTCTTCCATCTTTTGTCAAGTACATATATGACACGACACCAGTGCTTTTAATATGCGACTTTACAAATTCCTCCTCCAATCCAGCTTCCTCAAAGCATTCCTTGATGACAGTTTCAGTTAGGCCATATGGATACCCCAACCCACCTGCAACAGTATTATCTAATTTTCCTGGATAAGTTGGTTTTGTAGCTGATCTTCGAGGAACCCAGAATTTCAATTTCCCATTTGATGAGTTCTCTGGAGGGACGTATCCATTAATATGAACACCATACGTTACTACCCCCAATAAAACTGAGAATGCTCTTTCAATTAACATGTATGGGACACTGCTCGGATTATAGACAGTGTACAACTCATTTCTCCAACCTTTATCAAGCAATTCGTGAAACTCAGGATACTGTCTCCATTGATTACCAATATCTTGAAAAAGGGCATTTCGTTTCTCAAAGGAATCATATTCACTTCCTATCTTTATGGTCTTGGCATCACCATCAAATTCAAATGATGGAGTATGTTGAAAGAATTGAGCAACAAAAGGTGCAATATACCCTAAAACTGCCCCGGCATCGTGCGTTAACAATTTATAGTAAGTATCATTGAGTCGAAAAGAGTCAACTTCATTTATGACATTTAGCAAAGACTGTACCATTTCAATTATTCAGTCAAAAAAAAATTGCCAAGTTTCTGATGTAAGTCAGACTATGAAAACTCGTATCTCGTCTTCAAGACATAGTTCTCCTCCAGATTAGAAATGAGAAGAATTTTTTTTTTTTGAGTTTTATTTTGATATCGTTACCAAAATACTAGACAGGATAATTAATCACCCTCTTAATAATGTCAGGGTCATCAAGGTCCCTTCTTAAGGCCATAGAAACGTTATTCTTAGACTGGCCCGACGATGAAAAACAGAAAGAGCACCGTCAAAATTTAGATGAGGTAATGACCCAGTATTTGGACAAGCATAATAACTTGGCAACGCTTCTACTGACAACTAGTATGAACGATGAATTGTACGTAATATATGATAAATACATAAAACCATCTGAAGATATATTACGTGAATATGTGTTTCTTGATATACTCAAAGAAGTCCTGTCAGTTTTTAATATTGATGAAATTAATTTGTGGCTACGAACATATTTGAAACCAGCGTTGGATAGTGCAGGATACTTTTCACAATTTGTCGATAAAGCAAGAGATCTTATTAGGAAAATAGCTATCAACTATTTGCAAACAAATGACGAGAGTCTAAACTTTGAAAGAGGAAGAATTGGAAGTATAGTCATGCACCAAATCATGGAGATTTACCTCAACAACAATAAAAGGCTAGAATATCTAAACTTGGAACTGAATGATAGCCAGTCATATCAAGAGAGGGTGCGGTTTATTAAATTCAACTGCTTAAATTTGCTTCAAGAGTATGGGTTGAAGCATATATCTAATTACACTAAATTACTAGATCAACATTTGAAGGATCCAACTGAAAGATTAGAAACTTTAAATTTATTCCTGAAATTAGTTGCTACACAAAGCTCGCAGGTCTCGTATATTATTGAATCAGATTTGTTTTCAGATCTATTGAAATGCCTTCTATATGATTTTAATGATGCATCAGTTTTTGCTTCGGCCACTGTGTTGGTGATGCTAATACCACAAGTTAGTACTAAACTTGGTCAACACTTACCGGACTTATTTGCCATCTATTTGAGGTTAGTTAACTGGCATGAGCTAAACAAATATGTAACAAACCGTTATGAATTGTTTATGAATTACATGAGTGAAGATTTCTTGTCGTGGAAAATCGATAATACAGGGAAAGAAGCACACGCGACTGAAATCATATTTGACTGGCAATATTATGGGACTTTGTTGTATGGGTTATTTGTCTTGAACTTTATCGAATTTTCAGCAGCCCCGTTGAAGTATTTGCAACAGCATAAACCAAAATTAATCACTTTGGTGTTGCTCGAGGGAATTGAAGCCAACATCGAACATGCAACCAAAATGGAATCTTTTGCCATTGCAAAGAGTAAAGAGTTTTTACAATCTTTATTGTTACATCCAAAGATGATCAGTTTAGATACTTCTCAACAACGTGAACTTGAAGCTCCCGTTGAATGGATTCTACAACAAAACACAGGGTCGATTTCTTCGGAAGATATAGCTATTTCATGTTTGAGTTTAAACCCACACATTATGGCCGATGAAGCTTTCAAGAGAAACAACATACCTCCTGATCTTTGGTTTTCAAAGCGTGACTCAGTAAGTCAGAATGAATCACATCATCTACTCTCAAGGAACTCATCATTGGCTGGTCCAATGTATATCAATGTTAAGGAGAGTCATACAAACAAACTTCTATCACAACAAGCCATAAATGGCAGAAAAATGTCTATAATACCTACAAACTTGATGATTGAAGATGATTCCAACAATGGAGTTAAATTCAAAGAAGTCAAGTTTAGCGACGACAACATTTCTGATGCAGATATATCATTCAATGGTGGACTGTCTGATAATATCATGGGCAACTCCTCATTATCACTTCGAAACTTTCAGGAGAATCACAAAACAACGGACCCTATTCCGGAGTTACTATCTACACATGAAAAATTATATGCAAAACAAGGAGACAATGATTCGTCTTATAATGACGATAAGAAGTCTGTAAACAATTTTATTAATGACAAGGGAAAATACGAACTAAGATTGTCTCGACCAATTTCATCACCAACCACAAACGTGGAGACATCAAGTGTGTTCAAAGCATCACCACTTTCAAATGGAGTGAAAAATAATGCCGACACAGTTACCTTAAACTCTGTGAATATTCCTAAAACTATTAGCGGAACTGCGATCGATTTTTACCAGAGAGAGTTATTATTGTACAAAAATGAGTTAGAATTTTCAAGCTACATGAAACATTTGAACAAGTTTTATTATTTGAAATTAAAGCAAAATAAACAACAAGAAACTGTCGAAGCAAGAGTTGATACTAAATATGAGAGTTTAAAAGTTGTATTGGATGAGACAAAAGAAAAGTTGACAAAATTATCCACTGATCATGACGAGGAAAAGAAAATATTGATTAAAAGATTGGAAGATTTGAACTTGGAGAAAGAAAAATTGACCAGAGAGCTCAATGACACCATCAGCAAGACATCTTCTGATTTACTGAAGTATGATCTATTAATAAAGGATGTTATACCCACCAAAGATTATGAGATTGAAAATTTAAAATTGAAATTATCAGCATTGGAAGAAAAATTGAAAGAGAGACCTGAAGAAATGCATACCACAGATAGTGAGACCACAACTCAGTCACATGTAGAAGTTGATGCTACTGTCTACGACTTGAGAACAAAGTTGCAACTTGTCAATGAAAAATATAACCAAACTGCACAGGAGCTTAAATCATCCAGTGAAGCCTATGATAAGATGGTTAAAAAGTACGAAGAAAAGCTAAAAACTTCAAAATTGAATCTTCACGAAAACCTAAATTCGTTCACCAAAGAAAACGAAAAGAAAATTCAAGACCTATTGACCACTATATTGAAATATGAGAATCTTCTTGAAGAGAAAAACTCAAAAATATTACAGTTGTCTTCATCAAAGCCAATTTCCATACCTATTGGCACACCAAGGCCAAGCACCAGCAGCAACAAGCTGTCGAGACATGACTCGTATGATCCTATATTTAGTTCGTCGGCTTATTCACCTTCACAACTACAACAACAACAACAACAACAGCCATCGCCTCACCATCATCATTCTGGTAATGACATTACTGCTATACAGCATTCTACTCCTATGGGACAACTATCAAGTAGTTATTTCCCACCACAGCCTATCCGCAATAATTCTGCACCTATTACAAGTACTCCAGCTGCCTCACAGCAAGCAATTCCAATTATAAGAGGCAGAGGTGGTTATCAAAAGAGATCTAAGAAATTAATGTGATGCCACTAACACGTTGTCAAGCTATTAATTTTAAATAGAAAATAGGGAATGTAATAATGGAGGGGGAAATTAACAGTATTATGGACATAGTCGTGCATAATTGATTCCCCTAAGCCGACACGCAAATTTTAGTTGGTATTATTATTGAATAATTTTTTTTTTGTCTATTTTGGTTTACGTGTTGTGTTTTCACATTGTCTGATAAAACACACACTGAAATTTTTTTTTTGAAAAACTCTCTCTCCAAATAATATAATATAGATCTCCACCATTCTTGTTACTTCTTTCTTTTTTAATTTGTTTTTCGTTTTTCGTTTTCTTCAACTGTCCAATTCCTTCACGATTGAGTTGTGTCAATTCTAGTAAACATGTCACAGACTTTAAAAAAGAGAGGCGGTAATAGCAGCGGCAGGAAATCGCCAACAACTTCTAACATTGAATTTGATGATAAGAAAACTGAGTTCGATTTGAATGCAATTGTTCCTCCAAAAGAACCAGAGTATAAATACTTGGCAGCTCTAACTTTGGTAACCCTTCTAGCAATTTACACTAGATTCACAAAACTAGGCACTCCAAATAAAGTTGTTTTTGATGAAGTCCATTTTGGTAAGTTTGCGTCCTACTATTTAGAACGTACTTATTTCTTTGATTTGCACCCACCTTTTGCCAAATTGTTAATTGCATTTGTTGGGTGGCTTATTGGCTACGATGGTAAATTTAAATTTGAAGCCATTGGTGACTCTTACATTGAAAATAATGTTCCATATATTGCATACAGATCTTTACTGGCTATTCAAGGTGCCGCAATTGTCCCAATTATGTTTTTAACCATGAAAACTTTAGGGTTCTCCGTTGCAGCTTGTTTGTTTTCTAGTATAATTGTGTGCTTTGATAACGCCCAAGTCACTGATTCAAGATTGATTTTGTTAGATGCTACATTAATTCTCAGTGTTGCATTGACTATATTTTCGTATTCCAAGTTTTCGACATTTAGAAAACAGCCATTTTCTTCGAAATGGTGGACCTGGTTGTTAGCCACAGGGGTATCTTTATCATGTGTTATCTCCACGAAATACGTTGGTGTTTTCACATATCTTACCATTGGTATTGCTGTTATTCACGAATTATGGATCTTGTTAGATTATAGGAAAGGGTTGACTTTGCAAGAATTTGCAAAACACTTTTTTGCCAGATTATGGGCTCTTATAATTGTTCCATTCTGCATTTACTTGTATTGGTTCTACTTGCATTTTGCCATTTTGACTAGATCTGGCCCAGGTGATGCATTCATGTCTAGTGAATTTCAAGAAACTTTGTTGGAGTCGCCATTAGCTGCTCACTCCAAACCAGTGCAATATTTTGATCAAATTACTATCAAGCACAAAGATACTGGTGCATTTTTGCACTCACACCAACACGAGTATCCATTGCGTTACGAGGATGGAAGAATTTCTTCCAATGGACAACAAGTTACTTGTGTAGTACAGGAAAATGCTGCCAATGATCCAAACAACCAATGGGAAATAGTTCCAACTCTGGAAGGAGCCAACAAAGGCACCAAAGTTTACACAAATGACATTGTCAGATTTAGACACGTTGGTACCGGTGGTTATTTATTAACTCACGATGTGGCTTCACCTTTGAAACCAACCAATGAAGAGTTTACTGTTGTTTATGACGACGTTGCCCAACAACGTTACAATGAGACATTATTTAGATTGAGATTGCATGTTCCAGGTTCAAACCCAAAGAAAGAAAAGAATAAAAAAGAAATCAAGACGTTAGCAACTGACTTGAGAATTTTACATGTTGATACTGTGGTAGCTATGTGGACCCATAATGATGAATTATTACCAGAATGGGCTTTCAACCAACAAGAAGTCAGTGGTAATAAAAAAATCCCAGATAAGGACAATATTTGGAATTTCGATTTGATCACCAATTTGCAAAGCACCGATCCAAGAAACCAGTATGTTCCTAAAAAAGTCAAGACTTTACCATTTTTAAGAAAGTGGTGGGAATTACAAATGTTAATGTTCCATCATAACAATCAATTATCATCAGAACATCCATTTGCAACACAACCTGGTGAATGGCCTTTGGCATTATCTGGGGTTTCCTTCTACAACGACAACACCGAGAAAAAACAGATTTTCTTTATTGGAAACATCATTGGGTTCTGGTTAGAAGTTTGTTTCTTGTCAATTTATATCGGTATTTTATTGGCTGATCAAATAACACGTCGTCGTAACGTACACGTGTTAAGCGACAGAGCAAGATCAAGATTGTACAACACTTTGGGATTTTTGTTTGTTGGCTGGGCTGCCCATTACTTGCCATTCTTCTTGATGAACCGTCAAAAGTTTTTGCATCATTACTTACCAGCACACTTGGTGGCTGCATTGTTTTCTGGTGGACTTGTTGAATTCATTTGCTCCAACAACTCAGCTAGACCAAATGGCAAGCCTGTTGGGGTCAACAAGTACAAGATTATTGCTGTTGTTGCTGCTTGTTCTACTGCTATTATCTGGTTCTTCTTCTATTTCAGACCGCTTACTTATGGTGATGTTTACTTGACTCCTGAGGAAGTTAAAGCTAGACAATGGTTAGACATCAAGTTGCATTATGGTAAATAAAAGTAGTATGTTTACTATATTGACTATCACTGTTTTTGTTTATAGCCTGTATTTGCATTTGTTTTCTTTGTATATGTAAAGTTAAAATAATAAAAAAAAAAAGCGATTACTATCATTAAAAGTCTAATTGAATACAATTGTGGATATTTGTACCACGGCTTTTCGTTGAGCTTATTTTAATTTTTCTGTTGATCTTCAACAATATTAAATCGTCATACGTGAAGAGGAAGCACGTTCTATTTAAAGATATCTTCTCTTTTCATAAAAAATAAAAATCATCTCCAGTAGGGTTGTTCTTAATACTACAGTCATGTCAATTAAATCATACTTAACAAATTTAAGACAACAATTGAAGTCCAAGTCCTTGAACTCCCCACTTACCGTTGTCACTGGTAATCAGTCAGCTGACATGGATTCAGTTGTTAGTGCTTTAACTTTTGCTTATTTTTCCAATTTGCATAGTAAACAGTACATAATTCCATTGATTAATATCCCTAGAAGAGACTTGAAATTAAGAAGAGATATAGTAACGTTATTAGATTACTATTCTATAACCGAGGATCTTTTGTTTTTTGTAGAAGATTTTCAAAACATTGTCAAGGAATCAGATCAAATATTGATCAATTTGGTTGATCACAACAACATCCAAGGAGATGAGCTACACGAAGCATTTGGAGCCGGAAAACTTAAAGTGGTAGGAATTATTGACCACCATGAGGATGAAGGACAATTTGTTGAATCGCAACCAAGAATTATACGTACTTGTGGATCAAACTCCAGTTTAGTTTTCAATTATTTTTACAATGAATTCTTTAAAAATAATACCTCAAAATTCTTAGAAACTCAACTTGAAGCTATAAAGTTATTGTTGGGACCGTTGCTCATTGACACATCCGGTATGACTCAAAAAGTCGAAGAACCAGATACGGAAGCCTTTTCCATTTACCAAAAAGCATTAGAAGGAGATGAAAAATTTATACAGTTGTTTGCAAATTCTGGAGATAAAGATCCATACACCAACTACCATTCTACTTTAAAGGCAGCTAAGAAAGATGTCTCAGGATTCAAATTTGTTGATCTTTTGCGTAAGGACTACAAACAATTTACATTTGATAATGGTGACAGAGTTGGGTTCAGTTCAGTCACTAAGGCATTCAAATGGATTGTGGCCAATTACTCCAAGGAAGAAATCGAAAAAACATTGATCAAAACACTTGAAGAGAACAATATTGATTTATTGATTATTGGAACTCATTTCACTCGGAAGGACAATGACAAGTACACAAGAGAATTCGGTTACTATTACAAAAAGCTGGAAAACGAAAAATTCAACAATTTGCACAATTTGGCAGAAACAAAATTGCAACTCAATAATGAAGTTTATGGAGCCGACAAGATTGTATCAACAGTTGAAACCTTAAGCAGCCACGGCAACTTCAAAGTATTTAACCAAGGAAATATAAGTGCGTCAAGAAAGCAAGTTGTTCCAATTGTAAAGGAGATTCTTGAAAATTGAAAACCTTAGATGTAGCTTAGATAACTAATTAAATAATTATCAGTACCAATAGATACACTTCTCATAGAAACCGGCATTAAACTGTTTATGGTCTTTATATCATTCAAAAACAGCTTTGCAACTTCTGGATACGGCACATCCAAAGTTTCATAAGATTCTTCTTTAGACACATTGTCCGCACATAGTACTTTGAGTGCATTATGACATATTTTCCCATCAATCACCACATTTAAGCCTAGGCTCATAATCCAGATAAATTTACTTTGAGCTTCAACTTCTATTTTGAATTTCCTCACAGCAGAAAAGTTGATTTTATCCAAAATGACATTATAAATAAACAATCCAGGACGGTACTGCTCTTTATGGATAGCATTTCCACTCTCAAACTGTAGCTCGACACACCATTTAAAAATTTTCAAAGTACCCTGAAACATTTCACCAAGTAGTTGACCACATTTGTTGCAAGTGATTGAGTCTTGAATTTTGACGATGTTCCTGTTAGATTTCTCTAGTAGATAGTAAGAGCCGATGATAATAGTTTTATTGTCTGGTTTTAGTATACCTTTGTATTCTTTCTTATGCTTCTCGTAGTTCTCTGGCTTGTGGCAGTGCCAAAAATCCATCATCTCATACCATTGTTCTGATGGCATATCTTTAAAATCATACTGAGATGAATCAATCAATTCACTGTTGCAATTCTTACATACAAATATGAATTTATGATTTCTACCTATTTTCGGAGTTTGTGAAAGGTCTTTACATGACCATTTTTCAATAGCTTGATCAGTAAACGGTACAGTAGAGTCAAGTCGTTTTTCATGTATTTTGACTCCAAATGATACGGTGTTATTTGCTAACTTCAATCCTGTTATGCTTGCTTGTGAAGCTTTACATGGTAGATGAACGTCAATAGGTGGGTTGTTTTTTAGCTCAATGGAGAGCAATTCTCCAGCAATACTAATTCGATTTATTTCATCAATGTTGAAACCACTTTGGACATCTAGAGCTACTGATATTGAATTTAAACGTGGCAAGTATTCTGAAAAATACATTTTTTTGCTATTACAGAGATGATGACGAAGAGGTTTGTAGATTTTTTTTCTCTCTTTTTCCGTCTTCCCATTACGATCTTCATTTTATCTCATTAAATCGCAAAGACCATAATAAACGCGTTCCAAATTTGTTCAGGATATTTTTTTTTTTGTTTTTTATTTTTGTTGTTTCTATCATAATCGATACCTACCATGTCATATGTGATGGACGAAACAGAAGAAGGAATAAATATAGATAATACACAACATGATTTAGAACTTGATAGAGACTCCTCGACCCAACAGCCTGCACAAACACACGAAGATGATGGTGATTTGCTTGGGTTGGACAAACCAATCAAACTAAAAACGCGTGCCAAAATAGCTAAAGTTGATAATCAGAGAATTTTCAACCACAATGGTATACCCTTACTTGTGAAAACACATTCCAAATTGTTAAGAACACTTAAGAAGAATGATAAAAACTTCTATTCAGAACCAAGAAGCTCAATATCGAAAAGCCAGAAATTTGAGCACGAGTATGAGAACTTGAGTTCAGTATTGCAATTCTATCAATTGTGGTGTCATGGCTTGTTTCCAAAGGCAACTTTTAAAGATTGTATCCACTTAATTCGAGCACTCGGTGCTAGGTCACCACAACTCAGATTGTATAGAAGAGAATTAATAGCAGCCGAATTGCATAAATTAAAGGTTGCCAAGGGAATAATAGCTGATGAAAATCAAGACGCACCAAGTATCCCAGAGGAAGAGAATACAACGGATCCTAGTAATGAGGAATGGAATTCTATGCATATGTCAGCTTTAGTACCAGGTTCTTCAAACAAAAACGGTCTCTTTGTGGATTCTAACAGTAATGAAGACTTTGAAACAACAAATGAGGTGAATGCTGCTGCTAGTTTAGCGGACAAGGACGCTTTATCCACCGATGATAAGGCTGAACAAACAAATGCTATCACTTCCGACACACACAACAATGATGTCGACTCCGATGACCCTTTTAGTGACGATGATGATATAAATATAGATGCTCATACTGAAAATTTGCATCCAGCTTCCGGTACACAACATCAAGACCGTCCCAAGGAAACAACCGAAGAAAATGAGGACTTGGAATTAGAACTAATGAGAGAGTACGGCGCATAAATTCTTTAAGTTCGTGTATATATCTCATGTACATATATATATTTTTCTATATGTACTGGCATGATTAAAAATATTTGAAACCAAGTCATTATCGATATCTTTGTACAAATTTACAGAAAACAAAGCAATAAGAAACCCCCCACTCCGTAAATAAACATCCGAAAACCTCTTGTCCACCACTGTACTTTTTTTCTTAACAAGTACAGAATTGTTCCTGAAAAATGGCAATAATATCCCTCGATTATAAAAAGAGTTTCCTCTCAAATTCTTGTACTCTATCCCAAACTCAGACATGAATGCCTTGTAATGAATAGAACTTTCAAAATGTTGCGTGGTAAAGTTAGTACCACAAAATCCAATAACTCGTGTCATGAATTCGTCATGTACGTTTTTGCGTTTGGCCAATTTATTAAAGTGTTGGAACGATTCTGCTTCCACATTATCTGCATGACCCTGAAAGAACTCTTTTGCTATCAGATACGGCTCGGCAATCCGTATTTCAAGAATATAAACCAATTCAAACTGATAATTTGTTGCCAAAATCCTGCACAACACCGAACCTGCTTTCTTCATGGATCCCACTGAAAATAGGAATTGCCACAAATCTCTTTCTTTGATAAGTGCATTCGAAAGCTCTTCATTCTCAAGTTCATTTGAGGTGACACCCAGTTTAATACTACTGGGACCATACTTTATAAACCGATAATTATTATTTTGTGAGTACCTCCCCCCTGAACCGTCTTTCTCAAATACCAAAGAAGATTTACTGCTAGTTGCTCTGCCAATTTGCTTTTGCAAGTCTTTCAAGTCTTCATTCACATACACAAAATCTGTATTATTAGTTCTTGCAGAGTATCCACTGAATTTGAACATTATTTCTGACAAAGGGGTTTCTAACAAACTCATGATTTCTTTACTTGCAGATTCTAATACGGAACAGTTCTCTTCGTTAAAGTTGTCTTTTGAAAACCTGTCAAATATTGATAAAACTCCAACCACCTCTTGGGTGGATGTGATCAAGGGAACTCCACACCAAAAACGGATATAAGGAGAACTAGTTACCAATGGATTGGCTCGAGTCCTCCAATCCTTTGTGGCATCCAATAATAAAAAATACCCCTGTGAGAGTATGGCATGTGAGTCAATTGCGATGCATCTTGGCACGTAGCTAGTATTTAACATGGTTTCAATTTTAAAGTGGCACTTGTAGTTGTCAATCATTGACAAAGCAACCCCTGGTACCTGAAATGTTTTCCGCAACTTTGAAAGTGATCGTTTAAAAATTGTCATTTCATGCCAATGTGGTAATTCAATAAACTGTGATACAGCATTTAACCTTGACGGTTCATTATAACTTTCTGGAGGTTTCATATAACCGTTATTTAACATGCACGGAGGACATGGGACTTTGGACAAATTCCATTTGCCTTTAGAATAAGCATCAATAAAGTGTGATTTGGTCAGTATAATGGGTGTTAACAACAAATCCTTAGATGAAATGGCTATTAAATTTAGCTGTGGTGTTTTCAAAATGCTCAACTGTGAAGAATTTGAAGTAGTTCCTGTAATTGGCAGTTTTCTGAACTTTTTATTATGGTGACTTGCATCTCTGGAACTTCTACCAATCATGAGATTTAATGTTCTTGATTCACAAACGAGAGGCTCTATGACTAAAGCCCTAATAGATGTTCAATCGAATGAAAGTGTTTCAACAAGTTTCTTCAAAGAAAAGTTTGTTGTAAGTGCATAAGATCGTAGTTCTTGCAGAATTCTATCCCATAGATGTATAAGGCACCTCCTTTTTTTTTTTTGCAACATTCAAAAGTTATGCAATAATCTCCGCTCTTACACCGAATATAGTATTATTTTTATTATGCTTCATATTCTATACAGCCTATTTAGCATCTTCCATGTTGACATCCTTGTCCTTGTCGTTATTGTCTTCTTTGCTTTCATCAATCTTTTCCAAATCCGTACTGGCTTCTGCCTTAGCTCTATCGGCGGCCTCCCTTTCTTGTCTTGCCTTTTCTTCTTCCAAAGATAATCTCAATGCCATTGCCAAATCTGGGTCCATGTTTGGATCAATGATATCTCCAGCACCACCAGCACCACCAAAAAAGTCCATATCACCACCCGAGACGCCAGCACCGAATCCACCGTCCTCGACCAATATTGGAGATGAAGCAACAACCTCATACAATAATCTGGGCCCTGGGGATATTGTAACAAGATGTGAATTATCGTGGTTATTTATAGTTGACTGAAATCTTTCTAATTTGGCAGTGTTGACACCTTCTTCACCAAAATTTATGATGTCTACAGCCACATTATTCTTCTTCATTTTTTTAGCTAATTTTTCCAATTCTTTCTCGGACTCCTTTATAGGGCTTCCAACAAATATAATGATTCTTTGCTGTTGGACCTTATTTTGACGGTGTTTCAATGCCAATGCTGCTACTTGGATTCCGCTCGAAAAGTTATTTTCACCTTGAATTTTGGTTTCATGAACACCAGCCAATATTTTACCAAAATCAGTTGTCAAGGTAGATAATACTTGAGGACCACTACCACCGTAGGCTAATAATCCGACTGTATTTTCAGGGTTTGAATTAATTTTATTTTGAAAAATGAATTCCGTTGCAGTTAATTGTGCTTCATATCTAGATGTCAAAAAGTCACCATTCCTCATATACTCAGAGTTGTCAATGGCAATCATAGTAGCCTCAAGAACCATTTTTGTTTCTTTAATATAATACTGTACGTTTTAGGGATAGGGTAAAGAATTGAAAATCAACACTGTTGAAAAGGGTGTATTTGGTGAAACTGATTAAAATTGCCACTGATTTTGAGAATCAATTCTCAGAACAACAGAAAAGTAAAACCGAAGAAAAAAAAAAATTGTGTGTGTAGAAATCTCTACAAAGATGATAGTTTATATGCAGTTTTATGACAAAGTAGTTCTCTCTCTTTTTTTTGTTTCAATTCCAATTGACATAACACGTCCAAGAACTGCTCATATATCAGACTGTTCCCGGATGACCTTAAACTATGAATTATACTAAAAAACAGAAGGAGGCAATATTAAATCATCTTAGATTGGAGAGAGCAAAAGTAGCGAAACGGAATGAAATATCCAAGAAGAAATTAGCAGACCAAACTTCCCAAAAGGTACTACGAAGATTGAATGGAGTCAGTGTAACGTTATGGGATATCAAATTGAAAGACATATTTCAAGTGGAAAGATCAAAGAAACTAGTTGCCAAAAACCTAGTCAGAGACGTGCAGGACATGAGGCGAAAACTACTACTTGAACAAAAGAAAAGTCCACTGAAGACAACACACACAAGCACCACTTAACAAACTGATCATCGTCCACCTTCACTCCCTTCTCCAAAACTTTGAAAGACCAGCACTTTTAGTTTTCTATTACAATCTCACTTTTATGCAATAATTTATTCAAATATTTAAAAATTTATAAATGTAATCTAAAATAATATACAAAATTAATGGTTTAACATCATCAAACAATCGAACACCAGAATTGAATGTATACAAGGTTATTTTTTTTTTCTGTTTTGTGTTTCTGGTGAACTTATGCGTCTTCAGGAATGTCATCATGGAAATATTTCCCTTCTGTAGTTTCTGCAATGATTCCTGCTCTAATACACCAGTCACCAAATGGCTCGTTTTCGTTTCTTTCCAAGCTCCATCTTTTGAATAAAGGTTTCAAAATGTCCAAAATCTCATCTTCTTTGATGGAATATCTATAAATCTTATTCAATCTTTGACCATGATGACCACCTCCCAACATTAAATTGTATGCCCCATATGCTTTACCAACCAATGCAACTTCAGCAACCCAAGGCCTAGCACAACCATTTGGACAACCAGTCATTCTCATCACTATCGAGTCATGTCTCAAACCATATTCTTCTAAAGCTTCTTCCAACTTGGTAATCAAAACCGGCAAGTATCTTTCAGATTCGGCCATAGCTAAACCACATGTTGGGAAGGCAACACATGCTGCAGAAGATTTTCTTAAAGCAGAAAAGTCAGTATTGTCCAATTTATACTGAGCTAACAATTTTTTCACTTCATCCAAATCTTGATCAGAAACATTGGATATAAGAATATGCTGGTTACCAGTCAATCTGAATTCTCCTGATCTATTTCCTGACTTCAAGAATTCAGCGATCTTACGCAAACCAGTTTTCTGCGGCAATTCTGGGGTATTTTCAATTCTACCATTTTCGATGAATGCAGTGAAATGGTTGTATCCTAATTCATCCTTGCACCAGCCAAAATAGTCAATGTTTGATTCAATCTTGAATGGTCTTGGCTCGTCAAATTTATAGCCCAACAATTCCTCAACTTTTGCTTTAAAGACATCAACACCAAGGTCATCAATGGTATACTTCAATCTAGCATGCTTTCTATTTGTTCTATCACCAAAGTCTCTCTGCACCAACATGATCTTTTCACAAGCAATGTGAACTTGGTCTTTGGATACATAACCCAACATAGACCCAGTTCTAGGATATGTCTTTTTATTATTATGTGTAGAACCCATACCACCACCAGCTAAAACGTTAAAACCAACCACTTCATTGTCTTCAACAATAGCTATCAAACCCACATCATGGGCATAAACATCAACATCATTGTATGGTGGAACTGTTATAACAATCTTGAACTTTCTAGGTAAATATGTGACTCCATATTGTGGTTCCACATCAGCCAAGACATTACCAGCAACCAAGGTTTTCTTTTTAGTTGGTCCTTCTTTACGGTTTTCCCAAGCTTCTCTGTAGCCAGGTTTATCACCAGCATCATCACCTTGTAACCAAATTTCATGATATGCTGTTGTCTTTGGTAACAAAAATTCAGAAATCAAAGCCCCGATTTGAGAAACTTGACCATGAACCTTAGCATTATGTGGTAAAGCTGAAACCATAACATTTCTGTTAACATCCCCACAAGCAGCCAATGTATCCATCAATGCTGAGTTCATGCCTCTGATTGCTGGTTTCAAGTCGTGCTTGACCACACCATGCAATTGGAAAGTAGCCCTGGTGGTCAATTTCAACGTACCATTACCTCTTTCATCAGCCAACTCGTCCATTTTCAAGTATTGGTCTGGAGTAGCAATACCACCTGGTAAACGAACACGCACCATAAAAGCGTAAGCTGGTTCGAGACCTTGAGCTTTACGCTCATCTCTAATATCACGATCATCTTGCATATAGATACCATGGAATTTTGTCAACTGTTGATCAACCGCAGAAATGGCACCAGTGGATTGATCGTTTAATCCTTCAACAATCGTACCTCTAAGATAATCTGAACCAATCTTCATATCTTCATTTGTAATTGGTTTTGGTTCTTCAACACCTTCAACATTGTCAACACCTAATGCGGCCCAGATCTTTGGAATCCATTCGTTGAAACCAGTAGAAAACCCATCTGCATCTTGGTCGTCACCTAATCCAATATCTGCCAATTCAACACCACCATAAAGTTTTAACTTGGCAAACAAGTCCTTGGCAGGTTTGTTATAGTAATGTTTGTCTTCTTTTCTTGGCCAGTACTGGGAGTCACCTAAACCAAAAACAGAAAACCTGATACCAGATAAATCCAAATCTGTGGTGTTTTTAACACCGTCCCAGAATTGTTTACCATTAGTAGGAAATTCCCCTTGTCCCGATGTTGAAGTTATAAAAACAACATTAGTTTCAGTAGGCAAGTCTTCAACTGACAAGTCATCCATTTGTAAAACAACAGACTTCAAACCTCTACCCAAAGCTTGTCTATTAACTTTTTTAGCAACGGCTTCTGCATTTCCCCCATCAGAAGCAAATGCAACAGTCAAAGGTGGACCGGATAACCCTTGTAACAATTGGGCGAATGATTCGTCTGCAATCTTAGATTGTTTGGTTTTTGCCTCGGTGTTAGCATTAGCAGTCAAGTTTCTAGACAACAATGGGTCCTTAGATGCCAACAAAGTCAATTTGTTTTCTCTTTCTAAAAAGTCTGATAACTGCTTTCTTAAATTGGAAGAATCCAATTTGAATGCATCGGCTTCATTTTGAACTCTTGGGTTGTATCTGTACAACGGCCAGTATCCACTGTCAACAGCTTTCTTGGTCTCTTGTAAAACAGTTAAGGTATTGTCTAATTCGCTGTTGTATGGCAAGTATGCCAACACAATTGAAGGACCGTTAAACTTTTCTGCTTCAATAAAAGCCTGTAATACCTGAGTGTAAGATGAATAGATGGCAACTGAGGCAACATAACAGTCCCCATAATTCATTGCATATAAACCAACATCTTTTTTACGAGAACCATTAATGGCCTTGTCGGAAGATTTTTCTGAATATGGTTCAGAATCAATAATCAACATGTTTATGTTCTTCCCGGAGGTTATCACATTGTGAACACCAGATGACCCCAAATCGTAAGACCAAGCATCAGAACCAATCAACCAATTTTTTTCTGTCGTGAAATGTCTAGATAAAGCTAGCAATTCGCGAGCAGTGGTAGTTGTTTCGTCTGTTTTCAACAAATCTACTATTTCGACTGGCAATCTATTTTCTACTTCACCACTGTCTTGTATTTGTACTAGCCATTGAGAAAGAAGTTCAATCAACTTACCATTATCTACTGAATGGAAGGAGTTTTCTTTTATAGATTTTTGGACCAATGAAACCAAATTTTCTTGTTGTTCTTGATCAAACAAAAAGGAACCAAAACCAAATTCTGGATTGACTTCAAGACCAGCATTAGCAGCTTGGAACTCATTCAACACTTTCAAATTGGTCAGATTGATTTGCTGTAATACTTTAAGATAAGCCTGTTCTAAATTATGGGCTTCTGAGACTGCTTCTAAATAATCCTCATACTTCTTCTTTGAAGATTTGGTAGCCAATACGGTATTCACCTTACCAAAAGATAAGTTTTGTTTAGGGTTATCAGATCTAGTGTTAGCCAACAATTGTGAAATAGCAGCAGTATAATCTGTGACAAAACCAAAAGTTGCAGACACAATTTTTGTGAAGTTCTTCAAAGCTTGATATTTGGAATATTCTGAGAAAAAATCAAGCAATAATGGTGCAAATGTAACAATTGGAGTAGTAGATTGTTGTACAATAGAGATTGTTTGAACACTCGAAGGAATGATATTAAGCAAATGCTGCAATTGGAAAGGCTTGTAAATTTTGATATTGATCAACAAGGCATTCTCTTTGTTGGCAGCATTAACCAATTCATCGTTTAACTGACCCAAAAACAAAACAGCATCTTTTTGACTCGAAGCTTTGTTTACAACTTCAAATGGTTTGACATTGAACTTCGAGACAATGGAATCCAATGACAAATTTTCCAACTTCTCTAACAAAACTCCCTCAGATAATTTAATTGACTTCTTTGATTGATAATCAGTTGGAGCAAAAAAATGGAAAACAGAAGTATTCAATTTGGTGGCCAAGTTATAGGCCAAGTTGGCATAAGTGTAAGCTTCTTGAGACGTTTGCGAAACCAAAACTGGATACTGTAGGTCTCTTAATGCGGTAACAATTGCGTAATCAAAATTATTCAACTCAATATGAGAAACTATCTTATTTGTTTGGAAAACTTCTGATGAAAAGGATGGCAAGTTCTTCAAAAGAGTGACACCATCAGTGGTGACAGTAACAACTTCGGTTTCAGCATCCTCGTTATCAACGTCGTTCGATTGCGATACATATTGTTGTACACTAGAATATGGTTCATTTGAATTTAACAATGTGATTTTTTCCAGGAACAAATTTGTGAATGTTGACTCAACAGATTTGGCAGGTTGTGTAACAAACACTGTACCTCCAATATTCTTCACTACCTTTGCAATAGCTTCTTCCTGACGTAAACTCATTAGAACTCTATTAGTATTATATGATGGTAGTGAGTCTATTATTAGAAAAACTTCAAGGCAAAGGAAAATTTTTTTTTTTGGGTCAATCTATCTATGGATCTATCTTGGTATATATGTATATATGGATAAATGTTAGTCAATTATATTTTAGTGGAGATGATATGATTATGTACAGGTTGAAAATATATTGCGACCTGGCACGTGAGTAATGCGTAATATAAAAAATTGTTTCTTTGATTGGTTTAAGTATACGAGCATAGTGAAAATTGAGAAATTCTCACATGTGGCTAATCAGCAATTTCCACGACGGGATTTGAAGGATTAATACTCTCTTTTTTTTTTTTTTCTCCCATCACCAGAAACACCAATGGAAATAAAAAGTGAGGATTTGCAGCAATCCTAACACACCTGAAACGTACGAGATTTCTAGTTAGTCTAAATTAAGAGGCAAGAATCTATGTACAGACCCCGTCAAATGGAAATTAAACAAAATGACGAAATACCTACAGATTAGAAATTATGAAAACCCATTAATCGTTTAACTTTAAATAATACAGCCCAATATATATAGATATATGTAAGTATACATTTGTGACTGTTAGCGACGTCTATTAGGAGCCCGTTTCCAAGCAGCGTGATCTTTTGGTCGGTAGTTTAGCGTACCAATACAAGAAGTATACGGCACTAAATGGTTATAGGCTTCTTTACCATTAGTAGGCGATTTAATGTTTGTATAAGCTTTGTAAACACTGAGGGGAGTCCATTCAACGTCTCTATCTGACTTTTTCCTTATTGATCTGGGTATTTCTGGTGGTAGTGGAGATTGTCCATTTAGAAACATGTCTTGTATAACAAATTCTTCGCGTATTGTTTTCCTCACTGCATCACTCACTGTTTTCGGTTCCAAACTCGCTACTCGCACATTAATTGTGTTCAAAAGGTCAACTGATACACCCGATTCGTCATTTGGCCATTCGTATATTGGTGAAGTAACAAAATCTTCATAGTTGGAAGTCACGTGACAAGGTGATTTAACTAACAGTAGAACCAGAACCAGCAGCGTGGTAGTTGTGGTAATGGTGGCTGCTGTATTGACTTGTGCTGGACTTTGATTTAGAAAGTCATCATTCTCTTCGTTGTAAATATAAGATTGGGGTTGAAATTGCTCAATAGGTATACCGGTTTCCTGTAATTCGTGCTGTAGTAGTAACAAATCGTGTTCACAGTTTTCCGAGCTAAACAAGTTTGCTGCTGCATTATCAAACTCTCTACTTGATTCAATATTTCCTATGCTGTTGTTGTTTTCCCTTTCAAGGACATTCTCAAGGAAAGTTGAGTAGTCAATACTCTCTTGGAATACCAATTCTTCTGACGACTTGTTGTAGCGGTTAGAAGTTGTAACTGCGTGATGGGTGTTCTGCTCTACAAATCCTATAAGATCAGTTGTGTCTGTATCGTACTCGGAAGAAAATGATGGCCTTAGCAGCTGGTGTGTTTGGTTTGAAATGGCAGGGGATACATCTATTTCGCTATTTTCAAACGCATGTGCTGTTAAACTGTGGCAGGTTAGGTACTCTAATTCGGAATTTGTAAAGTCAACATTCAGTTGGTTATTCGGTATTTCATTTGGTGCTTCTTCAAGTATATTACTAATATTGTCAGGCTTAACACTTCTAGTTCTTTCTGAACCCTGGTTAGAAATTGTATACTCTTGCAAATTCAATTCTTCATCAAAATTTAGCACCATTTTCTTCCCCAAAGAAAACAACCAAACTAATAGACCAGCTCACTATTTGGTATTTTCTCTTTCTTTTTATTCTTTGGTGTCTGTTCGAATTGTTGATGCAAGGACTGACAGCTATCAGGCTTAACTGTTGAAAACTTCTGAAAGTTTAATCCAAATAATGATAGCGGTAACGATCAAAAATGAAAAAAAAAATGGTTAGTAATTAGGACAAAAGCAATATCAGGTACTGGTGAATATCGAAAAAAAAAATTGGGAATATAGCAATGTATTCAATGTTTTCAAGATAACAAAAAAATAATTAAAGGGCACACCCAAATATTTGTTTACTTTACATTTCAAAAAGCACAGTTTTTATAAAACAATCATTTTTACAGAGAAAAAGAGACCAGACAATTTATTTACAAAAGAGTGGTTGACCCCCCTAAAAGATAAAGTGAAGGATTGGAGGTGCTGGAATTCATCTTTGTTCTCATTTAAAAATTGGGAAAGTGCAAACAAATAAGATGATTTTAATTTTGACAATAATTTGCAACCCAAATAAACAAAGAAACACCACCCACAAAAATATAAGCAACACATAAAGCTAGCTAAATCAAATGAATTTTATATTAAAATTTTAAAACTTTATTCCAACCCTAGGAGTCTATATTTCAATATTAGTTTGCTTTTTTTTCAATTTTTTTTTTGTACATGCAAGGTTGAACTCTGTATACTTTTTTTTTTCTTCTATTTTTTTCGCAGCCAAATTGTTACATTTTTCAAGACACCAGTACTAGATAATATGATAAAACTATAAAGTATCACTAATACTCAATCTTGCAATAAAGCATTCACTCATGATAAGCCATTTTCTGTTGAAGAAAGTCTTTAATTAATAATATTACAAAACTACATTCAATGAATGTAGTAATAATTACTTGCAGTTACTTCGAAATATGTTTTGTACATTTTATGGGTCGTGTATAATACACAGAACCATTCAACTAAATTTTTCAATGAGTCAAAAACATCAACTAACGAGACAATCAGCAAGTGAAAAAAAAGAATAAAAAATACAATAAATTCTTGTTCTTTCATTTTAACAATATTTATATCACAGGACTAGGAAATTGCAATTCAAGCATATCTGATTTTTTCTTTTCTTATTCTTCTAGTTGTATCCTCCCCTATTATTCAACTAAATACAAAAAAGGCACATGTCAATCACTCGACTTTCAAGTGCTAAGCTTTTATTAAGTAGCACGTCACGCAAACTACAGGTATTAAGGTTAAATAGTACAACGACCAAACCCCTTACCCCTAGACAAAAATGGCCGGAACTTTTGGACTCTGATTTCATAGTGAATTCTCAAGGTGAAAAACAACCCGATTATGTCAAATTGATATTAACTTCAAGAGTGTACGATGTTGTGGACGAAGCCGGTACACCATTAACCAATGCTATCAATTTATCTCATAGATGTGGTGCCAATATCTATCTTAAAAGAGAGGATTTGTTACCAGTTTTTTCGTTCAAGTTGAGAGGTGCATATAATATGATTGCCCATTTGCATTCAAATTCCCCACAACCTATATCAGGGGTTATTGCTTGTTCGGCAGGAAACCATGCCCAAGGAGTTGCATTTTCTTCGAGTAAATTAAATATCCCAGCCACAATTGTCATGCCTACTCCAACACCTTCTATCAAGTACACCAATGTTTCAAGATTAGGTGCCCAAGTTGTATTGTATGGAGACGATTTTGATTCAGCAAAACAAGAGTGTGAAAGGTTGAGCACAGAGCAAAATTTAATCAATATTCCACCTTTTAACCATCCTTACGTTATTGCTGGTCAGGGTACAATTGCTTTAGAGATTGCTAGACAATTGAGATTAGATAAATTGAATGCCATATTTGTTCCTGTAGGAGGAGGTGGCTTAATTGCAGGTGTGGCAGTGTATTTGAAGCATATTGCCCCTCACGTCAAAATCATAGGAGTAGAAACGTATGATGCCGATGCATTGAACCAGTCTTTAAAGAATAGTCGCCTGGTTACTTTGGAAAAAGTTGGTTTGTTTGCAGATGGTACTGCCGTGAAAGTTCTTGGAGATGAAACCTGGAGATTAGCAAAAGAATATGTAGATGAAGTTGTGCTTGTCAACACTGATGAATTGTGTGCTGCTATTAAGGATATTTTTGAAGACACAAGGCTGATTGTCGAACCTTCTGGAGCATTGTCTGTTGCTGGATTGAAAAAGTACATTGAAGAACACCCAGAGATTGACCACAGAGATAAGACATATGTTCCAGTTTTGTCTGGTGCTAATATGAATTTTGATAGATTAAGGTTTGTTAGTGAAAGAGCAGTTTTGGGTGAAGGAAAAGAAGTCTCATTGGCTGTTACCATTCCTGAGAAACCTGGTGAGTTTGCCAGATTGCAAAAAGTTATCAATCCACGTGCTATCACTGAATTTTCATACAGGTACAACGGTGAAGAAAACGCCGATATATTTGTGTCCTTTAATGTAGTGGACAAGAAAAAAGAAAAGTCTTCAGTTATAGCAGCAATGGAAAATTGTGGATTTGAAGTTGTTGATATTTCAGAAAACGAATTGGCAAAATCTCATGGACGTTATTTAGTTGGTGGTAAGTCACAATCTACAAAATCCTCAAATGAAAAAATCTATCAATTTGAATTCCCTGAAAAACCAAATGCTTTGTTTAACTTTTTACAAGCATTAAGGAGCGACTGGAATATCAGCTTGTTTAATTATAGAAATCATGGACATGATGTCGGAAAAATCTTGTGTGCATTTACTCTTCCTGAAGGATCTGAGGAAGACTTCCAAGAATTTTTAAAGAATGTTGGTTACACTTTTGTTGATGAATCTGATAACATCTTTTACAAAAAATTCTTGAGAAGCTAAAAGAAAAAGATAAAAATGATGCTAATGCTATTAGTTTAATAAACAATCTATATACATGTATACCTTGTAAGATATTACAGTTGATTTATCGGTATCTCGTCTGTTAATTTAGTCTTCTCTACGTAAGAAGGCTTGATAAGCGTCGTTCTTGATTGTCACTCTGCCGCTTAATTTCATCTGTTTCTTACCCTCCTTTTGTCTTTCCAACAATTTCTTATATCTTGATATGTCTGCTGCATGTAATCTTTGTGTTACGTCTTTTCTTTTTGCTTTGATGGTTTCTCTTGCCACCACTTTGTTATTAATTTTTGCTTGAATGGCAACTTCAAATAGCTGGTAGCTCAAAAATTTCTTAAACCTCGTAACGTACTCCTTACCCCTTGCTTGCGCTTGTGATCTGTGTATAACTGTAGTTAACGCATCTTGTGGCTCACCATTCACACAAAGCTGCATCTTAACTATATCTGATTTTCTATATCCTGCTTCTTCATAGTCAAGCGAAGCATATCCTTTGGTGCATCCTTTTAGTTTCCCAAAAAAATCCTCCACTAGTTGTGAGGTTGGGATCTCATACTTTAGCAATACCTGTCCTGTTGTCAAGTATTCGATCTCTTTCTGTTCTCCTCGATTATTTAAACACAAAGTCATAACATTTCCAACATATTCATTTGGAACGGTCATTATCGCCTCAACATATGGTTCCATATAGCTTTCAACATCGTGATGTTTCTGGTTGTCTGGAAAATCGTCAGGATTTGTGACAATTTTTTCTTCGCCATTTTTATAGATAATCTTGTAGGGCACGGTGGGGGCTGTCAAAATAATTTTCGCCCCATATTCTTTTTCTAATCTTTCTTTAAACACTGACGCATGTAATGAGCCTAAGAATCCCAATCTCCAACCTAACCCCAATGCATTTGATGTTTCCTGCTCTAAGGTTACCGACCTATCATTCAAAACTAAATTCTGCATTTGATCATCCATAGCATTAAACTCTTTCCCATCTGCAGGGAATGCCCCAACAAATACCATTGGCTTAGGTTCTTCAAATCCTGGTAAAGGTTCAAGACCTTCATGTTTGCCCATTTGATAAAACGTGTCACCCACAAGCGCTTCCCGAGGGTTCTTCATCCCCGGTATAATATAGGCGACTTGTCCAGCTTTAATGAAACTGGTCGGTGTTCTATCTGGATACATTATCCCAACTTCCTTAACGTCGTATGTCCTATTTGTGTGCGCTGACAAGATTTTCATACCTTTTTTCATTCTACCATCCACAATATGAACAAGCATTACCACACCAACGTAGGGATCATGCCAAGAATCCACCAATAAAGCTCGCAAAGGCTTGTTCACATCACATACAGGAGATGGGATATTTTTAATTACAGACGGTATTATTTGTTCGACATTTAAACCGGTCTTGGCGCTCACTGGGATGCATTCATTGGGGTCTAACTCAAATGTCGTTTCAATTTGCTCCCTCGCTCCAGGAATGTTAGCCAGATCCAAATCAATTTTGTTTATTATGGGAATCAATTTCAATCCCATGCTGTATGCCAAGTAGAAATTTGCTACTGTCTGTGCTTGAACTCCTTGAGATGCATCGACTAACAACAATGCTCCTCCACAAGATGCATATGACCTTGACACTTCTGCTCTGAAATCCACATGCCCTGGTGTGTCAACCAAATGTAATAAATAATCTTGTTTCCCATCGTTATAAAACATAGACACAGTCTGGGCTTTCACTGTAATTCCTCTTTCCCTCTCGACATCTAATTTATCCAAAACCTGAGACTTGGATCCTGGTTTGATCACCCCTGTCATTTCTAATAATCGATCTGATAATGTGGACTTGCCATGGTCAACGTGTGCCACAATACTGAAGTTCCGGTAGTTTTCAATTGGTATTTTATCTATCCTTTCTTCAAGTGCCTTTCGATATTGTTCCTGACCAATCTTGATCTTCATATCTTCCACAGAGTATAGTAGTTTCAGAGTTGTTAACCATCTTTTCGTTAGAAGACAACCATACTTTAAAGTATTCCCAGAATTCGGCCTTAGTAGCATTTCTTTGATAAGGAAGTAATTCTCATATTTCTATGTATCGCTTTAATCTGAAAATTTTTAATTCTGTTAATTATTTACACATAATCCCGAAAGAGTGAGGAAAAAAAAAAATGTACATACACTAATAATCATTTTACAACTCATAAAATCCAATTTGTTCAAATAATACATATTTTTAGGCATTGGCTTTGGCAAAATCATTTACCAAGTCAACTAGAGATTGGACACTTTTCAAGGTGACAGCGTTATATATAGAAGCTCTCATACCACCAACTGATCTGTGACCCTTTAAACCTGCCAAATTTCTTTTAGCAGCTTCAGCGATGAACTTGGCTTCCAAGTCTTCGTTAGGTAATCTAAAAACAACATTCATATTTGATCTCACTTGAGAATTGAACACAGGCAACTTGTAAAAGTCTGGATAAGATTCCAAGGCTTCGTATAAAATAGTGGCTTTCTTTTTGTTGATTTGTTCCGTGTTCTTAATGCCTCCATCCGCAATCAATTTATCAGTGACAAGTTTCAAAATATGACAAGTGAAAATTGGAATTGTATTGTAAGCAGAATTGTTTTTGACGACGGTTGGATAATGGAAAGCAATAGGAGATAATGGAATATTCAAACTTCTCAATTCATCGTCAAAAGCCTGGTCTAACAAACTTTTTTTGATAATGTAAATAGTCAACCCAGCCAATCCAATATTTTTTTGTGCACCAGCCATAATCAAACCATATTTACTGACATCAATTTCCTTAGATAAAATGTTTGAAGACATGTCAGCAACCAATTCGACACCTTCAGGTAAATAATCAGTGCCCGGAATATTGGTGAATTCGACTCCATGCACGGTTTCATTATCGCACACATACAAATAAGAAACATCTTCTCCAATTGGTTTCCATTCAGAATATGGGGGAATGGTTCCGAAATTTTCACCTTTTGTGTTGACAACAATATTTACATCAAAACCTAATCTTTGAGCCTCTTCGGAAGCTTTCTTGGACCATGATCCGGTGACTGCATAAGCAGCTTTCCCTTTCTTCCCAGTTCTCTTGGCATAGTTAGCAATTAAATTGTAAGCAATTGATGAGAATCCAGTAGTGCCTCCTCCTTGCATAAAAAAAACTTCATGAGTGTCTGGAATATTCAACAATTTAGTTAAATTTTCCTTAGTGTCATCGATAACTTTAATTGCAGGTTTAGAACGATGTGAGATTTCCCCAATTCCAATGTTATCACCCTCATATGAGATTAAATCATAAGCAGCTTGCTGTAAAACTGAAGTAGGTAATAAGGCTGGGCCAGCACCAAAATAATTTGGTTCTTCACGGTCCAATGTTCTTTGTTCTGACATGTTACTTCTATGTTGGTATTAGATTGAGTTAAATTAAGAATCGCCGTCTCACTCGCTTAAAGATGTAAGAAAGTTGATTAGAACAGAAGGGGGAAGAGGGATTGAAAAATCAAAAAAAAATAAAAAATAAAAAACCAGTTTCTCTTTCTCTCTACAACCCCGTTCTAATAAAATGTAAGTGTAGATTTTTGAACAGAGAAAAAATTAGTCATATCGCTCGATTAATGACTCCGATCTATTTAGTGTGTTATTCTAGAACCAGTAATAAAATATACAATCTCAACATCATCAGTATCATCTAGCAAGCAGTGTAAACTGCATTCTCTTTCACCAATATAAAGAATTACTGTTCGACATCTACCAACAATTTTGGAAGCCAGTTGCCAATCCTTCAATTTCACGTTTACCTCAATTTCATCAATATCACTTGTTATATCTTTCTCATTCTCACCCAATTGACTAGGCCCATTTCGAAGGGTCTCTCTCAATGAATCGTTTTCTGTGGTAGTTGGTTTATGAACTTCCAATTTATCGTTCCAACTAATTGTCACCTTGAATTTTCCAGATTCCTCTAATATAAACCCTAGAAACCCCCCATTTCTTCGACTGGCTCTGATAGTGACAGATTCACTTGACGGTACTTTTTTGAATTTTTCCAATCTTTTAAACATAGTGACAAATTCATTGGGCAATCTCATTATCAATCCAAGGTCCGAATGTGTAGGCTCATGTAGCATATCCTGTGCATCTCGTAGTATTTTAACTGGTATTCTGAATGTGTGGTTGACAACATTGGCATTAATATTTAAATTAGAATAAAACAAAGCCAAAGATGCCGTTCGTCCTGTTGTAGTGCTTGTACCCTTTGCTCCAGAAGTATCTGTACGTTGTAGTCTTATATTCAATCCTTCACTGTTTGCTTTATCAAAATTTTTCAATGTTTGTACAAGTAAATCTATATTAATTTCCATCAGAATTGTGTTATCCCTTACACTCTGTATCTCACAACTTTGAAATAGTTCAGAAACAGGTAGTTTACACCATACTTGCGGTTCCAGTTTAACCGCTTGGCCATTAATCAGAATCACACTAAGCTCACTTGGCGTGAATTTTAAAACAACAAATTTACGCACATGCGATATCAAACTTAAAGTCTCCTTCAACTTTTCGGAACTTTTTGTCATCAATTTCAACTTCATTTTCCGAAATATTGGATGATAAACTCTCCACTTGTTGTTTGTTAGGGTTATTCTTCTCTCTGGGAATAAAGTATATGAGATGTGTATACAACCAGATTCTCTCGAAGACGCATACAAAATACCGCGTCCTGTCCACAGAGAAGAGTTCACTCAATTATCGCCATCTTTTTTCCAAACAGCGACATTTCAATTGGAAAAAACAAATGAAAAAAATAACATAGAAGAACCAAAAAAAAAATAAAGCGTTCTTAAACAGTAAAATCATATATAAAGATCTTTTTGAAATTAGAAAGCTTTCAAATAACTTTGTTAATACATCACATCCAACGTGTACTGAAACAATGAATGAACAAAACGAGTTTTCGGATGAAGAAAATTTCAAGTTCTTTGGTCTTGGGGGTTGTAATGAAGTGGGAAGATCATGTCATATTATAGAATACAAAAACAAAGTGATAATGTTGGATTCCGGGATGCACCCAGCTCTAAGTGGACATGCATCATTTCCTTATTTTGATGAATACGATATATCAAAAGTTGATATCTTGTTGATTAGTCACTTTCATGTCGATCACTCAGCTTCTTTACCGTATGTTATGCAACAATCTAATTTTCGAGGGAAAGTATTTATGACACATGCAACGAAAGCTATCTACCGGTGGCTTATGCAAGATTTTGTTCGAGTTACATCAATAGGTAATTCACGATCCGAAGATGGTGGCGGTGGTGAAGGTAGTAATCTATATACCGATGATGATATCATGAAATCATTTGACCGAATTGAAACCATAGATTATCATTCCACGATGGAGATTGATGGAATAAGGTTTACAGCATACCACGCCGGCCACGTTTTAGGTGCGTGCATGTATTTTATTGAAATAGGAGGTCTAAAAGTTTTGTTTACTGGTGATTATTCCAGGGAAGAGAATCGACACTTGCATGCAGCCGAAGTTCCACCATTGAAGCCAGATATTTTGATAAGTGAATCTACTTTTGGTACAGGGACTCTTGAACCCAGAATAGAACTAGAAAGAAAATTGACTACACATATACATGCAACAATAGCAAAAGGTGGAAGAGTGCTTTTACCTGTGTTTGCTCTTGGTAATGCTCAAGAATTATTATTAATTTTGGATGAATATTGGAGTCAAAATGAGGATTTGCAAAATGTGAATGTTTTTTATGCGTCCAATTTGGCAAAAAAGTGTATGGCTGTTTATGAAACTTATACGGGGATCATGAACGATAAAATTCGTCTTTCATCAGCATCAAGTGAAAAGTCGAATCCCTTTGATTTCAAGTATATCAAATCCATCAAGGACTTATCGAAATTCCAGGACATGGGACCTTCTGTTGTGGTTGCTACACCAGGTATGTTACAGGCAGGGGTTTCAAGACAATTGTTAGAGAAATGGGCTCCAGATGGTAAGAACTTGGTGATATTAACCGGTTATTCGGTAGAAGGTACCATGGCAAAAGAACTTTTAAAGGAACCAACCATGATACAGTCAGCCACAAATCCAGATATGACAATCCCCAGACGTATAGGTATTGAGGAGATCTCGTTTGCTGCCCATGTGGATTTCCAGCAAAACTCTGAGTTTATTGAAAAGGTTTCTCCCTCAAAAGTTATATTAGTTCATGGTGATTCAGTTCCAATGGGTAGATTAAAATCTGCTTTATTAAGTAAATATGCTTCTCGTAAGGGAACCGATCAAGAGGTGAAGGTATATAATCCAAAAAATTGTGAGGAATTGATAATTGGGTTTAAAGGCTTAAAGATTGCTAAAGTTTTGGGTTCGTTGGCTGAAGAGCAATTACAGGTATTAAAGAAAATCATACAAGATGAAGTAAGTGCTGAGAATTCTAAAATAACAGAGCTCACTGAAGAAAAAGAAGAGGCCGATGAGATAAAGGAGGACAATGGTGAAACAGATACTACTCAAAAACCAAACGAGTCATCTATAAACGTGTTAAAAACTGGCCAAGTGGTGTCTGGTGTATTGGTGTCGAAAGATTTTAATTTGAACCTTTTGCAATTACAGGATTTGCACGAATTCACTCAATTGTCTACATCAATAGTTAAATCAAAGATGCATTTGAAAATAAATGCGGATATTTCGTTGATGGTTTGGCATCTTGAGCAAATGTTTGGTTACATAAATGTTATCAATGATGACGACGAAGAATGGGAATGTGTAATAATGGATGTGGTAGATGTTTTCATTGACAGATCAAAAGGACCTGGATTGTTTATCACAGTGGAATGGATCAATGACAATCTTATGGCTGACTCTTTGGCTGATAGTGTTATTGCCATCTTATACTCGATAGATTCATCGCCAGCATCCGTTAAGTTATCTAGTCAGAACCATAATCATGGCGATAATCATATAGTCAAAAAGGAAGATTCCATGGAAATTGATAGACCAGTTGAAGCACATGCGAAAACTGACATTAAAAGTAGAATTGAAAGAATTGCTTTACTATTAAAGGCTCAATTTGGGGATTCACTAAAAGAATTGCCAGAAGAAAAAGCTATTATTCAAATTGGGAAAACAGTTGCTAATGTGGATTACAAGCGTTTAGAAGTCGAATGTTCATCAAAAGTATTAAAAGATCGTGTGGAAAACGTCATAAAAAGAGGTTGTCAATTAACTGCTCCATTGAGCCAGAATCCCAAAATTGCATAGATTATATAGTAGTGTACCTTGAACAAAAGTTATAACACTCTTCTCACTTTCTCGTTTTGTTTGTAGATTTTTTTTTTTACTTGTTCCATTTTATCACTCTTTAAAACTAATATACACCAAACAAAACTGTTTCTTAACCTACTAGATAGATAACAGTACAATTGAATATAAATACATTACAATCACAGGCATTATGAGGTATGTTTGATTTAATATTGGCCCTTTTTCTTTTGCATTTCAGGATACTAACAGCACGCTTTTTGTTTTTGTTTAGTGAACTTATAGATAGACCTCGTTCAGAATTAACTGAATTAGAATTGAAAACTTTAGAAGAATATGAATTTAATCATGGACCCATGTCTATTTTGAATAATGCAGTCAAGAATGATAGTCCCATAATAATATCATGTCGTAATAATCATAAATTGATAGGAAAAGTGAGAGCTTTTGATAGGCACTGTAACTTGGTATTAGAAAACGTCAAAGAATTGTGGACTGAAGACATCAAGAACAACAAGGGTAAAAAAATCAAAAGTATTTCCAAGGAGAGATTCATTTCCAAAATGTTTTTAAGAGGAGATTCGGTGATAATCATTTTAAAAGCATAAAATTAAATAGTACTTGTATTATAATATTACATAAAAAAGAGAAATAAAAACAACCAAATGTAAAATGAAATTCAAAAAAGAAAGGGACTCCAGTTTAAACACCAACTCTCAAAACGTTCTGTCTCTGGTGTCTGAATTTGATCACTTCGTGTCTTTCCATTATATATAGAGCTTTCTCTAATGCAGAAGCACTAGCCTTACCTGAATCAACAAACTCTTTACGCAATGTCTTATAAGCAGTAGACCATCCAATTGGTAATCTTCTTCTCAACTCTTGTTCAACTTTCTTGATTTCAGCATTCAAGGTAACATCATTCGAGCTTCCAAGTCCTTGGTCGACAGCATCCATCGTGGAGGCAGTGAATAATCTGATTGCTTCCTCGACGTGTTCCTCAGTAGCAACAGGTGAAAGACGCAACTTTGCTAATGATTCTGTTATACGAATGATAGCTTCCAATTGTCTAACGGTAATTGGAATGGAAGATCTTTCATTCATCTCTGCTTCATTGAGTTGCAATCTTCTTCTAATAGACACAAAATGGGATGACAATCTTTCTGATGCTTCTGCGGTAAGACGTGGGGCACATCTCAATTTGACATACTGAATGTACCTTTTCATTTTCTCTATTGGAATTTCCCCTTCTTGTAACAAATCTTGTGCTCTTCCACCAGTATGAACATTCATAACGTGTTGAGCAATTGATATGTCCCTACCTTCATTGTGCTCATCTTTGACAATAAAAATCATGTCAAATCTGGACAAGATAGTACTTTGAAAATCAATATTTTCTCCTGGGCTTTTAAATTCATCGTATTTACCAAACACTGGATTCGCTGCTGCTAATACAGAAGTTCTCGAGTTCAAAACGGTCGTAATACCAGCTTTGGCAATAGAAATAGTTTGTTGTTCCATAGCTTCGTGAATTGCAACTCTATCTTCGTCTCTCATCTTGTCAAATTCATCAATACAAACGACACCACCATCTGCTAGGACCATAGCACCACCTTCTAAATAAAAGTCTCTAGTCTGTGGGTCTCTCTGAACTGAAGCTGTCAAACCAGCTGCAGATGACCCTTTACCAGATGTATACACTGAAATAGGAGCGATTTTCTCAACAAATTTAAGCAACTGGGATTTGGCGGTACCAGGATCTCCCAACAATAATACATTAATATCACCTCTTAATCTCATTCCATCAGGCAAAATCTTCTTAGAACCACCCATCAATAAACAAGTGATTGCCTTTTTAATGTCTTCATTACCGTAAATTGACGGAGCAATTGAATTGACAAATGTTTCGTACAAGTTTGGCATTCTTGACATTCTTAAAAATTCTTCTTCCTCTTCTTCACTAAAGATTATACCTTGACCATTTGCACCATTATCAATATCAGTTTGGTATCCTAATACACGCAAATATGGGTTACGAATCGCAACATTTGAGGTTGAGTTATTTCTTGCACTTTGTTTGGATTGGTAAATAGCATAAATACCGACAATGGTGACTCTAGTACCAGGAACAACTTGATTAGTCAAATATCTATCCGCCTGTAAAAGAATGTGTCTTGGCATTTCACCAACTGGAACCATATCTGGTGCTTCTTGCAATTTCAAAACCTGTTGATCAACAAATGTCGATTTATCGTGAACGATGACATAGGAATCGTTGGGACATTTCTCTTCTGTGGAATTTGGATCGGAGTTATGTGGTGCTAGACATCTAGGTGGTAATTGGATCTGCCCAAACCCATGTTTGACAGTAATTTTCATGGTGTGTTTACAAGCACGACATATCAATTGCACTTGTGTGGCTCTAGAACTTAAAACCGAAGCAGAAATAATAATACCACTTACTCTGACAATTTTTGCTATATGATCGGAATCCAAGTGTCTTATTGAGGTCTCATTGGCTTTAGAATATAAAATTAACTGACAAGTTGGGAAATCTTGAGGAATTTCGTCATTAGACAAATAAGCAATTCTTTTAGCAATATCAGTAATGGCATTTTCAAAAAGTGGAATCATTTCAGCAGGGTCATCACTTAATTTTTTATTCAACTCTTCATTGAATGCAATGAGATGGTCAGCTTCAACCTTTAAGAAATAATTCTTAATGAGCAAATTTTCTCTTAATTGATCTCTGTAAATAAATTGAGAATCAATTCTATATTCTAAAATAAATGAACGGAAAGCTTTTGTAATCTCATTGTAGGAATTTTCAGCTGGTTCTTCACCAGGTAACACATGTGCAGAAAACACTTCTGGACGTTCAAAAGACATGACTTGTAGTAACTTGTTGAATTAAAATCCAATCGATTGGGAAAAGGGAAATTGTTATATAAAAATATATGTTTCAAAAAAAAAAAAGGGAACGATCAAGAAAGATAGTTTTATAAACAAAATTGATGGGAAAATTTTAAAAGACGTGTTTGAAGTGATGGGTGAAAGAAGAACAAATTGAAAAAGAATAAGAATAAAAAAAGGTACTGTATATAACTTCAATTAGCTTTCCTTTTTGAGGTAAATTATTGTTGTTAGGAAAATCTTCAACATGGTACGCGACTAACAATTACAACTATGTGTTTATTGATAGAGAGGTAGTGTACTTGTTATCACTTTTTTTTTGTTGTTTCAGCAAATCATCATCAATAGCGATAACCACTCTCAACTTTCATAAATATGTCAAGCCGGATCAATCTTTTCAGATCATTATTTACATCAAACTCACTTAAATATGGAATACCAAAGAAAAACAAACTACCTCCAAGACCTAAACATTTAATTAAAGAGGAGGATATAGAGGAAAAATTTTTGCATGGAGGGAGGGGACCTGGAGGTCAAAAAATTAATAAAACGAATAGCAAAGTTCAATTAACACATATTCCTACAGGTATGGTGGTATCTTGTCAAGCAACTAGATCTCAAGAACAAAATAGAGCGATTGCAAGAGAGAAACTAGCTTTAAAATTGGATGATTTTTATAATCCTGGAACTAGCAGAAATGCCGTGCTAATGGAAAGAGCTCAAAAAGTGAAACAAAGTAAGTCTAAAAAGTCCAATCGGAAATACAAAAAAGTTGAAGATGAAAATATACAGAAACAAATGGAATTATCAAAACTAGAAGAATCGTTAAACATAAAAGACATTGATGATGAATTTGATGACTTTATCAAAAATGCTAAAGTGGATTTATAGGTCGTGTCTTCTTACGTACTAAAAGTAGTATGCACATTACTATTATTTACCTCATCTACACATTTGCAACCAACTTTTTATGTACATGGTAATTTTGAAATATAACTTATCTTCTTGACATACAATGCCACCTTTCTTTAATTCAATAATTTAAACCTCAATCAAAACATAATAATATACATTTTTTTTTTTTTGACAGTGAGTTAATTTTCCTATAGTGATTAGATGATGGCAATTTCCAACACTGTTTTACTTGTGATTTTAATTATCACTTTTGTATTAATACTTGGTATATTCTTTTTGGTGGGCTTTTGCTTTGCGTCTTGGTGCCCGTTCTTGTGTATTTGTTCAAAAAGAAGAAAGGCAAGAGTAGCTTTAAAAAACATTTTAATGAATCGGTCTAGTTCTTCTAATTTGGTTTCACAACCTTGCAAGAGATTGAATGATCTAGAGAATCAACCGGTTGCAGTAGAGAGAAATACCGATAGTGCTTCAAATATTGCCTTGAAAAGTTATCCAATGGATTCAAACCATTCAGCAAAGATCTGCAATGCAACTCAATCACAAATTTGTGACGGGAATTCTCCCAACGTTGATGAAACTCATGATCTGGATTTCAAAAGTGTTCTAGATAATTTTGATAAATCTGAATCTTGTATTTCACATAATTTTGTAGAGGAAAGTCGTAATGAGTCAGATTTGATGCCAACTTTGATTGCACACCCATCACAAAATGCAGAATCAATAGTTCAAAGTGAATTTGATACGTATTCACTTACTTTATTGTTACAATATTTAATACAAACTTCTACAAAACCTGATGATCAAGCAATTAGAAAAGTCAGTGATCCGTTTCTGGACAATTATATCAGTGTTGGTGAAAAAGTTGTTATTGTGAAATCATTTATTGGGAAAACTGATACTGAATTTCCATCTTTACAAACCGGTGATTTATTAAGAATTATTAAATTTATTGTTCGTGACAGTGATGATTCAGATGAGGCAACGGGCTCTATCAAATCTATGCGAATGGCACCTAAATCCCCCACCAGACCCAGACCCAGATCCAGGAATCAAAAACAAAAACAAAAACAAGATTACCAACCCACCTCAGCGATCACCCTTGAGAGTTCCAATGAATCATTCTCGAGTGAGATTATAATTGACAAGTCTAATCCCATCCACAAAAACATATATTGTGTAGGGTTGTTACTCAATTCTTATCTAGATTTCAATAATGATCAATTGAACTTGAAATTAAAGGTTCAAGAAACTTCCAGCGAAGAAGAAGAAGAAGCAACTGAGGATTTGATTAAAGAGTTTCCCTTGAGTATAGTTTCTTTGGAGACAACTGTTGTCAAATCAGTATTGGCAGGGGAAGTAGGGGAAGAAGAAGAAGAAGAACAAGCTCAGATGAACTAGGTTGAAAGATGTTTTTGTTGTTGCTCAGCCAATTTTTTCCAATTTTCTGAAGTTTTCAAAGCATCTTGCCAATTTGATTTCATTACTTCCAAATCTTGTTGTAATTTTGCTATTGCTGATTCATTATCTTTATCCAATGGATCATTTTGACTTATATAGTTTAGTAATGTTTCAATATTATGATATAATTTATAACATTCATTTAATATTGTTCTTGCTATAATTTCACTTGGTTCAATTTCAGTGAAATATTCCTTTATGGTTTCTGGATCAGCAGTAATTTCTTTCAAATCAATCAAATCAGTTGGTGTAGGTAATTTTTCTGTTTCCAAATCTCGATATTTAAAATCGGATAATGACATGTTCACTTTAGTAAAATATTCTTTAATACTCGACATGAATTTGGTGAATTTAAAGTTTTCTTTGGCTATACTTTCCACAATATTCACTAATTGAATTGAATTTTCTTCCATTTCATTAGTTATTATTGATGACATATCAATCATTAAATTAGGATTGTTGATTATTAATCCTGTTGAATTTTCAATTATAGGTGCATTATTTTGAATCACTAATCCATCTGAATTACCTCCATATTCAATATTTGATGGTAGATTTCTAGTTTTCTCTAATAATTTGTTTTTCAAATTTTCAATTTCCAAATTTTTCCGTTTCATTTCAATCTTGTATTTATTCTTAGTATCCAAAGTCCAATTTTTCACTTTTTGTAAATCTTCACTATAGATTTTATTTTGTTTAGTCAATTGATTGATTTCTTTCAGTAATGAATTGTATTTAGCAACTTTATTTTGATTCCCCTTCTCTAATGTATGTAGTTTTCGAGATAATTCTTGAACTTGTTTTTCTAACGTTTGAATCTTATTATCTTTGGATAAGATATTTTCGTTGAAAACCCGTTGTTGAGATCGTTGTTTATCAATGATTTTCACTAATGCATGAATCAAATTAATGGTATTTTTATCGTTATTATATAATTTTTCTGTTATTATTAATTCTCCTAATTTGGGGTTGACTTCAAGTTGGTCACTAATCAATTTCTTCCAGTTTATACAATTAAATTGAAGATTTTCATCAATATAAGTACGTGATAATAATGTTGAGTTCAAAGCATGGGCGGCATTACGAATAGATTGGATATCAGTAGGTGGTAACTGTTGTGGTGGCATATTTGTTGGTGGAATGGGAAAGAAATGTAAACAACTGTGAAATCAAAATGTAAACAAACTATTTTTTTTTCCTACAGTTTAGCTTGAAAAGAGAAAGCTCCAGCCTTTGCAAATACAAAGACACAGGTCACTTCGAATTAATTCCTTAAAAACAAACCACAGTGTCTACAGCTTAGACCTACTAAACGGAATAGCTCTGTCCCCTCTTTGTCTTTAATATATCAATTTATATTACTGAATATTTAAATATATAATAAATTTTTGCTAGTTTTTCTCTTAAATAATGCATTCTTTTTCAAACACAAACATTACAGTTTCTCTTTTTATATCTAATGAGCTGCTTCTTCAACTTCTTCAAAAACAAACCAGTCTTCATCGGGTTTAGTTTGTTCAGCAGCAACAGTGCTTGGAGAAGCGGTTTCAACATCACTGGCTTCGTATTCTTTGACGGCTTCAGCATTGACATCAGCTTGTGGAACAGATGGTTTAGCTGGTAATTGGAAAGCTTTAACTGCACTGTCAATATCAGCTTGAGTCAAAGCTTTTGGTTTGAAAGCTTTGATATGTTGAATGTACAAATCACCAATCAAGTTGGATCTTCTTGGGGTAACTGAAAACAATCTTCTTGAAGATAAACGCTATAAAAAAAAAGAGTTTCTGTTAGTATTAAATCCTGAAATATCAATGGGCAAGATAATATTGAAACGGGTATTAGATATGTTTATTACAATTCTATCATTTCTCAATTGCAGTTTTGTGGGTTCAAGATATGATAATTTTATGAAATACTTTTTGATACTTTCTTGAAACAACACAATTAAACTAACAGCACTGTAATGAATGTTCAATCCCATATATTTTTGAATTCTTCAAGTTCCATTTCATTGGACATATATTCAATCCGACCTCTTGGTGGAATTCCCTATAATATCTCCCTTATTCACACCTAGCGTAATCCAATATCCCATCACTTTTTCATTTCAATATGCTTTTTCTCTTCACATTATACATACAGCAACTGGTCTAAACATCTTTGATTCTATTAATACGTCTAAAGATTGTATTGGTTCTCAGATTGAAGAATTTTCGACCTCAGTACTTTTTTTTTCTTCTGTCTTTCCCTTGTCTCCCCTTCCACAAATCAACTCAAGTGTGTGCGATTCGGTAACGCTTTTTTCACTGAGTCGTGCAATTCTTGACATATATTTCTCTCAACTGAAAACAATTTTCCATTGGTCAACTCAAATTTGCTAGTCGTGTATGATATACCAATATTACTTTAGCATTAGTGTACAACAATTTTTCTCGTATATCGCTATCACTACCACGATGAACTCATAAGATTTATCACCAGTGTTGTTCTTTCTTGCACGATAACTTTTTATGATACACTGCTAACCAGATCTAGACATCATGCCGAAATATTACTGTGATTATTGCAAGTCATATTTGACTCATGATACAATGAGTGTGAGGAAATCACATTTACAGGGGAGAAATCATATTAAATTCTATTGTGATTATTACGAAGCAAAGGCAAAGGAAACAAATATATGGAATCCTCTGAGTATACCCTATGAAATTACTCTAGAGAAGTTGAATCGATATAGCGATGCGAAGAAGTCGAATGGTTCATCTGAAGATAATATGGATATCGATAAAAAAGAGAATAGTCTGGATCACAATAAAGGAAATGTCGTTAATCACAGTGATGCTGGCAATGACAACGATGATGACGATGATGAGATGATATTTTTGCCACCTCCGCCTAACTTGTCTGGATTGCCTTTGCCTCCACCAGCGGTATATAACAATCAGAAGGAATATCAAAAGGCTATATTAAGACAAACACTAACGAAGAGCTGAATGAATAGTGTACCATATTTTTCATTTTCTCTGTTTTATTCTTGTTGTGCTTTTGTAAAGCTCATCTTGTGTTCTTCCTTATTTGCTTTTATCTTTCAAAGTAAAACAAATATAAAGGAATTATATTATGTATTATGAAAAAAAAAACTATATAGTTTATCAAAAGAATAAAAACGAATAAACAAATACAAATACACTAATTCAATAAATGTATAAAATTATGAAGCACCTTCCTTTCTCTCTATGTCTTTTGTCAGTTGCACAATTGTTAAGAACCGGTAATCTACATGAAGGACACGTCATATCCACGTATAGTTGAAGATTTAAAATTATACATTCACAAATGCCTTATTCCTTTATTTTATTATATATATATATTGCAGAACAAAGAAAAGCAAACGTTGCATTCCCTTTTGTTTTTGTTTGATTCATTGTAAAACACTCACTTTTTACTTTGTTTACAAATCAGCATCATCTTCATCAGGCAATGGTAAAACAGTAGCTTGTTCCATTTCTTGTTGGTATTTTTGCATCAAGTCGGCATCAACTTGAACTTCTGGTGGAGCCAAAGCTGGGGAGGCAACGAATTCTAATTGTGGGTTACCAACCAATTTTCTAGCCAACCACAAGAATGGTTTTTCAAAGTTATAGTTGGATTTAGCAGAGATATCGTAGTATTGCAAGTTCTTCTTTCTGTGGAAAGTGATGGTTTTAGCTTTGACTTTACGTTCTTTAACATCAACTTTGTTACCACATAAAACAATTGGAATGTTTTCACAAACTCTGACTAAATCTCTATGCCAGTTTGGAACGTTTTTATAAGTGATTCTTGAAGTGACATCAAACATAATGATACCACATTGACCGTTAATATAGTAACCGTCTCTTAAACCACCAAATTTTTCTTGACCAGCAGTATCCCAAACATCGAATTTCAATTCCCCAAAGTTGGTGTGGAATCCTAATGGATGGACTTCAACCCCTAAAGTAGCAATGTATTTTTTTTCGAATTCACCAGTTAAATGTCTTTTAACAAAAGTGGTTTTACCGGTACCACCGTCACCAACTAAAACTAATTTGAATGTAGGAACTTCTTGAGCCATCTTTAAATATATATGATTGATTGGTCTGTTGTTTTGATCAGATTCGATGAACAAGAAAAGAAATCAAAAATTTTTTTTTCCTTTCTTTCTTTGCTCGTCCTCAATCTTTTGTTGTTTGTTGTGTTTTTTTTTTGTCGTTTTGTCGTTTTGTATGTCTCTCTCTCACTTGCCTTCCATTTCTATTCTTCTTCATCATCATCCCATCCTCACTTCATCATCATTAGTACTAGTAGTAGACAAAGAGAGAGAAAAAAAATTTTTTTACTCTCATCGACAACGACAAACGACACATAACAACCGACAAAGCAATACAATAATGAGGAAAAACTGAAATTTGCATACATTTCATGCGACATTTTTGTTTTTTTCCTTGCTAAACTAGTAATTTGTAATTACAATTGGTCGCAAAATAGACAATACTAAGTTTGAAGTTGCAAATTATTTGCTTTTGATGGGAATCAAGTGGAAATTGTTATTTAAAGCTTCATCGGCCAACTATCAAGTATGGAGGATATTGTAGAATAATTCATTAGAGAAGTAGATAATTTAGCCAAACATTTTAGTTGGTTTTGGCAACCTTTTGGGAAGAAAAAATATTTTAGTAATAAATTCAAGATCAAAGTAATTTCTTATTGCGACTAATATTATGATATAGGGTTGATTTTTGATACTAAAGTCTGTTCGTGTTTGTTTGTATGTTTTATCAAACCAGTATAAGTATTCCAATTTTGTTTGATTTTTGGCTTTAGAATTATTGTTGCTAGATTGCACGTGTGACCTAAGAAACAATAGAAGGACATACCAAATAGATATATATATAAATGGTACATATCAACTTAACTTGAAATAAAACAACAGAAATCACCTTACTGGAGCTTGGCTTTGGAACACCCGGACTTTTTATATGTGAGATCAACTTTTGAGGCTTATTTGAGCTATCATGAAAAGCCACTTCAATAGCGAAATTTCTTTACTTGTATATTTTATTATTGCGGGAGATAACAGGGAATTTCGATTCACATTCGAAATGGTATGGTTTTATCAGATTTGGTTTCTTTCAAACTCATATGTAACATAAATACACTCTTAGGCAATCGTAAGAGAACACATAAAAGGAAAACTAGCTAAAAAAATAAGCTTCTTGTTAGACCAACCCACGCGTACAGCTTCCTCAACTCGAATATAAATTAACAGTGAATTAAGGTTGTAAACTTTGAACCTTAAAATTTAGGGAGTAGGATAGATTGTTTTGATGAAAGGCTGAGAATAGACGGGCAAGTAGAAACGGAAAAAAAACAAATAAGAAGATCACTTACTCTGAAAATGAAGAATTCCTAATCTTTGAGAAGTTCTGATGATGGTAAAACGTAGTCAAAATTTTTATTAGAAATAGGAACTCATTTTTCCATTCTCCGTGGCAGGGAAACATAATAGATAACTACGACTAAAACTAGTAATAATGTGCCATGAATTTTATTCAGCTAGAGATCTTTCAACATCTTTTTGGATTCACTAAACAATTCTTATTGAGAAACTTATTGTTATCTTCAAATGTTACCTCTTCGTTCAAAACATGATACCGAGTCCCAAACAGATGGTTTTATTGTTGTTGAAACGATTCGGAGTTTTGTAGTAGTCAAACCGCGGAAAGAATAGGAGAACTCCCCTTTCACATTTCAATTTATCTGCATGTCTATATTGATGCATAACCGATATATATATGTTGGTTATTTTTAGATCTGGATTTCATTTCATTATATGTCTCTGGCCCCAGAAGAATCTTTTGACTATCAAAACTGTTTCAAGTGCAAATTCTATCTAAAATTAAAACAAAAGGGTTAATTATAATTAATATGAAACCTTATATTGAAGTAATGATATGGCACTTGCATCGTATGACCTTGTATTCTCCCTGCATTGCGGTATAAAAAAAAACCCAAATAACTCGAGTTACTTTATGAAAACGCAAGTATGTAAGTGGAATTTTATGATTGGAGGAGAAATCCTGCTCGGTGTAGCACGGAGTCATTCACTGTGAATACTAAGCACAACCTCTTTGTTTTTAAACAAGATTGGACACTTTGACACTTTTACTGTAGATTGATTGATAGTACTGAAGAAAGAGAGGCAAATTTGACGTCAATCATAGATAAATACTATTTAAAGTTTTTAATCTCGAAAACCGTAAAAATAAAAGAATAAAAACGAGCAAACTAACTTAGATGTTGAATAGAAAAGAATTAAAACACGTTCTTCTATGAAATTAAAATCTTCTTTTTCTGTAGGTCAAATTCTTCCTTGACTACCTTTTGGTTCTATTTTCTCTCTTTTTTTTAACACACACGCATATTCTTGCTTTACTCAAGTTACATTCATCAATCAAAGAGTGTGAAAGGGTACTAATAGTCAAAAGCAAAATCATCTGAGGATTGTGCTGAGTTTAGAACACACTTGTGATTGCTGCCCACATTGAAATTAACTGATTTTGTATCTCAAACACAGACGCAACTACACTGAGACATTTCATTTTTTTTTTACAACCGCATACTACCACAGAGAACACATCCACACATTGAGTTCTGAGATTTCATTTTTGTTGAACAATCGATTAATACCTAGAAATCACTTTAGAACTTCCATCCATAGCAATCATAGAATTCCCTCAAAGCGATTTTATTTCTTTAAACAATAGACTTTTAGGTGTTATCAAAGGGATTTTCTTTGTTGAGAGGAATATACGAACATTTAGAATTTGCGAGTAAAACAACCTTTTTTGTATGTTTATTTGGTAAGTCAAATTTGTTAATTGATTAGAAAAAGGGGCAATAAATCAACAAGGTACAGACGGAACAGAAGTATTAACAACACCATTATTATCATCATCACCCCCTCTCGCATAAAAAGAAATAACATTAAATTATCTTCAGTTACAATTAAAGCAGAATAATATAATCTGATAAAAATTCAAACAAGTGTTCAAAGAACAAAACCGCACGCACCAAGACAGTAAAAAGAAGGAAAAAAAAAATTCAAACAAGAAATTGTGCAGATTTTCCAAACTCAGAAAAAAGAACCCGATTCGAGTGTTCCAAGTATTTTTGTTTCAGTATAAGAATTTTCGTTGTTTTCTCTTTACCCAACAGCAAGTGTTTGAAAATTTCATATTGAAATAAGAAATAAAAAAAATCGAAACTAACTAAATATAAATATACACTTCCCACTGGAATTTATCTTACCACACATCATTATATATTTGTTCAAGTGGAATTTTATTTGCAAAAAGAAAAGAGCGGAACTACGTTGGCATTTATTAAAGGAAGGTTGTTCTTTGTTTCAAGAATCAATTTTGTGCAATTTATATTTTCATTTAGAGGTTCAACCCGATTGTTTTCCCTTAATTTCCTTTCAAGCAAATTTTTGCTTTTTTTCTAGTTGAGTCTGGAATTCAAACAACAAATTTTTTTTTTGGTTTTTTGTGTTCTAATAGAATCCATTGAGTTTAAGTCCTGTTGGAACTGCTTGATATATTGTTGTTCTTTTTTATTTTTATTTTTTTTTTATTAAATTTAGAAACAAAATCAACAACTCACGGTTTTTTTTTTTTCAAAAACACATAAAAAGAATCAATACACTCTTTTTCAAAAAGATTGGAAATCTTGCTAACACTCGTTCCTTAGTTAAACTATCCATCCTCCCACCCACCTCGAGATAGTTACACTAGTCAGTCGTTTTTTCACACCTTTTTTTATACACAGTAGCAAACTGATCTAAACACAAGGGTTGAAGCCACGAGATTATAAAGTTAACGAGAAAAAAAAAAGAAAACCTAGTATAACTTCCAAACATTTTTATTTTCAGTTTTTTTTTTTTTGGTTTTCACATTTTCACATTTTTATTCTTTTATAAGTCATATCCCATAGTCTTATTTTCTTTGGTAAACTGCTTCATAAGATGTATCAACAACCAATGCACTTTAATATGCGTCGATCTATGGACATACCGCCACCTTTACATTTATCAAATCAATCTGACAACGAGATTCCAAGTCAATATACTCCGATTACACCATTTGACATAAGTTATGGCCAATCTATGATACCATCCAACTTGTTGATGAACTCACCATATTTCACACCACCTCCAACGGCAAGTCAATACTTCCCTCCCCAGTATTCCCGAAACAGTTCTCGCACTGGTTCTCAATCGTCGTCACCGCGAGGTACACATTCAAAATTGCGCTTAAACGGTAATAAAGGAATAAATAATAACCATCAACACGATAATACCAGAAAAATGCATTATATATCCTCGATGGGTAATGGTAATCCAAAGAGCGCAGTGTCTATGAATCAAATGGCTGATCAACCAAGTTGCTCGAGAACGGTGATTTTCAAAAATATATCTGAAAACGTGTCGATGCACGAGTTTTTGGATGCAATAGATTTTGGCCCCATAGAATATTGTAAAATTTTTTCCAAACCAACACCAAGACTCACTAAGGAAAAGTATCCTGAATCTCCTGATAGCATGCAAATATGCTACGTTTCGTTCAGCAATTACAAAATTGCGTTGGCCTTCTACTCTAAGTATACACAAGACACCAATCTTATGGAGGGATTAAAAGAAAAATTGAAAAACTCAACCTACTTGAAAATTCAGTTGAATGATACACAAGGGAAGCACAAATCTACTTCCTATTCCAATCAAGATTATTTAAAGTTGAAGACGCTCAATTATATTTTGGAGTTTAATGCAACAAGATGTTTAACTATTTCGTTTAGTGCAGCCCATGAGATTCCAGAAAATGTCGAAACTGATTCCGCTCATGAGAGTATTAAATCCTCAATATTGAATCATTGTGAAAAATTTGGCCAAGTTGAAGATTTTGTATTTGACATAAAAAGCAGTAAGGACATTTGTGGTAAGGTTGTGGTACATTTTTGCTCGATCGACTCTGCAATCAAAACTTATGAGAATTTGTCAAAGAGAATAAATCAAAACTCACGTTATGATCGTAAGGAAAATAGCCATAGCGACACAACTAATGCTTCTTCCACTAAGAGTTTTAATAGTTTGAATGATATCAGGTTTTCAGAGGTAGAGTTTGGTAAAGATCGTTGTGACAAAAACGCTGTATATTCAGAAAGACCCGTCTTATATTCTTCATCATCGAAAAATCATATTCAATGCATTCCAGAAGATGAAGAGACAGGCACAGAAGATCAATCGAAAGACGTTTCGAATTTGAAAGAATTTATCACCTCTCCTGAGATTGAAAGAGTTCCTGGTACGTTAAACATTGCTGACCCGATAAGTCCAAATTCCTCGGATGTCGATGGAGGGTCACCAATGAAGTCTCCAATAGTTAATGGCGAGAGTGGTTTAGAGTCCCCAAGCTTAAGCAATGCTGATTACTCTGTGGCTTCATTCAGTCCAAGATTCCATTCTTCATTTCCTCAACCTCCTTATTTACCAGGAAACTCCATGATGACAAACTCTAACGTATCACTTGTGTCATTGCCTGGACCTGATCCACAAGCTTTTGGCAACAGATCAATATATTTAGGGAATTTGCATCCAAGTACTACTATAGAAGAAATCGCCAATAACGTTAGAGCCGGCGGCTTAGTTGAGTCAATTAATTACCGACCAGAGAAACGAGTTTGTTTCATTACTTTTATTGACCCAAATATAGCTTACAAGTTCTTTATGAGTCACCAGGTATTACATCAATTAGTTATTCATGGCTATGAAGTCACTGTTGGATGGGCAAATCAACCTAGTGGACCATTACCACGTGACATTGGAGTCGCTGTCAGTTCAGGTGCAACAAGAAATGTATATATTGGGATCAAAACTGCTAATAGTAGTGCTCTTGATTCGTCTGAGAAAGTAACAAAAATTCCATTACCATCAGAAAAAGAATTGCGGGAAGATTTTGGCAAGTTTGGTCCTTTGGAACAAATCAATTTCATTCACAATAGGGAAAGTGGGTTTATGAATTTTTTGCGTATTGCAGATGCAATCAAAGTTGTTTCCATTTTTGAACATGGTGTTGCCATTAGCATGAAACGATTAAAAAGAGTTTTTAAACTGGAAGAGGAAGCTGAAAAGTTCTATAATAGGTACAAAACTTATAAAGTTAGTTTTGCTAAAGATAGATGTGGTAATCCGCCAAAGTTTTCATTTAAGAAACGAAGTACCGATCATCCAAACATGTACCAACAGTATGACCATCATTCAACTTCTAGTCTCAGACATCTGCGAGGTAACCAAGAGTCTCATTCCAGCGACAAAAATAGTACAAATGAATATAACAAGGAAGTGATTGCACAAGAGGCAGCAATGGTTTTTGGTATTGTGAGCAAAACTAATGCAGATAGCCAGGGAAATACATCTACTGAATTGTCAGATGTACCAGAAACTAAAGAAGAAGATGGTGAAGTACATGAGTATGCAGCACCAAAAAGTACCAATACTCAAAATGGAGAAAACACCGATAAAGGTAATAAACTGGAGGATATCAAAGAACAAAAAACAGAACGGAATGGTGATCATAACAAAGATAGAGAAGAAGAAAATAATGACGAGGAGGAAGATGATGAAGATGAAGATGACGACGACGATTATGACGATGTATCTATAATCATTGGATCTGATGACACTGCATCATTTAACAATAGTTTCAATAAGGAAACAAAAGGAGAACATAAATCATCAAGGTCAAGACCACGATACCAAAAAATATATCATAATAGTTATTCTGAGCCAACATTCAGAAGAAGTTCTTCAAATTTGTCAATAAATGGTTCTATGAATTACAGCCAAGGACCATATATGCAGCCACAACCTATTTATTTTTTGCCACATCTTAGTCGTAACAATTCTTCATCTAGCTTTATGTCTAGTAACATGTACGGTCCACCAGGTAATGTCCCACCACCTCATCCTTACTTTGTTTCACCACCCCAATTTATACCCCAACCCCAAGTTTGTTATCCTCCAATGATGCAAGTCCCAAGTGGACAGGCAATCAATCCTTATTCAAGCTCTGGGTCTCAGGTTATGGCACAATATTTGGCCAAATCTCAACAGGATAACATGATGTATGGAATGATGCCTAATAATGGTGATACGTTTGATAACTCATTTGATGATAATGGCCTGTACGCAAGCAGACGAAGTGCAGGTTCTTTTCGTCGTGGATATAAAAAATGATCAAGCATTATAGTAGAATTATATATGTATGCGCACCCATATATATAAAAGGTTAGTTTGTTTTTATGAAAGTTTATAAGAATTTAGAATCTAGTTAATAGGTATAAAGTAAAAAAAATTAGATCGAGTATATACGTAAAAAAAACTACAGATTAGCATGATTTGCTATGTAATTGTAGCGATATCCTAATATCATTGTTTAGTTTTCCAACAATAGTTGACAGGGTTTAATGGGTTGTATGAATGACAGATACTAGTTTTGCGTTCCATTGGTACGCATTTTGACTTCTTTCAAGTTTAATAACTGTATGAAATGGAATTACTATGTGAAAATACAAATCTATTTAAATAATCGATTTTATTCAGGTATTGTCAATCCAATAGATGCATACGTTCCTAGTATGGTGGCAGTAATTGAAAAAACAATTCCAATTTTAATTAACAATCCTTCTAACTTACCGACACTTGATCTATTTAACTTTAAATAAAACAATAATGGCAACGTCAAGCATACTGTATAACATATGGCACTCCCTAAAAATGCCACTAATTTGCCAAATGAAGTTAATAATAATGCACTTATTAATAACACACAACAAAATAACAATCTACTAAACACTCGTGTTGGTCCATAAGTATCAGTTAATTTCCCATTTTCATCCAATTTAACGTATTTTGCAGTGATACCAAAAATATTCTCATAGGAAGTGATAATTGGTTTTGTGACTAATGGTAATTTTGAAATTGGTAAGATACCCATTAAGATACATAATATTGAATTTATGATTGGGGGATAATTTGGATTTTGCATGATACTTTTCACAATTGAATCGTCAACCATTAAGCCATACATTAAATAACCAGTGGCACCAATGGAAAAGTCTAAAAGATAGGTGACAAGAAATGAAATATTACTCGACTTGGTAAATTTGAAAGGATGTCTCATATCTCGATATAATTCTGGAAATACTGGATGACCACCCCAGGGAGCCATAAATATCCCCAAACTAAACAATAAATTTATGGGGTTCGGTGGTAATAAAGTAGTTGTTGCAGGTATCAACAAAGAACCTGGAGATGTGTCAACGAGGAACCCACATATAAACACTGAGAGTATTATCCCCACTGTTGAAATTATTCCCAATAGACTGAAAATTGATAACATACTTAATGGCAATAAGGATAACACAAATACCACGGCAACAATAATTGCTTTGAGGGCAGGCACATGAGGCCAAACAATAGTAAAGCTATCAGCAAACAATATGATTAACGTCAAGGAAGCACCAAACAAATCAATAACAAAAAATAAGGTGACCAAGTACAGGAAATATTTGCCACCATATGCATAAGCAATATCTCCATAAGTCATTAATTCTTGATGTCGATACAATATTTTCCCTAGATATTTAGCCGTTGTATTTGTTAAAAATGCCGATACAACAAGCAACAACGAACCAAATAACCAACCTGACATTTTAAACCCAAGTGGTAAAGATAACATTCCAATTCCAATTAACGTATTTATTGAATTAAATATAGTCTGTGCTGCTGTAGAATTCCCAGTAATTAGACTAAATGAATGTCTTTTGGTCGATACTCGTGATAAAGTTGGTAATAATTCGCTGGTTTCATCGAATACCGAATTATTTGACCAGTCAATAGGAGGCGGTAATGGGAAATCCATGTGCTCAGTTTGGTTGTTACTGTTGTTGTCCGAGCGTATTGAGTTGTCATCACTACTTATAAATGCTTCGTTATCTTCATGTAAAGGTCTTGATGGTATTTGTGGTGGAGATTCCATATATTCGCCTCCTTGCTCCATAAATGAAGTTCCAATATATTGCTGGGCCCTCGAGTATGACGATGCAAAATTGTTTATAGAATTGGGACCACCATAATCCATAAACGATCGGCGTCGCTGTTTAGGTGCACTAGGAGGGTCTGTAAGATCAGGCAGGGGCATTCTGGTCCAATAGTTTCAGGTCTTGTCTTGTAATTAAAACTGACAAAAAAAATAAATAAATAAATAAATAAATAATTATGAATAATAACCCCCAACAATATACAATGAAAACTCGTTGATGATTACTTTTGAAATTGTAATATTAAAAAAAAGACACAGAAAAATGTCGAGCTTATTAGTTGGAAAACAGCTTTGGTGAATAGATTTAATTTGATGGTTCAAGAATTTTTCAAGGTAGTGTAAGATGAATATAAAATTTGTTTTTGTTGTTATTCCTTTTCAGTGCTTAGTCTCGT
>OBUW01000146.1_pt1 | contig 52605 bp, 21 predicted proteins | sample 1475761 | NCBI WGS metagenome assembly OBUW01 (sample SAMEA2579908, study PRJEB22360) | human gut metagenome | biome: human gut; feature: human-associated habitat; material: faeces | place: Denmark | collected 2008/2010
AGTAATACTGATTCGTCTGGATTTTTGGCTAATGCTTCTTTTAAATCAATGAACATTTTACCAGTTGCCAAAATAACTTTTGTAACTTTATCCGCTTGATATGACTCTGTCAAAATTGGCTCAAATCCACCAGAAGTAAATTCATCAATTGGTTTTGCAACTGTTTTATTTCTCAGTAAGCTTTTTGGTGACATAACAACCAATGGTCGCATTTGTTCAGAATCTAAACTAGCTGCTTGTGCACGCAATAAGTGGAAATAATTACTTGAACTAGATAAGTTGACAACTGTGCAATTATTTTCAGCAGCTAATTGTAAAAATCTCTCTAATCTTGCTGAAGAATGTTCAGGCCCTTGACCCTCATATGCATGAGGTAAGAATAATGTTAATCCTGAACGTTCTCCCCATTTTGAGCGAGAACTGAATAAGAAGTTGTCAAAAATCATTTGTGACATATTTGCAAAATCACCATATTGCGCTTCCCAAATATTGAAGCTTTTTTTGTTTTCCACATTATAGCCGTATTCAAAACCTACTACTGCTGCTTCTGAAAGCGGAGAATTGTGTATATCAAATGTCGCTTTTTGATCAGGAACATGATGTAAAGGTGTATATGTTTCACCTGTTTGTTCATCATGTAACACGGCATGCCTATGACTGAATGTACCACGTTCACTATCTTGACCAGTTAAGCGAATCGGTGTACCATCTTGTAAAATTGTCGCAAATGCAAGTTGTTCTGCTTGTGCCCAATCAACTAAACCATCTTCTTTATTAAATGGCTCATGACGCTTCTCAAGAACTTTGTTTAACTTTTTCAAAATGTTAAAGCCATCCGGATATGTTAACAATGCATCATTTATTTCTTTCAAATGATCAAACGTAAATGATTGTTCGTCTGCTTGTAACGGTAATGCAAGTTCTGCAGGTTTTTCCATATCTGGATTATCCATTTTATCAGCTTTATTAATTTTATCATGTGCTTGTCTTAGTTCCTTTTGGACTTGTTCTATAAATGAATGCATTTCATCTTCTGAAATGATACCTTCATTAACAAGCTTTTTACCAAACACATATTCAACAGAGTCATGTTTGCGAATATTCTGATAAGGAACTGGATTAGTAATTGATGGTTCATCCATTTCGTTATGTCCGAAACGACGATAACCTACTAAATCAATAACGACGTCTTTATGAAACTCTTTTCTAAATTCCATTGCAATATCAATTGCTTCAATAGTAGCTTCAACGTCATCTGCATTGACATGGAATATTGGCACATCATAACCTTTAGCCACATCTGTAGAATAAGTTGTTGAACGTGCATCAATTGGTTCTGTAGTAAATCCAATTCTATTGTTAGTAATAATATGCAATGAACCACCCGTAGAATAGCCTTTCAAGTTTCCTAAGTTCATTGTTTCGAAGTTAATTCCTTGACCAGGATAAGCAGCATCGCCATGTATAATAATTGGCATTGCTTTATGGTGATCAGTCGTCGGAGCGCCAGCACGTTGTGTATCATCTTGTGCTGCTCTCGTACGCCCTTCAACAACAGGTGCAACAATTTCCAAGTGACTTGGATTGTTAGCCAGTGCAATACGCTGCATTGTACCGTATGAATCAGTAGTTTTAATGCCACCAAGGTGATATTTCACATCACCAGTCCATCCAGCAGTTAATTGCAAGCTACCATCTTCAGGTAAGAATTTCATTGGATCTGTATGCATAAATTCTGAAATCATCATTTCGTACGGTTTTTCTAAGACATGCGTTAAAACGTTTAAACGTCCACGGTGAGCCATGCCTATTTGTATATTTTTAATACCTTCTTTCGCAGCAATCGTAATAGTACGTTGTAACATCGGTACAAGTGCGTCTACCCCTTCAATTGAAAAACGCTTAGCACCAACGAAGTTTTTATGAAGATATTTTTCAAACCCTTCAACATACGCTAATTGTTTGAATAGTGCCCTTTTTTCGTTATTATTTAACGTTACTTTATATGGCGTTTCAATTCTTCTTTTTAACCAACCACGTTCGGTATTGTTATTAATATGTGTATACTCAAATGCAATTGGTCCTTTGTAACGTTTTTCCATTCTTAAAATTGCTTCATAAGCATTATCATAAATGTCGGCAAAGTGATCTGAAACAATTCCTGCTGATATACCTTCCAAAGTCTGTTGATCTAAATCAAAGTCTTCAATCTCTAATTTAGGTACATGTTTCCTTTTCGGAGGATTTACAGGATAAATATCGGCTTTAAGATGCCCGTATTGGCGAATATTATCAATTAAACGCATGACACGCTTAATTGTGCCGTCACTATTTTGACTACTTGTACTTTTTAAAGCTGGTACAATTGAGTCATCATTCTTAATTGTGCTGAATAAGACTTGTAAATCTTCTGGTACAGACGATGGATCTTGTAAAAAGTCATCATATAGATCTAACATTAGACCTAAATTCGCACCGAAGTTTACAGGAGCCTCTGAAACTTCTTTTCTTTCGTTAGTCATTTTACACCCTCCACAAAAATGTTGAAACGCTTACAATGTAATAATATCACTATTTAGTTATTTGTTAAAGTAGATTTACCTATTTATCTGCTAAAAAGAAGAATCAACAAAAGCGTTGATTCTTCTAGGTTTATAGATGTATTTTATTGTAAATTTTGGGAGTACAACAGAAATGATAAAGAACCCCTGATTATTTGTTTTATAGTCGTTCATATACATTAGTCACAGCTAATGTGTGCTTAAAAAATTGATTCTATGACTTTGATTGACGTCTTAAACATGATTAAAATATGATTTTAAACGTTGTTCCTTTGTTAATTTCACTTTTAATTTTAATCGATCCACCGTTTAATTGAATGATTTTTTGCGCAATAGATAATCCGAGTCCATTACCGCCTTGACTTCTTGAACGAGATTTATCCACTCGATAAAAGCGATCAAAAATGAAATCTTGATCTTCCTCTGGAATACCAATTCCATGATCTGTAATTTCAATTATTTTTTGCTTATTTTTTAACCTTGTCTTAACTTTAATTTTCTTATTCTTCACATCATATTTGATTGCATTATCAATAAAGATTAAAAATAATTGTTCGAATTGATGAGGTTTCATTTTAATTTCTAGATTTTTAGATGTCAGATCCGTATCAAATTGATAATCTGGATGCAATTGTTTTAATGAGTGTATTCGCGAGCGAATTTCATCATTAATATGCACGGTCTGCGCTTCAGAAGAAATGTCATTTACATCTCCTTTAGTCAATTCAAGTAATTCTTCGACTAATTTTATGATACGATTCATTTCTTCAATAGAAATATTTAACGATTCTTCTAATACTGCTGGGTCTTTTTTTCCCCATCGCTGAATCAAATTTAAATGACCTTGAATAATTTGTAATGGTGTTCGTAATTCATGTGACGCATCTTCAACAAATTGTCTTTGTTGATTAAATGATTCTTCAATTTGACTCATCATCTCATTAAACGTATTTGCTAAATTATCTATTTCTTCATAATTTGTATTTAATTGCAATTTATTTTGAAAACCATCTCGTCGAATCTCAATCATTTTATTTGATAAACTGACAAGCGGTTTAGTAATTTGAGTTGAAAATACATAACTGATTGTAGCAGTTATAATTGTTGCAATCACTCCAAATGCAAGCGCAATGATATACAATGATTTTACGATGTTATCATAATTTTCTAGTGAATGAATTAACAAGCTATACCCTTTGAAATCTTGCGTTGTGATTGGTTCTTTAATAATTAAATAATCAATGCCTTTATAACGTTTTTTTATTACGCGGTCAAAATACCGGTGTTCATAACCTGGTTCAACTCTCACTGTGTTATCATTCGATGTCTCAAATAATTTATTATTATGCTCATCATAAATAATAATCTCTTGAAAATTACCTAAAGATGCATTCAAGTCTAATGCAGATATATCTTTAACAGGCTTAGAATGAAATAAATTATTAATATCGCTTGAGCTTCTTTCTGCATCATCAAGCTCACTATTATGCAGTGTATCTTTCAAGAAAAAGATAATAATTAAGCAAAACAAAAATATCGTGACAAACGTAATCATCGTGGTAACAATAATCCAGTTATTGCGCAATTTACGTTTTGTCATCGTATCACATACCCAACGCCACGAACTGTTTCAATCATTTTGTCACGATCGTATGGTTTTAATTTGTTTCGTAAATATCTTATATAAACATCTACGACATTTGTTTCTACTTCACTATTATAACCCCATACATGATTTAAAATTTGTTCACGTTGCATAACATGGTTTTTATTTTCAGCTAGAAGATATAGTAAATCATACTCTGTTTTTGTTAATTCAATTTCTGCGCCATTTACCGTCACTTTAAAAGCATTCTTATCAATTGTAATACCGTTGACATCGATAATATCTTTTTGTGGCTGGCGACGTAAAATAGCACGAATTCTTGCTAAAAGTTCTTCAATATCAAATGGCTTAACTATATAATCGTCTGCACCGTAATCAAGCCCAGCAACTTTGTCATACGTATCACTTTTCGCTGTAATTATAATGATAGGTGTAGATTGCTGTTGTCTAATTTTGCGACAAATTTCTAAGCCATTAATTGACGGCAACATTAAATCTAATATGATTAAATCATAGTAATGGCTAAGCGCTTTATCTAAACCGTCTTGTCCATCATACTCTGTGTCCACATTGTAATTTTCATGTGTGAGTTCCAATTCAAGAAATCTTGCTAAGTTTTGTTCATCTTCTACTATTAAAATTTGCGTCATTTGTACACCTCATATTACGACTTTTTCTAATAAGGTAATATATTTTAAATTTTGTATTTTTCTATACAATAGTTGCTTTTTAAATTAGTTTGTTTACGTTTAAATTTTATCACAAATCAATAACCATGTTTTAAATTTTTCAAGCTACAATCATTAATTATTTATTAACTCAAATATTTAATAATCAGTTAATGGAATTCTGTTAATTCTGATTGCAGTACTTAAATATAGAATACTTTAACACAAGGCCTTACCGCAATATCAATTGTTGTCGTATACTGACTTTTATTAATGTAAAATGAATAGTTATTATCTTTATTTTCACAAAATGACCGTAGTTTAAACATTTATCACACATCATTTCAATGTGCTATTTTGAACTTGCAAGTAACATTTCATAATGTATGAATTCAAAAGAATTTTTAAGCCTCATCACTTTTAAATATTCTAATTCTAATGAGAAATACAAATTTTTTTATTTTCAAAAATAGCGTAATCATGCGTTTTATTTACTATTCTTAAAAATTATTCAAAAAAAGTTTTAGTTTCTAATTGACAATGATTCTCACTAATGTATAATAGTAGTTGAAAATGATTATCAATACCACATAGAACATCCCCCCCACAACGTTTCGTTCTTGTTGGATTGGTCATTTTCAAATATTCCCCTTTTATATGCCCGTAAAAGACAATATACGTTATAACAACGTTTTATAAAAGCAGTAAACCCTTACGACACTTTAGGTTTACTGCTTTTGTTTTTTTACTATTTAATTGATTAATTTATTTCTAAGTAATAACGTTGATAAAATAATGCAAAATACGCCACCAATAATGCCGGCAATAATATCTGTTGGATAATGTACACCTAGATATACACGTGATATGGAAATCAATAAAATCATAGCTGCACATAACCCTATAAGAATACCTTTTGAATTACCTTGATTTAATCGATTTAATAAATAGATACCACTTCCAAAATATGCAGTTGATCCCATAGCATGACCGCTAGGAAAACTAAATCCTGTTATATCAATTAAACGCAGCAATGTAGGTCTTTCTCTATCGAATATATTTTTTAATGCTGGATTCAAAATTCCAGATAATGCCATTGTTAATGCAAAAAATAATGCTTCAATTTTGTGGCGCTTTAACATGAGATATGCCACAAGAAGTAATGAAATACATAACATTGCCCAGACTTCACCTACTTTAGTAGCCCCAAGCATGATAGATGTCGTAATAAAGCTCTCTGATGAATATATAAATTCATAAACTTCATTATCAATCCATTTCCCTAGTCTTGATTCGTGGAAAAACGCGATAATTCCAAAAACCAATGTAAAAACGATGAGCAAAGAGATACGTTTCCATTGACTCATAAAGCATTACCCCCCATTAATTCAATGCGTCTTTAATCATCTTATCAAATAAAGCTTCTTTCGTATAACTTTGTTCATACGATTTCATATTATTGATAATTCGAGTTCTTTCCTGTTCCATTTTATTTAGCTCTTGTAATAAAATTTGTGCTGTTAATTGTTCTTCATCAATCGTTTTAGCATAACCTTTATCAGCAAAATGATTTGCATTGTCAATTTGGTCGCCTCGGGATTGATCTAAACCTAATGGTACTAATAACATTGGTATACGTAATGTTAAGAACTCATAAATCGCATTTGACCCTGCTCTACTTATTACTGTGTCCGTAATTGCTAATAAATCTGTTAAATCCTCTTTAACAAATTCATATTGTATATATCCTGATTTTTTAACTTGAGCATCTTTTAATCCTTTACCAGTTAAATGTATCACTTGATATTGTTGTAATAATGCATCTAAGTTTTCGCGAATAATGCTATTTAATTTTTTACTTCCTAAGCTTCCACCCATAACGAGTAACACTTTTTTATTTTCATTAAAGCCTGTTAATTGATAACCATTATGTGCATTACCATTTTTTAAATCTTCTCGAATTGTTGCTCCAATAAAATCAGCTTTCTCTTTAGGTAGGTAGTTTAGCGTTTCTTCAAATGTTGTATATATTTTCTTGGCAAATTTAAGTGCTATCTTATTCGCTAGTCCTGGTGTTAAGTCAGATTCATGAATAATAGTTGGTATATTTAATGATTTGGCTGCAATAACAACAGGCACAGATACAAATCCACCTTTTGAAAATAATAGATCAGGTTTTTCTTTTTTCAAAACTTTACGAGCATCAAGAATACCTTTCAATACTTTAAATACGTCTTTGGCATTTTCTAAAGAAATATATCTTCTTAATTTACCACTCGAAATAGGATAATACTTAATTTCTGGTAGTTGTGATTCAATCATTTCTCTTTCAATACCATTTTTAGAACCAATATAAAGCGCTTCATAACCTTGTGATAATGCAGTTGGAATTAAACTTAAATTTACTGATACGTGTCCAACTGTTCCCCCTCCGGTAAATGCGATTTTCGTCATTAATATTACCTCTATTCTTTTAAATTTTTATAATATGCATAAAATGGTTCACCTTTATCATATGGCGGATATTCCATTAATTGTTCACCGACCTTATGAAATCCAAATTTGGCAAATAAACCTTGTGCAGGTTTGTTTAACGCAAAGGTGTCCGTTAAAATAACTTCTGCACCACGTGCTTTAACTAAATCAATAACATAATTGAATAATTCTGTAGCAGCTCCTTTATATTCTTTCGAACCAGTTAATCGATGAATAACAAAAGCGCCTTCTCTATTTACTGGCCAGTCAATGTCATCATACCATTCTGCTTGGTCTTGGTCGACAACAATAAAGCCATAAATTTTGTTATTTTCCTCTAATACGTACAAATAATCTTTAGCAATATCTTCTTCAAAATGTTCTAAAAGAGGGTACTGATCGTCCCATTGCTCGTTGTCGTGTTCTTTCATTAATTCTTTTGCTTCTTCTACTAGATTTAAGATTTGATCTAAATCTGACATTTTACCTAGACGGATCATGTACGTCACTCCTTATATCGTTATGTTAAACATGTTTTTCAGTACATGTTAATCTTACACACTATTAGCATGCTTTAAACCTTTATTATGAATGAAAAATAGTAATTATCACACTATGGGATAAAAATAACCAATAAAAGTATCATATACTAATTAATTGATTGTTAAAACTAGTGAATAATACTATTTAAAAAGTATATGCTCATAGTATATTAAAGCATGAATTATTAACAGCGATGATAGAAATTGCGTTATTTACATCATTATGTAAATGTCTAATTTATATCTTTTAGAGTTAGACGTCAATAAAAATAAACACGCCTCTTAAATTGCTTTCTTTGCAAATTTAAGAAGCGTGTCATTAACATAATAATAATACAATTTTAGTAGTGTGTATCGCCTATTTTAAAATATTAATCAATTTATCGAGAACATCATCATGTTTATTAGCTTTTTCAACTAATAACTCAGTAAATTTATTATTCGTTTCTTTATTAAATTCACCAGTTACCTCGAGTTTATTCGCTTGTTGGAAAGCTTTAACTTGATTTTCTAATGCTTGATCAAATTGCGTTGATTCATTATCAACTTTATAACCTAAAGCTGATAAACCAATTTTAATAGTTTTAATATTTTTATCATCGTCTCCAACTTTAAATGTTTTCGTATTAGGAATGACATTTAAAGATTGATATTTAGGTGTGTCAATAGGAACGTCTGGTTTAATGCCTTTACCGTGAATATAATGACCATCAGGCGTTAACCATTTCATTTCAGTATATTTTAACAACGAACCATCTTTAAACTCTCTTGTAGTTTGAACGACACCTTTGCCGAATGTTTTTGACCCATAAACTTTAGCTTTATTATAGTCCTTTAGCGCACCCGTAAACACTTCAGAAGCGCTAGCTGAACCTTCATTCACTAAGATGGATATATCCATGTCTTTCGCTTCTTTTAACGCATCATTAGAAGTTTGAATTGCTTCAGTATCTTTACCTTTTTCTAGTTTAACAACAGTTTTTCCTTTATCGATAAAAATATTTGCCATTTTAACAGCTTCATCTAGTAGTCCACCTGGATTATTTCTTAAATCTAAAACAATCTTTTTCAAACCATCTTTGTGAGCTTTAAGAACTGCATCTTTCAATTCACCTGATGTATCATTCTGGAATTTATTAATAGTAATAACGCCAACCTTACCTTTTTTCTTATACTCAACGCTTTTAACATGAATTTTTTCACGTTTAATCTTAACGTCTTTTTCTTCACTGCCTCTTTGAACAGTTAAAGTTACTTCAGTGTTTTCTTTACCGCGAACGTCTTTGACAACTTCGTCTAATGCTTTTCCTTTAATTGATTTTCCATTTACTTTAGTAATGACATCTTTAGGACGAATGCCAGCACGTTCTGCTGGAGAACCCTTCATAGGGCTAGTAACCATAATTTGATCATTTTTCTTTTGCATTTCTGCACCAATACCTACAAAATCACCTGAAACACCTTCATTAAAGGATTTCGTTTGTTCTTTTGTTAAATATTCAGAATAAGGATCTTTTAATTCTTTGACCATGCCATCAATTGCAGCTTTACTCAACTTGTCAGAGTTCTGTTTTTTATAATAATCACTATTTAAGATTTTATACACATTTTCAATTTTATTTAAGTTTGCTTGATCAGTTTTGTTTAAACCACTTATTTTTTGATTTATAAAAATATATGCAACAACTGTGATGACAGCTGTTATTAGGATTGTACCAATTAAAATTGATATGAAATGCCAACGTTTTAAGTGAACGCGTTTCGATGAATTAGTTTGTTGGTCTTGATTGCTTGTTGCAATTTCAGTGCGTTCATCATCGGATGAAGATGTGTGTTGCTTATCATCCATTGTATCACTTCCTTATTATGTATTATGTACTTTTAAATTCTGTGTAGTTAATCATATCAATTTATGCAAGATAGCGCACCATATTTCACTATAATTGATTAATTTTTAGTCACAACTTAGTTTATTTTAAATTAAAACCAGGATAACAAATTGCATCACCCTGGTTCTAACTATTATTATTAAAAATTATATTAAAATTTTAGCCATTCCGTATATTCTTCATATAAATCATCAAATACAGACATTGGCAATGTGAAATCACCATGTGTCTCAATATAATCAGACAGTATGTTAAAATCATCATCGTGTTTTGGGAAAGCAAGATCGTCAAATATCTCTTCTGCTAGACGACCTTTATCGTCGTGTCGCCCACGAACTGTCATGACAAATTGATAAAACGAATAGTTTTTCATTAGTTCATTGTCACATCAATCACTTTTGTTTCACCTTTAATCACAGCATTTTCATCATAAATATTAATTGAAGCCGCTTGATCTGTGTTAGTAATAATAATTGGTGAAATAACAGACTTAGCGTTATTATTAATATATTCAAGGTTGAATCTTACTAATGGATCTCCGACGTTAACTTCGTCACCACTAGACACTAACACTTCAAATCCTTCACCATCTAGTTGAACTGTGTCTAAACCGATATGAACTAATAACTCTAATCCGTTATCTGCTTTTAAACCAATCGCATGCTTTGTTGGAAAGACATTGTCAACACGCCCTGCAATTGGAGACACAACTTCTCCTTCTGTTGGATTAATACCAAAACCTTCGCCCATCATTTTTTGTGCGAATACAGGATCTGGAATATCTTCAATTTTCACGTATTCTCCAGTTAATGGTGCATAAATTGCGATATCTTTCTGAACTTCTTTGCCTTTTCCGAATAATTTTTTAAACATACTTTCCACTCCTACTTATCAAAATGTGATATTAAATCGCCATAACCCAATTCTTCTAATTTTTCATATGGAATAAATTGAATTGCAGCGGAATTGATACAGTATCTTAAGCCGCCACTTTCTTTAGGTCCATCATTAAAGACGTGTCCTAAATGACTATTTGATTCTTCTGAACGCACTTCAGTTCTTACCATACCAAATGATTTGTCGACTAATTCTATAATTTCATCGTCATCAAGCGCTTTGGAAAAGCTAGGCCATCCGCACTCAGAATGAAACTTTTCTTCAGATGTAAATAAAGGTTTACCAGAAATCTTATCTACATAAATCCCTTTAGCAAAATGATTCCAATATTCATTCATAAATGGTGGTTCAGTGCCATTTTCTTGTGTAACAATATATTCTATATCTGTTAGTTCACTTTTATCTTTTTTAAGCATTTTGATTCCCCCAATGTGATTCTATAAACGCTTTTCTACCTGAACCACGTTGATATTGGTAATAATGTACCGGGTTCTTTTTGTAATAATCTTGATGGTAGTCTTCAGCTGGATAGAAATTTTTATATGGTTTAATAGGTGTAATCACTGGTTTCTTGAAAATACCTTGTTCATTTAATTGTTGCTTTTTAAACTCAGCAGCCTTTTTCTGATGCTCATCATGATAGAAAATGACTGGTTGATAGCTTTCGCCTCTATCGAAAAATTGCCCTTGATCATCAGTTGGGTCAAATGTTTTGAAATATATGTCTAATATATTTTCAAAGGAAGTAACCTCTGGATCAAACGTAATTTGTACTGCTTCGACATGGCCGGTTTGATTCGTACATACCTGTTCATAAGTTGGGTTGTCAACATGACCACCACTATAACCAGATACGACTGACTTGATGCCTGGATATGATGTAAATGGTTTAACCATGCACCAGAAACATCCTCCTGCTAATGTTGCATATTCTTTTGTCATATGAATTACCTCCTCTATCTATCTAATTATAAATTTAGTCTATAAAGGATTGAAATGGAAGTAATTAACACTGAAAAGATTAAATTTACTTCTTAAGGACTACGAGGCCAATCGCACCTTGACCAGTATGCGCAGAAATAACTGGTGTAGTTACATTTATATCGTAATTATTCACATGAAAAGCTTCATTAAAAACTTTCTTCAATTTATCAACATATTCAATGACGTTAGCATGTGCGACACCAACGGATTTGATTTCATGATCTCCTATAAATTCAGCAATTTCCTTTTTCAAGTATTGGATACTAGAATTTTGAGTTCTCGCATTGTGCACAAGCTCTAAGCGACCATCGTCTAGTGTACCAATTGGTTTAATTTTCATAAGATTACCAATTAAACCTTTTGTTTTACTAATTCTGCCACCTTTAATTAATTGATTCAATTGCCCTATAACTACAAATAATTTAATGTTTTCTCTTAAATGATTTAACTTTTTAACTATTTCAGAAGTTGAGACACCTTCTTTTACAAGCTCTACTAGGTGTTGTATTTGATACCCTAAACCAAAAGAAATAGATTTTGAATCAATAACAGTTACATTAGCATCTACCATTTGACTTGCTTGGTAAGCAGTGTTAAATGTACCACTTAATCCTGAAGAAAGATGAATACTTATGATTTCAGCGCCATCTTTTCCTAGTTCTTCATAAGCAGATATAAATTCACCTATGGCTGGTTGACTTGTCTTTACATCTTCATCATTTTCAATATGATTAATAAATTCTTCTGATGTAATATCTACTTGGTCAACGTATGAAGCTCCTTCAATAGTTAAACTTAAAGGGATTACATGTATGTTGTTTGCTTCTAAATATTCTTTAGATAAATCGGATGTTGAGTCTGTCACTATAATCTGTTTTGTCATGGTCATTTTCCCCCTTATTTTTTACGAATTAAATGTAGAAAGGTATGTGGAATTGTATTTTTTTCATCTAGTTTACCTTCAACTGAAGAGGCAACTTCCCAGTCTTCAAATGTATAAGGTGGAAAGAACGTATCACCACGGAATTTACCTTCAATAACAGTAATATACATGTCGTCCACTTTATCAATCATTTCTTCAAATAATGTTTGCCCTCCAAATATGAAAACATGGCCCGGTAGTTGGTAAATATCTTCAATAGAATGAATTGCATCAACGCCCTCTACGTTGAAACTTGTATCTGAAGTAAGTACAACATTTCGACGATTCGGTAGTGGTTTACCAATCGATTCAAATGTCTTACGACCCATTACTAAAGTATGACCTGTTGATAATTTTTTAACATGCTTCAAATCATTTGGTAGGTGCCAAGGTAATTGATTTTCAAAACCAATTACTCGTTGCAAGTCATGTGCAACTAGAATGGATAAAGTCATAATTATCCTCCTTCTTCTATCATTTCATTTTTTATTACTAAGTTATCTTTAATTTAACACAATTTTTATCATAAAGTGTGATAGAAATAATGATTTTGCATAATTTATGAAAACGTTTAACACAAAAAAGTACTTTTTTGCACTTGAAAATACTATGATGTCATTTTGATGTCTATATGGTTAGCTAACTATGCAACGACTACACTGCTATTGGAGCTTTTATTGCTGGATGTGATTCATAGTCAACAATTTCCAAATCTTCATAATTTATGTCGAAAATTGACTTGTCACTATTAATTTTTAATGTTGGAGGATTGAAACTTTCACGTGCTAATTGTGTTTGAATCGCATCAATATGATTTGAATAAATATGTGCATCTCCAAATGTATGCACAAATTCTCCTACTTCAAGTCCACATTCTTTGGCAATAAGGTGTGTCAATAAAGCGTAGCTTGCGATATTAAATGGCACACCTAAAAAGATATCTGCGCTACGTTGGTATAACTGGCAACTTAACTTACCATCTTGGACATAAAACTGGAACATTGTATGACAAGGCGGAAGTGCCATTGTGTCAATTTCTGTTGGATTCCATGCAGATACGATGTGTCGTCTTGAATCTGGATTATGCTTAATTTGCTCAATTACTGTTTTTAGTTGATCAAAATGATTACCATCTTTATCAACCCAATCTCGCCATTGTTTTCCATAAACATTACCTAAATCACCGAATTGCTTCGCAAATGTATCATCTTCAAGAATACGTTGCTTAAATTGTTTCATTTGTTCTTTATATTGTTCGTTAAATTCAGGATCACTCAATGCACGATGCCCGAAATCTGTCATATCTGGACCTTTATACTCGTCTGATTTGATATAATTTTCAAAAGCCCATTCGTTCCAAATATTATTATTATACTTTAATAAGTATTGGATATTTGTATCTCCTTTAATGAACCATAATAATTCGGTCGCTACTAATTTAAAAGAAACTTTCTTTGTCGTTAATAGTGGAAATCCTTTAGATAAGTCAAAGCGAAGTTGATGACCAAATTTCGAAATCGTACCTGTATTTGTGCGATCATTTCGTGTATTTCCTATTTCTAAAACTTCTTCACAAAGACTGTGATATGCTGCATCAAATGAATTCAACATATGCGATAACACCTCATTTTCATTATTTATAGTATGTATATTTAGTTCGATATAATTAAACTTTATGTAGCATTTTGTTATCACTCATTTTAGTAATATGATATTAAAATCATGAATTCCGTTACTTTATTTATAAAATGCTGATTAAGTCCCTGCCACATCATAACGTGATCTATGTTTCCAATTGCTAATTGTTTACCCAAATCTATAACTTTAATGCTAAAAAATTTTAAAAAAGAGGTTAACACATGATTTGAATATTATGTTTGATGTCCTATTAAAACAGTTAAATTTCTAGAAAATATAGTTGGTAAGAACGTACTTTATATAACAAATGGAATACAACTATATTCTCTATTTTCAATGACAGACACCATTTTTAATATTATAAAATGTGTTAACCTTTATATTTATTTATGTGTACTATTTACAATTTTCGTCAAAGGCATCCTTTAAGTCCATTGCAATGTCATTAATATCTCTACCTTCGATAAATTCTCTAGGCATAAAATAAACTAAATCTCGACCTTTGAATAAAGCATACGAAGGACTAGATGGTGCTTGCTGAATGAATTCTCGCATTGTAGCAGTTGCTTCTTTATCTTGCCCAGCAAAAACTGTAACTGTATTTGTAGGCCTATGTTCATTTTGTGTTGCAACTGCTACTGCAGCTGGTCTTGCTAATCCAGCTGCACAGCCGCATGTAGAGTTAATAACTACAAAAGTAGTGTCATCAGCATTTACTTGGTTCATATACTCTAATACTGCTTCGCTCGTTTCTAAACTTGTAAAACCATTTTGAGTTAATTCGCCACGCATTTGTTGCGCAATTTCTTTCATATAAGCATCATATGCATTCATATTTAATTCCTCCAATTAAATTGTTCTGTTCGCCATTTGTTTCCATACTGAACCAAGTGCTTCATCTCCGTTTTCAATACGAGATATGGCCATTTCAATTTGTAATTTAACTTCAAACGCATTGTCATTAATATGGGCTTTAAGTGCGGGAAGCTGCTCTGCATTACCTTCATCAAAGATAAACATAGCAGCACGCCACCTAACGATTTTTTGTGGATCATCTAATAGTAGCACCATTTCTGGTAGTGCCTCTGGATACCCTAAATCGCTTATGCAATCCCCTGCAGTTCTTCTTACAGCAGGACTTTTATCACGAAGCCCCTTATATAAATACGGTAAAATTTCTTTACTTTCAATCATTCCTAATAATACAATCGCTTGACGTCTAACCGGTACTTTTTCATCAGATAAAGCTAAATCAAGCAACGGTATATCTTCAAAAGTCGGCTTTGGAAAATGGTTTAACATTCGTAATCGAGTCTTCCAATTATCAGTCGCATGATATTCATCCAAAGAGACATGGCGATAGAAATGATAATTATTAGTTGCGTGATTTTCTTCTAAAGCATGTTTTACCAATACAGGTAACTGTGATTCTGGATAGGTAGCTAGTACTTCTTCTAGGACACCATCCATTACTTCTTCAATATTTCCATAGCGATTTCCTAAATCTAGCCATTTACGCATAAAAACAATATTGTCATGTTCTGTTTGCGCTTGAGTCATATGATCAACATATGTTTGTGGTAATTGTTCTCTTAATTCTTGGTCAGCAGAAGTTAGCTTAATTTGATACGGTATACCCTTAAAAGTTAATAGTTCAGCTTTAATTTCACCAAAATGATTGTCAATTTGTGGGTCTTTTCCAGATTCCAACACCTGACTTTCACCAGAAAAAGCAGCTTTAATATCAGGTAATATGACTTCCCAATCAGCTTTTGGTGCCTTATCAACAGCTAAGAAGTTCATGACATGAAAAATGGAAGTGATACCATCTATAGATAACAACTGATTTATAAATCTTGGTTGATTTTCTTCTACTTTTTTATAAGTATTAGATAACTTGTCTTCTCTTGTATATGACAAAACAACTTTCATTGTATTTGGACTTGGCGTTGGCTCTATACGTAAAATTTCCATATACTTTATCCCCCGAATACTAGTTGATGAAAAATTTATTCGAATACAGCCTCTACTTTTGGCAATACTGTTTCCCAATTTGCGTCATTTTCTTTATCTACTGAAATAAAGTCCATAACATGGAAAATTGATTTAACACCTTCAACCTTTAAGATGTCATTAATAAAAGCTGGCTGTGAATCATCAACTTTAGTATACGTATCTGATGTCATACCTTCTCTGCTTTCACTAAGTGTAATCTTCATTGTGTTGTGGTTCGGTGTTTCTGATATAGATATAATTTGCATTTGACTTCCTCCTATTGAAGTTCATTTCCTAATTGTTTTATTTCTTTCCCTATTGAACACTCATTGATACAAAAATGATGCGCCTTCGTTTTCCCCTCTAATTTACGCAGACGAGTTTTGATTGGACATTGATTGCAATAAGTATTCATTAAATCATCTATTTTCGCGAGTGCATTTTGCTCTGAAAAAGTTAAAATACGCGACACTTCCTTTATTACTTCAAAATATTGCAACCTTGGAAATAAGTGTTACTGTTTTAAATTTGACATAAAAATATTATAACATTTTTGACCCTAAGATTTGAATGAAACCTTTTACAATTCTATACGTAAAATGTATTTATATTCAAATGCTATTGCATCGCAAACGATTTTTCAGTAAAATGAGTAAGTTATTTATTGAGCGGTTTCTAAACACCCGCATGATCAAAATTTAGGAGGACATTTTAATATGTATAATGAAATTTTAGGACTAGTTACATTTATTGCAACGTTCCTGCTTATGGTACTTATGTATCGCTTTTTTGGTAAACAAGGTTTAATTGCATGGGTTGCAATTGGCACGATCATTGCCAACATACAAGTGATTAAAACTGTAGAAATCTTTGGTATTTCAGCAACTTTAGGTAATGTCATGTTTGCTTCTATTTATTTAGCAACAGATATATTAAACGATATTTATGGGCGTAGAGTTGCAAAAAGAGCAGTTTGGTTAGGCTTTTCATCAACATTAATTATGATTATTGTTATGCAATTGTCATTACATTTTATTCCTGCACCAGAAGATATGGCACAAAAAGCATTACACGCAATCTTTGATGTTGTGCCACGCATTGCTTTAGGCTCAATCGTCGCATATATTATTGGTCAACATATTGATGTATTTATCTTTTCACTAATTAAAAAAGTATTTAGTTCTGATAAAACGTTTTTCATCCGTGCATATGGTAGTACATTTTTAAGCTCAATAATTGATACAGCTTTATTTGTAGCTATCGCATTTATCGGAAGTTTACCTGGTACAGTTGTATTTGAAATATTTATTACAACATACGTACTAAAATTAGCTTCGACAGTTTTCAATGTACCATTTGGATATATTGCTAAATCATTTTATCGTAAAGGTAAGATTGATAAATTGGATCAAGGCTATTAAAGCACTTACTACATAATAGAATAAGTTTTAAAGCTGATATTTGAGAAAATTTTATCATGATGATTTTTTGGGAAGTATATTACAGTACTACGTATTAGAAAATCATCTTTGAATCAGTGAATATTTTAAACACGTGTTACTTATTTAAGTGATGCGTGTTTTTTAATGGATTACCCAACATATTTTGTATTACAGTAATAGTAACTTTAACTAAGTATTGAATAGAAAGTAGGCTTATTATGGCGAAAATAAATTTTGATGCTGCGACGAAAGGAAATCCAGGTATAAGTACATGTGCCATTGTAATCAAAGAAGATGAGCAGCATTATATATATACACATGAGTTAGGCGAAATGGATAACCACACTGCAGAATGGGCTGCTTGTATCTATGCATTGAAGCACGCCCGTGAATTAAACGTTAGCAATGCGTTGTTGTACACGGACTCTAAGTTAATTGCAGATAGTGTTAACGCTGGTTATGTAAAAAATGCAAAATTTAAACCTTATTTTGATCAATTGGAAATATTTGAACAAGATTTTGATTTATTATTTGTTAAATGGATTCCGAGAGAACAAAACAAAGAAGCGAATCAACACGCACAGCAAGCATTGTACAAATTAATTAAAAAGAACAAATAAAAGGAGCACCGACTGACATAATTTCAATCGGTGCTCCTCTTTTTATCGAAGAAACAAATTATTTTTTATTTTTTTTAGATTTCTTTTTCTTCTTTTTAGCTGCTACCTTTTTAGAAGGTTTTTTTGATGCGGACTTTTTCCCTTTGGATTGGTTATCTTTTTGATTTTTCTTTTTAGCCAATAATAAAGGTGCATCATCTTCATTAGATTCAATACTAGTTGTTGTTTCAACATCTACCTCTTTATCTTTGCGTCGTTTTGCGATTAAGAGTGGTGAATGTTCGTTATCTTGCAACACTTTTTCATCTGTGTGTTCATTTGTAACTTCCACATTTTCTTCATCTTCTTTTCTGCGACGTTTCGCAAATAAAAGTGGTAAATGTTTAGTACCTTCTATTGAACCTTTCTTCTTGTCTTTGCTATTATCTCTAATTTCCAATTCTTCCTCTTCATCCTCTTTACGACGACGTTTCGCAATGAAGAACCAGAAGCTAGCAAGTAATCCAGAAATACCAACAACGCCAAGTGCGTTTTTGATAACATTACCAATTCGGTCACCGAAATGACGCATATGAAGTGGATCGATTTCATCATCTTGATCCAATTTCTTTTTATGTCCACTAGTCGTACTGTTATATGGATGATTTACAGTGCCATAACCGATGCTTATATGACTATTAGATTGACCATCTGAATTTGATGAATGTTTGCTATGATCAGATGTTACAATTTGTACTGCTAAAATTCGTGCGATACCATTATTCAATGCAGCCTCAACTTGTTGTGGCGTATGCGCATTATTAATATCTCTGATTGTTTCAAGCACAATTTCGTTAATTCGATTCATTGCTGCTTGTCTTTCTTCAGCAGTTCCTATTGTACTATTTCTAATGCGATCAATTTTATCTGTAGAAATATCTTTAATTTTTGAAATCGCTACTTTTTTACGTTTTTCCAATTCTTTAGCAAATGGATTTGCCACTTTCAGTTGCGCTTTAAATTGATCTAATTGTTGCGTAATTTCATCGATGCTTTGCGCACGTTGAATCGCCTGAATTGATTGTTCTTTTAATTGATTTAATTTAGATATAGCTTCCTGCTTCTCTTTATCAGTTAAATCCTTGCTTGCATTAATTTCATCAATCATATGTTGGATAGCATCAGTAATTGATTTAATAGCATTTGATTTGGCTTGGTCCATTGTAAATTGATCTGGATTAAATTGTTCAATATGCGCTTGTTCTTGGTGTTGAACTTCTTCAACCGTATGAACATCTGCTGCATTGTTAATTTGCTCAATAGCTTGTTGTTTTAGCTTATTAACTTCTGCAATCGCAGCTTCTTTTTGTTCAGGTGTTAATGTTGCGTGATTATTGAATTAATCTTTTGTTGTGCCGCATTTTCAATTGATTCAATCGCCTGTTGTTTGACTACTGTCAATTCTTTTTCTACTACTTTCACAGGAACATTAACAATCACTTTTGATCCATCAAGTAATGTTACTTCAACCTTTGCTGTTAAGCTATCAGAAATTGATTCAGTTGACGGTGTATCAATAACTTCTGCTGTAAGCTGATCAATTAAGTTGATATGTGCTAGAATATCTTGTTCTGTAATGATGTCATCACGATGCACAATGAGTTCACCATTAACTAGGATTTGCTCAGGTGTTGCGTCAAAAATTTCATTTACAGCAGGTTGTGCATCAACTTCCCATACATGTGTATTTCTAATATCATCTAATCCTAAATTTAATCCTTGATTTAATTGATCTTTAGTTTGAGCATTTTCAATGTTTTCTAGTGCTCGTTTTTCAGCTTCGTCAATTTCTTTGAGTGCTTTTGCTTTTTGCTCAGGTGTTAAATCAGGGTTTGAATTGATTTGATCACGCTTCGCATTTGCTAATGCTTTAATAGCATTTTTCGCATCTTCTTTAGCTTTCACTAAATCTTTAATGTCTTGTAATGCTTGTGCAAGTTGCGCTTTGGCTTGTTCAATTTCCTCTTTAGTCATCGCATTGTTAATGCCGTTATGACCTTGTTGCAAGATTTGATTTATTCGATCTTTAAGTGCTTGTTTTTCCTTATCTGTTAGATTTGGATTTCGATCAATTTCGTCAATTAATGCTTGAACTTGTTTATCAACATCTTGTTTCGCATTTTCTTTAGCTTTCACTATATCTTTAATTTCTTGTAATGCTTGTGCAAGTTGCGCTTTGGCTTGTTCAATTTCTTCTTTAGTCATCGCATTGTTAATGCCGTTATGACCTTGTTGCAAAATTTGATTAATTCGATCTTTAAGTGCTTGTTTTTCCTTATCTGTTAGATTTGGATTTCGATCAATTTCGTCAATTAATGCTTGAACTTGTTTATCAACATCTTTATTTGCATCAATTTTAGCTTTCGGTATTTCATTGGCATGCACTTGTTCAATCGCATGGTTACCAGCTGTTTGAACTTGAGATACATCCTGATTGCTTGTTGCTTTATTAATGTTGTTAATGATGCTGTTTGCCAATGCTTCTGCTTTATTTTTCGCAATAAGCTTGTCTTGATCCGTCGCATTTGAAGCTTCGATTTCTTTCAATTTATCTGCTAAGACTTTGTTAACATTTTGAATTGCTTTGTCCTTAGCTTCTTGTAGACGTTGCTCACCGTTAAGATTTTGGATTGCATCTTTGACTGTTTGAATTGCGCCGTTGATATCATTCACATTTGTGTGATCACTATTAATTAATGTATTTGCCAGACGTTTTGCATCATCAAAGTTTGATTTAGCAACATCGTCAGCATTTTGGTAATTGACAGTTTGTTCTGCAGTTGGAATTTCATTGTCAACTAAATGTTTCAATGTTTCCATCGCGTTATTCAAGTCGATTTGATCATTAATAATATTCGCTATACCTGTTACAGTATCGGCATTATTAATTGCTTGATGTGCAAGATCTTGTTGTTGTTGATTTAAACCATTTAATGTATCAACAAATGCATTAGCTTTATCTTTAGCCGTTGCAAGATTTTGATCACCATTTAAGGCTTTTTGAGCATCGATAATATGTTGTTTTAATTGTTCTGCCTCAGCTTTCGCGATTGCACTACCTTGAACTTTATCTAACTCGTGTGTTGCATTTGTAATGGCATTGTCATAATTTGCTTTCAAGTTATCGTCTGCATTGATGTAATTTGTACTGCTAATGACATCAAGATGATGTTCATCAATATACTGTTGTACTGCACCCATTGCATCATCTAATTGAACAGCTCTATTAATTGCTCGAGATGCTTTATTTAGCGTTTCAGCATTATTAATTTGTTGAATTGCTAATTGTCTTTGAGCATTGTTTAGATGTGTTAATTGATCCAATCTTTGTAATGCTTCAGACTTACGATTATTAAGTCTTTCTTCACCATTTAATGCCTGTTTCGCTGCCGTTACCGCATCGTTCAATTTGATAACTTCTTCAGCAGTTAAGTTTTGACCTGTCGCTTTATTTAGTGCTTCCTTCGCTTTATCAACTGCTTCATCGTACACGCGTTTGACTTGTGTATCTGCATTGACATAGTTCGTACTACCTTTCGTACGTCCTTCATTGCCAGTGATTTCTTGAGACAATTGATTCATTGCACGATTTAGCGCCTTAGCCTCATCTACAATTTGTTGGATTTGATTTAAATCGTCTGATTGATCGATGCGACCTTTAAATCCATCTTGTTGAGCATTGTTTAATGCATTTAATTGGTCAATGTCATGTTTACCATTTGTTTTAGCAAGTGCTACACGTTCATCACCAGTTAATGCTTGTTTTGCATTTAAAATGTTTTGAAGTGCTTGATCTACTTGTTGTTTATTCGCATTTTGTTTTAATACATTTTCAGCATCAGCAATCGCTTGTTTATAAGCCTTTTGCTTATCTGAATCTGCTTGCGTGTAATCAACTGTTTGTTCAACGTTTGTATGATCATTGACCGCTTGTTGTAATTGATCCATTGATTGGTTCAATTGTGTTGCTTGATCTACTAACTCAGCGATTGGTTGAAGTTTCGTCGCTTGATCAATGTTTTGTTTCGCACTAGCAATTTGATCAGCATTTAAATGTGTTAATTGGTCAATAGTTTGTTTCGCTTGTGTTTTAGCTTCTGCGACTCTCTCATTACCATTTAGCTCATTTTCTTTTTCTTGAAGCTTCGTTAACGCTTGTTCTACAGCATCTTTATTTGCATTTGAACCATTATTAGGATCTGTAATGCTTTGTGCAGCTTGTAACGCTTGATCCACTGCTTCTTTTTTATCGGTTGATGCTTCAGTGTAATTTGGTTGTACTTTATCTACATTCACTTGATCAACTTTATTTTTCAATGTTTCCATCGCGTGGTCAAGTTCAGTAGCCGTTTGAACATGTTGTGCAACCTCAGTTCTTGTAGGCGCTGCATTTATAGCATCAGTTAATGCTTGTTGTTGCGCATGATTTAAGTTTGGTAATGCGTTAACAGTCGTTACTGCTTGTTGTTGATCACGAGCAAGTTTTTGATCACCATGTAGGTTATCTTTTGCAGTTGTTACTGCTTGTGTTAATTGTTCCACTTGTGATTTGTCGAGTGTTGGATTACCTGTTTGGTTAATTAAATCTTTGGCATGTTGTACTGCTGCTTGGTATGCATCCTTTTGTGGCTTATCTTCATTGATAAACTTGCTACCAGATTCTGTTTGTTGTTGATCTTGAATACTATTACGTAATGCTTGCATTGCTTGATCAAGTGCTTTTGCTTCAGCTAATTTTTGTGCTACTTCATCACGAGTTGCTGCGTTGTTTATTTGACTTTCAAGTGCTTGACGTTGCGGATTGTTCAAACCATTTAATTGATTTAAATCAGTAACCGCATGTTGTTTATCGTCTGCAAGTTTTTGATCACCATGTAAGTTATCTTTAGCTTGGTTAACAGCTTGTGTCAATTGTTCAACTTGTGCTTTATCAAGCGTTGGATTGCTAGTTTGATTAATCAAATCTTTGGCATGTTGTACTGCTGCTTGGTATGCATCTTTTTGTGGCTTATCTTCATTGATAAACTTGCTACCCGCTTCTGTTTGCTGTTGATCTTGAATGCTATTACGTAATGCTTCCATTGCTTGGTTAAGTGCTTGTGCCTCAGTTAATTTTTGTGCTACTTCGCCACGAGTTGCTGCATTATTGATTTGATTTTCTAGTGCTTGACGTTGTGGTGTATTCAAGTTAGACAAGTTATTTAACGTTTCTGTTGCACGTTGCTTATCTTGAGCTAATTTTTGATCACCATGTAAATTGTTTTTAGCATCAGTCACTGCCTGTGTCGCTTGATCAATGATTGATTTAGCTAATGTAGGATCAGTTGTTTTGTTAATCAAATCTTTCGCGTGTTGTACAGCTTGCGTATAAGCATCTTTTTGTGCTTGATCTTCATTAATAAATTTACTACTTGCTTCAGTTTGTGGTTGATCTTTAATACTTTCTTTTAATGCTTTCATCGCTTCATTTAATGCTTGCGCTTGTGCAATGATTTCAGCCACTTTATCACGAGTTGTTGCATTATTAATTTGATTTTCTAGTGCTTGTTGTTGTGCTGGTGTTAATTGATCTAAATGATTCAGAGAATTTCCAGCTGTTTGCTTATCTTGCGCTAATCGTTCAACACCGTCTAATGCATTTTTAGATGATGTTACTGCTTGTGTCGCACTTGTTACATTACCTTTATTGATAGTTGGATTATTTAATCCTGCAATGATAGACTCAGCATTTTGAACTGCTTCATCAAATGCTTGTTTTTTATTCGGTTCAGCATTGACATAGGCACTGCTCGCACGTGTTGCATCTTTGTCAGCAATACTTTGTTGTAATGCATCCATAAGTTGATCTAACGCTTGTGCTTCAGCCAAATCATGGTTAACGGCTGTTCTAGTTGTTTCACTGTCAATTAACGTATCTTCCATATGTTTTTGTGCATTATTTAAATGTGCTAATTGACTAACCGTTTGTTTCGCACGATCTTTATCATTTTGTAATTTCACATCACCATGTAATGCTGCTTTCGTTGTATTCACAGTTGTCGCTGCTTGATTAATTGCATTATTATCTAATGTTGCTGTTTGTTCATTGATAATATTATTTGCGGCTTGCACTGCTTGATCGTAGTTTTGTTGTTCTGGTTGATCTTCGTTGATATATTTGCTATTTGCTTTAGTTGCTGCGTTATCTTGAATACTTTCTCTTAAGCCATGCATTGCTTGGTTAAGCGTATTCGCATTTTGTTCAATTTGATGAACTGCAGTTACTAAAGTTGCAGCAGTAACTTGGTCTTTTAATGCTGTTTTTTGAGGATCATTTAAGCTTGTTAAAGCATCAATTGCTTGCGTCGCATTTGTTTTAGCAACTTGTAAATTATGATCTCCATTTAAGGCTTGAAGTGTTGTTTGAACTTTAGTAATAGCTTGTTCTACTTCTGTTTGGTTCGCATTTTGACCGGTTTGTTTGTTAATCATTGCTTCTGCTTCATTTACCGCTGTAGTATAAGCAGTTTGTTTATCAGTATCAGCATTGACGAAGTTACCACGTTGTTCAACGACTTGATGATCTGCAATCGCATTAATTAAGTTACCCATTGCTGTATTTAAAGATTCTGCTGTTTGTTTGTGACCATTAACTGCAGCAATATCAGATGATCGCGCAATTTGTGATTGTAACTGTTGCTTTTGCGCATTATTTAAATGATCTAATTGATCAAGTCTATTGTTCGCTTGTTGTTTAGCTGCTACAAGATTTTCATCACCATCTAATGCAACTTTCGTGTTATTTACTTGAGTTGTTGCACGATTAACATCATCTGGATTCATCGTAGGTGATGTTGTTTGATTAATGATATTATTAGCAGCTGTTACAGCTTGATTATAGTCATTTTGTCTTTGCGCAGTTGCATCATGATAATCTTCAGATGCTAATGTCGCTTGATTATCTGCAATACTATTTCTTAATAATTCCATCGCATGATCTAACGCTTGCGCTTTTTGATTAATTGTAGTGACATCTGTAACAAGTGACGCTTGTGTAATTTGACTTTCAACTGATTGTTTTTGTGCATCATTTAAGTGTGTTAGATTCACCAGTTGTTGTTTCGCTTGTTGCTTAGCATTCGCTAAATTATCATTACCATTTAATGCTTGTTTCGCTGCGTTCACTTCATTAGTGATGCTTTCAACTTGTGCTTGTACTTCATTAGTACCACTTTGTTTATTCAATAATGCTTCAGCTTTTGCTACGGCCTGTTTATACGCATTTTGTTTGTCAGGATCTGCATTTAAATAATTACCATCCGTTAATGTTTGAGTCTTATCATTAATAGCTTGTGATAATTGATTCATTGCTTGATCTAGGCTCGTTGCTGTTTGTTTAACTTGAGTTACTGTTGCAATTTCAGCCGATTGATCGATTTGACCTTTTAATGCTTGTTTTTGAGCATCGTTTAAATGTGTCATTGCGTTGACAGCATCTTTAGCATTTTGCTTTTCAGTTGCCAATTTAGCTTCACCGTTTAAGCCATTTTTAGCATCAGTCACTTGAGTTAATGCACGAGTAATATCATCTGGGTTAAGCGTTGGATTTGTCGTTTGATTGATAATACCTTCCGCTTGAGACACTGCATTTGTATATGCTGTTTGCTTATCGGCATCAGCATCATGATAGTTTTCACTTGCTTTGACGGTATCTTTATTTGCAATACCTTGTTTCAAGTTACCCATTGCTGTATTCACATTTTGTGCATTTTGTTTAGTTTGTTCAACTGTAGCTAACGCTTGTGCTTGGTTGATTTGATTACGTAACGCATCACGTTGTGGTTGATTTAAGTCACGTAACGTATCAAGATTTGCTATTGCATCTTGTTTCGCATGCGCTAATTTTTCATCACCGTTTAATGCATCTTTCGCTTGATTCATAGTTGTAACTGCTTGTGTTACTGTATCAGGCGTCAATACAGGTGTTGGTGTGCCATTTGCGATTTGTTGCGCTTGGTTAGTTGCATTGTTATATGCTTGTTGTTTGTCTTGATCCGCTTGTGTAAAGTCAACTGATTGTGGTACTTGACTATTCGCTTGAATTTGTTGTTTCAACGTACCCATTGCATTATTTAATGCATCAGCATTTTGCTTAATAGCATTAACACCTGTAACAAGTTCTGCATGTGACACTTGGTCTTTTAATGCTGTTTTTTGTGGTTGATTTAAGTTTGGTAACTGATCAATGGCAGTATTCGCATTGTCTTTAGCAACTTGTAAGTTATGGTTACCGTTTAAATCACCCTTAGCTTGAGTCACTTGTTGTAACGCTTGAGCCACTTGTTGTGGATCCACGTTTGCATTTGGTGTACCACTAATAATTTGTTCAGCATGTGCTACCGCATTGTTGTAAGCATTTTGCTTATCAGTATCAGCATTGACAAAGTTACCATTTGCTTTAGTTTGATCTTTATCTGCAATACCTTGTTTCAATTGTGTCATTGCTTGATTTAAATCTTGTGCTGTTTGCTTAATTGTGTTTACATTTGCAACAGTTTGCGCAGCATCGACTTGTTGTTTTAATGCATCTTTTTGCGCTTGATTTAAATCATTCGCATTAGTAATAACTTGTTTCGCTGCATCTTTTGCACGTTGTACATTGTCACTACCATTCAATGCTTGTTTCGCTTCGTTCACACGTTGCATCGCTTGTTCCACTTCAGTTTGACTTGCATTGCTGCCATTTGCTTTAGATAAAATGTCTTCTGCATGTGCAACCGCATTAGTATAAGCATCTTTCTTAGCTTTATCTGCATCAGTAAAGTTAATGCTATTTAATGTCTCAGTTTTATCTTGTAATGCATTACTTAAGTTAGTCATTGCATTATTCAGATTTTGAGCATTTTGCTTAACATTATTAACTGTTGCAATATCTGGTGCTTGTTCAACTTGAGTTGTTAACGCTTGTTTTTGCGCATCATTTAAATGATCTAATGTACCAAGATTTGTCTTAGCAGCTTGTTTGGCATCAGCTAATTTTTGATTACCGTTAAGTGCTTGATTTGTATCATTCACTTTAGTTAATGCTTGTTGAATTGTATTTGGATCCATTGTTGGATTTGTTGTTTGTTTCAACAATTCTTCTGCTTTAGTTACTGCATTATCATATGCTGTTTGCTTGTCAGTATCAGCATCGTGATAGTTCTCGCTACCTTTAATTTGTGCTTTATTCGCAATACCTTGTTTCAATTGTGTCATCGCATCATTAAGCGTAGTTGCCGCTTGTTGAATAGCATTGACGTTTGGTACAAGTGTTGCTTGCGTGATTTGTTTGTTGTATTCATCACGTTGCGCTTGATTCAAGTTTGGCAATTGATCAATAGCATGTTGAACATTTTGTTTCGCCTTTGCTAAGTTCGTATTACCATTTAAATCATTTTTAGCTTGCGTAACTTTATTTAACGCTGCAGTAATTTCGCTAGGTGTAACGACAACATCAGGCGTACCACTAATTAATGCTTCAGCTTTCGCAACTGCTTGTTTATATGCATTTTGCTTATCAGGATCTGCATTGACAAAGTTACCATCAGCTTTAGTTTGCTCTTTATCTGCAATGCCTTGTTTTAATTGTGTCATCGCATTGTTTAACTCTTGCGCTGTTTGTTTAACATTGTTTACACCAGCTACAGTAGTTGCATTTTGAACTTGTTGTTTTAATGCGTCTTTTTGTGCTTGGTTAAGGTCATTAGAGCTATTAATTAATGCTGTTGCTTCATCTTTCGCATGTTGAACGTTGGCATTACCATTTAAAGCTTGTTTTGCAGCATTAACTTGTTGTATTGCTTGTTCAACTTCAGTTTGTGTTGCATTACCACCATTAGCTTTTGAAATGATATTTTCAGCATTTGTAACAGCAGTGTTATATGCTTGTTGTTTTGCTTGATCTGCATCAGTGAAGTTAACTGTTGCTTTGGTATCATTTTTATCAGCTATCGCTTGTTTCAAGTTACCCATCGCTGTATTTAAGTTTTGCGCATTTTGTTTAATTTGATTTGCTTCATCAACAGTATGCGCGCCATTAATTTGATCAGTAACTGCTTGTTTTTGAGCATTATTTAAGTTGTCTAATGAACCTAATGATTGTGTCGCTTGTTGTTTCGCTGCCTCTAGGTTTTCATTACCATTTAATGCATTTTTAGTTGTGCTTACTTGTCCAGCAGCTTGATTGATAACAGTCGGATCTAAAGTTGGACTTGTAGTTTGATCAATAATACCTTGTGCAGTTGTGACAGCATTATTGTACGCATCCTTTTTATTCGGACTTGAATCAGTATAATTTTGATTTTGTTTTGTTGTCGCATTATCTGAAATACTTTGACGTAATTTGTCCATTGCTGCATCAACATTGTTTGCTTTTTGTTCATTACCTTGTGCTTCTGCAACAGTAGTCGATTGTTGTACCAATTGTTTTAATGCCTCTTTTTGTGCATTTGTTAAATGGCTTAAACCGTCAATTGCTGTATTTGCGTGTTGTTTAGCTTTTTCAAGGTTTTGAGAACCATTAAGCGCTGCTTTCGTTGTATTCACTTGATTCATTGCTGCTTCAACTTGATCTTTAGGCACGTTTGTACCTGTAGATTTATTTAAAATCTTTTCAGCATTTCGAATCGCTTCATTGTATGCATTTTTCTTCTCTGGATCTGCATCAGCAAAGTTTTGACTACCAAGTGTAGTGTCTTTATCATTCAAGCTATCTTTCAAGTTACCCATCGCTGTATTTAGTTCCTGAGCTGTTTGAATGGCTTGCGTTACTTCAGCTACAGTGTGCGCTTGATTGATGTTTCCAGTAACAGCACCTTTTTGTGCATTGTTTAAGTTATCTAACGTAGATAATGTTTGGTTTGCATTGTTTTTAGCATCTGTTACTTTTCTATCACCATTCAACGCTTGTTTCGTAGTTGTTACAGTTGAAAGTGCTGCTTCAACTTGTGATTGGTTCGCATTAGTACCATTTGCTTGATTAATAATATTTTCAGCAGCAGTTACCGCATTGTTGTATGCTGTTTGTTTTTCTGGATCTGCATCTGTAAAGTTAACACTTTGTTTCACTTGATCTTTGTCTTGGATTCCGTTGATTAAACGTTCCATTGCTTGATCTAATTGTTCAGCTTTAGTTTTCACTTGATTTACTGTGTTAATATTTGGTGCATTTGTCACTTGCGTATTTAAATCTTGCTTTTGAGCATTATTTAAATGACTTAATTGGTTGATGTTAGCAGTCGTTTCTTGCTTTTTATTCTCTAAGTTTTGTGCACCATTAAGCGCAGTTTTGTTAGTGCTCACTTGATTAGCTGCTTGTGTTACTGCAGATGGATCAAGTGTCGGCTGACTCGTTGCATTAATGATATTTTCAGCACTTGTAACAGCTGTATTGTATGCATTTTGTTTATCTCTATCTGCATCAACATATGGTTGACTCGCTTTTACTTCATCTTTATTCGCAATACTATTTCGAAGTTGATTCATTGCATTATCAAGATTTGTCGCGTTGTCTTTCACACTTTGAACGCCAGTTACTTGTGTCGCGCTATCAATTTGACCAGTAATACTTTGTTTTTGTGCATCAGATAAATGTGTCATTTGACGTAATGCATCTTTAGCTTGTTGCTTCGCAGTTGCTAAGTTTGTATCACCGTTTAAACCTGTTTCAGCATTATTCACACGTTGTGTTGCTGCTGTAACATCTGCTGCATTTGTAATCACATTAGGTGAACCATTTACGATATTCTTCGCAGCATTATATGCATCAGTATAAGCACCTTGCTTATCAGGACTTGCGTTAGTGTAATTACCACCAGCAACAATTGTGTCATGATCAGCAATTGCTTGTTTTAATTGATCCATCGCACTATTAAGTGATGTAGCACTATTTTTCAGATCAGTTACACCTTATACACGTTGCGCAGCATTCACTTGTTGTTTTAATGCTGTTTTTTGTGGTGTATTCAAATGTGTCAAGTTATCGATAGCTTGTGTAGCTTCAGTTTTAGCGCGTTGTAAGTTCGCGTCACCGTTCAAAGCATTTTCAGTAGACGTTACACTTTGAATTGTCTGTTCAACAGCTTGCTTATCTTTATTCGCACCATGATCTTTATTTAAGTAAGATTCAGCTTGTGTGATGGCATTATCAAATGCTGTTTTCTTAGTTGGATCTGCGTCGATGTAATTTTCGTTCGCTTTAGTTTGATCTTTATTTGCTATAGCTGATTGTAATCGTTGCATTGCACCATCTAAGTCTTGTGCTTTCGTTTTAACACCATTTACACCGTTGACTGTTGTTGCGTCTTCAATTTGTGATGTTAAATCTTGTTTTTGTGCATTATTTAAGTGTGTTAATGTACCTAAGTTTGCTTTCGCATCTGATTTTGCTTGTCTTACATTTGCGTCACCGTTTAAAGCATTTTTAGCATTCGTTACTTGATTTAATGCCGCTTCAACTTGTGCTTTCGTCATATTTTGACCGTGTGCTTTATCTAAAATACCTTGAGCATTCGTAACAGCATTTGTGTAAGCATCTTTCTTACCTTGGTCAGCATCTGTAAAGTTCACTTGTTGTTTAACAGTGTTTTGGTCATTAATACCATTTTGAAGTTGACCCATTGCTGTATTTAATTCATTAGCAGTATTTTGTGCCGCAGTTACGCCTGCTACTGTCGTTGCATTGTCAATTTGACTTGTTGCTGCAGTTGATTGCGCGTTATTCAAGTTACTATATGAAGCTAAAGCACGTTTCGCTGCTTCTTTAGCTTTTGCAACTTTATTATCACCGTTCAAGTTGTTTTTAGCTTGATTCAATTGGTTAAGCGCTGTTTGAACTTGCGCTTCGTCGGCGTTGCTGCCATTAGCATTGGTAATTCCTTCTGCTTGTGTAACTGCAGTGTCATACGCTTGTTGTTTCGGATGATCTGCGTCAGTGTAATTGACACTACGTTTCGTAGTATCTTTTTCAGCAAGTGCATGTTTCAAATTACCCATCGCTGTATTTAACGATGTTGCTTTATTTTTAGCCGCTGTGACAGCTGCAAGATTTGGTGCTTGATCCACTTCAGCATTTGCGGAAGTTTGTTGTGCGTTGTTTAAGTCTGATAAACGACCGATTTCTGTTTTCGCAGTTTGTTTTGCGGCTGCTAATTTTTCATCACCGTTCAATGCTGACTTCGCACTGTTCACTTGGCTCGCTTTTTGATTAATCGTATCTGGATTCATTTCAGGATTATTCGTTGCACTAATAATACCCTCAGCATCAGATACTGCACGGTTGTATGCATTTTGTAAATCTGCATTCGCGTCTTGATAATCTTCGCTTGATTTAGTCGCATCTTTAGATGCAATACTTTGTCTTAATTGATTCATTGCTTCATTTAAAGTACCAGCATTTGCTTGAATACCTTGAACACCAGATACTGTTGTACCGCTTTCGATTTGCGATGTTAAGTTTGATTTTTGAGCATCAGTTAAATGTGACATTGTCGCTAATTGTTGTTTAGCTGTATTCTTCGCTTCATTTAATCGCGCGTCACCATTTAATGCTGATTTAGCAGTATTTACACGTTGTAAAGCTTGTTCAACTGCTGCTTTATTGTCATTTGCGCCAGCTGTTTTATTTAATAAAGTTTTAGCTGCTGATACAGCATCATTGTATGCAGCTTGTTTTTCTCTATCTGCATCAGTATATTTCTGAGCTGCTTTAGTAGCTGTTTCATCATTAATACCACTTTGTAAGTTGCTCATTGCAGTATTTAATTCAGATGCCGATGTAGACACTTGATTTACACCTGCAACTGTTGTCGCACCTTCAATTTGTGATTTCAATGCATCTTTTTGTGCGTTGTTGATTGATGTAAGGTTATTCAATGCATTTTTCGCATTTGTCTTAGCATTCGCAACATTTTGATTACCGTTCAATTCATTTTTAGCACGTTGTACATTTTGTAACGCAGTTTCGACACCGTCTTTTGCAGTATTTGGACCTTGTGCTTTATTTAAAATTTGTTCAGCTTGCGTCACTGCATTTGTATATGCATTACGTTTCACTTCATCTGCATCAGTGAAGTTAACACCTTGCTTAATCGTATTTTGATCTTGAATACCATTTTTCAAGTTCGTCATAGCTGTATTTAATGCATCCGCATTATTTTGTGCTTGTGTTACTTCATTAACATGCGTTGCACCCTCGATTTGACGTTTCGCTGCTTCTTTTTGAGCATCAGTTAAGTCACTTAAGCCATTCAAATGTTGCTTCGCATTTGTTTGCGCAGTTCTTAAGTTTTCTTGACCATTTAAAGCTTGTTGTTTAGCTGTCACTTGGTCTTTCGCTTGATTGATTTCTTGCGCATCCATTGTTGGACTTGATGTTTGACCAATGATTGCTTTTGCTGCAGAAACTGCATTGTTGTAGTCAGTTTGTTTGTTTTGACTTGCATCAGTGTAGTTTTGACCTGCTTTAATCGTTGCTTCATTCGCAATGCTATCTCGTAGACCTTTCATTGCAGTGTTTAATGTTTGTGCATTATCACGAACAGTTTGAACATTTGGCAACGTCGTCGCTTGACCCACTTGTTCTTTAAGTTTTGCTTTTTGCGGACCATTTAAAGAAGTTAAACCATCAATTGCTGTGTTAGCATTTTGTTTCGCTACTTCTAAATTATGATTACCGTTTAACTGCGTCTTCGCATTCGTTACTTGTGTTGCTGCATTTGTAACATCTGATGGTGTTAACGTTGGCGTTGGTGTACCACTAATGATGTTTTCTGCAGCTGTCACTTTTTCATCATATGCTTGACGTTTATTCGCATCAGCATTGACATAGTTACCACTGGCTTTTGTCTCAGCTTTATCAGCAATGGCACGTTTTAAAGCTGTCATCGCATTATTTAATTCAGTCGCAGTATGTTCAACACCATTTGCTGCAGATACGCGACCTGCGCTTGTCACTTGTGCTTTTAATGCTTCTTTTTGTTTCGTATTTAAGTCCGAAGCATTTGTAATCGCTGTGTTAGCAGCCTGTTTTGCACGTTCTAAGTTTTGAATACCGTTTAATGCAGTATTTGCTTGCGTAACAGCTTGCATTGCTCTTTCGACATCTGCTTTAGGTGTATTTCCGCCAGCTGTTTTATTTAAAATAGTTGCTGCTGCATTTACTGCTTGAGAATAAGCAGTTCGTTTAGCATCATCAGCATCTTGATAATTTTGACTTTGTAACGTCGTGTCTTTATCACGAATTGATGTTTCTAATTGACCCATAGCACCATCTAATTGTTGTGCTTTGGCTTTAACTGTATTAACACCTTCAACATTTGTTGCTTGTGTAATTTCATTATCTAACGCTGTACGTTGTGCATTATTAATGTGTGTTAATGTACCTAACGTTTGTTTCGCAGCGGCTTTCGCTTCATTTAATTTCGCATCACCGTTCAACGCCGTCTTCGTACTGTTCACATTTTGTAATGCTTGTTCAACTGCTGCTTTGTCTACATTTTGACCACTAGCTTTTGTTAAAATTGCTTTCGCTGCATTTACAGCTTGATCATAAGCTGATTTTTTACTTGGCTCTGCATCTAGGTATTTCTGAGTTTGTTTTGTTTGTGTTTCATCATTGATACCGTTTTGTAAACTACGCATTGCGTTATTTAATTCTGTTGCTTTTGCAGTTTCTTGATTTACACCAGCTACTGTTGTTGCACCATCAATGCTATGTGTTAACGCATCTTTTTGTGCATTGTTAATTGATGTTAAGTTATTCAAGTTATTTTTCGCTGTTGTCTTAGCTTGAGCTAAGTTTTGCGCACCATTTAATGCATGTTCTTTAGTTGTCACTTGTGATGTTGCTTGCGTAATAGTATTTGGTTCCATCGTTGGATTCGATGTTTGATTAATGATTGCTTTTGCGGCAGTAACTGCGCTGTCGTACTCGTTACGATTATTTGGACTTGCGTCAGTGTAGTTTTGACCTGCTTTAATTGTTGCTTCATTCGCAATACTATCTCTTAAGCCTTTCATCGCTGTATTCAACGTTTGAGAACTATTTTTAACAGTTTGAACACCATCTAATGTAGTTGCACTTTGAACTTGTTCTTTTAATTTTGCTTTTTGTGCATTATTCAATTGTGCTAAGCCGTCAATTGTATTGTTAGCATGCGCTTTCGCTACACGTAAGTTGTTATCACCATTTAATGCTGTTTTAGCCGCATTTACTTGTGAAGTCACACTATTTACGTCATTGACTGTTAATGTCGCATTCGGTGTACCATTAATGATATTTTCAGCGTTCGTCACTTTTGAATCATACGCTTGACGTTTTTCTTGATCAGCATTGACATAATTACCGCTTGCTTTTGTTCTTTCTTTATCAGCAATAGCTGCTTTAAGTGCTGTCATCGCGCCGTTCAATTCAGTTGCAGTATGTTGAACGTTATTCGCATCAGATACACGTTGTGCATTGTTAACTTGTGTTTTTAATGCATCTTTTTGTTTTTGGTTTAAGTCATGTGCGTTGTTAATTGTGTTCGTCGCATTTGTTTTAGCTTGAGCTAAGTTTTGTGCACCATTTAACGCTGCTTTTGTTGTATTGACTTGATTTGCCATGCCATTAATCGCATTAGCATCCATATTTGGCGTGTTCGTTGCATTAATAACACCATTTGCATTATTTACAGCAGTATTGTAATTATTTTTGTTGCTATCAGATGCATCAAGATAATTTTGACTTGTTTTCGTCGTATTATCATTTTGGATACTTGTACGTAATGCACCCATGGCAGTATTTAACGTATTACCTTTATCTTTAACACCATTTACACCTGCTACATTTTGCGCTTGTTCAACTTGATGCTTCAAGTTGTCTTTTTGTAATTGTGTTAAGTTTGGTAACCCATTAATCGTATTTGTTGCTGAAGTTTTCGTATTTCTTAAGTTTTCAGCACCATTTAAAGCCGCTTTCGCTCTTGTAACTGCATTTAATGCATTATCAACGTCTGCTTTAGATGTGTTACCACCAGTTTGTTTATTTAAAATGCCTTCAGCTGCTGTGACAGCTTGAGTATATGCATTTCGTTTTGATTCATCCGCATCAAGATAATTTTGATTTCTTAATGTAGCATCTTTATCATTGATTGAACCTTGCAAGCTATTCATTGCGCCGTCTAATGTATTGGCATTTGTTTTCACAGTATTAACGCCATCAACAGTCGTCGCTTGATTGATTTGACCTTCTAACGCAGTACGTTGTGCATTTGTAATATGGTTTAAAGTACCTAAGTTTTGTTTAGCTGCCGCTTTCGCTTCTGACAGTTTAGCATCACCATTCAATGCATCTTTCGTACTTGTTACTTGTTGTAATGCACGGTCAACTGCTGCTTTATCTGAATTTGAACCAGTTTGTTTATTTAAAATTGCTTTCGCTGCAGCTACAGCTTGATCATAAGCAGTTTTCTTACTTTGTTCAGCGTCACGATATTTTTGAGTTTGTTTTGTTGTATTTTCATCATCAATACCATGTTGTAATTGACCCATAGCTGTATTAAGTTCATTTGCAGTTTGTTGGATACTTGTTACATTTGCAACACGTTGCGCACTTGTCACTTGTGCTTTTAACGCATCTTTTTGCGCTTTATTTAAGTTCGTTGCACCATCAATGGCATTTGTTGCTGTTTGTTTCGCTTGCGTTAAATTATGTGTACCATCTAATGCATTTTTCGTTGATGTCACTTGTGTAGCGATTTGGTTAATTGCATGAGCATCCATATTTGGATTGCTTGTTGCATTTATGACACCATTAGTACTATCAACAGCATTGTTATAGTTTGTTTTGTTACTTTCTGTAGCATCAAGATAGTTTTGGCCATTTTTCGTAGCTGCGTTATCTTGAATGCTATTTCTTAACGTACCCATAGCTCCATTTAATGTGTTGGCACTTGATTTAACAGTATCTACACCTGCAACATTTTGTGCTTGTTGCACTTGTTGTTTCAATTTATCTTTTTGTGCAGTTGTTAAATGTTGAAGTCCGTTTATAGTAGTGTTTGCATTTGATTTAGCTTGCTCTAAATTATGGTTACCATTTAGAGCACCTTTCGCATTTGTTACTTGTGACAACGCGCTTTCAACGGCAGCTTTGTCTAAATTTGATCCGTTATTTTTATTTAAAATATTTTCAGCATTCGTAACGGCTTGAGTATAAGCAGTTTTCTTATCGGAATCAGCGTCATGATAGTTTTCACTTGCTAGTGTATTTGTTTTATCATTAATACCATTTTGCAAGTTAGCCATCGCTGTATTCAATTGCGTACCTGTATTAGAAACCGCTTCAACACCAGATACAGTTGTTGCTTGATCAATTTTAGTTGTTAAGTCACCTTTTTGTGCATTATTAATTGACGTTAAGTTATTTAATGCATTTTTAGCTGCATTCTTCGCATTTGTAACGTTTTGATCACCATTCAATGCATTTTTAGCACTTGAAACATTTTGAATAGCCGCTTCAACATCTTGTTTAGACGTATTTGCACCTTGCGTTTTATTCAGAATTGTTTCTGCTCTGCTTACCGCATTTGTATACGCATCACGTTTGGCTTTATCTGCATCAGTGAAGTTAACACCTTGTTTAACTGTGTTTTGATCATGGATAGCTTGTTCCAAGTTGCCCATTTGCGTATTTAACTCAGTTGCTGCATTTTTAGCAGCTGTTACCTCACTCACATGACCTGCGCGATCAATTTGTGTTGAGATTGCAGATTTTTGGTTATTTGTTAAGTGTGATAATGTATTTAAGTTTTGCTTAGCAGTGTTTTGAGCATTTCTTAAGTTTTCAGCACCGTTTAAACCATTTTTAGCATTATTCACTTGTGTTGTAGCTTGGGTAATCGCACTAGTATCCATAGTCGGATTGTTAGTTTGATTAATGATACCTTTCGCATTTGACACCGCGCTATTGTATGTTGATTGGTTATTCGGACTTGCGTCTGTATAGTTTTGACTTGCTTTGACTGTTGTTTCATTAGCAATACTATCTCTTAAGCCTTTCATTGCATTGTTCAATGCTTGTCCATTTGTTTGAACAGTTTGTACATCTTCTAATCTATTGGCTTGTCCCACTTGTTCTTTTAATTTAGCTTTTTGAGGTGTATTTAATTGTGTTAATCCATCAATAGCAGTATTGGCGTTTTGTTTTGCTTCACGTAATCTTTCGTCACCATTTAATTCTTGTTTCGCGCTGTTTACTTGATTAGCTGCAGCTGTTACTTCTGAAGGTGTCGTAACAACCGTTGGCGTACCGCTAATAATATGTTCAGCATTGGTAACTTTAGTTGTGTAAGCATTTTGTTTATTGCTATCGGCGTTAACATATTTACTGCTTGCTAACGTAGTCGTCTTATCTGCGATGGCATGTTTTAATTGACCCATTGCCGTGTTCAGTTCAGTCGTATTACGTTGTACATCTTGTGCATTAGATACGCGTTGAGCACCATTAGCTTGTGCTTTTAATGTATCTTTTTGATGTTGATTTAAATCAGATGCGCCATTGATTGCTGTAATCGCTGCTTGTTTCGCATTATTTAAGTTTTGCGTACCGTTTAATGCATGTTTCGCACTATTAACATTATTAAGTGCTTGCTCAACCGCTGTTTTCGCTGTATTCGGTCCAGTTTGTTTATTTAAAATGGTTTCGGCAGCTGATACAGCTTGATTGTAAGCATTACGTTTTTGCTCATCAGCATCCAAGAAGTTTTGACTCGCTAATGTTCCTGACTTATCGTTGATAGCCGTTTGTAAGTTACCCATTGCGCCATCTAAACTATTTGCACTTTGTTTAACAGATTCAACACCTGCTAAGTTTGTAGCTTGTGAAATTTGATTTGTTAAATCATTACGTTGTGCTGTAGTGATATGCGTTAAAGTACCTAAATGTTGTTTCGCTGCGTTTTGAGCTGCAATTAATTTTGCATCACCATTCAATGCATCTTTCGCATTATTAACACGTTGTAATGCTGCTTCAACTGCATTTTGCGCAGTGTTTGGACCATGTTGTTTATTTAAAATCGCTTTCGCTGCAGTAATAGCATTATCATACTCTTGTTGTTTATTTGTATCAGCATCACGATATTTCTCAGATGATTTCTCTTGAGATTCGTTGTTAATACCATTTTGTAAGTTAGCCATAGCTTGATCTAGATGTTGTGCATTTTGTTTTACAGTATCAACACCACTCACTCTTGTCGCACTAGTAATTTGACTAATCAAATTGTTCTTTTGTGCATCTGTAATACTCGTTAATGTGTTTAAGTACGTTTTCGCATTTTGTTTTGCCGTAGCTAAGTTTTCATCACCGTTAAGTGCCGTTTTAGAACTATTCACTTGCTCTGCTTTTTGTGTAATCGTACTTGGATTCATTTCCGGATTACTATTCGCATTAATTATCGTTTCAGCAGCAGCTACTGCATTGTTATATGCTGTTTGCTTATCATGATTAGCGTCTACGTAATCTTCACTAGCTTTAGTCGCATCTTTGTTGGCAATACTTTGTCTCAACGTATTCATCGCTTGATCTAATGTATTCGCATTTGATTGAACCGTATGAACACCAGCGACAGTCGTACCACTGTTAATTTGATTTGTTAAATTCGTTTTTTGTGCAGGTGTTAAATGCGTCATATTATTTAACTGTTGTTTCGCTGCTTGTTTCGCTTGATCTAATAAACGCGTACCATCTAAGTTATTTTTAGCAGAATTCACTTGATTCATCGCTTCTGTAACTTGATCTTTCGTTTTATTTTGACCATTTGATTTGTTTAAAATATCTTTCGCAGCTTGTACCGCATTTGTGTATGCTGTTTTCTTACTTGGTGTCGCATCTTGATAATTTTGACTATTAAGCGTCGTTTGTTCATCGTTGATCGCACCTTGCAAGTTACCCATCGCAGTATTTAAATCTGTACCTTGTTGTTTAACAGTATTTACGCCAGCAATATTTGATGCAGCATTAATTTTAGATTTAACATCTGCTTTTTGTGCATTATTTAAATGTGGTAATGCATCAATTGCTCTTGCAGCATCTGTTTTAGATTGTGCTAATTTTTCATCACCATTTAATGCATTTTTATTAGTAGTAACAGCTGAAGTTGCACTGTTAACATCATTAACAGACATCGTTGGATTAGCTGTTTGATTAATGATTGTTTCAGCACTTGAAACTGCACTGTTATATGCATTTTGTTTAGCTGAATCTGCATCTGCGTAATCTTCTGTACGTTTCACTTGCTCTTTATCTGCAACAGCTTGTCTTAAGTTACCCATTGCACTATTTAAGTTTGTTGCATTTTGCTTAATCGTATTAACTGTCTCGATTTGATGCGCACCATTAATTTGCGATTGTAAGTTTTGACGTTGTGCATTATTCAAGTTATTTAATTGACCTAATGCAGTGTTCGCTTCTTGTTTCGCAGTATTTAACTTAGCTTCACCATTCAATGCATGTTCTTTACTTGTGACATTTGATAAGGCATTGTTAACATCACTTGGTGTTATAACTGGATGTTGTGCATTACCGTTAATAATGTCATTCGCATGGTTGTATGCATTGTTGTAATCATTTTTCTTATTAGTATCTGCGTTGACATAATTATCACTTTGTACGACTTGGTTATGATTAGCAACACCACGTTTTAAACCTGTCATAGCAGTATTTAAGCTTTGAGTCGTTTGTTTAATATCATTTACTGCTTGTACATTTTGTGCACTATTCACTTGTTGTGTTAATGCATTCTTTTGTGCTTGGTTTAAATCACTTGCATGCGTAATCGCATTTGTTGCTTCTGTTTTCGCACGTTGTAAGTTTTGTTGACCATCTAAAGCACCTTTTGTTGATTTCACCGATTCTGCTTTTTGGTTCACTGTATTAACATCCATTGTTGGATTATTCGTTTCTCCAATGACACCTTTAGCTGCATTGACTGCATTGTCATACGCTTGTTTATTAGCTGGTGTTGCGTCAGTGTAATTTTGTCCTGACTTGATTGTATTATTATCCGCAACACTTTCTTTTAATTTCGTCATCGCATTATTTAAAGCTGTAATGTTAGACTTGATTGTTTCAAGTGCAGCATGATTTTGAGCAGCATTAATTTGTTGCGTGAAATTATTTTGTTGTGCTTGGTTTAAGTTAGATGCACCATGTAATGTTGTTAACGCTGGCTGTCTATCTAATGTTAAACCTTGACGTGCTGTATTTAATTGATCCTTAGCTTGGTTTGCCTCTGCCACTTTATCATTGATATTTTGGACCGTTGGATTGCCATTTAACACTTGATTAATTTCAGCTAACTTTTGACGCGCTGCTTGTAATTTTTGGTTATACGCATTTAACGAAGCGGTCGTCATACCTGTTGTATCCGTTGGTTGATTAATGCTTTGTTCTAATTGCGTTTTCGCAGTTTGAAGCGGCGCTTTATCTGGTGTTAACGCTTGACGCGCATGATCCAAATCAGATTTAGCTTGGTTTGCTACAGACGTATTTGTATTAATTTGATCTACTGTAGGTGAACCTGCTAATACTTGATTGATTTGTTGAATCTTATTACGTGCAGCCGTTAACTTCGCATTATAAGCATTTACAGAGTCTTGCGTCATACCAGTTGTACTTGTTTGCGTATCAATACTATGTTGTAGTTGATTTTTCGCATTTTCTAAAGGCGCTTTATCGACTGTTAAGCCATTACGTGCTTGATCAAGTGCTGATTTAGTAGCATTCGCTGCTGTCACGTTTTGACGAATCGTTGCAACATCTGGATGTGATGCTAGTACGCGATCAATTTCTTGAATTTTAGTTCTAGCTGCTGAAAGTTTGTCATTAAATGAAGCAACAGATGCGCTTGTCATACCAGTCGTACTCGTTGGCTGATCAATATCATTTTGCAACTGAGTTTTTGCAGTTTGTAATGGTGCCAAGTCTGGAGTTAATCCAGCAATTGCTTGTTTTAAGCTATTATATTTTTCTTCTACTTTAGCTTTTTCTGCGGCAATTTGTTGATCTGTTGCGTCACCATTGTTAATAACATTTTGTGCATTTGTTGATTCTGTTTGACCCGCACGTTTAGCACTTTCGTATGCTTGGATTGAAGATTGTGTCATACCATCAGTTGTTACTGATTTATTGATTTCTTCATCAAGTTTCGTCTTAGCTGTTCTTAAAGCACTATTATCGGCTAAAGGTACTAATTGATTAATAGCTTGCGTTAAACGCTCGTTTACACGATTTACATTTGTTAATGCAGATTGTACCTCTTGTACGGTTCTAATTGGCTTTTGAATAATAGCATTAGCGCTATTTTTAGCACTTGTTAAGTCACTTTGAAGTGCATGAATCGAATTATTGTAGGCAGCAATACTTGCTGGTTTCTTACCAGTGGTTGTACCTGTACGATTCAATTGTTGCACTGCTTGCTCTAATTCATGTGTATCTGCTGTTAAATTTTGTTTCGCTTGGTTTAATGCTGTTAATGCGTTATCGACACGATGTTTTTCATCTGAAATTTGTTGTGCTGTTGCGTCACCATTATCAATGACACGTTGAGCTGCTGTAATTTCAGATTCTGCTTCACGTTTCTTCGCATTATAGTTATCAATACTTTGTTGCGTCATACCAGTAGTTGATGGTACTTGGTTCACAGAACTTTGTAAGTTATTTTTAGATGTTACTAATTGGCTATTATCTTCTTTATTTTGAAGTAATGCTTTAGCTTCATTTATCTTAGTTTGTGCAGCTTGAACTTTAGATAATGCTGCGTTCACTTGTTGTGGTGTTGCACGATCATTATTAATCACTTGTTGCGCTTCTGTTTTCGCAGTATTGATTTGTTGTTGCGCATTATGAATTGCATTATTGTACTGCGTAATTGTACCTGGCTTTTTACCATCTGTACTCACTGGATCATCTAAATGATTTTTAGCTGTGATTAACTCACGTTTATCCGCTTTTGTGAAAATGGACTCTTGTACTTCTTCAGTACTGCCATCATTGTAAGTGACTGTAACAGGAATCGTCGTTGTGCTACCACCAGCTAAATTAGTAGGCATTGCTGTGCCATTTTTAATCGTTGCATTGCGTTTTTCTGCTACATGAACTGCATTGTTAATTTCAGCTGCTGTTACATTTGAACCATAATCTTTCACAATTTCAGTTGTGTTGACAGTATGTGCTGCCGGTGCAGTTAATGTACTTGGATTACTGCTTGCTGAGAGACCTGTACCTGCTTTCGGCGTAATGTTGATTGATGAATTTGGTTTTATAGTATTTGCATTGAACGTCACTTTACCTGTATGTGCATCTAACGTTACATAATCTGGTTTATTGGCGATTGTCCATTGATTATTTTGACCACGAACAACATTACCTGATGGGTTATTAGGCGTGATATCAATGTGACCATTTTGCCAAATTTTCGTAGTCGCTTGGTTCGGTTGTGGTGCGACAACTGTGAAATCATCACTACGTTGCTCGTCACTGATTGTTTCGCCACTACCTTGTGTTGCAACAACTTGAATTGTATCAGCAGGATTGAAAGTACCTGCTGCCACAGTAATACCATTATTAGTTCCAACAATACCTGTTACATTAGCTGCTGATGCTTCTTTCACCCATGGGCTCGTATTATTACGACGTGTAAATGTCGTTACAACATTTCCATTACGTTTAATAACTAATTTGTCAGCGTAAGTTGTTACGTTACCGGCATGTGTATTGACTGTTTGGTTCGCACCAGGTGCAATCGTAATCGCTCCTGCCGCTGTTTCAGTCACAGTTGGTTTCGCTGGTTGGACATCTTTTACTACAAACTTCGCTGGTAGAGATGTTGCAAATGTATGCCCGTTATAGATGATGTCATATTTTGCATTAACGACTTTAGCCACATTCGGTTTATTCATAGCTGCCCAGTTTGCGTCATTTGTACCTGTTGCTGCATTATTCCATTTATACGTAAATCCATCTGTCGGTAAACCTGTAGCATTTTGCATTTGTGCATAACCAGAGGCTTGTGTACCACTTGCTAAAGTGCCACCAACTGTTGTCGTATAACTATTTTGAGGGAATTCAAATTGATATACGTTCACAGTTACAGGAACTTGTTTAGCAGCTGAAATGCCTGGATATGTTACATCGACATTTAAGTTTTGAACGCCTGCTTGTTGGTTATTTGGTTGTTGTCTATTTGCCCATGCTGCAGTGATACCATTTGTGTTTGTATTTGGATCAAATGTAATGTAGTTTATCGCATCCGTTCCATTAGTCAAATTTTGACCTTTCACATCACGTGATGGCGCCTTAGCATTAGCAACTGGATAAACTTTGACAGGTACTTCTACATTACGTGTACCTTGACCATTTGGTAATGTTACAACCACAGTTTTATGAGTGTTACCAACAGTATGCTTCCATGTATCTGGACTATCATGCCATGCAACCGTTGCCCCATGTGGAGGATTTTGAATAAATCGTTCTACATGACCGAAATCAAAATCGTCGCCACCTTTAATAAATACAGCGCCTTCAGTAGTCGCTTGTAATTGAGGTGTCACAAGCACAGAAGCACTATCATTAGAGTCTACAGATTCATTTCTTGTTACTGTAACAACTTGACCATGTTCATCCTGCGTTGTATATGTCACATTGTTCATTGATATCGAAGATCTTGCTTTAATTTCACCATTTGGTAACGCGTCACTTACTGTCACAACCGAACTAAAACCACTACCATGGGTAATATTTGTGACATTTAATGGTGTATTATCTGCTTTAAATAATTTTACTGACGAGTTATTTAATACGTTATTAACTTTAATTTCTTGGTTTGTAAGACCCGCTTTGTATGTCACAGAGTTTCCGTCAATTCTAGGTGGATCAGGCTTAACTTTAGATATAATATTTAAATCTTCTGTTTGTCTATTATCATATGTCACTCTAATAAGACGCGTAGATATGCCTACAACATCTTTGTTAGGACCATAAGTTCCAACAAATTGGAAATTCATATGTTGCGCATTTGTCGACCAAGAATTATTTACTGGCTTAACATATTGTTTCGCATCATACATATCTGAAACACCTGGGTATAAGACACCTCTGGTTGTTTCAAAGACTTGCTTTGGTACAGTTCTTACCACTTTATATGTTGCTGTTTTCGTAATTGGGGTTGTTTCACCATCAATTAAGATATGTGCAGTTACATTGATATCTTGACCTATAGTTGTGTTATTTTTGTTTGGCGCTTGACCACTTACCCATGTAATCGTCGCATCTGGAATGGCACTACCATTCGATAATTTAAAGTAATCTGATGCACTTGCTCCATTACCTGTTGGGAAGTCTTGCCCTTGTACAGTGTAATGCGAATGTGCAACGATTTCTGGAATAACATGCTTTACAGGTACTGTCACTGTTGATGTTGTTCCATCTTGATAAGTAACAGTTACAGTGACATTGGCATTATTTCCATTACGACTGACATTACTCACTGTTTTACTAGTGATTTCATTTGTGCTTGCTCTTGCATAACTTCTATTTGGTACCGTTTCAGTAAATGTTAATGAATTAATAATTGCTGTTTGATCAGCTTGCGATACTGTTGCATTATTCGAAATATTGGCAATTCTTACTGGATTAGCAGCCGTTGATGATGTTCCAACTCGATATTTATCACGTAAAGGTTTAATTGTGACATTGAATGACGTTGTTGCAGTATTACCGCTTGTATCATTTGCCACCAAATTAATTGTTTTATTTGTAGCAGATGTCACATTTGGTGCTGTTGCTGAAACATGTTGATGATTATTATCAACAGTACCTGTCAATTGTGATGTCGCTGGTACTGTTACAGATTGCACACCAAAGTTATCATTCGCTGTAATCGTATTGGTAAATGTTTCACCTGAGAATACTTGATGATTAGCGTAATTACCTACTGAGATTGTTGGATTTACTAAATCACTAGGCACAAAATAAATGTTGATAGCTTCATTCGTATTGCCCGTATTCTGATTTAAATGTTCAACATATTGTTTTGGTCCATATGGCGATAAGTATAACTGTGCTTTATACACCGCATCAGCTGCATTATGCGTAGAATTACTTTTAACCACATGATCTATTGTAAACGCACCTGCACCATTAGCAGCTGGTTCATTGACACTAACGACTGTCGAGTTACTGTGGTTCGCACGAACATTAGAGTTTGTAACGGGTTGTCCACCAAATCCATTTGAAGGATTAATGATATCTAACACTTGAATCACTTGACCATTCAACGTAAATTGACGTTGGCCATCAGTCGTTGGATTTGATTGTGAATAACCTGATGATTTATAGTTTGGTCTTCCACCAGCTTCTGCTTGTGCTTTTTCATTACCGGCAATGTTATTACGTAATCCAGCCACTGTAGTTGTTGCTTTTAACATTGTCAAAATGTCATTCGTTGTTATTTGTGTACCTAATGTTGCATCATAACGATAAATTAATGATTTATGGTCATCAGACCAAGATAGACCACCATCAGTCGGTCTATTTGCAATTTTCGCATTCGTCCATGTCACTGTATAATCTTGTGGGAAGCTAATCCATCGCAAGAAATTCATATTAGTAAGGTTAGATGTGAACGATTTCGTTAGGCGACCTTTATTAATATTGACTGTAATTGTACTTACATTAGCTCCATTTGGTGTATTTGTTACTGAAATATCACCTTCTGCAAGCGTAATTATATCTCTATTCGCATTAATAAAAGCTTGTTTTACTTTTGAAATTTCATCAGTAGTTAAATCATATGTTGACGTACGATATACACGTTGATCGCCCTCTGGTTGTTTCACATCAATGATCTTCAAACTAATATAGAAGTCTTCAGTGTCTTTATGATATGCATTTGAAGCAACTATATGATATAACTGCGTGCCCGCATTCATTTGACTAACTTCTTGTGCAGTTGGAATCGTTCTATCAGATGTAATATTTGTAAATGTTCCACTTGGAATAGGTTGTCCATTACTTAAAGTAAAATATTGTTTAATATCACCAATACTAAATGATTGTCCTTTAGCAATTGTAACCGTTGCCGTTTTAGGTGCATTCGCAGTTTGGTATTCGGTTTTCACAACTGGTTCATATGTCATCACATTTGTCGCATCTAGCGCAGTTGATGAGCCATCACGGTAATGTAATGTAACATTGCCATGATCATCGACTGCAACTGGATTAGAAGATGCTAAATAACCTCTTATATTTTGATTTTTATTCATAAAGGCAGTAATAATGCGTTGCTTTTCATCACCAGTTAAAGCAGTTGGATTTACAACGACAACTTTTTCAGAATTTCCTAAGACAATTGGGTGCGCATCATCACTAATTTTACCTACATGCACTGTCACATGTTTAGACTGACTATCATTCGTCGTATTATTGACATTATCGGTTGCTGACACTTTGAATGTAATATCACTATTAAAGGCCTGATTCATACTCACTCTACCAGTAATAGATAATGAGCCATTATTCTTATCCGCTTTAGTTAAATTTGATGTCCAACCACTTGGCAATGTCGTAATAGTTGTACTTTTTATACCAGAATGTCTATCAGAGACACCCATAGTAAAGCTAACTTCATCGCCACGATAATATTTCGCATTTAATCCAACTGGATTATTAATTGTCGGTGGAATATCATCCGGCAAAATTGTAACTGCATTACTCATATTTGAGGCAACTACGTTATTGTAGTATATTAACGCTCTAATTTGATGACCTACCGGAGGTATGAATACTACATAATCTTCTGGTCGTATCGTTATCGTTGAATGAACCCCATCAGGTGTCCCCGTCGCAATTTTCGTATAGCCAGATGGTATTTGATCAGCCTCAGAACCACCATCTCTTGTTTGAGACGTAGGTATAACTAAATATACTAATGCTGAAGGATCTAATGGAACCCCTGAAACTGTTACTGGTACCTTTTGTAATGCTGTACCTCTTAGTTGCTCAGCAGTTGTAGTAATTGTTGGTGTATGTGGTTTAACACGAATCTCGAATAATTGTTCTTTACGTCCAAATCGTATTGTTACAAAGTAATCACCCGGTAATAAATTACCAACCAGTTCAATGTTACGTTCTCTGGCATTATTAGTTCTATTTGTTGAATTCTCAATGTGTAATGTACGTGGAATACCTGTAATTTGCCAATCTTTATCTGTAAAATTTTCATTACTTGTTAAATTAATACGTAACGGTTGTATAGATGTTACACTACCACCTAAGTTTACTGAAGCATTCCCTTGATTACCTGCATATACATAGAAAACCGGATGTCCAGCTTGTTTTGAAGCTGGTTTATCAGCAATATTTTGGCCGTCATCATTTTTAAAGAATTTGATGTTATGTTGGATTTCGGGCAATACTGTTAAGTTAACTGGAACTAACGTTTCAGCGTTACCATGTCCATCTGGATAGTCAAATCCAATCATTAGTTGTATTGGCGTTCTATTTCTAGCAGCCTGTTGTAATTTATCATCAGTAAATAATTGACTTATTTGATATTCATTTAATTCCTGTACGCCACCTGGTCTACGAACATTAGGATTGGCATTCGTTGGATAAAAACCTAATACTTTATTACTCGGTGTCTTAACGTAACTTAAAGGATCGTCGATGAAATCATCAATGTTTAAGTTTGAACTTTCAAGCACTTTTTTAGTTTGTACATTACCATGACTTATCTCTACTCGTTTAGTTGTACCTAAGCGATAAGTACGGTTAACAGTTTGTCTTAAACCATTAAGACGTTGTTGCTGGTCTTGTGTTGATTCGACATATAACTGGCTATACATAAATAATTGATTGTATTCTAATGCACGACCCCCTGCAGCATAATACAGCTTATCAATTGTTGGACCTTGCGTTTTAAATGAAATTGTATAACTTGCATCACCTTTACCGATGAAAGTATAAACTCTAGGCACACCTGGTGATTCAGTTGGTCTTTCTCCATTAATATATTCGAATATTTGTCTACCAAAAGCTTTAGTAGAAGCTGGTGCACCAGCTTCACTGAAATAATCCCCTGCACGTGCTAAATCTTTCAAGCTATTAATATGGACAGTTGGCCAATCATATATTACTTGTCCGCTTCTATTTCTAATTTTAAAGTCCCACGAACGCGAGTCATTTACACCATTTGGCCACATTTGTGGAAGTGGTTTGTTAGCACCGGCTCCTGCACCATTACTCCATTGTACATTTGTACCGTCTGCATTTACGGTTACAAAGTCTGTACGTCCAACTGGTACTTGATCAGCTGGTAGTGCAAACCAGTAGATCATATTTTCATGTGGTGCGTGACCTTTGTTAAATTTAATCACCCATTGATAGCCATCTCCAGTTTGCTTCGCTGTGATAAGTGCGATTTCTTTTGCGGCGGATGCTTTCAATGTATTCCATGGTGTAGTAGGTAAATTATATGGTGCCCCTTTATTAGAAGCGTTGATATATGTACCAACAGGATACCCTGAACCATCATTAGCATTTTCAACATAGTAAGAAGAGTCTGCATTTTGATAACTTGATACCGATCTAGGTTCAGCCGATCTTGATTCAATCGAACGCGTTTGAATTCTACTTGAGCGTCGACTTGTTTGTTGACGTTGAGGCATTGTACGAATTAGAGCAACAGCTTGTTCTAATTCTTTGTATGCAACTTGCAAGTCTTTATTGTTTATTGGATCATTACTACCTAATAATGTATTGATTTTGTCAAAAATGCCTTTTACATAGTTAAATGTCCCAGAATCTGCATTTTCGCGGTCAATAAAGCGATAATCATGGTAATTAGCATCAAAAAATGCTTGTAATTCATTACGGTCGTGTTGTACGCTGCCACTATCTGATGAATCTGAAGCTGTGACTACATTTGCTTCATGATTTTCTACATGTGTTGCGTTATTGTCGTTTCCCTTTTTGTTAGCAGAACGACTTTCGTTTTGTTCATGCTTGCTTTCCGCTTTTGCCGATTGCGTTTGCGTCGCATCTGCCGTATCTTTCTTAGCTTGCTCATTTTGAGATACTGGTTGATCATGTTTTGTAGTATATGGCTGTGCTCCACTTGCATCTACTTGATTTGTTTGATTATTATTTGGTTGCTCATTTTCAATAGGCGCAGATAATGATTGACCATTTTGTGAATTTTGAGAATTTTGTGTTTGCGATTCTCGATTCTCAGTCTGCGCATCACCATTTTGTTGTTTCTGTTTTAATACACTAGCCAGTTGATTTGTCTCAGCAGCTTGTGCATGTGATGTGTTTAATCCTAAAAATACTAACGTCGCAATGACCGTTGAGAAAGTTCCAACGGTATATTTACGAATACTAAACTTTTGAATTTTATCACGATAATTCACAGCTATTGTTCACTCCTTATCTTGTTGTTATGTCTCTGTTGTGTTGTGAATGTATTTACATTTGATTGCATGTGAATTGTAATGCTCATTCCATTCTCATTTAAAAATTTAAAACAATGACGATTCAATACAATTTCGCAATCTATTTAAAAAGTATTGAAACACATTGCAACTATGTGTTGAACAATTTATTTATGATCCAGAATATAATAACACAAAATATAATGATAGGTAAATTGAATTTGTGACAATTTATAATAATTATAAATAAAGTAGTGTAAAAGGGTAATAAAAAACCGACCTTATGTAGAATCATTTATAATGATTACACATAAGCATCGGTTTATTTTTTCGTGATGATTTAATATTGTAGCGACTGTCCTATTTTTCTAATTCATAATTATTGTCATGTTGATACATTCTGCTTTGGTACAAGGAACATAATGATAATGAATGATAATATACCCATACCTGCATTCAACCATAGTGCAATCATTGCACCAGTGTATATGTTTGTAATGTTAGATACGATGGCATAAACTGCCCCACTTAGAGCAACACCAAATGCGCCACCTAGCGCAGACGCCATTTTATAAATACCTGCAGCGACACCAACTTTTTCTAAAGGCGCATTGGCAATGGCCGTATCTGTTGATGGTGTCGCATAGATGCCAAGTCCCAAACCAAAAAATAAATATCCTATGATACAACAAATCACGTAAACAATTTCTGGTAAAAATGTTAATGAAATGAGACACTCACCAATAATTAATACACCCGTTCCTATTAACATCGGTTTCTTACATCCAAGGGATTGAAGTAATTTTTCACCGACACGAATCATGATGAGTACCATCACTAAATAAGTAATTGATAAACTACCTGCTTGCAATGAAGAATAACCTAAACCTCGTTGTACAAATGTATTTGCTACAATCAACGTTCCAGCGACACCGTTTAATAAAAAGTTTGAAGCTGTTGCACCTGTATAAGCCTTATTTTTAAATAATTTAAAATCAATCAAAGGATTTTCAACACGCATTTCAAGAACAACAAATAAAATAAAAGTACCGATTGAAATAATCAGTAAGAAGATAAACAGCATTGATGTTATACCTAATTCTGCACCTTTGGTTATTAAAACATTTAAACTTAACAGCATCACAACTAATACAACTAAACCTTTAATGTCAAATTTGTTTATTGATACATCTTTAGCTTTTGTCTCAGGTGTGCCTTTAATTAGAAATAATGCAATGAGCGAGATAACTATGGAAATAATGAAAATCCAACGCCAACCTAAAAGCGTTGCAACTGCACCTCCAAAAAATGAACAAACACCTGAGCCGCCCCATGAGCCAATTGACCAGTAACTTAAAGCGCGTTGTCTATCTTTCCCAATGTAATATGACTTAATAATAGACAAAGTTGCAGGCATAATACATGCTGCTGAAAGTCCTTGAATTAATCTTCCTATAATAAGTAATAAAGGAATATTTGAAATAATGATTAATAATGAACCCAATATATTTAAGATAATACCAATGTTCGTGAGTTTAATTCTGCCATATTTATCAGCAAGACCACCTGCTCCTACTACAAACATTCCTGAAAATAAAGCAGTTATACTAACGGCGATATTAACCGTTCCAATATCTGTGTTGAAACTATCTTCAAGTATTGGTACAACATTAACCAATGATTGTGCAAATAGCCAAAACGTGATAACACTTAAAACAATTCCTATTAACAACTTATTATTGCCTTCAAATGCCTCTCTTGACGGCTTTTCCATTTCTATTTGCCTCCCTATACTTTTGAAAAACAGACAAATTCCATAACAGAAATTTGTCTGTTCGATAGAATAATTGAATGGTTTTCGATTTTAATGTGTAAAACTTTAAATTTATTAGTAGTCCATCCATTTATTCTCAATGCCAATTGTCAAAACTTATGCCGCTTTTTGTTTCTTTTTATAGTAATAAACTGGTATACCAAGTGCTGTGATTAGAATCCCAATAATTGCCAATATAAATTGTGTAAACAGTGTATTAATTAATACAAATGATCCTGCCAAAATAGCAATTAAAGGTATGATTGGATATAACGGTACTTTATATGGTCGCTCCATATTTGGTTCACGTTTTCTTAAAATTATTACAGCAACAAATGACATACAATAGAACAACCAAATAACAAAGATTAACATGTTTGTAATTGTATCAAATGCCCCCATTGACATCATGACGATTGCGATTAACAGTTGAATAATTGCGCCGAACCATGGTGCACCTGATTTTGTTAATTTTGCAAATAAATGGCTAAATGGTAATAATTTTCTTTCAGCCATAGCATAAGGCACACGCATACCTGTCATAGTATAGCCATTGATCGTACCATAAACAGAAATTAATATTCCGATTGTGATAATTTTACCGCCGTATTCACCGAATAATATTTTTGATGTGTCTGATGCTGCATTTAAATTACCTGCAAGTAATTCAATAGGTAATGTTAATAAGAATGTAGCGTTAATTAATAAGTACACAGCCATAATACAACCGATACCTACAGAAATAGCTAAAGGTAAATCGCGTTTTGGATTTTTAAGTTCTCCTGCAACATTACCTACATGAATCCAGCCATCATATGCAAACATAGTTGCTAGTAATCCACTACCGATTGCTGTAAAGAAACCATTTCCTGAATTACCAGTAGTCGGAATTAATGAGAACGTAATGTCTCCTGATTGGAAAATACCAAAAATAACGATAACAATAATTGGAATTAATTTAATAACTAAGGTAACAGATTGTAAAATACCGCCTGCTTTAGAACCAAGGAAATTGATCAACACGAT
>OBUW01000147.1_pt1 | contig 52426 bp, 45 predicted proteins | sample 1475761 | NCBI WGS metagenome assembly OBUW01 (sample SAMEA2579908, study PRJEB22360) | human gut metagenome | biome: human gut; feature: human-associated habitat; material: faeces | place: Denmark | collected 2008/2010
CTCACATGGACTAAAAGAAACGCCGAAACGGCCTACTCCAACTTGACAAAACACAATCGTCGCTGGTTGGCCCCGCACGAGCGGGGATGATCCGTCGGGCAACGGTAGTAGCATCCGGGCCCGTGCGTTGGCCCCGCACGAGCGGGGATGATCCGCAAAAGGGGAATCCCATTGAGGACTTGCAAAAGTTGACCCCGCACGAGCGGGGATGATCCGTTCGTCACTGCCGGTGCGTGATCGTGGCTAGCGTTGGCCCCGCACGAGCGGGGATGATCCGTTGATTCCTCAGCTCAATAGGCATCCGGAATGAGGCATCGGTATAGCGGCAGGGAGGCCATTGGGACTAGATATCCTCATCTCGCATGAAACCAACCTCCGTCACCGTACACGGCATCACTATCTTCTTCCATATCTCCGATAACGTGAGGCCTTACTCCAACCAGTTTTCTTTGCCTCGTTCTTACGCTGCTTTTGATTTGTATTCGGCCTCATGATGAGCTCGAGTCCGTCAAAATCGACAGGCTGCCATTCTTGACCGCATACCTTGAATGACATTCCCTGTTCGTTATCGGCCAAGTACACCATGATGGCGCGGCCGACCCCAATATTTTCAAGTATTTGATTCCATAGCAGTTCGCGGACACGCGCCGTGACCTTTCCCACGTATACTCCCGGAGAAATCTCCATCAGCCACCGAGTAAGATGTCCGCGTAACTTGGGAGGAGATACAGTAAGCACAACTACAATCATTCGAGTACATCCCTATGCTTAGAAATCGGGATTATCGTCGTTGAATAGGGCAATAGCTGATTCAGCGTCCTCTCCTACAAATACAGAACTATGATTACCGTCAGCAATCTCCGGCGAGTAATTCTTGCCAGCCTCCTGATATCCAGAAGCACCTGCCCACAACTTCGTAGTGATGTCTTGTACTTCCAAAGGCGAGTCATCCAATTCCTCTGGAGATAGCAATAGCGACCGAATATCATGTACGCAACGTTTGAGGAATTTGCCATCCTTCATCCGGTCGCGCACACCTCTGCGAGCTGCAGCATCTACATCCGAGACTTGTTCTGCCACCAAATCAAATGCCAAAGGCACTGTGATATTAACCTTGTATAAATCAGCGATGTCATATACAAAGCTTCTCTCGTTTCGCGCATGGACAAAGCCCAATCCAGGAGCACAACCGAGTGAAACAATCACTGCATGCACCACGCCGTACAGCGCCGTATTTGCCGCAGAAAGCGCACGATTCACGCTATCGGCATCATCAAAATCCGTGACCTTGTAGGACCTACCAGACCATGGAACACCGGTACGTTCAGACTCATGTTCATATGCACGTCGAACTCGCGTTCCCTCCTTGCCGAGCAGCTGCTGCATGGTAAGGCCTTCCGTCGACTCGTCCGGAAACCTCATCGCGTACATACGACGGGCAACCTTCACCCGGGTACGTTCAGACGATACCAGTTTCGCCTGTGCTTCCAGCAAACGTGAGGATTGGGCGAGCGACGCTCCGTGACAGTAATATCGCACTCCCCTCTCTCCGACCCATATGCAAGTGGAACGGGATTCCGCCAGCAAGCAGATTGCCGCATAAGTGATATTGCTACCAGGTCCGAGCATCAGCACGCTCAGCGCGGCGGCCGGCACATGGACTGTGCCCCGAGAGTCGGTGATGGTTACTGCATTGTCCGCACGGTTGACAACACAATGCTCAGCGTATAGGAATGTCATGCGATCCTGCATGCGCACCAACGACGGCAACGACGGCGGTCTGACGCCCGGTATCTTACTCATAGTGCGCTGTTCCCCGTACGATAATCGTCTGCCAATGGCACGAGCGTCAACAATCCAAATCCATATCCCTTGGCCCGCCCTATGCCATCCAGCAAAGCCGTACGCAACAACTCAGGGTCATCAACCACCAACACACCGTCGTATACGGCTGATGTCAGGGTGACGGTTGAACCTTGTCTGGTGAAATCAATCGTCTGAGAGTCTTTTACCACTACCTCCGGTAGTTCCAGACGATTGATAGGCATATGGAATCCACATTCCCGCGTTTTTCGTTGCAACCACTGCAGCTGCTCGTCAATGCGAGAAATGCCCACACGCCGGCCACGCCGACCACGCTCTGCAGAGGGAAGAGATTTAGTCGGATTGGCCCGAAGACGAAATCCCCATTCTTGTCCGATGCTCAGACGGTCAAGGAACGGCTCGTATGCACAGGACGCCAAATCACTTGGTCCCACATCGAGTTCGTCATGTAATACCCGAATATCCGGCACGGCATCAGATACAACATACAACCGGCTTGACGCTCCGCCCCGGCCCTTATCCAAGCGCCAAAGCGATCGTCTACCTCCAACACGATTCGGATCAAGAGATTTGGCGATAATGGCATGTTGCCGTTCCAACGATGCCATCGCCCAGCGAGCATGCCTGCTGCGAGCATCCACCATAATCCTGGTGAACTGTGTCATCACGTTTCCTCCTTCGCATCGTATGATTCGTGATGTGTCCCGGAATCCTGCGTGGCATTTCGAACGGCATCAAATATTGCATCCCCTCCGTCGAGGGTGCCATTATGGCCCGCACCTTCCGTCGTTTCAACGGTAGGAGCTGGCTTCGTGTCATCGGCAAGATGCATGACGCCTCGTGTACTCCATCGACGTTCACGAGGATTGAAGCTCACCGGCTCATCTGCAATCGTGTCGATGAATTCGCTCCTGTTTTCCGTATCATTCGCACTAGGTTCCACAACAATCCGCGCGAAACACCGTTCCGGGAAAGTCACCGAGCCACGTAGCGCCTTGCGTTGGTACCATTCGTCAGCATGCCACGGAGCATTATGCAACGCGTTCTCCAGCGTCTCGTCCGACATCCACGTCTGTATTGGCCCATCGGGAGGGCAGGATCGTCGCCCGAGAAAAATTGGGTAGTACGGTGATGCCAATGCGCATCGGTACTGTTTCAATTCGTCACCATCCCGGCTTTCAATACCTACCAAAAACACAGAGTCCTGTAGATAATATCGAATCGATAGCGGCAGCATTTCCTTCTTCGAACTTCCAGGACGCTCATTCTTCAAATCTTCCGCTGTGTGGAAATCGGACATTATGGTGCCCGGTTGGTCAATGCGCACACCGAACCGAAGCCCAGCAAACCGTGTCAATGGTTCGTCTCGACCAATGCCCAATGCGGCAGCCAGCATACCGATAACGCCGCTTTTCGTCGGCATCATCTCGGTCTCGCGACGGGTGAACCTGCTGCTCGCACCCCATGATTGCATAGGCGCGGCCAATCTCATGAGCAGTACCGGCATGTCACGACTCCTGAACGCCCATCTGCATAGTCGGTTGGTTCGATTGTTCCGAAAGACGCTGTGCCACCGTCGTCTCAATGCATTCCAACATCTGGCGCAGGGTGGAGCGTCGCTCGACCAGTCCGTCCGGGCCTTCAGCTGCCTCCGTCGCATCACCGATACGTACTACCCACGTATTCACTGGCGTAATGCCATACGCATCGTCAAGCTCCCGCTCTCGCTGCACCAATGCCTCAGTCGCATGACGTACGTAATCGGGTTCGACCGGCTTCTGGAATGCACCGACAAGATTCACCGCCTGCGTATCACGAATGTTGACCACTACCAGATCCGGCAAAGTGCCTTGGGCAAACGTATTAATTTTGCCTTTCGGCATGCTGGTGACGAATGCCTGCACAAATGCCGCAGCAGCCTTGGCGGTCACGCTGGCATCGCCCAACGTATCATTCAGCCTGTTCGCATCGACATTCGCATACCGGTAGTAAGTCGCGGCGTTGAACTCAATCTGGCCAATCATGGCCGCTCCAGCATCACTTTCATCATCATTGTTCTGCTTGACGTCATCGACTGCGGTAAAGAAATCCGATTCCGCATCAACCGCCTGCACGCTGATGGCATGAGCGACCTGAGCCGCGGCATCCACGTTGAGATCGGTGGCATCGGCGACCATACGACCGAACAAAGCCACATCAATGGACCGATCGTCCGACACAATCTGCTTGATACGTTTCTTCTCCGACTTCACAAACTTAACCGGATCATTCTGAGCCAAAGCTTCCACCGCAATGTCCGCCAAACGGTCATACTGCCGATTGCCCATAAACAACAGATAGCCAGACTGTTGCAATTCATTACCGGCATCACCTGCGGCATTTTTTCTCGCCCGTGGTTTGGTCAGTTTGATGCCAGCTCCGTCGCTAAGAATACTTTCCGCAATCTTAGCTGCCAGTTCTGCGTCAGTCTGAGGAGTCTGTTCGAGGATGCGATTACGCAACAGTTCCACGATCCGCTTGGTACGGACGCCTAAATCACGCGGATCTAGCAGGTCTCTAAATGTCTCGCGGGTAGGTCGTTTCCATGCCTGGCTGGAAACTCTAGCACGAGTAACGCCACCATATTCCACCGTTTTGGGGCTTCCTGTATCGTCTCGGTTCAGGTTGCCTGCCGCGGTCGTCTCCAAGATATGGATTTCCACGATAGTGCGGCTCGAGTTATTGGATGCGTTCATGAGTGAGTTCCTTTCTAAAAATATGGAATGACGCAATAACTGATGTTTGGTTCAGACGTTTCAAATTCCACTAAATGATCCGAATAATCAGATGATTTCAGGCGATTCTCCAACACTATCGTCAGTCTGTTTGCGTCGGTAACCGCTTTGGAAATCCCGCCCCCATCTGGCGCGCACGGCGTTTGCATGACTGCGAGTGGATCGTAACGCCAACAAATCCTGAGCCAGAAGGCCATAATTCAATGCAATCCGCTCACGTCTGAGCAGACTAATCAGGCTACGTGCGTGGCGGACGAGTTCCTTCCAACTACTGGCCGTCTGCATCTGGCTGAATACTCGTCTGATACCGGATTCATTGAAATTGCCATAAGCCATCCGCCCCACCGCGCGTCCCAGAGACACATCCGCATCGGTATGCATCGACTTATCATGAATAGACTGCTGGTGTGTTGCAAACAATGTGAGCGTGGCATGCGCAGCACGTTCACGAGGCGATGGGGTGTCAGTATAACAGTCGACGTCTGTTCCGCAGACATCTGATTTCGTGGGATCAGGAATTGTCCAGACGAATATATCGGGATCGGCCCCCAACTCACGTCCTACGGCATGACGTAAACGTGCAACCGCAGCGATAGAATATGGATCGTTTCGCAGATATCCAGCACGGTAAATGCCCGCTTCATCACGGCCACCGGTCGCCAGACGACGCACTTGGCTACTGACCCACATGCCGAACGAGGTGAGGCGTGACGCTCGCTCCTTGTCTTGTTCCGTCATTGTTCAGTCTCCTTGTCTTGTGATGGTTCAGGAACTACCGATCCAGATGCCGAAGCATCCGTCGAAAAGATGGACTTCAATCTGCTTCTGAACCATATTTCCGCGAGTGCCACGCTGTAATGCCGAACAGTGCCATTGCTGTCGGTCACATCCCTGCCAACGATGGCCTGAGGAGATGCTTGCGCCATGATTTGGGACGCCAGACGCAGAAGAATCGTTTTGGCGGTGCGGCTCCATTGTGTCTGCAGTTCATACAAATCGTTGTCATGATCGATGCCTCGTACCCATTGGCGAAACACGCGATCGAATGTGGTGTACCCCAGCTCCGATGCCTGACGTTGCGCCGATTCAGATGGCAGTCCGGCTGCCGATGCAATGTCGGCCGCTAAGGTGCGCAGCGAGGAAACGCCTTGGTCGGTGTTGTCTACTGCCTGCCGCAGCATCTGTCCCATCTTCGGGTTCCTCGATGTGATTACGATGAGATTCAGGTCAAGCATGTCGTCAACGGCAGCATCAATGACCGCATCATTGTTTCCGTATTCAACGCCGAATGCGTGCAGCCGGATGGGTATTCCATCATTCCAACGCATTGCTGATCGCACATGGGAGAGCCACGTCATCGTATATGGTCGCAACGCATTGTCCGTATTGGCATTGCTCGTGTCCTCACCACTGGTCAGCAACGGCAATCCTCGCCACAAAGCGCGCGCGGAATCATGCTTGCGCGGCATATAAACCACTTGCCGCTTTAAAGCCTTTTCTTGCGTTGGGCTGCGCCTCCAACCGGTCATGGTCTCAAAGTACTGCGCATTTTGCGGTTTCAACCGATCTCCATTGCATACCAATACTCCTGTGACCATCTCTCCTTCATGGGTGAGCAACATGCGTCTGGACTGCCATGTCATCAGCGTCGCTGGCCCGTGGAAGTACGAGGTGTCCGCAGTTCGTTCGACTGGTTGATCGAATCCCGTGGCAGGATGTGATTCCAACAGCTCGCGTTCCCACACCGGGATATCGTCCGACCAGTGGGCATTGGTAATGCCGAGTCCCAGAGCTTCGCATCCTGCAAAGTTGAGAATCAACGTCTGCCAGAGATTAGCGCCCTCAATCAGATATCCACCAAGATGCCCGGCCCATGCAACCCCTATTGGATATCCTTTGCCTCCCTTGACACGCGGATCACCGACTGCTCCCGACTTGATACCCGAAGCGTCATACGCTTGCACGGTGACCAGCCATCGTGCGGCTTCCGCCGCGCTGATGGACCGTAGGCCTTCGCCCAGCCGTGTCGTGAACAACGGTTCTCCACTCGGCACATCCAGAATTAGTCGTTCCAACCCAGAGACTTCATGTTTGGCAGTGTGCAGTCCAGCGACCTGGTAAAACGGCGCTTTGCCATCGAACAGGTCAAATCTCCAACACCATGTCTCGCAATAATCACGTATTGCATACATGATGTCAGGATCATCAGTGCCAGCGTCGTAGAGATCTTCTTTCCACTCCTCAGCGGTAATGTCGCTGCCGAAACGGCCGTACAAAATGGCCACAAGCAGGCGGACAATCGCAAACCGCTGCAATGGGATTTCCCCGTCGATGCTTCTGATGTCGCATGCCCGTTCGAACGTTTCGATGATGGACAGCTCCCTATGCTCGTTATTGTTCAGCATCGTGACCGGAATCCATGGGCGGTTCATCAGATTGAACGAGACCTCATTATTATTCAACATCCGCTGTCAGCCCCTTCTCCATTGAATAGTGCACATGCAATGTTTTCATTGTCTCACTTTCCTTGCGCGAATCGTGAATGGTATACGTCGCATTCCCATCGCCGTCCAGTACAACAAGCAGTTGTCCGTCCAGTTCGCGGTTTTCCATATATACTTTCCATTGCTCTGGAACGTCGTTCTCCAGTGATTCGATAACTGCGTCGATACTGCATCCTTTCAGCGAAGATCGACTCAAGGAAATCGTGCAGGACAGGATGTCTCTGACCTGCTGCCGGTTCGGAACTCCGGTTCCCGCCGGCAACGGCGCAGATGACGAAAACGTCCATGAAGGCAATTGCAAGTTGCCATCCATGTCTCGTTGCAGCATTATGACCTCGAATGAATCGTCGCTCTCCCGAACCCCAGCGGATACCAGCTGCTCCCGAGATCCTCCCGGAGTATCAGGATCGGGCATGTTCACATATAGCCATCCATCGAGAGAGAACGGCTGGCGACGATCCATCGGCGTGAAAATCCGCAGCTGACTTGCTTGATTCTCACTGTTCGCAATCACTCCTTCCATACAAGTGCGTGCCGATTGTTCACCATCCTCACCTGGTCTCCAGGCATCCGGACAAATATCATCGGAGCCATACACCGTCTGAACTAATTGAGGGATATCATCTGGGACACAGATTGTCGTGAAACTCTGTGAGCCTATGCGCAGCACCGATAGAGACCTCATCAACAGGTACCGCTGGTATACCTGTTCTAATCCTCTCGCGAACCGCGGCGGTTGTTCATCATCGACCTTCTCCACGCCAGTGATGATCATATGGGCACAACGCAGGGGTTCTGGACGTTCACACTCCGCTATGCCGCGCCGATGCCGATGCAGACGACCTGCACGCTGCAAAATCAGGTCTATTGGAGCCGCGTCGGTAATCATCAGGTCGAAATCGACATCCAGTGATTGTTCCACGACTTGCGTGGCAACGACGACACCACTGCGACATCCCTGGTCGCCGTACTTGCCATACCGGTTTATCAGGTTCCGATCGATACGGGCACGATCACAGGCTAAAAACCGTGAGTGAGCCAACACGACATCCACATCCATGCATCGCGACAGCAAATCATACGTATGTTGTGCCCGTGCGACCGTATCACGGATGACCACCGCGCACCCACCATCACGAAGATAGCTCTTCAGTACACCGACCAACGCGTCATCATCATCCGAAATCATAGAGATAGTCACATCCAAGGCACGACCGGATGGTTCCGGAGATACATCAACAAAACCACCGGCATTGGATACCGAAATCAGCGGATAACGCAAATCCAAACGATTAGGAATGACCTCAGGCGCCATGTCAACAGTTCCTGCAACCTGTTTGGCATTTCCTCCCTCAACCGCTGCTACCGATACCGAACGGTTGTACTTCATTTTGCGATCCAGCAATCTTCGCCGACCTTGGGATTGCATCGAACCAGCATCATTGCATACTTGCTGTCGTTCCTCTACGCACTCCACCGTATCTGCCGCTTTTGCCCCTTGCTGATAAGCGTCCAAAAACGCTTTACGCCTCGATTGCGGCAATGTAGCACTGAGCATAATCACCGGCACCCCATAAGCGCCAAGCCAAGCCAACACAGTTTCCATATACACATTCATGTAGGCAGTGTTCGAATGAATCTCATCCAAAATCACCACCTTGCCGGCAAGCGCCATATGCCTGAGCACCACATGCTTGCAACGCAAACCTGCCATAAGCACCTGGTCAATGGTGCCTACGACAAAATCAGACAGGTTGCCACGCTTTCGACCAGTAAGCCACGAATTAACTACGGCTTGCAAGCTCTCAGACGATTTGGCGCTATCGGCGTCACCATCGACAAAGCCTTCCGAAGACCTAGTCTGTAACGAGCGAGCAAGTCCGTGCCCATCATCGAACCAGCGTTCCCGCAGAGTTTCATAATCGTCATTCAATTCACGTTTTCCGTGCGCCAAGAAAAGCGATGTCACCATACACCGGTCGGCGGCCGGCAGATGTTCAATCCAATCCAAGACACGACCAAACATCGCGTTGACAGTTGCTTGCGTGGGCAACGCATAGTAGATGCCGCCACAGTGGAATCGCGACGCGAGAATCTCCGCGGACAGCAACGCCGCTTCAGTTTTGCCCTCTCCCATGTTGGCTTCGACAATCATCAGACTGGGTTCGGTTATTGTCTGGGCCATACGGATGGCCTCACGCTGCACTGGACGTAAACGGGCTCCAGGAATGTCAAATTGTTCCCCGAACAATGTATCGGGATCACGCATTATTAGTGCAGGATTCCAAGGTTTTGGCAGCCCCAGCATGTTCCACGCCCGTGCCGCACGACGTTGCGGGTTGAAACGGGTCTCGTCTCGATTATCCGAAGATGGTACATTCAGCGGGCATAACCTGCTGTCACTGGCAATCCAATCAGCGATGATGACCAACGCAGTCAACAGGATTTGTGTTCTCCTGCGCAATGGACGCTCCTGCAGTTCTTGCAGAATCGGCACAGACTCAGTGACGTCGGCAACCCAGTCGAGCATTTCAAATCGCACATCCTGCCATGCTTGATCACCGGAGAACAGTTCGCAATCCCACCGATGTAACAGTTCCTGTTTGGTGTCAGTCAGCGATGTGCCGTGATGCCCTGCAACAATACCTGCAATACCATGCGCCAATGTTTCGATTCCCGTACGAAAACCCTTATGAGCCATCCACGATTCAACAGCCCCGCAACCAACGAGTTCGTGACGGAACTGCGACCGATCTTGACTGTTCCCGATACTTGGATGAATGCGAAGCCCGGTCTGGCGAACACTATCGGCGAGGCGTGACATCTGCACCACAAAGGCAGGTGACACCTTGCCTATGTCATGAATCGCCGCGATGAATCGGTACAACAGCCGAGCTGCACGCTCTGAACCAACATCTTCGCTGATTATTATCTTGATATCATCGGCGACGAACTTATTCCATACGAGTAAAGCAATCTCGCCAGTATCCTCCAGATGCTGCCACAGTTGAAGGTAATGGTCATCACCCGGATTGAGATACACGCTTTTTGCCCACACCGACAGCGCCCTAGCAGACAGATTCGGACGGCCTTTCGAAAAATGAGCGTCATGCATAATCACCGCCTCCTCAGCTGTGCGGCATACTCATCCAAGACTTGCAAGATTCCTCGATGAATCCATACCTTGTTACGTCGTCCACCAGTAATCTGTTTAAGCACCCCTCGCTCTGCAAGCGTTTCAATGGCTCGTCGAGCAGTCATTGTTCCCAGTCCAAGATGCTGGACTAGGTATTCCTGATTGATAATCGGTTGTTCGATAAGAGCCGGAAGAACACTCCAAGCCGCAGCGTCTTTACGTAGGCCCGATAATAATTCCCGCGACTGGTTCAATTGGCTATCTAATGAATCAATCAATTGCATCCCTGTTGCAGAGGCATAGCGACATGCATGTGCAAAGCATTCAACAATGGGACGAGCGTTGCCGTCACGAAATGCCATTAGCGCATCGAAATATCGACCTGTATCCGTCAGCAAGCCAGCAGATACTGGCGGCGTAACATTGCGAATCAGCCCCTTATTGCGCAGCACTGCATGAACCAGAGCACGACCGACTCTACCATTGCCGTCCGCAAACGGATGGATGGTTTCAAATTGAGCATGTGCGATAGCGCACTGCAAAATCACAGGAAGATCATTCCGACGCAGATACAGCAGCAAATCATCCATCAAAGGTTCGATGAGTTCAGGCTGCGGACCGACGTACCGCGCATGCACCGGCCCCGCAGAACTTCCCCCGATCCAAACAAGCTGATCGCGAAAGCGGCCTGCATAGGACTGCATTCCAGGCTGCGCCAACAATAGCGACTTATGCATGTTAAGCAAATGCTGTTTGTCGAACTCCTCAGACAATGCCAGCGCGGATTCCATAGCATGCACATTGCCTACCACAACCGCAGCATTACCACCCTTACCTTCGCCCAACTCCTGCAAAGCAAGGTTTTTTGCCCCAACCGTGAGATTTTCAATCTGCGAAGATGACGTGGATTCAGTCCGAAGCAGAATCGAAGACATCGGACCAAGCACCCTACTTTTTATACCGAATTTAGCGCCGGCATATATATCTAGCTCTCCTAATGCATGAGCAGACTCCTCCAATGTCGCACTAATATCAGTCGATACAATTACAGATAATCCAGCAATGCTTGCAGGAATCGCAGACCAGTATTCGCCTGTCTCCCTCACACGTTCAGAGCGGGAAAGGTACGCATCACTGTCTGGGTGCCAAAAGTGCGGCTCCTTGCCCATAGGAGGAACCGAGATCGGTGTTAGCTCCTGATCTGTCATGTTCACTCCTTTGTAATAACAGTTATCGAAATAAGTGTTAAATTAAAACCATTTCTGGCTTATCTTGTTAATAATGAATTAGCATACTACAGCCATCACACCCCCGCAACTGCAGGGAAGTCGACAACCAAATCTGTCTTATCGGATCACTCCCGCAAACTGCGGGACAGCGCGAGTAGATTATCACCAAGAGTACCCTCAGCCCATTCACAGCGAATCCAGCCTAGTTACTCTTGTTGCAGTTACTCCACCGTAAACGTCACTGGATCGCTCTTCACCTTGGGATGATCCTTCAGGCTCAGCTGAGCCACATACGTTCCCGCGTTCACGCGAGGCCAGTCCGCCTCATCCGTGCACTCGGTCAGCGCGGCATTGGAATCGGCATTCCATTTGAGCTGCTGAATGTCTTTGTCTCCCTTGGCCATCAACAGCATGCGGGAATCCGTGGCGCACAAGGCGGAGGTATAGACGGTTTGCTGACCGGAAGTAATGGTGAGCACGCGGCCCGCATCGGATCCATCGACCAGACAGCTGTCGGAACCGTCATGCACGATCTTGGCGGTGAATTCCAATGACCCGCCAACCGGCACGGATTGGGACGCCGAGCTCAGATCAAGCGACAAATTCTTGGCCGAGCAATCCTTAACGCCACTGGTTTTCTTCGGCGTCGGCACGGTGTCGCGGGAAATGGCATACACCTCGTCATGATGAATTGCCGTGTTGATGGCTCCGACACCACGGCCAAGGCTGTAGACGCAAAATACGATTAACGCGAGAACTAACACCAATGCCACACCAACCACGATGCGGCGGCGACGGTACATCACCTGCTTCTTCTTACTGATGGTGCGCTTTGTGGCAGCACCTGCCTTGGCAGACCGGATGGTCTTTGCAGGTATCGCGGTTTTGGCAGTCCTACCGGAGCGAACGGGATTGGAGAACTTCCGAGAAGCAGACTTGCGAGAGGTGTTTTTGCCGCGAGACATCGGATGGCCCCACCCGCCACGACCATCTCCGGCGCTTTTAGGATTCGCACCTGACTTATTCCTCTGCACTGCCATAACCTCTTCAGTGTACGGTCGTCATCGCCATGCACGCACGGCAGTCCCATATTTTTCACAGAATGTCAGCCAAGACCAATATCCCGCTCAGCGATATCATCCGCTCATCCACGCGTACGCTCTCACACGTGTGCGGTTCAACCACTTTATAGCACTGTACGGAATCAGCCGTGGGGCAGACGAAGGGCACCATTCTCCAGAATCTCGATCAACCCGTCATCATCAAGGCTCGCGATGCAGGAGTCGAGCTGAATCTGGTCTTTCCATAGGTTTTCGGCATCCACTCTGGCAAGCGTGTCATTCGCCGGCAATGCGCGCAACGCCGCAAGCACCAGTCCGCGCACCTGACGATCAGTGCCTTGGAATCGCTGCCGCGGGCGGGTGCGCCGCTCCCCCAGTCCGGGGCGGCCAGCTTTGAGAAATGCACAATCATCCGCAATCGGGCAAATCTCGCATAACGGCGTCTTGGCCGTGCAAACCACCGCGCCCAATTCCATCACCGACTGATTCCACGTGACCGATGGAGGTTCGCTGCGCTGCAGGAAAGTGTGTTCGCCGGATCGGTATGCATGGTCCGTGCAATCGGCACCGTCCCCACGAACCCTGTCTTGGGGCAACATGCGGTTGGCGAGCGCGCGTTCGGCCGGGCTCGCCGCTCCCCCGCGAGATTCGGTGCCGAGGAATACGCGGCTCAGCACGCGGCGAATATTCGTATCGATCACCGCAATGCGCTCACCGAATGCAAAGCTCAGCACGGCGGAGGCGGTGTAGTCGCCAATACCAGGCAGAGCGACGAGCTCGTCGTAGGTGCGAGGCGGCTCATCGCCATATTCTTCCGCCACCACGCGGGCGCATTCCTGCAATCGCAGCGCACGGCGAGGATAGCCAAGCCGGCCCCATGCGGTGATCACATCGGCTTTAGGTGCTGCGGCAAGAGCACGGGCGTCAGGCCAGCGTGCCATCCAATCGTTCCAATACGGCACCACACGACTCATCTGCGTCTGCTGGCTCATCACCTCACTGACCAGCACGCCCCACGGCGTGGCCCGTCCGAAGCGCCATGGCAAGTCACGCGCATTGGCCTCCCACCATGCGCCGAGCCGTAAAGAAATTGCTGTGTCGTTCATCGTTCCTATTCTTAGCAGCTATGACGAACGAGGCAGAACAGAATTCGCAGAACGCACAGAATCCCGAAACAAAAGTCGAGAAGATGTTCGAGTACGGGTACCGTAAATCGAATTACGGACCGGACGAACTCGTAACCGACGCGCATGGCAACCCCATCTCCGTGGTGGACGCGATGCTCTCGGCGGAAAAGGCCGCCACCACCGAAACCGTAACACCGCATCTGTGCTACTACTCACCGCGCATTCCCGGCAACACCGGCTCGGCCATCCGCCTGTGCGCGGTGACCGGCACCATCCTGCATTTGGTGGGGCCGTTGGGTTTCAACCTGCGCGACACCAAGCTGCGCCGAGCAGGCCTCGACTACCACGACATGGCCCACGTAGTGCTGCACCCGAATTTCGACAACCTGGTGGAGTCCATGCCCAATTCGCGCATCATCGCGTTCACCGCACATGCCACCAAGCTGTACACCGAGGTGGAATACAAGCCGACCGACATCCTGCTGTTCGGCCCCGAGCCCGGCGACATCCCCGACCCGATGGACATCATGGAGGGCCCGCATGTGGCCGAACAGGTGCGACTGCCCATGCGCCCGTCCCTGCGTTCCCTGAACCTCACCAACTGCGCATCCATCGCCATCTACGAAGCCTGGCGCCAGCTCAATTTTGCGGGCGGAGCGTGAGGAGAAGGCCCGGTGGGCCTTCGAGCAGCGACGCCGGACGAACGCCGACAGGCGTGAGAGAGGAAACCCTGAGCCTCGCAGCACGACCATCATTGTGGGAATGAACGCAGAAAATGGGGCTATCGGCGCTTCGAGGGGCTGATTTGGCATCTGCCGGAGGTCTATTGCCACTTCGAGGGGCTGTTAAAGGACGAAAACCCCGAGTATAGGCGTTGAAATATCAACGCTTGTACTCGGGGTTTCTTGATTGAGGTACCCCTCTGAAAGCAGATACCTATCTGCGCAAATGTACCTCTTTGGAGGCAGATACCCTACTGAATCAGTTCTTGAAGCTGTGAATCGGAGCGGGAATACGACCGCCACGAGTCACGAAGGCCTCGCAGCTGGTCTGGTTGACCGGCATGATGGGCGCGTAGCCCATCAGGCCGCCGAAGTTCGCCATCTCGCCCACGCCCTTGCCCGCCACGGGGATCACACGCACGGCGGTGGTCTTCTGATTGACCATGCCGATGGCGGCTTCGTCGGCGATCAGGCCGGAGATGGTGGAAGCAGAGGTATCGCCCGGAATGGCGATCATGTCAAGACCCACCGAGCATACGCAGGTCATGGCTTCGAGCTTCTCGATGGTCAGGCAACCGGAAGAAGCCGCGTCGATCATGTTCTTGTCTTCGGAGACCGGGATGAACGCACCAGACAGGCCACCCACGTAGCTGGAGGCCATGATGCCGCCCTTCTTCACCTGATCGTTCAGCATGGCCAAAGCCGCGGTAGTGCCAGGAGCGCCAACCTGCTCAAGACCGATCTTCTCCAGCACTTCACCCACCGAGTCGCCTACAGCCGGGGTCGGAGCGAGGGAAAGGTCGATGATGCCGAACGGAATGCCGAGGCGGCGGGAAGCCTCCTGAGCCACCAACTGACCGACACGAGTAATCTTGAACGCCGTACGCTTGATGGTTTCGCACAGGAACTCGAAATCCTTGCCTTTGGCCGCATCCAATGCGCGGGAGACGACACCCGGACCGGAAACGCCCACGTTGATCACGGCGTCGCCTTCAGTAACGCCGTGGAAGCCGCCCGCCATGAATGGATTGTCGTCCGGAACATTGCAGAAGGCCACGAATTTCACGCAACCGTAGGAATCGTTGTCTGCGGTGCGCTCGGCGATGTCTTTGATGATATGGCCGAGCAACTCCACCGCATTCATGTCGATACCGGTTTTCGTGGAGCCAACGTTTACCGACGAGCAGACGATGTCCGTTTCGGAAAGCGCCTGCGGCAATGATTTGATTAACAGTTCTTCGGCCGGGGTCATGGCTTTGGAGACCAATGCCGAATAACCGCCGATCAGATCGACGCCGACTTCCTTGGCTGCCTTATCCAACGCGTGCGCGATTTGCACAAAATCTTCCGAAGTCTTGCAACAGCTGGCGCCCACCAGAGAAATAGGAGTCACGGTGATGCGCTTGTTGACAATCGGGATGCCATAATCGCTTTCGATGGCTTGGCCTGTGGAGACCAGGTCTTTGGCATACGTGGTGATTTTACGGTAGATATTGTCGCAGGTTTGCTCAACGGAATCCGCCGCACAGTCGAGCAACGAAATACCCATCGTGATGGTGCGAACGTCGAGCTTTTCCTGCTCGATCATCTGATTGGTCTCGTGGACCTCCATGATATTCAGCATGGTATTCCCTTAAGTCCTTTTCTTTTGAGGCCCGGCTCAGATGCGGTGCATCTTGGTAAAGATCTCCTCGCGCTGGCAGCGGATGCGCACGCCAATCTCCTCGCCGAGCTTGTCGAGATCGTCCACAATCTCGCCGAATTCCTTGTCGGCCTTGGAATAATCCACGATCATCATCATGTTGAAGAAACCGTCGATGATGGTCTGGGAAATGTCAAGCACGTTGACCTGATGTTCGGAAAGGTATGTGCAGACGCGTGCGATGATGCCGACAGTATCCTGGCCGACGACGGTGATGATTGCCTTGTTCATGGCGCTCCCTAAACGTGAGGTGTGAATATCCAGTTACCGTCTTGGCGAATTGCCGGACGTGCCCTCAAGTATAGGGAAGGCACGTGCCAAAACACGTGCCTTTCGTCTATTTTGCCTTACATACTGAGATGACTGCCGGTTACCACCTGCCGCTGCAGCAGCTGTATGTCACCGCCAGATGCCGTCAAGCACACGCACATCCACGCAATCGACCTTGCCGTCAGCAACAAAACGGAACTCGCCATCGCCGTCCGCACCTTGGAACAGCATACTGCCGGCCGCTTCGCCGTTGTTAAGGAAGACTTCCACCACATTACGGTCGAAGAAGATTTCGACGCGACGCACATCGGCGATGCCGCTATCGAAATCGATGTCGTCCACGACTGTTCCCTTCGTGACCAGTCGGGTCACGCCGTCGCGACGCTGCAGCTGCAATTCCATCGAATTACCATTGGCGGGATTGGTACCGGTCGCGATGAGCATTGTGAAATCATCATCGTCAGCCAGATGCATGTCCGCATAATACGCGTTGTTCGGCACAATAAAGAAGGTCCCGTTTTCGTCTGCATGCGCTTCCAAACGATCGCCTAGCAGCTGCTCGTACGCTTCCTTGACAGGACGGCTGGTCAAGCGGCCGTCACGCACGTGCAGTTCACGTGGCAGCGACATCATGCCGTTAGCGATGCACGGCTTTTCCACACGCATCGCGGGAAAGTCGGTATACCAGCCGAACACGATACGACGCCCGTCGTCGGCAGCAAAGCTTTGTGTCGCGTAGTAGCCAGTACCGAAATCGCACCAATCGCTGTTCCCTACCTGCAAACGTGGGCCATCGGCGGTGTCCTTGAGATCACCAACATACCAACGCACCTGCTGGAAACGACCTTGCTTGTCACGGTAGTGCATCAGAGCTCCGATGGCGACCGTCTTGCCGTCGAGCTGGAACAGGTCAGGACATTCGTAGGTACGCGACAGCTGGTGGCCGAAGTCGGCGAGCACCGGTCCTTCATACTGCCACGTCACGTTGCGCTTGAGCGGTTTCTTCGCGGAGAAGAGCGCCATGGCAGGCACCGTATCCATATTGGGCTTGTCGGTGCCGGGCATGCCTTGCGGACCGCACGTAAACCAGCCGTCTGTACCCTGTACGCTGATGCCAGGCGCCGCGGAGGACACAACATCAGTATCGAATTCGGCGACCGGCAGATTCGTGGCGGTCACCATGTAAGCGCGTTCCGGATTGATCGCCTCGCCGGACATGCCGGTTTCCACCTTCGGATTACGGAAATCGAAGCCAAAACCATCGTTAACGCGCAACGCGACTGGAGATTCGACACTCACATGCACGCCATCCTCACACAAGCAGGTGGTCTGGTATTCAGTAACAGACGATTCGTCTCCGCGAGTCTCCAGGTGCCGGGTTAGATACAGGCGAATAGCGGCCGCATCATCACCCTTGCAGGGATTGTCACACGCATCCACCGTCACCGCGGATCCGGAGAACGCGCCGCCAACGATGCGTTCGTCGATCTGCAGCTCCGGCTGCGGTTCGAGGAAGATTGGCAGATGCGTCCAATGCACCAGATCGCGGCTCACTGCATGGCCCCAGTGCATATTGTCCCAGCCAAAACCATACGGATTGAATTGGTAGAACAGATGGTAGCGTCCTTGAAAACGACACAGGCCGTTAGGATCATTCATCCAGCGAGCGAATGGCTCGAAATGCGCCGCAGGGCGAGCGAAACGATCATAGATCTGCTCCAGCGTCGGCTGCGTATCCCATTCATTGTCATATGGATTCATGCTGATGAAACGCACGCCTTCATCAAGAAGATTCTCACACTCGGACAAGTAGGCGAACCGCACGGTCAGTTGGCGCGCTCTCACCGTGAGACGCACGTTTGTCGGCACCGGAATCAAGAAACGGTGGCGACGCTCGGCCACCGGCATGGCATGGCTGGCGATTTGATGGCCGTCCCCGTCTGTAATGGTGACGGCAGCGTCATCGCCGCATCTTTCGGCGAACAATTCCAGCAAACGGTAGCCGCCGGTTTCGATGGCAACGGAATAGTTGTCAGAATAATCTCCTCCACAGCGCCACATGATCAGATATCACGTGGCTACGCATTGAAAAACCGATAATCGGAAAACTAGATATGAAAAAAGGGGAACACCCGTCACAACGCGATGGAATCGCGTTCGATGATGCGGCAGCGCAATGCTGTTTTGCCGCCATCTCGTTGTCTCTGTACCGCCATGCCATGATCGGATTCGAGATCCGCCACGGCCTTATCGCCGTCAAGCATGGCAACCAGCTGCCGAACCGCTTCGAAGCCCATTTCATAATGGGGCAACTCCAGCGTGGTCAGAGATGGTTTGATCACATCAGTGATGAACGGCTGATTGTCGATGCTAATCACCGACACGTCGGTTCCGATGCGCACTCCGCGTTCTCGCGCAGCTTCATAGATGAAGGTGGCGCGCACATCGTTGAAACAGAAAATGCCGTCCGGCTTGATTTCGTCGAATACCCGCGCCGCCTCAGCAGCAGCGTTGGTCGTCTCCAATACATTGACGACCAACGCCTCATCGAATGCAATGCCAGCTTCCGCAAGCGCACGCCGATAGCCATTCAGACGCTCCCCCTGCGCGATAATGGTGGTTGCGGAACCGTAGTAAACGATGCGTCTGCATCCGGCTTGAATCAGACGGTTGGTGGCATCGTGCCCGGCCATCTCGTCATCAGGGTAGATTGAAGGAACCTTCCCTGCGGCGTCCTCACTATCCACCACTACTGTCAGACTGCCTTCCAATGCCTCAGGGATGTCCACTTTACGGTGATACATGATGGCGTACAGGAAGCCGTCCACGTTGTATCGACGTAGGGCGGATATCTCTTGGTCTTCAAGTTCGGCATCATTGTTGGTGTTTGCGGTAAGCAGGATGTATCCAAGCTTGCGCGCGGCGTCCTGCGCCCCTTGGAGCACCCGACCCGCATACGGAGTCGTGGCTATCTCATCGGTGACGAATCCCAGAGTATTGGATTTGCTGGTGCGTAAGGTGCGCGCCACGGAATTAGACTTGTACCCCATGTTCTCGGCAGTCGCACGGATTTTCTGCGCAACCGCCTTGCTGACGCGATTGTGATCCTTGTTGTTCATAACCAAAGACACAGTGCATACGGAAACACCCGCTTCCTTAGCTATGTCTTTGATAGATACCAATCGTTTGGACCTGTTCACTCGTTGACTTACTGACGACTGCAACATTCTATCACCCCCTTTTTCTGCGAACATGTCACGATGTCTGGTTTCGGGCGCGGCCCGTGCTCTGTTCCATGCGGTCATGAATGTCCATTCCAGGCAGACGGCCGAATGAATAAACAATCCAAGCTGTGCAGAACATCGGCAGCGACAAACCGAACACCATGAGAATTCCAGGCCATTGCACCCATACAAGCACGGTGAGAATCAGCAGTCCGACCTGCAGAAGGCTGCACAACGGGCGTGCCACAATCATCGCCAGTGTTGTACGAACAATCCAGACGGGACTCTCTTCATAGTTCGCGCGTACCACCCAAACCAAGGACGAGAACACCGCCAAAACTACGATGATGAGCAACAGCACGCCGGAAACCATGATGTCGAAATCGCCGCGAGCATGCCAGTTCATCACGTAGTAGTCGACGATAACCACGGCCCAGAGAATAATCAAAGGCCAACCGAAAAGATTCGCGCGCTTGACTTCGCTTTTCCAGAAGCCGTGGAACGTCTTCCAAACTTCCTTGGCCCGCATTGAACAGTCCTCAGAAAGCAGCCACGCACGGAACGTAGCCTGCGCAGCCGCGAACGAGGGGAGAAATCCCAGCACGACTGCTCCCATCAGAGTGTGCGCGAGTATGGCCACGTTGACCACGAAAATCGCGACTAGCAGACGGCAGAACCGCTCGTAGGCCACAGAGAAGCGGGCAAGCATAGCGAATCCTTTCTATCGGCTGGCTTTTGGATTGGTAGTCTCTTGTCGGATTGCGTTTGATTCAGCCCTTGACTGCGCCGAGCAACACACCCTTGTTGAAGTACTTCTGCAAGAACGGATAGAGCACAAGCAGAGGCAGGGTAGAGACGATGATGATGCCGAACTTGATCTGATCGGCGGCCTGCTGCTGCGCAGCCGCGTTGACATTGGTTCCAGTACCCTGCGCCACCAGCAGCAACTGCTGCAACACCACCTGCAATGGCTGCTTCGTGTCGTCGGTGATGAAGATAAGGCCCGTCATGAAGTCGTTCCAGTGGCCGACAAAGTAGTACAGACCAATTACAGCCAGAATCGCGGAGCTTAACGGCAGCACAATCTTGAAGAAGTAGCCAAAGTAGCTCAACCCGTCAATCTGGGCCGCGTCGAAGAGCTCTTCGGGGATAGAGGTTTCGAAGAAGGAGCGGGCCACGATCACGTTGTACACGGAAACCGCGCCAGGCAGGATGAACACCCACATGCTGTTGTTGATGCCGAGGCTCTTGTACAGCAGGTAGTTCGGAATCAAGCCGCCGGCGATGAACATGGTCACGGTGAACAGGAACATGATCACGCGTCGCGGCTTGAACTCGCGACGGGATAGCGCGAAAGCGCAGGGAATGGTCACTGCCATGTTGACCGCGGTGCCGACCACCGAATAGATGATGGTGTTGAGATAGCCCTGCCAGATGCGCTGGTTGGCGAACACCTTAGCATAGCCAGCGAAGGTCACATCCTTGGGTAGCAGCAGCACTTCACCGCCGGCCACGGCGTTCGGATTTGAAAATGATGCGATGACCACGAACCACAGCGGGTAGAGCACCGCCACAATGGTCAGGAGCAGCAGCACATTGATGATGCCCGACACCACCCAGTCACCCGGCTTCTGCTTCTGACGCACGTGCTTGTTCCAGGGAATGTCGTTCTTGTTCTGGGTAACAGCCTCAATTGTTGCAGACATGATAAAACCCTTCTAGAAAATGCTCGTATCGGAAACGCGCTTGGCGATTGCATTCGCGGTGATCAGGAAGATGAAGTTGACCAAGGTGTTGAACAGACCGATTGCCGTCGAGTACGAGTACTGGCCGTTGATAATACCGATTTTGTAGGTGTATGTGGCGATGACTTCGGTGGACGGCATGTTCAGCGAGTTCTGCATCAGGTAGATCTTATCGAAGCCCACGTTGAGCACGGAGCCCATGTTCATGATGAGCAGAATCGCGCATGTCGGCATGATCGTAGGAATATCGACGTAGCGAATCAGCTGCAAACGGCCTGCACCGTCGATCTTCGCCGCCTCGTACAGCGATGTGTCCACGCCGGCGAGCGCAGCTAGGTAGATGATGGAGTTCCAACCAACATGCTGCCAGACTTCGGAAATCCAATAGACCGCGGTGATGGCGCTGGTGGAACCCATCAGTGATTCGTCGCCGAAGAAGCGACCGAGAATTCCGGTGCCAGGAGTCAGGAAGATGTTGAGCATGGAGACGATGACCACCACGGAGATGAAGTGCGGCATGTAGGTAATCGTCTGCACGAAACCTTTGATTTTCTTAGAACCGATCTGGTTGATCAGCAGGGCCAGGATAATCGGGAAGATGAAGCCCATGACCAATGTCCACAGGGAAATGCGGATGGTGTTGGTCATAATCTCACCAAACAGCGGGTTGTGGAAGAATTCCAGGAAGTATTTGAAACCGACGAATTTGCCGCCGGTCAGGCCTTTGGTCGGATCGAACTCGCGGAAGGCGAGCTGGATGCCCCACATCGGCACGTAGGAGAACAGTCCCACGAAGAACAATGCCGGAGCGGAAAGAATCCACAACTGCCAGTAGCGACGTAAATGGTCGGCGATGCGATCGAGCAGACCTGGTTTCTTGCGGTCGGGAGCCGCTTCCATCGCCACGGTCCGTGCAGCAACGCCTTGCGATGTTTGTGCACTCATGTTGGTCTCCAATTTAGGATGATTACTAGGGAACAAAAGTGCGGGGTCCGACGGTGGCAGTCACAGGAGAGAAACGAATCCGTGCGATGGACCCCGCGGTATTGCTTGGCTACTTGGTGTACTTGTCGTACCACTTCTGCCAAATCTTGATGTTGGCGTCGAGGCCGAGGGTCGGTTCGGACACCTTCTTCACGTAGGCGTCCCATTCCTTGTCGATGCCGCCCTTCTGGACCCACTTCGCGATCTGGTTGTTCGCGTAGTTGGAGATGGCGGTGTTGTTGTTCTGCAAGGTGTTGGAGTCCTCGGTATTCGGGCGCACGTAGATCGGGATGACGTCCTTGACGCCGTCGACGCGGTTGCGCGCCTCGCGGATGGCCTGGTCGGAGGCGGTGACCTGGTCAGCGTTGGTGTCGTTGACCATCTTCACGTCGTCGCGGATCCAGCCGCCGAAGCGGTCCTGCAGGGCGATGGCACGGGTGTCGGGATACTCGGCGTAAGCCTTCTTCTTGTCGATGGTGTACTGGTGATCGCCATCATCGGAGACGATATCCGGGATGGAACCGAAGAAACCGGCCACGGAAAGCTTCTCGCCATACATGGCGTTGATGACCTTGTAGATGGCGTCCTGATTAGCGGCGTTCGGGTTGACGGTCAGGCCGGAACCGGAGTAGGCCCAGCGGCAGGCGTCCTGGGAATAATCCCACTTGACCTGGGAGTCGGGCGTGGAGGTGTCCTTCTTCAGCGGCGGCATGGTGACGTACTGGTCGCCAAGCTTGTCGCCGTATTCGGCGTAGTTGGACCAGCCGAAGGAGACGCCGGTCAGCGCGGTCTGGCCGTCACTGACGGTCTGCGAAGTGTATTGCGAGGCGTCGCGGGTAAGCACATCCTTCGGGATAAGGCCCTTGGCCATGAGTCCGTGCAAGTAGGAGACGACGTTCTTGAGCGCGTCGGAGGTGTAGTAGCTCTTGACCTTGCCGTTGTCCACGTAGTAGCCCTGTTCGGAAGCGCCGCCGCCCATGAAGGCGGTTACCACGCCTTCGGAGTTCATCAGCGTCAGGGGGCTCCACAGGCCGAAGCCGAGGCCGCGGATATTCATCGGTACCTCATCAGCCTTGCCGTTGCCGTTCGGATCCTGGGTCTTGAATGCTTCGAGCACGTTCTCAAGCTCGTCCCAAGTGGTTGGCATCTTGAGGCCGAGCTTGTCAAGCCAGTCTTGATTGATGAACATGTGAGTGCCGGAAACCTCGTAACCCTTGCCACGATCAGACGGTAGCATGGCGATTTTGGTTCCGTCGGTCACGTACTTCGCGGCGCCCGGCTGGGCCTTGAGGAACTCCTTGACGTTCGGCATCTTGTCCAGATGCGGCTTCAGATCCTCGAAATAGGTGCTGTACTTGGCCGCATCCACCATGCTGAACAAGCTCAAGCCAATGTCCGGGAATTCACCGGCGGCCATCTTGGCGCTCTTCTGCTGGCCCCACGCGTTGTCGGAGACTTCCTGCCACTTGATGGTGCAGTCGCAGGCGGCTTCCAGATCCTTGGTGTACTGGGTGTCCTGCATCGGATGGTCGGTCACGTTGCGACGAACCAGAATGTTGACAATCGGCTTGCCATTCTCATCTGTGGTGGCCTGCTTGTTGCCGCAGGCGGCAAGCGCCGTGGCCATAGTCGCAACTGCAGCGATTGATGCCAACAGGCGAACACTCCTTCGTGCCATGATTAGGCTCCTTCTTCCTTGATGTTTCCTCCTCGTACCGATGTAAAACGCACCTGTACGAGACCGTCAGCCACTTGCTTTGTGACTGTTTCTTCGCGGTGGTCAACACTATAAATCGTTAATCGTTTATCTCAATAGTTGACGCTCTCATTGACCAGTCCACCCAGCGCCGCAAACGTAAACTTCGGCTCCATACTGCCGTTCTCGCAGAACACCGGAATCACCCACATCGCGACACGCCGTTAATCGTATAACGTATGTATCGTTTGTCGTCTGACCGTTGCCAGGCACCAATACCGCCGGAATGGAACAGCTCAGACAAGTCACAAACCTGCATCACGCCATTCATGCTGTTCCATTTCCGGATTCGCGGACTCTCAGGAATCATCGAGTCCGTTGGGTCATGTTCACACGGCCAGACTCTCAACCGCACCGTCGTCGACCTGCACCGGCACCAGCTTCGGTTCTTCCTTGCCGCCCTTGAGCATAAAGAAGAAGACCAGCACGATTGCCACAAGCACCAAACCGAACATATAGCCGTAGCGCGAACCGTCCACGAAGCCCTGCGCGGCATTGGTGCCGCCACCGGCCGCATAGCCGGTCTGACCCAGGACCAGCAGGCAGGTGGCCACAGCGGTGGCGATGGCACCGCACACCTGCTGCATGGTGTTGAGAATGGTGCTGCCATCAGCAGCCATGCGGCCCGGCAACGATTTGAGCGCAGCGGACTGCGCCGACTGCTGAATAAACGGAATGCCCACCATCACGATGATGTGCGCGGCCAAGAACAGCACAACACCCGAGTCAACACCGATGGCAAAGAACAACGCACCACCGATGGCTGCCATCACCACACCGATCCACACGAGCACCCTCGCACCATGACGGTCGAACAGGCGACCGGCCATCAGCGTGCACACCGCGTTGACGATGCCGCCGGGCAGCATGAGCAGACCGGCGAGCGTAGAGCTCATGCCCAGTCCGCGCTGCAATTCCTGCGGCACCAAATACATGAACGCTAAGGTGCAGGCAAACGAGCAGCTGACCATGATGGCCGGCGTACGGAACGCCGCAATGCCAAGCGCGCGCAGGTCAGGCAGTGGGTCGGCGATGTGCAGCTGACGGTAGGCGTAGAGGGCAAGAACGACTACGCCAATCACCAACAAACCGACTACCGCCACGGAGAAACCCATGTCGCTGATCAGGCTCACGCCGGCCACGAGGCAACCAAAGCCCAACGCCGAGGCGATGATGGATAGGATATCGACCGCCGGGCGCGTGCATTCAATCGAGGTGACGAAGAACGCCGCTATACAGACAATGGCGATGACAGCGACGACCGCAAACAGTGCAACGATCGCACGCCAGCTCAACGCGCCAATCAGCGCGCCGGCCAGGGTGGGGCCGATGACCGGCGCGAACATGACCGCCAGGCCGGCCACGCCGTTGGCGGCACCGATCCTATACGGTGGAAATACGCGCATGATCGATGCGTACATGGTGGGCAGCACGATGCCGGTGCTGATGCCCTGCACGATTCGGTCGGCAAGCAGCACAGGGAAACTAGTGGCCACGGTGCATACCAAAGCGCCGACGAGGAAGCAGGCCAGTGCGAACAGCACGAGCGTTTTGGCTTTGATCCATTTGAGCATGCAACCCACGCACGGCAGCACCACGCCAATGGCCAGCATGTAGCCGACGACCATCCATTGTGCGGTACCGGAGGATACGGAGAACTCGTCCATCAGATCGGGCAGGGCGATGTTCATGGATGTCTCGGACAGCATGCCTAGGAATGCGCCGATATACAGGCCGAGCATCACCTTATGCGGATGGTCGAAATGCCTGGTTTCGGAAGCGTTGTGGGGGCTACGGGAATAAGCGGTGCCGGATTCGCCGGCGGGCATGATGTTATCGGAAGTTGTCTGGATAGCGGACAACGAAACCTCTCTTGGATTACCTCTCAGATTGCCGTCGCGCGAAAATGTCGTTACGCCCCTAACGTCCGGGCCAACGACGGCAACAAAAAATCGCATGGCCTGCCATGTGATTTCGGCAGAAGCCATGCGATTTTCAAAACAATCCGTCACCGTAATACGATTCAAGATTCTTCGTAAGTCCGCCCCGCGTGTCGCAGGATAAAACGAAGCTCCCTCGTCAGAGGGAGCTCAGATGCGGGCTCAGGCCTCGCGCGAAGCGCTCGGAGCGGCATAGGCCGCGAGAGCGCGAGGAGCGTGGAAGCCTTGCTTTTCGAATTCGTCGGCGATCTTCTGAGCGACTTCCTGGGAACGACCCTTGCCGACCAGAGCGATGATGGAGCCACCGAAGCCGCCGCCGGTCATACGCGCACCGTAGGCACCGTTCTTGCGGGCCACGTCCACGGCCACGTCGAGCTCGGGCACAGTGACCTCGTAGTCCACGGCCAGCGAATCATGGGAGGCGTTGAACAGGCGGCCCGCGGCCTCGATGTCGCCGTTGGCGAAGGCGCGCACGAAGGAGCGCACGCGCTCGATCTCGGTGACGACGTGGCGCACGCGCTTCTTCATCGTCTCGTCCGGCAGCGCGTCCAGCGTCTCCTTGAGCGCCTGGAACGGGTCGTCGGCCTTGGCGATGCCGTCGGCGGTGACGCGCAGGTTGGCCACGCCGAGGATCTTCGCGGCCTGCTCGCAGGTGGCGCGGCGCTGAGCGTACTGACCGTCGTTGAGCTGGTGCGGAGCCTGGGTATCGACCACAAGCAATTCGAGGTTGTACTTGTCGAGGTCGAACTCCTGCTGGGAGACGTTCTCCAGCGGGGTCAGCTCCGGGCGGCAGTCGAGCAGCAGCGCGTGGCCTTCGGTGCAACGCATGGAGGCACTCTGGTCAAGACCACCGGTGGAGGCGCCGGCCATCTCGTTCTCGGACTTGATGGCAGCGTTGATGAGGGTCACGCGGCCGGCGTCGGAATCGCCGTAACCAAGGCCGTACACGTCGTCCAGAGCCAGAGCGGTGGAGCAGGTCATGGCGGCGGAGGAGCTCAGGCCAGAGCCCAGCGGCACGCAGGAGACGAAAGCGGCGTCAAAGCCCTTGACCTTGTCAAAGCCGGCTTCACGCAGCGCCCAGGCCACGCCGGTCGGGTAGGCGGACCAGCCGTCCACGCCACGGGCCTTGAGGCCATCGAGATCAGCTTCGGCAACCTTGTCGGGAGCCACGTCGGAGACGACGCGAACCTTGGTGTCTTCGCGCGGCTTCAGAGCGATGAAGGTGCGGTGCGGCAGAGCGATCGGCAGGCACAGACCGGCGTTGTAATCGGTGTGTTCACCGATCAGGTTCACGCGGCCCGGAGCAGCCCACACGCCCTCGGGCGCAGCGCCGTAGGTGTCGACGAACAGCTTGGTAGCTTGCAAGACGCCTTCCTCATGGGTCAGCGGCTCAATGAATTCAACAGCAGTCATTGATGTTTTTCTTCCTATCAGTCGGCGATGTCGATGGAGCCGAGCTCGTGGAAGCGCTTGGCGATGAGTTCCGGCGTGGTGTCGGAGATCCAGGCGGCCATGCCGGATTCGGAGCCGGCGAGGTACTTGATCTTGTTGGCGGCGCGGCGGAAGGAGAAGAACTGCAGGTTCAGGCGGTAGTTCTCGCGGCGCTTGTCGTGGATCGGTGCCTGGTGCCAGGCAGCGATGTACGGCAGGTCCATGCCCTTGCCGTCGCCCTTGTCGAAGAAGGCGTTGCCGCGCTTCAGAAGGTGCGAGTACATGGAGGCAAGGTCCCAGCGCTCTTCGTCGTTGAGCTGGTCGAGGGTGAGCACGTCGCGCACCGGGGCCACGTGGACCTCAAGAGGCCAGCGGGCGGCGGCCGGCACGTAGGCGACCCAGCTGTGGTTGCGCATCACGATGCGTTCGCCGGCTTCGAGCTCGGCGTTCATGATGTCCTTCAAGAGGTTGCCACCGGTCTTCTCGTGGTAGGCCTCGGTGTGCTGGAGCTCCTTCTCCATCTTCGGGGCGATGAACGGGTAGCAGTAGACCTGGCCGTGCGGGTGGGCGAGGGAGACGCCGATCTCCTGGCCGTGGTTCTCGAACGGGAAAATCTGCTCGATGCCTTCCATCTTGGAGATTTCGGCGGTACGGAAGGCCCAAGCCTCAACCACGGTGCGCAGGCGGGAGACCGGCAAATCGGCCGGCAGGCCGTCCTCGTTCGGGTCGAAGCAGATGACTTCGCAGCGGCCGGCGGCGAGCTTCTTCTCCCACAGCGGGTTGCCGTCAACGTAGGTCACGTCCTCGGAGACACCGGGCACGCGCACCATCGAGGGGAAGCGGTTCTCGAACACCACGACGTTGTAGTCGGTGTCCGGCACTTCGCCGTCCTGGTACGGATCACCGGGCTTGCGGGCGGCCAGCGGGTTGCCCTTGGCGGTGGCGCCGGGGCCGGCGGTGATCGGGCGGTTCATACGGGCGGTGGCCATCGGGATCCAGTCGCCGGTCAGCGGGTCGCGGCGCATCTGCGGGGCGGCGTACGGCACTTCGTTGCCATCGGCGTCCAGGTGCGGGGCGAAACGGTAGTCCAGCGGGCGCGGGTCCTTGAGCTCGCGGGTCTTGGCACCGGAGACGAACTCGGGGTCGTCGTCCAGGTAGAAGAAGTCACGACCGTCGGCAAGCGTCGTCGGCGTGATGCGGATGTGCTCCTTCGCATACTCCCCGGGGGTGTAGTTGGCGAAATCAGCCATGGGTTTACTCACTTTCCTCAATGGTCTCGCTCTGGTGGGCCAGCACGAGTTCCTTCACCAAATCCTTGGTTTTGGCGGCGGAGTCGGGGTCGAGCCCGTCGTCAGTAATGACCGTGTCCACTTGGTCGAAGCGCGCAAACAGCGACAGCGATGTGCAGCTCCACTTGGTGTGATCGGTCAAAACTATGGTGCGATCGGCGATGTCCATCATCGCCATATCGGTTGCGGCTTCCAGCGAATTCGGCATCAGGAAACCACGGGGAATCGACACCGAGTGGGTGCCGAGGAATACGGTGTTGACACGCAGCGAGGCGACGACCTTGTCCGCGATCGGGCCGACAAGCGAGTTCGATCGGGTGATCACGCCGCCGGTGACGATCACCTCCACATCCTTGGATTCGAGGGCCTGGACCAGCTCGGCCACGGGAATCGAATTGGTGAGGATGGTGATGCCGCTGGACTGCTGCGATTCGAGCAGATGCTGGGCGAAGACATAGGCCGTGGTGCCGCCGCCGATGGCGATAACGTCGCCGGGAGCCACATATTTGATGGCTTCCTGGGCGATGGCGCCCTTCAGGCCGATATCCATCTGGGACTTGACAGAGAACAGGGGTTCGCTGAGCAAAGTACTGGTAGTCACCGCGCCGCCATGGACGCGCTTCAGCAGTCCCTTGTCGGCAAGTTCGGCGATATCGCGGCGGATGGTCATCGCTGACACACCCAGTTCCTTCGATAGCGCCGTAATGCGCACTGCCCCGCGTGTGCGCAACCTGCTCAAGATGAGGTGCTGACGTTGTGACGAAATCATGTGAACATTATCGCACACAAAAGCTCACAAACCAAACCGGCTTGAGCGTTTTGGGGACAATCTCTCGAAAATTCCGGGCAATTCAGGTGTTCATTTCCACAAAACCGCGCAAAATCGCACATTGTGCGAACCGATATTCTCACAGCGACCACTAGCGCGATAGCTCACGACCGACGACTCTCCAGCGCGCGTTGCTCAGCGGCGAGTCACACCTGATACCTAGTGCGTCCCGATTCATGTATCTTCTGCCGAGCCGACGCCTGCGTGCGCCTCGACACGCGGTAGCCCCTTCCCCACAATTCGCCTAGGCAGGAATCGCCTAGCCGCACCAGCCCAAGCGTGAGACAATAGGCGGTATGACTTACGTTTCTGAAAGCTTCTGGCACGACGCCGTCAACAAAGCCACCACCGATCTGTTCACCTTCGGCTACAAGCACATCATCAAACCGAACTTCGTGTTCAACCACCGCCCCGACGAGGCACATGATCAGATGATCGAGTTCTGCCATGTCGTCAAGAACGTCCCGCCGCTGCTGCTCGCCGAGCAGCTGATGCTCGACTACACCGACCCCATTCTGGAAACGAATGTGATGGGCGCCGATTTCACCAACCCGTTCGGCCTGTCCGCCGGCCTCGACAAGAACTGCGAGATGCCCGTGGTGCTGGACCATGCCGGCTTCGGCTTCGAAACCGTAGGCTCCACCACCTCACGTCCCTGCCCAGGCAACGCCAAGCCGTGGTTCCACCGTCTGCCTGAATACGATTCGATGATGGTGCACGTCGGCCTCGCCAACATCGGTTCGGACAAGGTCATCGAGCGCGCCGAGAAGGCTTGGACTCAGGCCCGCCAGATGCAGCTGTCCGTGTCGATCGCCCGCACCAACGACGACCAGTGCGGCGATTTGGACGAAGGCATTGAAGATTACTGCATTTCAATGCGCCGCGCCGCCGGCCGCACCGCGATGGTGGAGGTCAACGTCTCCTGCCCGAACACGCACGTCGGCGAACCGTTCACCGCGACTCCGGAAGCGCTCGACCGTCTGTTTACGGCGCTCGACAAGATCGACCGCCCGCAGCCCACGCTGGTCAAGATGCCGTTGAACAAGCCGTGGGGCGAGTACAAGGAGCTGCTCGATGTGCTGGCCGAGCACAATGTGCAGGGGCTGTCCATCGCCAATCTGCAGAAGGACCGCACCGGCCTCGAGATTCCGCGCGATTGGGAGGGCGGCCTGTCCGGCGGCCCGTGCACCAACGCCAGCACCGAGCTGATTCGCAAGGTGTATAAAGAATATGGCGACCGGTTCGCCATCGCCGGCATCGGTGGCGTCTTTACCCCCGAGCAAGCCTATGCGAAGATTCGTTCCGGCTCCAGCCTGGTCATGTTCATCAGCTCGCTGATGTACCGAGGCCCGCAGCAGATCACCGTGTTGAAGCGCGGTCTGGCCCAGCTGCTGCGCCGCGACGGATTCGAGCACGTCTCCGACGCCGTCGGCGTAGACGTGGAGTGAACTCACATATTGCCCTATTACCCATGGGGCGGTAAAACCCTCATGGGGCGGTAATTGTCCCATGGGGCGGTTAGCCAAATTTCACATTCCGCAGAATACCGCCGTTTTGGGTTACCGCCCCATGAGGGTTTTACCGCCCCATGGGAAAGTTACCGCCCCATGAGGATTTAGTACGCACCGGCCACGTATTGCGGGGCGTAGGGGACCTCTATGGACGGTATGCCCAGCTTGTTGGCCGCACGCAACGGCCAGTACGGATCGCGCAATGCGGCGCGGCCAATTTCCACGGCATCGGCTTCGCCATGGGCCAGAATCTTGGCCGCCTGCTTCGGCTTGGTGATAAGACCCACCGCGGTCACCGGAATATCGGCCTTGGCCTTAACCTGCTCGGCGAACGGCACCTGATAGTTCGGCTTGACCGGAATCGACACTCCCGACATGATGCCGCCAGTGGACACGTCCATCACATCGACGCCATGCTCCTTCAGCACCTTGGATAGTGCGATGGTCTGGTCCAAATCCCAACCGCCAGCGGCCCAATCCGTGGCCGAAATGCGCACCAGAACCGGCACGCCCTCAGGGACGGCCCCACGCACGGCATCCATAACCTCGACCAAGAACCGAGAGCGACCGGTCAAATCGCCACCATATTCGTCATCACGCTCATTGCTCAGCGGGTCAAGGAACTGAGAAATCAGATAGCCATGCGCGGCATGAATCTGAATCGCCTGAAAGCCGGCGGCCACCGCCCGGCCCGCCGCCGAGGCGAACGCGCCGACCAGACCATGAATCTCATCCACGGACAGCGCGCGCGGCGTACGCAGCCCGTCGAACGCGATTTCAGACGGTGCCATGGTGGGCCAGCCGCCCGCCTCCTCCGGCGCACTCTGACCGTCGTAGCCAACGGCGAAGCAACCAGTCGAAGCCTTACGCCCCGCATGGTTGAGTTGGATGGCAGGCACCGCACCCGCCTCGCGAATACCGTCCACGATCCAGCGCCAAGCATCAATCTGCCCGTCTTCCCACAGGCCCAGATCGCACGGCGTGATACGCCCCTCAGGAGCCACGGCAGTGGATTCGACGATCACCATGCCGAATCCGCCGAACGCGCGAGACACGTAATGCTGGTAGTGGAATGGCGTGGGCCTACCGTCGCGGGCGAACGACGAATACGTGCACATCGGAGGCAACCAAATACGATTATGCACGGTCACCTCGCGCAGCGTCATTGGTGCAAACAGCCCAGGACGGTCCTTGCTGGCTTTCTTATCTGCCTTGCTCACAGCTTCCCTTCCCTCATAATCCTCATAATCATCGAACGATTCGTTCGTCTTGCCCGTGCCGGCCCGCTTCTTGGACCGTGCGTCGGATTTTGACTTCTTCTTACCGTGCTTACGGTTCTTCGATGCATCATCGTGCTTGGTCTTCGGCTGCTTGGACTGATCGCCGTCCGAAGACGAAGCCAGCGTCACCGCTTTGAGATCCGGCACGTCGAATCCACGAAAATCAAAATTCTCATGCGTCAGATCGTCGTTGCTCATCGTTCCCCTTTCCGATGCGCGTTCATGGCGAATATTCGATGAACGCGCTGGCGTTGTCATTAAGTATTGTAAAACGGGCGTCACCTGAAACAGGTAACGCCCGCAAACTACGTAATTTGGGTATCGCAGCCGGCCATGTTACGTAGACTCAGCCGGCCTGCAATCACCAAATGTCAAACGCCAATCACTAATCACTGGCCATCATTCACAACTGCTCTGAATTAGTGCCCCTGGGTTTGGGTGTTGTCTTGCCCAGTGTTCTGCGACTGAGACTGCGACTGGGATTGACCATTGGTGGTCGTCTGCGATTGGCTGTTGCCATTCGTAGTGGTCTGCGGCACGCTGAACGTTCGTCCGCCAATGCCCAGATACTTGCCAGTCGTGGTGTACTTCGAGACGGGCTGGCCGTAATCGTTGTCAATCGGTATTTTCTTCTTGGAAATGTAGCTATTGAAGAAGTTGGTAACGGCCGGAGCTGCGATTGTCGAACCATCCCAATAGCTGTTGTACCGTCCGTTGATGGCAATGTTGGAAATACGGTTGGTGTACGGGTTCTGTGCATCGCCGACCACAGCGAACGCCGCAATCTGATTAGGAATGAACGATCCACCGGACACCGCAAGGTCCTCACTGGTACCGGTCTTACCAAACGACTTACGCCCGTCAGCCAATCTGAATGACCAACCGGCACCATCCGGCCGCACCGTGCCTTGGTTCAGGGTATAAGCGAGTGTTTGGATGATGTCCTTATCCACCGCCTGATGGCAGTTCGCGGATGGAACCTTGAGATCGTTGCCGTCCTTATCGGTCACCTTGCTGATGGCAATCGGGTCGCATTGCACACCATTCGAGGCGTATACGGCGAAGATGCTCGCCATGGTCAGCGGGGACACATTCACCGAGCCGATCATCATGGATGGTGTATACACCTGGGTTTTGTCGATGGTCTCACCCGTGGCGGCGTCATGGTATCCCAGTTCGGTCGCGGTGTCCGCCACCTTGCACAGTTTGAGGATGGCGCCCATGGAGGCCTGGGTGGTGTTGTGCGATCGCACCAGACCGAGGAACGGGCTTTCCGGGTTCACCGTGCCGGCGCCCATGGCGTTCGACACGTTCCACGAATCGGCACCGCCCTTGTAGTTGTTGCAGGCGAAGTCGGTCGTGGGGTACGTCGTGGTGGTCTGCAGGTTGTCGTTGATCGAATGACCCGCCTCCATCCACGCAATCAGGTTGATCGGCTTCCAAGACGAACCAATGGTCCAACCGGAGCCGCCGCCGTCCACCAGATCGACGGCATAGTTCTGGCCCGACTTGGTCGGATCGTTCGCGGCTGCCGGAGTGGCGTCATAGTAACGATTCAGGCCAAAGCTCAGCACTTCGCCGGTTCCCGGTTTGACTGCGGCCATGGCTATTTCCATGCCGCTGGGATCGTCCGGTGGAATGGTATTACGCGCGGTCTCCATCATCGTGGAATTCGCTTCCACATCCAGCGTGGTGACGATCTTCAGGCCACCCTCCTGCAGCAGCTTGTTACGCTCCGCACGAGTCTTGCCGAATTCTTCGGAGTTCTGGATGCGATGCACCACGAAATCACAGAAGTATGCGTAGTCGCCGGTGTCCTGGCAGCCGACGTTCACGGCCTGCACCTTCAGCGTGTCCTTCAGCGGCGTGTCCACGGCTTCGGTGTACTGGTCCTGGGTGATGTACCCCTCCTGCAGCATCAGCTTGAGCACGATGTTGCGCTGGTTCTCGCTTTCCTTCTGGTTCTCCTCGACCAGCGGATCGTACTGGTTTGGGTTCTTGGTGATGGCCGCGATGGTGGCGGACTGCACCACGTTCAGGTCGGCGGCGGACACGCTGAAGTAGCGCTGGGCCGCGGTCTCCACGCCGTACAGGTTGTTGCCGAACTGGGCGATGTTCAGATAGCCCTGCAGAATCTCGGCCTTGGAATACTTCTTCTCCATCTGCACGGAGATCAGCATCTCGCGGATCTTGCGGGCGACGGTGTCTTCGGTGGCATGGTACTGGGCGATCGGGTCGTCGTCCCCGATTGCCTGCATGAGCAGCACGTTCTTGACGTACTGCTGGGTCAGCGACGAACCACCCTGCTGGGAGCCTTTGACGAGGTAGGTCTGCACGAACGCACGCATCACGCCTTGCACGTCGACGCCGGCGTGAGTCCAGAATCGACGGTCCTCGCGCGCCACCACTGCCTGCTGCATGGTTTTGGAAATCTTCTTCAGCGGCACGACGATACGGTTTTGGTTGTAGAACGTCGCGATAACGGTGGAACCGTCTCGCGCGTACATCGTCGACTTCTGGGGCAGACTGGTCACGTCGAAGTCCACGTTTTCTACCTTGAGCGACGGAATCACCGCTTTGGCGGCTTTACTGGCACCGACCACACCCGGTACAAACAACACGCTGGCCACCACGCCACCGCAGACGGCAAGCATGATATAGGCCAAGAGGAGAACAAGCACACGTTGGAGAGTGAGGGACTTCTTTTTGGGCATGGGCCCCATTCTAAATGGGGTGCCCTACCAACCGGGCTCACAGTCAGCTCCCGTGAACATATCATCACAAGAACCGCACTAGCGTAACATTGGCTGGAAGTCAGCCAAACGGTCAGCGCCGCGAGCGTCGAATCAGCATACCTGGCTGGAAGATGATGATCGATCGGCCGTCACGTGCGATCCATCCGCGGTTGGAAAAGTCCATCAACGCCTTGTTCACGGTCTCACGACTGGAGCCCACCAGTTGGGCCAGCTCTTCCTGAGTCAGGTCATGCGGCACTTTGAGGCCCTGTTCCACCGGCTCGCCGAAACGTGAGCCCAAGTTGAGCAATGTCTTAGCCAGACGCGCCGGCACATCCATGAATACCAAGTCGGAGATGCGTTCGTTGTTGCCGCGCTGGCGGTTGGCCATGACCTGCAACATGTCGATGGCCACACGCGGATGTTCATCAAGCCATGCGAACAGGGCATCATGCTCCAGCCAGACCACGCGCGTGCCATGGCTCATGGACACCGCGGACGCGGTGCGCGGGCCACCATGAGGGTCGAATACCGGAATCTCGCCAAGCACTTCGCCCGGCGCGTGGATGGACAGCAGCTGCACGCGGTCATCGGAAGAAGTGCGAATCAGCTTGACGCGCCCCTGCTCCAGTAGATACATGCGCTGATCGGTATCGCCTTCGGAGAAGATATAGTCGCCCTTATCGAAGGTCGCACGCTTCAAATGCGGCAGCAGCTCCTCGGCTTCGGCTGGCGATACCTGCTTGAACAATGCCGTATGCAGCAGGATGTTCTCCTCGTCAGCAAAAGCGTTTGGCGTTTCCAAGCTCATCGCACCATCCTTATTGTCCTACGACCGTCGTCGGCCATCCGTCATATTGTAACGCGCCCCACAGGTTTCGTCAGAAGCATGCCATCATTCATCACTTCATGTGTGGCGCGATCCGATAGCCGTACGACATGCTGACGAATGTGTTACCGCGAAAAACGGCACTGTCGCGGTTACCGCGCTCGCCCATGACAAAACCACGCACGGCCACCGGCAAAATCGTATACGGCCATTGATGAAATCACGCCGCAAACCAGTCAATAAGGTGTTCGACGATGTGTTCGCGGCTGAGACCCGTCTGGCTTTTCATCGGGTCCACGCGTTTGACTGCTGATTTCACCGCTTTGTCTGACATCTTCTCGCGACTGGTGTTGAGCACACGGCTCATCTTGGCCGCATCGATGTCATATGCCATGGTCACATGGTGCAGCACCGCGCCGCCTGAGCCTACGGGGAAGCGCCGTTGCGCCGCTCCCCCGATCTTGCCGTACTGCGAGGCGATATCATTGAGGCCTGCGAACCGCACATCCAAGCCAAGTTCGCGCAGCGCTTCGATCAGCCACCAGTCACAGAGCTGGTAGGATTCTTCGATGCTTACGCCCTGAACGAAATCGAACGGTGCATACAGAGAATAGGTAATGGTGTTGCCCGGTTCGATAAACATCGCTCCGCCACCCGTGCAACGGCGTACCACGTCGAAGCCGAGCTGCTTGGCAATGTCCAGATTCACCTCGTCCTGGGCCGATTGGAAACGGCCGATGACCACAGCCGGGCCCGCCCACTCCCATAATCGGATGGTCGGCTGTCGTGTTCCTGCTGCGACTTCACGCGCCCAGGTCTCGTCAATGGCCATTTGCTCGTCCGGAGTACGCGGATGGTCGTGGATCACGGTGAGTTGAGGCTTGAGGGCGTTCCAGCGCTCCCAGTATTCAGAGCTTTTGTCGGGCTGCTTGGTTTGTGTATTGATGGATGCTGGGATGTTCGGCGCATCGGGGCTGACCACCCCCACCCGCTGCGCGGGAGCCCCCGCCAGCGGGGGCAAGTTGCTGCTTACGGCTCGGCTGTATGCGGTTTTGACAGCAATTTCATCTGTGCCGATAATTTGGCAACTAGGATGAGCGTCCAATACGGACCGCAATGAATCATCGCTAATTAGAGCTTGTTCCAGGTCATGCAACAAAGCATGAGATTCGGCATCCGAGACTGATTCAATAAAGAAATCACCGCTGATATGGCATGACTGTGCGGTGCCGTCATCATCGACGGATACGGTCACGGCGACTAGTTTGCTGCCAACGGTTTTGCATTCCCCATGTCGCATTTGCATGCAACTCAGTATAGAGAGTTTTCTGGCTCCCCTCTGGAGGGGAGCCAAGTTTGAGGTCACATGCGGGCCAGAATGTCCTTGCCGACCTGGTCGGTGGAGCGCACGGTGGAACCGAGCTCCTCGATGTCCGCTTCGACGGCGGTATGGATCTTCTTGGCCGCATCATCAAAGCCGAGATGCTCGAGCAGCATGGCGGCGGAAAGGATGGCGGCGGTCGGGTTGGCCTTGTTCTGACCGGCGATGTCCGGAGCGGAACCGTGAATCGGCTCGAACATGGACGGGAACTCGTCGGAGGCGTTGATGCAGCCGGAGGCGGAGTAGCCCACGCCGCCCACCACGGAGCCGGCCTCATCGGTCAGAATGTCGCCAAAGAGGTTGTCGGTGAGAATCACATCGAAACGGCTCGGGTCGGAAACCAGGAAGATGGTGGCCGCATCGATGTGCTGGTAGTCGTGGGTGACCTCAGGGTATTCCTCGCCGACCTTGTCGACGATGCGCTGCCACATATCACCGGCGTTGACGAGCACGTTCTTCTTGTGCACCAGGGTGACGTGCTTCTTGCGCTTCATAGCGAGCTTGAAGGCGTAACGCACCACACGCTCCACACCGTATGCGGTGTTGATGGACACCTCGGTGGCCACCTCCTGCGGGGTGTTGCGGCGCACCGCGCCGCCGGCACCGCAGTACAGACCTTCGGTGCCTTCACGCACCACCACGAAGTCGATGTCGCCGGGGTTGGCGAGCGGCGAGGTGACGCCCTTGTACAGCTTGGAGGGGCGCAGGTTCACGTACTGGTCGAGGTCGAAGCGCAGCTTCAGCAGCAGCCCGCGTTCCAGAATGCCGGCCTTGATGCGCGGATCGCCCACGGCACCGAGCAGAATCGCGTCGTTGGCCTTGATGCGCTCCTCTTCGTCCTCGGGCAGGATCGCACCATCGCGCAGATAACGCTCGGCACCCAAGTCGAAGTTCTCGTACTCGAAGTCAGCTACGCCTTCAGCGGCCTTTTTCAAAGCCTTCTGAGCCCACGGAGTGACTTCCTTGCCAATACCGTCGCCGGGAATAACGGCGATTTTATATGTCTTTGCCATAGTTCAAGGAGCCTACTCGCGCTATCACCTGCCGGCCCGAACCCGCTCAGCTAGTGGACATGGCCTAATGAGCGAGTCCCATCACATCCATGCACCAAGCGTTCTCATAGGAAACCTCTTCCCATTGCTTGTAACGCCCGGATAGACCGCCGTGACCGGCCTCGACCTCAATCTTGGCCACCGCGTCCACGCCGGCGGACTGCAGCCGGGCCAGCCATTTGAGCGGCTCGACGTACAGCACGCGGGTGTCGTTCATCGAAGTGGTAATGAAGATTCTCGGGAATTGCGCGGCGGCGACCGCGCCGGTGGCAGCCCCATCAGCACTGCCGTCACCGGCAGCCTCGTCGTTGCCGCCCTCGAGCACGGCGACCGGCACATTCTCGTATGGCGTGTACGACTTCATGTACTGATACACCTCAGGGTCATGCAACGGGTCTCCCCATTCGTCCCATTCGGTGACGGTCAACGGCAAGTCCGGGTCAAGAATGGAGGTCAACGCGTCCACGAACGGCACATCCGCCTCAACACCGGCGTAGCATTCGGGCGCCATATTGGCAATCGCGCCCATCAGCAGGCCGCCAGCGGATCCGCCGTTGGCCACGGTGCGCCAAGCATCAGCCAAATGCGCCTTCTGCAGCGCGCGTGTGGCGTCCACGAAGTCCTCAAAGGAATGCTTCTTGTTCAGTCTGCGCCCCTGTTCATACCAGGCGCGTCCCATTTCGCCGCCGCCACGAATGTGCGGCACGGCGTACAGCACACCGCGATCCAACATGCTCAGACGAGAGACCGAGAACCCCGGATCGGAGGAAATCTCGTATGCACCATATCCGGTAATGAACATCGGCGAATCCTGCGCCGGGCAATCGCGGTGCCAGACAAGGGAAACAGGAATGCGTTCGCCGTCGCGCGCGGTAATCCACACACGGCGTTCCATGTAATCGCGTGGATTGAAGTTGCCCAACACGGTGGCTCGCTTCAGCAGCGCATCTTCACCGGTGGCGGGATCGATTTCGTGCAGCTCGCCCGGGCGGGTGTAGCTGGCGAACGAGTAGCGCATGCGCGGCGCCTCATACGAGGGGTTGCCGCCGACGCCGATGGTGTACAAGCGCCGGGTCTCACCGGGCAGTTGGTCGTCGCTGGCACCATCGGAAGATGACGTGTGATCCGTGGGGGCCTCATCTTCGGCCCACAAGATTTCGCCATGATCGCCGGTGAAGTCTTCGCGATCGGCGGCAACCATGTCCCAGTCATCCTCCAGGGCAGGCGGCAGCAATTCCGTAAACCGCCACGGCCGTCCGGCCAGGAAGTCGGCGGCAGCCGCGCTCTTGGTCATGTATGCCACGTGCGGCTGGCCGTCGGCACGGTAGCTCAGGGACACAAAGTTGCGATGCAACGCGATGCCTTCGATGCCCAGACCGTGGGCACCCTGCAATATCGCCGGATTGGCGGCGTTGAAGTATGCCTCGGTAATCGACTTATCCGGCTCACCATGTTCACAGCCGTACGGCGACCCGGCGGCAATGCACACGCCTTCGCCGAGTCGGTACGGCGGCTCATGGCCACGCATGTCAATGACGTCGATTTCGAAATTCGGATTGGCGGCGTTGTGGTAGACCACGGCGAGTGGCACATCCGCACCGTTCTCCCCCGCGCCTTCAAAACAGGCAAAGCTCACATCATATTCAATATCGTTCTGGCGCGGAATGAAAGCTTGGAATTCGCCTTCAGGCGTGGCCACCGGCAGCATCAGCACTTCGGTGGTGGTTTTGGAACCGGTGCCGATCACGATATTGCGCTCATCAAAACTGATGCCAACGCCCACCCAGAACCGTTCATCGGTTTCTCGGTACACGCACACATCCGATTCGACCGCCGTGCCAACACGATGCCGCCACACAGCGAGCGGCCGCCAGGAATCGTCCAATTCCACCCAGAACACCCATTGGCCGTCCGGCGTGAAGCATGCGCTGCCAATGCCGGTGAACTGTTCGGGCAGTTCGCTGACCGGCTCCCCGGTCTCCAGCCCGGCAAGGTCGCGAATGCGGAAATCATATCGTTCGTCTCCCGCAACATCCACGCCGTACAGCATCCAACGGCCGTCCTTGCTCAGATCCAGGCCACCGAGCCGGAAGAAGTCATGCCCCTCGGATTCCTTGTTCGCATCAAAAACGACCTGTTCGCCGGGCATGGAGCCGGGCGCGCCTTGCGGATCCACGACCGGCGGGCCCCAGTCATCGGCATCGCGCACGGGGATGCGGCATTGCACGCCATACTGTTTGCCCTGCTGTGTGCGGGTGAAGTACCAGTAATCATTGACGCGCGTGGGAACCGACATATCGGTCTCTTCCACATGCGATTTCAGCTCTTCAAACAACGTATGCCGGAAATCCGCCAGATGCGCCATGCGACGCTCGCAGTACTGGTTTTCGGCAGCTACGTAGCTGCGCACATCATTGGAGTCTTTGTCTCGCATCCACTCGTAATCGTCTTCGAAAACGTCACCGTGGAATTCGCGGCGCTTCGGCTCGCGCTTGGCGTAAGGCGGCATCGCGGCCGCGGCGTTTATGCTCTCGTCAGTCATACCACGCGATTATAGGCGAGGCACCGCACCGGGACGCATTCAGTGTTCATTACGCCGCGCCTATCGCAACACCGTCTTCAGATACGGCAGCATGGTCTTCAGAATGTTCGAGCCGGTGGTGCCGGTGAACACTGGCACATCGGTTACCGGAGTCGGCTGGGTCGAGGTGAGCCCCGTCACCGACGCCAATCCGGTTGATTCGCGCGGGCTCAACTCACGAATGACGATCGCCAGTACACGTCCGGGATATCTGCGGGCGATGGTGGCGTACGTGGTCGGGTCTTTCTGCCCGTCATCGCCCACCAGAATGAACTTCATGTCTGGGAAGTCGGCCATAAGTTGTTCGGCAAACTCAAGTTTGTGCTGGGGGCCGGTGGGTACGAAGGTCTTGGGCCTCGGGTCGAGGTCGCGCAGCAGCAGCGGGCCTTCGGGAAAACCATGGTCAGTGATGAAGTTGCGAATCGAACTCTCCACATTCCAGGGCGATGTCGAAAGATAGAAGAACGGTGCGCCGGGGAACAAGTCGGCGATGCGGGTGAACAGCACGCTCATGCCCGGCACGGAGGCTTTCTTCTTGGGGTCGAGGAACAGCAGGTTGTACGCGGCCTTCCATGGCACCGGGGCCTGCGTGATCATGATGGTGTCGTCCACATCGGAGATGATGCCGACTTTGGCACTGGCGGGGATGGTGTACAGGTTGGCGCTCACGGGTTTGCGGTTGGCCACGCTGTAGGAGACGCGATGGATGCCGGGCACCAGACGATGCTCGGCCACGAGGTCGAGGTATCCGGCGGAATCGGAGATGGCGTATTCGCTGCCGAGATCGCGCGTGCGGTCCACCTTGTCATAGACCTCGGAGACGCCGATCTGCACGGTGTTGAGCGGCGTGTCATCAATGCTGGCCTGCACGTGGGTGCGCGGCGCGGATACGGCGAGCATGCCGCGGATGCCGCGGATCAGTTCGCCGGATTGCGCGTGCTTGGGGGCGTATACCGTGCGGCAGATCAGACGCGAGTAATCACCGGTGCCATAACCTACATAGGGTTCCACTCGCGGATACCACCCCCATTGGCGCACCACCTGAGTGGAGATGCGTGACCATACGCCGAACACGCGGGTGACGGCACGACGTATGAATCGGGTGATCGGAGGCTTGACCTCGATGCGCTCACGCTTGGAGGGGGTGTCGAACGTCGTGGCAGCCTTGCGTGCGGGAATCGGCACGGTGGGCATGTCATCGGAATGTTCAGCATTGCTGACATTGTCGGCGCCATTGGCGGATGCCTTGACGTCAGAGACTGGCGCGGGTGCGGACAGCACTGCATTGCGAGCAGCAGCATCCCAAGGCAGCCGCTTGCCTGCCGCCTCAAAATCCTCGCGTGGGCTTCTCATAGACACCAATATAGGCCATACGCCTCATTTTCTTGGCTCCCCTCCATAAGAGGCACGGTGCATATAGGTTTGATGCCACATACTGGCTCCCCCCTCTGAGGGGAGCCACGGGTAGAACTACCGCACGACCTTCGCGTATTCGTCGGCGCTCAGCAGCTCCGGCTCATCGTCGTCAAGCTCGACCTTCAGCAGCCAGCCTTCGCCGTATGGATCTCCATTGACCACGGACGGGTCGTCCGCCACGTCACGGTTCACATACTTGACCGTACCCGCCACGGGGCTGATCAGCGGCTGGACGGCCTTGGAGGATTCAAGCTCCACGATCTCGTCGCCGGCCTCCACACGGGCGCCAGGCTCAGGCAGATCCACGAACACAAGTTCGCCAAGCTGGTCGGCGGCGTATTCGGTGATGCCGATGATTGCGGGATCAACCGAACGGTCCACCCACGCATGCTCCTCGGAGTATTCGAGATGGTCGGGAATGTCGAGGTTCAGCGGCTGTTCGTTTTCGTTGTCATCACTCATAGTCATAAGCCTAACCTATCTTCGCGGTCCGTCACAGCTCGCGACCGAGCCATTCCTCAATCATGTAGCGGGCGATGGTGGCGCGGCCCGGCGCCGCCATACGGCCGGCGATGAGCTCGGCCGTGTATTCGTCGCGTGTGACCCATCGCGCGGTCATGGTCTCCTCGCCGTCCACACGCACGTCGGTGGTGATCGCATGTGCCTTGAACGCCATCATCAGCGAAGCCGGGAACGGCCACGGCTGCGAGCCCAGGTACCGTACCTCGCCGAGCTTGATGCCGGTCTCTTCCATGGCTTCGCGGCGGCAGGCGTGTTCAAGGTTCTCCCCCGCCTCCACAAATCCGGCGGACACCGAATACAGCCTCGAATCCTTCCATGCCGCGTTGTGTTGCAGCAGCAGACGGTCGTGCCCGTCCACGATGGCGGTGATGACCGCCGGCTCCACGCGTGGGAACAGCACACGGTTGCCGTCCGCCTCGTTGGTGCATCGCTGCGCCCATCCGGCGAGCGCCGGCCGGACCGCCGCGCCACAGGTGGGGCAGAACCGCTGGCGGCTGTGCCAGATGCTTAAGGTGATGGCACTGGTGGCTTGCCCGGCCTCGCGCGCGTTGGCGTGAGGGGCGAATCCGCGCAGGTCCACCCAGTCGAACCGGGTCACGGCCTGTTGCAGCAGCGTGGGCTTCGGGGCCAAGGGCTGTACGGGCGCGCCGACCGAATCATCGAAGGCATCGTCCGCACCTTGCCCGGCCGAATCCGGTACACCGAGCGACCCGGAAATCTTGGCTGCGGCTACGCCGCCATTGCCCTTGGTGTTTCCCGGGGGCGCCTATTCTGCCCCACGTGCCCGTTGTTTTTCCCCGGCTGCCGTATTCCGGCGGCAGCACCTCCGCTGATGCCGTTCTTGCCCAGCGCGCCGTCCACAGTGCCGGAATCCTGGGTGCCGAGCACGCCGCCGGCAGCACCGGAAACACCAGCAATCCCGCCAACACCGAGAACGCCGGCTTCCGGCACGCGCGTGATATCCACGGCGACCACGGATTCGCCGCGCGCCCCGACATAGGAGCCGAGGAACATGGCGACCGCTTCGGGGTAGCGTGCCAGTTCGGCGGACACATAGGCGCCCGGCAACGTGGCGAGCCGCATTTTCACGTTCTCATAGTCCACGAGCTCGCCTTGGCCGCGCGGTACGGCGACAAGTCCGCCGCGCGTAAGCACGACTTTGGTGGTCGGCTCGGCCAGCAGCTCGTCGATCAGGCCGGGTTCGCTTCGCCGGTCCACCTGATAGTCGATGTCACCTTGTGCGAGCGGCAGGAACGGCAACGCATGGGTCAGCGCCAGAGGCGAGAAATGAATGTCAGCGGTCATCGAAGTCTCCTATGCGTTCTTCTGCGCGTTCTGCACGCGCTTGACGAGCGAGAGCAGTACTCGCGCCACGGTATCCGGATGTTCGACGGCACTGAAATGGCCGCAGTCCGGAATAGCGATGAATTCAGCGCCGGTGATTCGTTCGGCGAGCGGACGCATCACACTCGGATTGCTGGAGGGGTCCAGTTCGCCGGATACCACCAGGCTCGGTGCGCTGATCGTTTCCGGCACCGCCCCCAGTTCGGGCCGTCCGTAGGTCATGCGCTGGCGCCAGGCCAGACCAGCCGGGTTCTGTTCGTTGATCCAGCCGGTCATGGTCGCGATGAATTCAGGAGTCTTTTTGACGGTGGAATCGCCATCGGCCGGCTGCGCGAAGTGCATGACCGGTTCGACCGAGTTCGTCTGTCCGGCGGCGTCCGCCATCTTCAGTCGGTTCTCTCCGCCCACGCCGTCAGACGCGGCCATCGTGTCGCACAAGGCCAGTCCGGCCACCGTTTCGGGGTACAGGCGCTGGATGTCCATCGCCACGTAGCCGCCCATCGACAGCCCGACCCAAATCGCCTGCTCATAGCCGGCGGCCTTGATCAGGTCCACGTAGGCTCCGGCCAGGCGATCCAGCGCCTCGCTGTACGCGCCGTTCGCCATGCGGGGGCCAGAATCGGCCTCGCTCGGCACCGGGGAGGTGCCAGAGCCGGCCATATCCGGCGCCCAAATCGGGAAGTCCGGCACATCGTTCAGATCGGCGAAATCGGCGAGCGCCTTCGCGCACACGTCCCACATGCGGTGGTCCACCGGGTAGGCGTTCATCAGCACCACCGGCACGCCTTCGCCGTCGCGATAGATATGATTGGCCAATTCGATTGCCATGAATTACTCCTTCACATTCACGTCCCACCAGCGGGAAGCAAAACAACTGTCAGATTCCGGCCCAGGCCAACGCCTGCCGCACGATGCGACCATGACCGTTGACCATCTGCGCCACGAACGTGTTCATTACGTCGCTCTTGGGATCCACCCATTCCACATCCAGCGTCTCGTCCTGCGGCTTGCAGTCGCCGGCGATAGGCACCACGTAGCACAGTGCGATGGCGTGCTGGCGCGGATCGTAGTATTCGCTTAGTCCCGGCGTGGGGAAGAATTCGGCTACGGTGAACGGCTGGAGCCCGACCGGCAGCAGCGGCAAGGCGATGTCGCCCAAGTCCTTGGCCACATTGCGGGCGATGGCCTCGCGCAACGTTTCGTGATACAGCACGCGGCCGGTAATCAGCGTACGCTCGATCGACCCGTCCTCGGATACGCGCAGCAGTGAGCCCACCTGGGAGATGCGGCCCATCTCATCGGTGCGCACGGGCACGATCTCCACGTACGCGATGGGCATCTGATGGCGCGCCCGGTTGATGTCGGCCGGTCCCAGCCAGCCCGGCGGGTTGCCGTGGCCCGAACCGCCTCCGTGAATGAAGTCCTCGGGCGTGATGTTGTCGAATTCGCCGCGGCCACGGCCGGCATCATAATCGCCCTCGTCGGGCACTTCATCATTCATGATTGGCACGCATCCCATTATTGCGCGCAAAATCACGCCACGCGTCACCTTCCGGCGAAATCTTGGGAAACGTTTGGCCGGCGGCGGAAAATACGACACAAATGTTGGGTGGTGCTGGGAAGCTGGTAGCCAGCAGGGAGCCGACGGCCACGAACCGCACGGCCCCAAGCGCCAAGCCGTATTGCATGAATAAGGCAATCGCCCGGAGGCCACGCACGAGGGCCGTACGGCGACGCCAAGGAAAACACAGAAGAAGGGAACATCATGGCAACCACCGCCATCACCTCCGCCGATTTCGAGAAGACCATCACCGACAACGAAATCGTGTTCGTTGACTTCTGGGCCACGTGGTGCGGCCCGTGCCGTGCGTTCGGCCCGATTTTCGAGGCGGCCTCCAACGAGCCGGAGAACGCGAACATCGCATTCGTCAAGGTTGATATCGACGCCAACCAGGATCTGGCCCAGGCCGCCGGCATCCAGGCGGTGCCCACGCTGATGATCACCAAGCAGGGCGAGGTCATCTTCCAGCAGGCCGGCGCGCTGCAGGCCGCCGATCTCGACGATCTGATCGCCCAGGCCAAGGCACTCGACCTCGCCGCCGCCAAGGCCGCCCAGTCCGGTGCCGACCAGCAGGCCTGAGCCTGATTTTCCTTCATCCACCGCGTCGCCTATCATGGTGGCCAGTGTGAAATCCGATCAAGGAGCGCAATGACGAGACATGCCAAGCCGACCCGTATGCTCAGACCGTTGAACAAGCGCCAGTGGATGAAGATCGCGGCTGTGGTGGCCGCGGCAGGTCTGCTCGGCGCGGCGGGATTGGTGTCGCGCAGTTTCTACCATGCTGATGATGTGAAGCCGATTTCCACCATCACTTCGTTCTCGGCCACCGATTCAGCCGCATCCCGTTCTGCCACTCGTGGCGCAATCAACAGCGCCGACAAGAACACCACGTTCGTTACGGTGAAGATTAATGGCGATTCGCGCGTAGTACTTGGCGAAAAAGCCAACATGACCACCGTCAAGGACGTGCTGGAGACAGGTGATATCACGCTTGACCCGGATGATGACGTATCTCCCTCGCTGAAATCCAAGGTCACCGAGGCCACCGTGGTCACCATTAATCGCGCGGATGCCGATGTGGAGACCAACGATACCGAGATCGCCTTCAATGAAGTGCGCAAGGAGACCAGCAGCCTGCCCAAGGGTCAGGAAAAGGTCGAGACCGAGGGCCAGAAGGGCATTATAGAGACCACCTCGCTGGTCGAGCGAGCCGGCGACAAGGTCGTCTCTTCCAACGTATTCGCCTCATGGGTCAAGAAGGCCCCGGTGGATAAGGTGATCCTGGTGGGCACTGGTTCCACCGAGTCATCGTCGTCGGCCGATCTCGGCACCACTGTTCCGGCTGGAGAAGTGCAGTCCTGGGCGCATCAGTATCTGTTGGACAACGGGTATAGCGAAGCGGACTTCACCGCTGCGAACTACATCATCAACCACGAGTCCGGTTGGAGCCCCACCGCCACCAACCCCACGTCTGGTGCTTATGGCTTGGGTCAGGCCTACCCCGGCAGCAAGATGGCTTCCGCCGGTGCGGACTGGCAGACCAACTACAAGACCCAGTTCAAGTGGTTCATCAGCTACTGCGAGCAGCGCTACGGCGGCATCGTCGCAGCGTACAACTACTGGATCGCTCATAATAATTACTGATTGCGATTATTCTCGGTCTACGCAAAGAGCCTCTGCCGGTTGGTCTAACCACCACACAAGGGGTTACCCCCCTAACTTTATAATTGCGTATGCAATTCAATATCGCTCGCATAATTCACGGAGACGGCCATGACTTTTAATCGGTATATTTGCTTTCGTGCCATCCTTGAATCCATAGGTGCCATTGCCTGCATGCTGATGGCTCGTACTGGCAATAACCTGCTCGGAGTAATCGTGGCAGCGATCGCGGCGCTGTTGTGGATCAGCGGCGAAGTATGGGTCATGACTGTATTCCAACGGCGGAACCCGCGACGCGACGAGCTTTCCGACATGCATCAAGGTGCGGCCATGCAATTCGCGCTGGTCAGTTTGGTGGGCATTCTGGTAATTGTCGGTTTTATCTACACCACACTGAATCTGATTGACCGCTCGATAGTTCACATTATTCCACCGATACTGCTGCCCGCATTGGCCATGTGCGCCTTGGCCATTTCCGATATTCGATATCTATGGCTGGAACACGATACCGACACCGGGGACGACGATGAAGACTAGTCTGAAACTTCACCGACTCCAACGCGGTATGAAGCAATCCGACCTCGCCGATCTGGTCAACGTGCGACGTGAGACCATAGGAAGGCTGGAACAGGGACAATACTGCCCATCATTGGCCTGGCCATGGATTTGGCGCGGGTGTTCGGCACCACCGTAGAGGACCTGTTCAGTTTTGACGACGAGTACGAATCAGAATCCGAGTAGCCCGTCGGCGTGTCTCAGAAAAATTTCCCTGTTGTTTACCATGCACGTATCGCCAATCAGCGCAATCGTTGGAATAGCAACGTTTTCAGAACGTCAGGAGACCACGCTGCAACGGTAATACGGCGACAATATGTTCGAACGTTGTCACATGATGTGACCACGTTGTCACACCCTCTTATCCGTTAACATAATTACCCCTTATATACCGACAAGGGGGGTGTATGGTTGGGGGCTGTAATTGAAAAAAGACCGATTTTCTATGAGGCTTCTGCTGTTTTCGTGGGTTAGATTGCGGGTTGTGGCAGTCGTATGTCGAGTCCGCCGCATCGGAGCATGATCAGGGCGATGAGGTTGTCGACGTGGTGGAAGCCGTAGGCCATGCGGATGGTGACCTTGATCCGGTCGTCGGATGCTTCGAGTCTGGCGTTGGAGCAGCCCAGCCGGATGGTCCTGAGGATGTCGGGGCGTCGGCGTCGGATCTTTTTGGAGAGTTCGACGATCTCGGGTATGCGGCTGTGCGAGGCCCAGAACACCCAGTGGTTGAGTTCGCCGCGCGCCCGGTCGAGGGGGTGTTTGAGCAGGGTGCGCGGGAGTTCCTTGAGCTGCCAGGCGCGGTAGGGCTGGCCCTTCGGGTCCGTGTTCCTGATGGCGCCGAGCGCGTCGTTCTGCCGGTCGGTCAGGTCGCCCGGGTTCTTCAGGACGGCGTACTTGGCGCCGCGCATGCGCTTGGTCGCCTCCTCGTCGCCGGCGCGTCTCGCGTCGTTCCACAGGCGTCTGCGGACCTGGTCGAGCGCGCCGGTCATCCAGGAGACGATGTGGAACCCGTCGAGCACGCGTTCGGCGTTCGGGCAGTGCGCGGCGACGCACGGGTCGATCCAGCGGGCCCCGTCGCCGGTGACCACGCGGATGGACGCCTTCCGCTCCTCGGTGAGCTGCTGGAAGAACAGGTCGAACACGTCCCTGCCGTACCCGTCGCGCGCCCGGATCACGCGGTGACGCTCGTGGTCGACGACCACCGTGATGTACGTATGGCCTTTGCGGTGGCTGGTCTCGTCCACGCCGATCGCCGTCAGCCCGTCGAACGGCGACGGCATCGCCGTCCTGAGCCGATCCGCGACCCTGCGGGCGATGTCGCCCGCGGTGCGCCACGCCACGTGCAGGAACCCGCTGACGGTCTTCTGGCTCGCGACGCCCATCAGCCACGCGCACTCCGCCTCGAAATCCTTGGTGAACCGGCTGCCCGGTTCCGCCCACGGCACCCGGGCGACCACGACGCCGCATTCCGGGCAGTCCACGCGCGGCATCGAGGCGACCAGTTCGACGCGCCAGCAGCCGAAATCCTGATGACGCCAGCGACGCACGCCACCGCCTTGGTCGTAACCGTGGCGTCTCCTGCCGCATCTCGGGCATCGGGGCATGCCCTTGCGCGGACGCACGCGGATCTCGAGCACGGGCACGGGGCGCAGCGGCGAGTCGACGATGCGTGCGTCCTCGACCACCGTGCCTTTGACGTTGAGGAGCTGGTTGCATATGCTGTCCATCAGGCGCTTTTCGGTTGTTGTTTCTCTCGGTCGATGAACATCCTACCTAGGAAGCGCTCTTCACTTACTCCCACAACGGCTCAACGGCGAACCCACACCCACGAAAACAGCAATAGCGCCTTTCCTATTGATAAGAACCGATTTTTTATTGATAGTAACCGGTTCTATTGTGGAGGTTCGAAATTATGAAGAAGAAGATTATGGCCATGCTGGCCGTTATCGCCGCAGTTCTGGGCTTTGGTTTTGCAACGAATACCGCCATGGCTGATGATTACGGTGCAACGGTTACTTACAGCGGCACCACCGCTACCGTGACGTTCCCTGCAGGCACATTCCAACCGAACGAATCCGTCACCGTGCACTACGATGATGCCATCGTCGCCGACGTCCAGCAGATCGCTGAAGTATCCAAGACGTTCACTGCCAAGGCAGATGGTTCCTTGACTTTGCTGTACACGTTCAAGGCCAGCCAGGCTGGCAAGACCATCGCGGTCAAGGCTGTTGGCGCTGTATCCGGTACCAAGACCGCCACCATTCAGGTTCCGGCAACCGGAACCGGTGACCAGTCCGGTACCACGACTACCACCACCGCCGACACCGGTGCGGCCATCGCACCGTACGGTGTGGCCGTTGCGCTGCTTGCCGCTGCGGGCATCGCCCTGTTCGCCGTCCGCAAGAGCACCACTCGTCACTGACGTGACTGACATAATAGACGGTGGACGCTGAAGCATAGTTCGCGAATACCACTGAGCCGGGAGTCGATGATTCCCGGTTTTTTCATGTTATTGCTACGGTACATAACGCACGCATATTCGCGAAGAATGCTCACTGGAATATATGAGGGGATGCTCACAACACTTGAGAAGGGACGTTGTTATGCAAATCATGTATGTATGTACCGGCAATCAATGCCGTTCCGTGATGGCCGAATACTACACTCGAGCCAAGCTTGCCGACCGAGGAATTGGCTTGCAGAGCGGCAATATCACCGTGCGCAGCGCGGGTACTCTGCACTATCCCCCGCATCCCCGCTGATCCGATGGTTATCGATTTGCTGAAGAACGACGGCATTGACGCGAATTCCCATTCTTCCACCCCTCTCACCACCGATATCAGCCGGCAAGCCGACCTGATTCTGTGTTTTGAGCGTGAGCAAATTTCCGATTTGCTTGAGCAGAATCCACTGGCTATTCGCAAAGTATTTCTGTTCAATGACTTCGTGAACGCTTGCAAACATATGCATGCTGAGGGTCCGATTGCCGGCGATACCGCCGCAGACAAGCTCATCGAAATCATGGATTGCGTACCTATGCTGCGGCCGTTTCTGCCTACGGCACTCGAAACCGAAGACCCTCATCGTCAATCACGCGAGGTGTTTGAACGCGTGTATGCGGAAATCAAGCACGGCGTCGATATTATGCTCGGTGCTGTGGCCTGAATGCAATATCGGCGAATAGAGCCAGCAAAAAAAGGCCGTCAGTTATTGCGATGTTGAAATTGCATATTTCTATATTCAATACGGCTGATATTGCGGGTTCTTGTTTCCTTTTTCTTGGTATTGGCTAAATCAGTGCTATTCGAGGTGCGCAATACGTAGGTCAAATGTTCTTCAATTATGCAATCATGCATGCATATGATTTGTATAATGCGAAATTAGCTGGTTACAATTAGTGACGTAAATAAAAACACGTGACCAATGCAATAAGGAGAGCAACTATGGCTTCATTGCTTCAGGGATTCGAAGAGGTTCAGCTGGTCAAGCCGGTGGGCAAGACCGTTCTGACCGTCACCGATTCCGCCATTCGTTTCAACAAAGCCACCGCTGAAGTGCTCGGATTCCCGGCGTACGTCAAGGTGCTGATTAACGACAAGACCAGGCAGATCGCCGTAACCCCGACCACCGCCAAGGCCGACAACGCCATTAAGTTCAGCAAACCCGAAGGCAAGCAGGCTGCTTCGGTAAGCGTCAAGGAAGCCACGCTCATTGAAGCAGCGAAGGCATACTTCACTCTGCCCGAGGCTCCGGAAGGTGAAATCGCCTACCAGTCCGTCAACGGTACCGCCTACCCCGAAAGCAAGACCGTGATTTTCGATGTGGCCAATGCCACCGCTGGCACCATGAAGCGCCGCGGTCGCAAGAAGGCCGCCTGATTCTTCTGCCTTGAAATGGTGCCCTGATTGAAGACGAGAGGCCGGAACCCGTAAAAGATTCCGGCTGTTCCGCTGACAAGTCAGCGGCCTCGTCTGAGACTTAATCCAAGCAGTACCAGTACAGCGATGATGGCCGTCGACCATCCCTGTCCAACTTGGTTGGCCAAGACGATCAGCAGGCCCGTCATCAGGCCTTCCCGGTATTGCCGGTCAGATCTCGGACGGTTGTCATGGTCGTTGCCTTCCATGAGAACCTCCTCTTGAATTGTCACCAGTCACTACGCCGATTAGCGCGTTGACACCGTGCCAAGGCGCCACGCTAGTAGTTCCTTGGTTTGGTCTGTCCAGTGTACGGGGAAGGTTCGATGGATGCTGGTATGCTGTGTTCTAGCAGAAAGGTCGCGCTAGCTTCGGGGCAATCTTCTCGGCGGCGCCACAGACTTTCGCCCCGTTGGACCCAACTGCCGAGGTTTCCTCAACCTCAGTTGTTACCAAAAAGGTCCCTGGCTGGTGAACATGAACCGCACCCTGATTGTTGGACTGAAGTAATTCAGATTCGATGATCGGAGGTG
>OBUW01000148.1_pt1 | contig 52384 bp, 43 predicted proteins | sample 1475761 | NCBI WGS metagenome assembly OBUW01 (sample SAMEA2579908, study PRJEB22360) | human gut metagenome | biome: human gut; feature: human-associated habitat; material: faeces | place: Denmark | collected 2008/2010
GTCAGGAAAGCCCCCCGGAGGGGGCGGAAGCGGGCGGGGGGGGGAGCCGTTACAGCTTCATCGGCGTCAACTCGATGGCCCAGCTGCGCTCCAACAACGGTCAGGCCGACTGGCTGGGCAAGATCCCGGTTGGTGTGCCAGTCACCGGTGACGTGGTCGAAGTCGCTCACGCCACGTTGAAGACTCTGAAGGCCCCGCATGTGGAAGGCCTGCCGAACCTGACCAGCGGTCTGGTCGGCACAGTCGGTTGGGATGCTATCCGCCACTGGGAACCGACCCTGCGCGCCGAAGCTCCGGACGAGACCGGCCAGCCTGAGACCGTGCTTGCCCTGGCCACCGATATCGCCGTGGTCGACCACGTATCCGGTTCGGTGTGGCTCATCGCCAACGCGGTGAACGTGGATGATAAATCCACCCGCGCCGACGTCGCCTACAACGAGGCCGTCGCTCGACTCGACCAGATGCAGCGCGATGCCGCCACCCCGGCTCCGGGCGAGTCCCGCGTCAACATCCTGGACGAAACGGTCGCCCAGCCTGAGCTGCGCTTCCGCACTGAGAAAAGCCACTACGAGCAGGCCGTCGAACGCGCCAAGCAGCACATCGTTGACGGCGACGTGTTCCAGGTGGTCATCTCCCAGCGTCTCGGCATCGATTCGCCTGCCGACCCGTTCGACGTGTACCGTGTGTTGCGCACGCTGAACCCGAGCCCGTACATGTATTTCATGGCGTTGACCGACGCTCAGGACCGCGACTTCAACGTGATCGGCTCCAGCCCGGAAACCCTCATCAAGGTGGACAACGGCCACGCGATGACCTTCCCGATTGCCGGATCCCGCCCTCGCGGCGCCACCCCTGAGGAAGACGAAAAATTCGCCAAGGAATTGCTTGACGATCCGAAGGAACGCAGCGAGCACATCATGCTCGTCGACCTGTCCCGCAACGACCTGAGTAAGGTGTGCGTGCCGCAGTCCGTGGAAGTCGTGCAGCTCATGGACATCAAGCGTTTCAGCCATATCATGCACATCTGCTCGACGGTCACCGGCAAGGTCGACCCCTCGCTGACCGCATTCGATGTGTTCAAGTCCGCGTTCCCGGCCGGCACGCTGTCCGGCGCGCCAAAGCCGCGCGCAGTCGAAATCATCGACGAACTGGAACCGGCCGACCGCGGCATCTACGGCGGCACCGTCGGCTACTTCGATTTCTCCGGCAACATGGACATGGCCATCGCCATCCGCACCGCGTTCCTGCGCGACCATGAGGCGAGCGTGCAGGCCGGTGCCGGCATTGTGCTCGACTCCGTGCCCGCCACCGAATGGCAGGAGACGCGCAACAAGGCCGAGGCCAGCGTCGAATCCATCCAGATCGCCGCCCAGTTGCGCGAACTGTAACGTTCAACGCATAGCGATGCCCCCGCTGACAGAAGTTGTCAGCGGGGGCATCGCTGTCTGTACGTTAGTGGGTTTCGCCCATGATGTCGGTGGCGCCGGTCTCGGTGCTCACAGCGGCTTCGATGGCGGCTTCGATGCCGCGCGCCATGGTCGCGATTTCCATGGTCGGCGTGCCGTTCGGTTTGCTCACGCCCTGTGCGGTCGCATACGGCACATGAATGAAGCCGCCCTTGACGCCGGGGAATTTGTGGTCAATCAGATACAGCACGTTATACATGATGCTGTTGCACACATACGTGCCTGCCGTCCCACACCGAATACGATGATGCCCAGCGTGACGTTGCCCTTCGGAATAATGCCGCCGACCAGCGTGGCGATTACGTCGCCGACACCTGCGGCTGTGAAAATCGCGCCGAGACTGGCCAGCAGCATCGGCAGCATGCAGAGCGCACCCATGGCAGACAACAGGCGTTCCGAATCGTTGAGGAATACGAGCGGCGCATCGGCCGTACCTACGAACAGCACCTGGCCAAAGAACCATGCGGCGTTCTCCATGCCGGAAGCCATGCCCTTGAGCTCTTCCACATACTCGTCGTTCGGCTCGTGACCGGACGCTTCAATCGCACCCACCGCCATCGGCATAATGACCGGACGCATGAACCCGGCCACGCCACCAAAACTCACGTTGAACGCGGCGAACACGAGACGCATCACACCATACAGGGCGATCACCATACCGGGCGTCGCATTCTTCATCTTGCCGATCAGCTGTGCGTAAGCGTATGGACGCATGAGCGTCGGCTGAGCCCGGTCGGCATGGTGTTCGCTATGATGGACAGTCGGACTTTGATAAGAGACAGTATTCGTAACAGGCAAGTAGGTTATTCATGGCCATTGAGGTGCAGGGACTTGAAATTCAGATCGGCGCGCGCACGCTGCTTCACCCCACCAACTTCCATGTGGCCAAGGGAGACAAGATCGGTCTGGTGGGCCGCAACGGCGCCGGCAAGACCACGCTGACCCGCGTGATCACCGGCGACATGCTGCCCACCGCCGGCAAGGTGCGCGTCTCCGGCAAGCTCGGCTACCTGCCGCAGGACACGCACGCCTCCGATCCCACGCAGACCGCGCTCGACCGCATGATGAGCGCGCGCGACATCGCCACCATCATCAACCGCATCCGCAAGGCCGAAAAGGATATGACCGACCCGGATCCGGACGTGATGAGCAAGGCCATGACCCGGTACGACAAGGCCATGCAGGACTTCGACAAGGCCGGCGGATACGCGGCCCAGTCCGAGGCAATCTCCATGGCCGCCTCGCTCGGCCTGCCGCAGGAGGTCATGGAGCAGCAGCTCGGCACGCTCTCCGGTGGCCAGCGCCGCCGCATCGAGCTGGCGCGCATCCTGTTCTCCAATGCCGACACCCTGATCCTCGACGAGCCGACCAACCACTTGGATGCCGATTCCATCGAATGGCTGCGCGGCTACTTGAAGAAGTACGAGGGCGGCTTCCTGGTCATCTCCCACTCCACCGAACTGCTGGACGAAGTGGTGAACAAGGTCTGGCATCTGGACGCGCAGCTCGGCCAGATCGACATGTATTCGCTTGGCTGGAAGGCCTACCTGCACCAGCGCGTGGTGGACGAGGAGCGCCGCCGCCGCGAACGCGAAGTGGCCGAGAAGAAGGCCGACCGTCTCATGAAGCAAGGCATTCGACTGCACGCCAAGGCCACCAAGGCCGTGGCGGCGCAGAACATGATGCGCCGTGCCGAAAAGCTGCTGGAAAACACCTCCGAGGCGCAGAAGGCCGAGAAGGTGGCGGACATCCGTTTCCCCGAGCCCGCGCCCTGCGGCCGCACGCCGATCATGGCCAAGGATATTTCCAAGGCCTACGGTTCCAACATCGTGTTCGCCGGCGTGAACCTGGCCATCGACAAGGGCTCGCGTGTGGTGATCCTCGGCTACAACGGCGCCGGCAAGACCACCACGCTGCGCCTGCTGGCCCACATCGAGGAGCCGGACACCGGTTCCGTGGAATACGGTCACGGCTGCAAGATCGGCTACTTCGCGCAGGAGCACGACACCTTGGATCTGAACGCCACCGTGTTGGAGAACCTGCAGCATGTGGCGCCCGAGCTCGATAACACGCAGGCCCGTTCGATTCTCGGCTCGTTCCTGTTCTCCGGTGACGACGCGATGAAACCGGCTCACGTGCTTTCCGGCGGTGAGAAGACCCGTCTGGCTCTGGCCACGCTGGTCACCTCGCGAGCCAACGTGCTGCTGCTCGACGAGCCCACCAACAACCTCGACCCCGCTTCCCGTGAGGAGATTCTGAAGGCCATTGCCAAGTATGAGGGCGCCATCGTGCTCGTCACCCACGATGAGGGCGCCGTCGAGGCGCTCAACCCCGAGCGCGTGCTCCTCATGCCCGACGGCGACGAAGACCTCTGGAATGATTCGTACCTCGAACTCGTAGCCGAAGAATAGTAGTAGGAGAGGTCTGCCATGCCAACCACAACAGGTAAGAAAATCGCCATCGTCACCGGCAGCGCGCTGGGCTTGGGCTACGAGCTCGCCAGCCAGCTCATCGCCAACGGCTGGCTGGTGGCCGGCGTCGACTTCAATGCCGAACGTCAGGCCGAACTGACCGCGCAGTGGCCCGATGACTCCTACCGCGCCTTCGTCGGCGACATCACCGACGAAGCGTTCGTGAAGGAATCCGTGGCGGATATCGCCACGCTCGGCCACATCGATTTGCTCATCAACAACGCCGGCCAGCCTTCGTTCAAGGTGCCCACCGCCTACGAGGCCGCCGACGTCGACAAATGTCTCAAGGGACTCAAAGGCATGATTCTGTGGACGGTGGAAACCCTCAAGGCCTGCGGCGAACAGAATGTGAAAATCGCTCAGATTATGAGCACCGCCGCCACGCGCGGCAACGCGAACGAAAGCGTGTACTGCGCCACCAAGTGGGGTGAGAAAGGCTACACCAAGAGCCTGCAGGCCGCATACAAGGGCACCAGTGTCAAGGTGGTCGCCGTCTATCCGGGCGGCATTGATACCGCTTTCTACCGTGACAGTCGCGACTACGTCTCCGAGGCCAAGCAGCACACCTTCATGCAGCCCGGTCCGCTGGCCGAAGTCATCCTCTTCAACCTGATCAACGAGGCCAACCTCACCGTCACCGACATCGAGATCAACCGCAACAGCTGAGCCTGCTAGTCTGAGATTTCAGCGCCTTGGAACATACTTGGTGCCAAGGCATTTCGCGTGTGGAGAGCGAATGCACATCAGTGACGATGAGTTTGAACGGGCCATTGAACAGGTGTTGGATGATTTGCCTGAACGGTTTGCGCGGGTGCTGGAGAATGTCGGCATCGTCGTTGCGGACGAACCCAATGAGCGCGAACTGGCCACAATGAGCAATCCGTGCGGTGAGCTGCTCGGACTGTATGAGGGCATACCCATCACGAAGCGAACTACGGGCTACAGCGGCGTGATGCCGGACGTCATCACCCTGTTTCAAGGGGCCGCATGAACGCGTATGCTCAACACAGGCCGAGCTGCGCCAACAGATCCGCAAAACCGTGTTGCACGAGATCGGCCATTATTTCGGCTTCGATGACGAGTATCTGCACTCGCACGGCTACTGAAGCGATGCTGTTTCACTAGCGGGGAGCCGTCATACTGCCGTATGTTGCCAGGTCTACTGCAAGTGGTGCAACGCACGGATGATGGCGCAACGGTCCTCGACGGTTCCCTCGTTGGCGCACATGGTGGCGTACCAACGCGGATTGCGCAAGGTCTCGGCGCCGGTGACCTCATCCGTGGCGACGAGCGTGTGCAGATCGTTGGCGTACTGGAAATGCAGGTGGCTGAGCAGCCCGCCCTCGGCGAACGCCTTGCGCGAAGGCAGCGGATTGATGGCAAGCAGCCAGCGGAACGGGCTGTCTTCGGCGGCCGGATCGGTGGTGCGGAACACGAAGGTGGGGGAACCTTCGAGACCGTGCTCGATGACATGGTCGATGGTGTATTCGTAGGTGTCGAGGCTGGTGTCGTCCTCGGCGAACCATTCGATGGCGAGCGCGGCATCGTCCGTGGAGCCGGATTCGGCGGCCGGCTCGTTCACACGCCAGTAGCCGATATGGATGATGTTCTCCGGTCTGGTGGTGGAGCAGGCCATCGACCAGAACGTCCTGATGCCGCGCGCGGTCATCGGAGCCATCTTCGGGTTGACGAGCACCGCCTGCTCGGCGGCTTCCCAGGTCTGCTGGATGGCGGCGTCATCCGAATCAATGTAATGCTCGAAGCTTTCCCATTCACCGAGCCAGTTGGTGGTGTCGAAGGCCGTGGAATCCGTGGCGTTGCTGGCGGTCATTGCGCGTTCCTTTCATGGGTGGATGCGGTGGCGAAATTGGTAGAGGCATTAGGGCTGGGGCTGCTGGCATCTGGGTTACTGACATGCGAGCCGTTGTTCCCGGAATCGTCGGCGCCAAGATTGACAATGCGGTCGCACCAGCCGGCGGCGAGCTCCTCATCGTGGGTGACCACGAGAATCGCCTTGCCTTGGCTCGCCAGTTGCCGCAGCAGTTCGCCGACCTGCTCCATGTGGTAGCGGTCGAGTCCGCTGGTGGGCTCGTCAAGGATGATGAGGTCCTTGCCGCACATCAATGCCGAGCCGATGGCAACCCGCTGCTTCTGCCCGCCGGACAGGCTCATCGGATGCCGTTCGGCGAACGCTGCAAGGTCAAGATCGGCCATGACCTGATTGGCTTGAGCGGTGATGCCGGCATCCGTCTCGTCGAGTCCGATGAGCAGTTCCTCGCGCACGCTGTCGGAGAACAGTTGGTAGTTGACGTCCTGCATGACCAGGAATCCGGCGCGGGTGAAGCCGTCCTTGCCTTTGTATCCGATGGTGAGGTTATGGGTGCCGAGCAATACTGAAGTGCCATCATCCGCGGCCGGGCTTGAAGCCAGGGCCGCAATCCGGCGCCGATACGGTTCCAAGTCCAACGCCCGCAATCCCATGGCGGCCACGCAGCCGGGGGAGAGGGACAGAAATTCATCGGCCCCGTAATCCTGCACGATATGCCCGCCGTCGAATACCACGTACCGGTCGGCCACGCCGTTGAGCCATGCGAGTCGGTGATGAAACAGGGCAGCATCATCGTGACGCCCACGGCCAGCGCGGAGACCACATGCAGCCACGGCAGTCCCAGGGCATCGGGGTCGAGCATCCTCAGCGCGGTGAGTACGGCATAGGTTACGCCGAAGTTCAACGCGGTTCGCCATCGGGCGGCCGCCAGCAGGGGCAGCAGGAACAGCACGACCATGACGATTTGCGTGGCGAACCCTACATGGAAGAACAGCATGAGGTTCGCCACCAGCAGAAGGTAGAGTTTCGCGCGCGGATCGAGCGTCCGGCGGGCAGGATTCATCAGGCGATACCGGCCTTGATGAAGTGCTTCTTCATCATGCGCTGGCCGAACCAGCCGCCGAGAACCGCGCACACCAGAATCGCGATCATCGAGATGAAGAACGTGCCGGTGTTGATGTTGGCGAATACGCCGTCGATGTAGGCTGCATCCTTGCCGCGCGCCTGCAGGCTCGCCACGTAGGCGTCCTTCATGAACCACAGGGGCAGGATCGGGCCGGTCAGGCCGTAGGAGAACACCACGTAGCTGACGAGCAGTAGCGCCTTGCTCTTATACTTGCCGGCGCGCGCGATGAGGTCGGCCGCCACCGGGAACACGATGCTGGCGATGAACGAAAGCACGAAATGTCCGGAAATGAACAGGAACAGTCCGATGATCACGCCCATGACGGTGATGCCGCCGAATTTGCCGAGGCGTGCGGCCAGCAGCATGTACACGCAGCCGGAGATGGGGGCCGCGATGGCGGGCAGGAAGATGGAGCCGAAGCCGCCGGTGAACAGGGTGCTCACCAGTGTGGCGATGCACACCATCACGAAGTACAGGGCCGCAAACACGCCGATGGTGATGAGGTCGGAGACCTCCAGTTTGCCGGATTTGGCGGGCTTGTTGGGCTGGTCAGAGGTTTCGGCGGGCGTGTTCGGTGCGGTCACGATGTTTCCCGTTTCGTATGCATTGACAATATTCCTCTCGCCAATCTAACGATGATTTCCCGCAAAGGCAATAGTCTGTCTGTGATTTTTTAGCACGGCTTGGCGCCCCTCCCTGGGGGGGCGAAGGGCGTGGCGCGGGCGGGGTGTGGTTCGCGGCTATCGGCTAGTATGGTGCGGTCACGACAGAGGGAGGCATGCTGTGACCGATGTGATGCGGGAGCTGGAACGGCTGCGACCGGTGTATGAGACGGGCGTCCTGCGGTTGCTGTTGCGCCAGAACGCGATGCTGTACGTGTCGCTGCTGCGTTCCACGTTCGACCCGCTCACCGGCGAGCTGCCGCGCGAGACCGTGGAGGAGCGGTTCGCGCAAAGTCTGAGCAGTCTGGCCGACGCCGGCGAATATGCGCCGCGCGAGGACCAGACCTTCGCCGAGGCCGCCCATCAGATCCTCGCCGACCTGACCCGTGAAGGCGAAGGCGACTACGCCTGGCTCGCCAACTCGCATGATGCGGCCTCACACCGATTCCTCTACCGTTTGACGGCCCGTGCCCACCGCGCCATCGAGGCGCTGAGCAGGCTCGAAGACGAATCACGCGCCCTGTCCGGCGCGCAGGCCAACAGCATCATCATGGAAATCGAGCACGCGCGCATGCAGCTGACCGCCGACCCCGGCGAGCGCATCAAACTCCTCAACCGTGAAATCAAGGAACGCAAGCACGAGATCAAACGCATCCAACAGGGCAAGCAGCACGCCACGCTGAACGAAGCCCAGGTGGAGGACGTGATCGCCGTGATCCACAACACGCTGCGCGGCGTGCCCATCGACCTGCGCGAACTCGTGCTCGACGAGCGGGACAACGGCGACGCCTTGCGCCGGCGCATGCAGGCCGGCGACATCAGCGTGGACGAGAACCTGACCCGCTACCACGACGAATACCGCCGCTCGTTCAGCGAATCAGACAGCGGCCGCCGCTTCGAGGACGCCTTCCAGGTGATCATCACCGACGAGGGCCGCCAACAGATCGACGAAGCCCTGCGCGCCATCGCCAAAACCCCGTATCTGGCCGGCGAATCCGGCGTGCTGCTCGGCCAGATCCGCGACGAACTGGCCCGCATCTACGACGGCATCGAAGCCGTGCGCCGCCAGATGCGCGTCTCCGACGAAGCGATCAGCCGGCTCGTGCGCCAGCAAACCGACACTCGCTACCGTACGATGCTCACCCGCTTGAACCGACTGTACGCGCGCCTCAACGCGGATGCGAAAACCCATATGGGAGACGTCTCGCGCCCGTACGACACGGCCACCGCGGACGCGCTGTTCGCGCCATTGCCGATGCGTCCGGCCAAATCCATGACCCGCGCCACCGCACCCGGCCTGAGCGACCTCGCCGCCGAAGCCCCGCAGGCGACTCCGGTGGCTGATCTGCGGGACATGGTCAACAGCGGCGGCCCCCGGCTCCTGCGCATGGTCAGCCTCATCCGGCGCAACCCGGTGACCGTTGACAGGTCCGGCGCAACCCTCGTGGACATCGCCGCCAGCTTCAACCGGCTGCCCGAAAGCGAACGCCGCGAAAGCGAGATCGTCGGCTTCTTGGGCGGGCTGGGAGCCGTAAGCGGCAGCGCCATCGCCGACGAGCCGTCCACTGACGGCGTCGGCATCGACAGCGACATCGCCACCGAGCCGGCCCCGGCGCAGCGCGGCGATACCGCGACCTGGCATTGCGTATCGATCGACGGCGAGCCCCGGCACTGGATCACTAGACCGGTGCTGGCCGACATGGACGAGCTGAACATCATTGTGGAGGAAGGATGACCGTGGCCGAGGAACGCGAGGAACACGAGGAGCACATGGACAACGCCAACCCGTACGCCCTGTTCGAAGGCGACACCGGCGACATGCCGGCCGAGGCGCGCATGGCCGCCATCGCCCTCAAACGCGACCGCTATATCAGCGGGCCCACCTATGACACCGTGCTCGACAACCGCGACGCCGTCGTACGTTCCCTGAACAACGACCTGCTCGACTTGGTGATCAACGAACGCTACCGCATCATGTACGCCACGCCCGTGGCCGGCGACGACGTGACCCTGCGCTCGCTCAAAACCCGTGTCAGCCTCAAACGCGAGGAGGCCGCGCTGCTCGCCTTCCTGCGCATCCGCGTCCTCGAATACGAGAACGTGCACGCCGACCCCGCCGACTGGCTCGTCAGCTTTGAGGAGATCCGCGCCGCGCTCGCCACCGGCGCCGGCTATCTGGCCGCCCGCAATGACGAGGAAGGCGTGGCAAGGCAGATCGGCGCCATCGTCTCCGCGATGATCACCTACGGGTATTTGGTGCGCCTGGACGACGAAGCCATGTACCAGATCACGCCGCTCGTGCCCGTGGTGCTCGACCGCGAACTGGCCGACACCTGGCTCGACGTCGCGGAACACGGCGACGGCGACACGGAAGATGACGATGACGACGAGAGGGGAGCCGAATGATGCAGGCGACAGACGTGCAGATGATTGCGGACCGGTGGATGCTGGAATCCCGCCGACTCATCAACTGGGGCTCCTATGAGGGCTACCACGAATTCCGCCCCTCCACGGACCACAAGCTGCCGGTGACCCTGCTCGCCGGCGCCAGCGAATCCGGCAAATCCACGCTGGTCGACGCGCAGATCTCCCTGCTGTACCCAACCGGCACGCCGTTCAACAAGGCCTCGAACTCCGGCCGCTCCGAACGCAGCGACTACACCTACCTGCGCGGCATGGTCGGCGTGGGCAGCACCGAAACCGGCGACGAGCCGCTCTACCTGCGCGGCCGCGACGAGAACGGCGCACCGCAACCCGTGTGGGGCGCCATCGTGGACACCTATCGCAACCAGACCACCGGCCAGGTGCTCTCCTGCGCCAAATTCCTCTACCTGATGCCCGGCGACGGCCGCGGCGACGTGCGCCGACAGTACGTGGTCTGGGGCAAGCCCGTGGACCCCAGGCGCATGGACCAATACCGTGACGCCCCGTTCACGCCGGCCCAGCTCAAAGCCACCTACCCCGACTGCCTCACATTCCCCAGCGCCGAAGCGTTCCACACACACATCTGGAGCGCAATGGGCCTGAGCGAGGCCGCCTGCCGACTGCTGCACAAGATCCAGTCCGCCGACGCGCCCTCCCGGCTCGACGACATCTTCAAACAAGGCGTGCTCGGCGTGCCCGAAGCCCTGGACCTGGCCCGCACCACGGTCGAGGACTACGAACGTTACGACGAGAACTTCCACGCCATGGACGAGAAAACCCGCCGCATGGACACGCTGCGCGGCGTCCAACAGGCCTACGGCGAATACGCCGCCGCACGCGGCAAGGCCCGCGCCTTCGAACCGGTCAAGCCGGCCGTCGACGGCACGGTGCCGGCCGTGCTGCGCGACTGGGCATTGGCCCGCATGCGCGGCGAAGTCGCCGTCCAACTGCCCGCCGACCGCGCCGAACAACAGAACAGCGAAGCGGAAGCCAAGCTGCTGCGCCGCCGAACCGAAGACCTGCACACCCGCCTCGACATGATCCGAGGCCAGATGCAGGGTCTGGACGGCGGCAACCTGACCCGACTCGAACTCGAACTCGACCAGGCCCGCCGCACCCTCGAAGACGTGCAAGCCAACCGAACACGAATCGAACAAACGTTCGCATCCATCGGCGAGACGCTGCCCGGCAACGAACAGGCCTGGAACGAACGCCGCATCAACGCCGTGAACTTCAAACGCGAATACAACAAACGAGACAGCGAATGCGAGGAAGCCCTCACCGCCGCCATCAACGCACGGGCCGGCGCACGCGGCGACCTCGAACGACTGCAACGCGACTTCGACCGGCAACGCTCCCAGCGCACCCGCATCTCCCAGCAGATGGACGAAACCCGCGCCATGCTCTGCCGCGCCACCGGACTTGCCCCCGCCGAACTGCCGTACGTGGCCGAACTCATGGACGTGAACGAACACGAGGAAGACTGGCGTCTCGCCATGAACGTCGCCTACGCGCCCATCGCCCAGACCATCCTCGTCGACAAGCGCCACGAACAGGGCTTCGCCGCCAAAGTCAGCACCATCGACCCGCGCACCATGCCCCGACGCACCTGGCAGTTCGTGGACACCGCACGCCACTACGACGACACCGGCGCGCACGCGAACATACTCACCGGAGAACAGGACGGCGACTGGCTGTCCGGCAAACTGCGCTACCGCGACGACTCTCCCTTCGCCGACTGGCTGCGCTCGCAGACCCAGGCCGAACGATTCGACGCCCTATGCGTCACCGCCATCGACGACACCGACCGCACCAACCGTCAGGTGCAGGCCGACGGTCAGATCAAATCCGGCGCACGCGGCCAGCACGGCACCAAAGACCGCGCCCAGGTCATCGGATTCGTCAACGAAACCTACCTCAACGCGCTCGCAGCGCAGGTCGACGCAGCCCGCAACGCGCTCAGCCAAGCCGACACCGACTACACGGCCGCCAAAACACAGTCCGATAACCTCCACCGCGAACTCGAACTGGCCAACCAGCTCGCCTACACGTCCTGGGAGCGCATCGACATCGCCGGCGCGCAACGGACCATCACGGACACGCAGGACGCCATCGCATCCATCAAAAACGATCCCAAACTCGCCGAACTCGCCAAACAGCGCGACGAACTGAACGCCGAACTCGACCGCTTGGAACGCCAGCGCGTCGAATTCGACCAGGCCGCGGCCCGCGCCGGCAGCGCCGTCGAGGCGGCGCTCATCTGGCTACACGACCATGCCGACACCGGTGCGACGGACGTCGCCGGTGCCACCGCCGACAATGACGATGACGCCGCGTCCGGCCCGCTGCCGGACGAAGTCACGGCGGCGCTCGCCGAATCCTACGACAACCGATTCGCCGGACTGGCGGACGCCGCCATGCGCGCGCACATGATCATCGGCGCGGGCGCGGCAGGAACGCAGGCGCCGGGGGAGAGCTTCCCCGAACGCACCATCGCCGGCATCGGCAAGGACATGGCCTCCCGCATCAACCTGCTGAACGGCCAGGCCGATGCCGCACGCACCGGCGTCGAATCGAAAATGAGCACCTACATCGCGCTCTACGCGGCCGACGATGATTCGCTGACCGCCAGCGTGGAGGACTACCGGTACTATCTCGACGAACTCGCCAGCCTCACCCAGCTGGCCGCGGTTGCCGCCACCGACGCCGAATACCGGCGCTGCCTCGAACAGCTGCTCAGGAGCTTCCTGACCATCAAACGCGCCATCGACACGGATGCCAGCGACATCCACGACCAGCTTGACCGCATCAACGCCATGCTCAAAGGCCAGCAGTTCGGTCCCAAGCACGGCAGCCTGTCCCTGCATGCGGACGTGCGCCGTCCCGAGCGCACCTTCTGGGCGCAGCTCATCCGCGTCATCGGCACCCTGAACGATTGGAAATCCGCCGACGTCAACGATTCCGACGCCTCGCGCAAGGCTTTCGCGGCCTGCGCGCCGATGGTCGGGCTGCTGCGCGCCGAACTCGCGCAGGTCAAGGACGCGAACGGCGTGAAAAGCTACGGCGCCCGCAATCTCGACCCGCGCTGCCGCTCGTCCTTCTACGCCATCGTGCATCATGCCGACGGCCCGGACGAACGCATCACCTCCACCGGCGGCCGTTCGGGCGGCGCCTTGCAGGAGCTCACCTCGTTCGTATACGGTGCGGCGCTCATATACCTGCTTGGCGGCGGCCTGACCAGCGAGCCCTCGTACACCACGCTGTTCCTCGACGAGGCGCTCATCAAGGCCGACGGCCGTTACACGCAGCGCGCCCTCACGGTGCTGCCGCGCCTCGGATTCCAGGTCATCGTCTCCGCCCCGGAAAGCAAGACCGGCGAGATCCTCGAGGTTTCCACCAAGGCCTTCGTGACCTACAAGGACCCCGACACCGGTCTCACCTCCCTGCGCGAGGCCGTGCTGCATCAGAATGACATGGGCGATGAATCATCGTCGGATATATTGAAGGATGACGGGGTTGCCGAATGAGCAATCCCGGCGTCGCCGGTATTAAGACGTTTCGGTCCACTGATGGTCCGGAATTTTGCATACTATGGTCCGGTTTTCCGGCCTGACACGCCATCGAACAAGCGTTCGAATTTGGTCGTGTGTTCGGGTATCCTTGGGACAGATTTGGCGCGCGCATAACCGTGCGCGCGGGAACGGTGAGATGGAAGGTAGGGTGTGGCTGTGGCGGCAACGCGGACTGGCGCAAGGCGCGCAACAAGCGCAACGGGCGCGAAAACCAGCAAGGGCAAGAACGGTGAGGTCATCGTCGAAAAGGTGATGACCAGCGACTCCTTCCTGAGCCGGGAAATCAAAAAGGCGCCGCTGATCGAACACGATGGTTCGCTGGTAGCTGATATCTCGCACATCCCGAACGATCTCAAGATCACGATTCAGGGTGCGCGCGAACACAACCTCAAGAACGTCGACCTAGCGATTCCGCGCAATCGCATGGTCGTGTTCACAGGCCTGTCCGGTTCGGGCAAATCCTCGCTCGCGTTTGACACCCTGTTCGCCGAAGGCCAGCGACGCTACGTCGAATCCCTATCCGCCTACGCCCGCCAGTTCCTGGGTCAGATGGACAAGCCCGACGTTGACTTCATCGAGGGCCTGAGCCCGGCCGTCTCCATCGACCAGAAGACCACCAACCGCAACCCGCGTTCGACCGTCGGCACCATCACCGAAATCTACGATTACCTGCGACTGCTCTTCGCCCGCACCGGCATCCCGCACTGCCCTGAATGCGGCGAGCCCGTCGCCTCCCAGACCCCGCAGCAGATCGTCGACACGCTGCTCGGCTACCCGGAACGCACGCGATTCCAGATTCTCGCGCCCGTGGTCAAGGGCCGCAAGGGCGAGTTCGTGGACATGATCGAGCTGCTGCGCTCCGACGGCTACGCCCGCGCGCTCATCGACGGCGAGATGACGCAGCTGTCCGACGACATCAAACTCACCAAGCAGAAGAAGCACACCATCGAGGTCGTGGTCGACCGACTCGTGGTCAAGGACGGTATCCGCCAACGTTTGACTGATTCGGTGGAAACCGCCCTCAAGCTCGCCAACGGCAGCATCGTCATCGACTTCGTGGACGAAGAGGAAGGCAGCCCGGCCCGCCGCCAGCCGTTCTCCGAACACCGCAGCTGCCCGAACGGGCACACGCTCGAACTCGATGAGGTCGAGCCGCGCACCTTCTCCTTCAACGCCCCCTACGGTGCCTGCCCCGCCTGCACCGGTCTCGGCTTCAAACTGGAAATCGACCCGGACCTCATCATCTCCGACCCGGACAAGTCACTGGCCGACGGCGTCATCGAACCGTGGAGCGGCACCAAGATGACCTCCCAGTACTACGGCCACATCCTCGAAGGCTTGGCCGAGGAAGTGGGCTTCTCCATGAAGACCCCTTGGAAGGACCTGCCGGACGACGTCAAGCACGACATCCTCTACGGCCACGACTTCAAGGTCAACGTCTCCTACCGCAATCGCTGGGGACGCCTGCGCGAATACTCCACCGGCTTCGAAGGCGTGATTCGCACGCTCATGCGACGCCACGACGAAACCGATTCGCAGTCCATGCGCGAATACTACGAGTCGTACATGCGCGAAGTGCCCTGCCAGGTCTGCCACGGACGCCGTCTGAAGCCCGAGGTGCTCTCTGTCACCGTGGACGGCAAATCCATCTTCGACGTATGTGACATGCCCGTCGTACGCGAGCTCGCCTGGATCAACGGCCTGAAACTCGAAGGCTCGGCGCAGCTGATCGCCGGCGAAGTGCTCAAGGAGATCAAGGCCCGACTCGGCTTCCTGAACGACGTCGGCCTCGACTACCTGACCCTCTCGCGCGCGGCCGCCACCCTGTCCGGCGGCGAGGCGCAGCGCATCCGACTCGCCACGCAGATCGGGTCCGGTCTGGTCGGCGTCATGTACGTGCTTGACGAGCCGTCCATCGGCCTGCACCAGCGTGACAACGAACGCCTCATCGAAACCCTGCACCACCTGCGCGATCTCGGCAACACACTGATCGTCGTCGAACACGACGAGGACACGATACGCCGCGCCGACTGGGTGGTCGACATCGGCCCCGGCGCCGGCGAACACGGCGGCGAAGTCATCTACTCCGGCCCCGCCAAGCACCTCATAGAAGCCAAGCGCTCCATCACCGGCGACTACATCGCCCACCGGCGAGAGATCGCCGTGCCCGCCAAGCGCCGCAAGATCCACAAGACCCAGGTGCTCAAAGTCGTGGGTGCCCGCGAGAACAACCTCAAGAACATCGACGTGAGCTTCCCGCTCGGCGTGCTCACCGTGGTCACCGGCGTCTCCGGCTCCGGCAAATCCTCGCTGGTCAACACGATCCTCTACCCGGTGCTCGCCGACAAGCTCAACGGTGCACGCATCGTACCCGGCCGCCACAGGCGCGTGGAAGGCGTGGACCAGGTGCGCAAGGTGATCCACGTCGACCAGAACCCGATCGGCCGCACGCCGCGATCCAACCCCGCCACCTACACCGGTGTGTGGGACAAGATCCGCACCCTTTTCGCCAAGACTCCCGAAGCCCAGGTGCGCGGCTACGGCCCCGGCCGCTTCAGTTTCAACGTCAAAGGCGGCCGATGCGAGGCCTGCCACGGCGACGGCACGCTGAAGATCGAAATGAACTTCCTGCCCGACGTCTACGTGGACTGCGAGGTCTGCCACGGCAAACGATACAACCGCGAGACCCTTGAAGTCACGTACAACGGCAAAACCGTGGCCGACATCCTCAACATGCCCATCGAGGAGGCCTCCGACTTCTTCAAGGCGTACACCGGCATCTCCCGATACCTGAAGACCCTCGTGGACGTCGGCCTCGGCTACATCCGACTCGGCCAGCCCGCACCCACCCTGTCCGGCGGCGAATCGCAGCGCGTCAAGCTTGCCACCGAGCTGCAGCGCCGATCCGACGGCAAAACCGTGTACATCCTCGACGAGCCGACCACCGGCCTGCACTTCGAAGACGTGAACAAGCTGCTCAAGGTGCTGCAGTCCCTGGTGGACAAGGGCAATACGGTCATCGTCATCGAACATAATCTGGATGTGATCAAGGAGGCCGACTGGCTGATCGATCTCGGTCCGGAGGGCGGCGACGGAGGCGGCACCATCGTCACGCAGGGCACGCCCGAACAGGTTGCCGAATGCGAATCCTCATGGACCGGCAAGTTCCTCAAGCCCATGCTTTAGCCTTCCATTGCAGCTGACCTCGGGTGGGTTGGGGTGGTATGTTGCTGGACACGCTCCGGGCCGCTCAGGCCAAGTCTTTACGGTCCAGCAACACACACCAACCCGCCCAATCCCTGATGATTGGTTTTACTTAATAGCGAGGAGGATTATGACGAACGATATTGAGCGGCATAGTCCGGATGAGTGGCGGAAGACCGCGGCGGCGTTAATGCCGGAAAGCGTAGCTGTGGGCGCCGGGGAAACGACGGCGAAGGTGAATGCGAATGGGGCACCTTTGCTGGGGGATTCTCGCGACCTGTTCCGACCCAAGACCTCGGATATTCCCGCCAAACCCGGTGTGTACAAATGGCGCGACGGGGAAAGGCGCGTCATTTATGTGGGCAAGGCGAAGAACCTGCGCAACAGGCTCACCAATTATTTCCAGCCGCTGTATCTGCTGCATCCGCGCACCCAGACCATGGTGCTGACCGCACGCAGTCTGGAGTGGACGGTCGTCGCCACCGAACTGGAATCACTGACGTTGGAATACACGTGGATCAAGGAATTCGACCCACGGTTCAACGTGCAGTTCCGCGACGACAAGACCTATCCGTATCTCGCGGTCAGCACGGGGGAGCGAATTCCGCGCGTGTGGGTCACGCGGTCGCGCAAACGGCGGGATACCCGGTATTTCGGCCCCTATGCCAAAGTGTGGGAATTGCGGCACAGTCTTGACCGGTTGCTGCGCACGTTCCCGGTACGCACCTGCACCACCAACGTGTTCCATAAGGCGCAACTGACCGGACGGCCATGCCTGTTCGCCTCCATCGGCAAATGCTCCGCACCCTGCGTGAACCGTATCGAAGCGGACGAACACCGGCGGCTGTGCGAACAGCTGGTCGGCGTGATGACCGGACGACTCGGACGGCCCTACATCGCCCAGTTGACCCGTGACATGAAAGAGGCCAGCGCCGAACTCGAATTCGAGAAAGCCGCCCGACTGCGCGACCAGATCCAGATGCTGGAAACCGTGGTGCAACAGAACGCCGTCGTCTTCGACCAGGATGTCGACGTGGACGTGTTCGGCTTCGCCAGCGACGAGCTCGAAGCATCCGTGCACGCCTTTTATGTGCGCGCCGGCTCTATTCGCGGCGAACGCAACTGGAGCGTCGAACGAGTTGAGGACATCGATGACGCCGACTTGATGGCCGACCTTCTGGTGCAGGTGTATTCGGACGCCGCCGGGGACAATCACCCCCAGTCGGCCGCGACCATCTCCACCAATCGCGAAGCCATCGGCTCCACACAGACCATCACGGCCACGGACGCTGTGGCACGCGCCCAGGCCACCCGAGAACGCAACACCCGTCAGGAGACCACCGGACGCGCGGACCTGCTGGCACCCATCGCACCGGTACCGCGCGAAATCATCGTGCCCGTCGAACCGGCCCGCCGCGAGGAACTCGAAGGCTGGCTGACCAATCTGCGCGGGGGCGCGGTGACCATCCGCGTGGCCTCGCGAGGCGACAAGAAGCAGCTTATGGACCGCGCCAACGAGAACGCCAGCCAAGCACTGCAACGCAGCAAGATGAGCCGCATCTCCGACATGGGCGCACGCACCCAGGCCATGAACGATGTGGCCAAGGCATTGGGACTTGCGGAAGCCCCGCTGCGCATCGAATGCTACGACATTTCGAACACTGTGGGCGGTGCCTTCCAGGTGGCCTCCATGGTGGTGTTCGAAGACGCGATCGCCAAGAAATCCGAATACCGACGCTTCGCCATCCGAGGCAAGGACGGCAAAGGCGCGGTGGATGATCTGTCCGCGCTTTACGAGACGCTCACCCGCCGCTTCAAGCACGGCAACATCGCCGGCGACTCCGGCGAAAGCATCGACGCGGAACAGCGCGCGGCCTCGGCCGCCGGCAAGATGACCACTGCCGTGGCGGCGGAGACAATCGCTGCGAACGGTAACGACAATGGTGAGGGCGGTTCCGACATCAGTGGCAAGGGGCACGTGGTGCCGGTCGGAGTGCAGAACGATGCACGGGAGACTTCGCCCGACATCGTCCAGCAGAACACAAACCGGCATCACTTTGCCTACAAGCCGAACCTGGTGGTGGTCGACGGCGGCAAGCCGCAGGTCATGGCCGCCGCCAAGGCGCTTGAGGACTGTGGCGTGAACGACGTGGCCGTCTGCGGACTGGCCAAACGCTTGGAAGAGGTGTGGGTGCCGGACGACGACTATCCGATCATCCTCAAACGCCAGTCCGAAGGCATGTATCTGCTGCAGCGTGTACGCGACGAATCCCACCGCTTCGCCATCACCTACCACCGCCAACAGCGGCGCAAAGGCGCCCTGCGCAGCGCGCTCGACGAGATTCCCGGCATCGGCGAAAGCTACCAGAAGCGGCTGCTCAACCACTTCGGCTCGGTCAAAGCCATGCGCGAAGCCAGCGTCGAGGACTTCGAGAAGGTCAAAGGCATCGGCCACGCCAAAGCCGAAGCGCTGTACAACGCGCTGCACGAGCAGTGAGCCGGCCCGGTCCAGCAGCCCAGAGTGAATTTTCGGTTGCGGGGCCTGTGGTTGACATATTCGAAGCAAGGTGTCGGCTAGCATGGGAACAGACATCAAGGAGGGGATATGGCCAATCATCGTTGCGCTGTACTCGGCAAACCCGTCGCGCACTCATTGTCACCCGTGCTCCACAACGCGGCTTATCGTTCGCTGAAACTCGACGATTGGCTGTACGACAAGCACGAAGTAGGAGAGGATGACCTCGACGCTTTCCTCAAAGGCCTTGACTCGACGTGGGCTGGCCTGAGCCTGACCATGCCGTTGAAAAAGACCATCCAACCGTACGGTGTTCCGGAAAATCTGTGGGCCAAGGAACTGAAGGTGGCGAATACCGCGGTATTCGACTGGAGCGTGGCTACCGATGATCCCGCTTGGCCGAATGGCAAGCCGGGCATCAAGCTATACAACACCGATGTCATCGGCATCCAACTCGCCTTCGACCACGCCAATCGCGAACTCGGCGAACACCACACCGCATCGAGAAGCGGCGCCGCGCTGATCATCGGCAATGGCAACACCGCCACTTCGGCGTTGGCCGCATGCTGCATGATACCCGAAATCGGCCATATCATCGTCGCCGCCCGCCACCCTGGGAAAAACACCGGGCTTAAACCAGTGGCCGAAAAGTTCGTCAACGTGCATAACCCGTACAGCGAAATCGAATTAGGCGACGATCAGGCCCTGCTCGAGGCAGCCCGCAACGCCATCTATGTCATCAACACGATTCCCGGACATGCGGCCGACAACGTCGCGGATGCCCTCACCAATGCCGGAACCGAGCCATTCTCCGGACTGCTGCTGGACGTGGTCTACGATCCACGCCCCACCAAGCTCATGGAAGCCTGGCGCGCTCATGGCGGTCACGCCATCGGCGGCGAAGAAATGCTGCTGTACCAAGCTCTCGTACAGGTATTGCTGATGACCGGTATCTGGGATGACGACCCGCCCAGTGATGCCGACCAGCGTCTGCAGGACACCGCCACCGAAGACGACCAGCTGGAGATCGCGATGCGCAAAGCTCTTGAGGAGGCGTTGTAATGAGTCAACAGACAACAATCCGCGATACCGGCGAGGCGGCCGCCACGAATGCGCCGGCGAATTCCGCGACATCCACATCGCCTCCGGACAACCAGCCGACCCCGCTTGATGCCTTCGAAGTGCTGCTCATCACCGGTATGTCCGGCGCAGGCCGCTCTCATGCCGCTGACTGCGTGGAAGACATGGGATGGTATGTGGTCGACAACCTGCCTCCCAAACTGCTTATCCCGCTTGTCGACATGATGACCACCTCCGGTTCCGAATCGGGGTCAGGCGTCCACAAGCTTGCCGCCGTCATCGACGTGCGCTCCAGCTATTTCGACGAACTGGCCGCCGTGCTCGGCCATCTGGATGATCTCGGCGTCAAAACCCATATTCTGTTCCTCGACGCCAGCAACGAAGTGCTCATCAAGCGCTATGAATCCGTGCGCCGCCCGCACCCGCTGCAGCACGGCAACCGACTGATCGACGGCATCCTTGAGGAACGTCACCTGCTGGAAGACCTCAAGGAGCGAGCCGACTGGGTCATCGACACCAGCTCCCTGAGCATCCACCAGCTGTCCACCAAACTCTACGAGACGATGCTCGGTTCCGGCCCCACCACCGTGGCGGTACACATCTTCAGCTTCGGCTTCAAATACGGTATGCCCATCGACGCCGATTTTGTGGCCGACGTGCGTTTTCTGCCCAACCCGTTCTGGGTTCCCAACCTGCGCGAGCTTACCGGGCACGACAAGCCGGTCGCCGACTACGTGCTTTCCAGCAAGGGTGCCAAGGAATTTCTCGACGCTTATGAGAAAGCTATCGAGATTGCGTTGGAAGGATACGCCCAGGAAGACAAGCACTATGTAACCATCGCCGTCGGCTGCACCGGTGGTCAGCACCGGTCGGTGGCGATGAGCGAAGAGCTGGCTCGCCGCTTACGCGCACATGGGCTCAACGTAACCGTTTCCGCGAGAGAACAGCATAAGCGTCACTCATCGTAAGCAGGCGTCGAGCGGTCATCGGGCAAGCGTTCGGTGACCACACTGCGAGAAAGCAAAGCCCATAATACGTATCAAACGGGTTCGCTTGTCCACCAGATTAGGTATCACAGAAAGCCGATGGCTTCCGACCGTATGACAGCAAATAACGGCACGAAGCGCCTGAAGCATTGAGAAGAACGGGACTGTAGGAGGTAGATCTTGGCTCTTCTGGGCGATGTCAAAAGCGAGTTGGCGGCCTTTGAAGGCGATTCGCCAGCCGCGATCAAGGCCCAAGCTGCGGCCATGATCCGTTTTGGCGGCGGTCTTCGACCGGTACAGAATACATACGTTATCCAAGCCGTATTCACCTCGCTTGACGTTGCAGAATGGCTGAAGAACACGTTGAGGAACACGTTTGGGCACGAAGCCGAGGTCAACCACCTCACCCGTCAGACCCCGAACGGCCCTGTCGAGACCTACGTGGTGCTCGTCACCCGCAACGTAGTGGCCTTGGCTTTGCAGACCGGACTGGTCGACCGCCGCAAGCAGCAGGTCCGTGGACTGCCGTCTGAAGTGGTCAACGGATCCATCGCCCAAATCAAAGCGGCATGGCGCGGCGCCTTCATGGCCCGTGGCTTCCTATCCGATCCCGGTAAGGCCAGCTTCCTGGAAATCGCTTGCCCCACGGAAGAGGCCGCCATGGCCCTGTGCGGCGTGGCCCGTCGTCTCGGCATCCAGGCCAAGCATCGCACGCTGCGTAGCTCCGAGCGCGTGACCCTCAAGGATCCCGACGCCATCGAACGCATGCTCAAGCTCATGGGCGCCACCCGTTCGGCCCGCGAATGGACCGGCAAGCGTTCCGACGGCGAGGCCCGAGGCAAGGCCAACCGTCTGGCCAACTTCGATGACGCCAATATGCGCCGTTCCGCCAAGGCCGCCGCCGAAGCCAGCGAAAAAGTGCAGCATGCTTTCGAAGTACTCGGCGATAACATTCCGGACAACCTCCGTCAGGCCGGCCAGCTGCGCATCGATCACGTGGACAAGAGCCTCGAGGAGCTCGGCAAGATCGCCGAACCGCAAATCACCAAGGATGCGATTGCCGGCCGCATCCGCCGACTGCTTCAACTTGCCGAGAAGACGGAGAAGGCTCGCGCAGCCGAAGGCAAGTAACCCGACAATCCGATTTGCCGTGCCTATTCGGCAAAACATGACAACGACGTAACGAAACACCGCATTCAGTCAGTAGACGAATGCGGTGTTTTGTTCCGGAATGCCTGTAATATGCAAAGTGGCAAAATTGGCCACTTTGACGTGCGATTCGTCAAGGAAAGGATATTCATGAAGACACTCAAGGACCTTGGAGATCTCAAGGGCAAGCGCGTTCTGGTTCGCGCTGATTTCAATGTTCCGCTGGACGGCACCACCATCACCGATGACGGTCGAATCAAGGCTGCTCTGCCGACCATCAAGACCCTGCGCGAAGAAGGCGCCAAGGTCATCCTCATGGCCCACCTTGGCCGCCCGAAGGGCAAGGTCGTTCCTGAGCTGAGCCTGGCCCCGGTTGCCGCCCGCCTCGGCGAGCTGCTCGGCACCAACGTGCCGCTGGCCAAGGACACCTACGGCGAGGACGCTCAGGCCAAGGTCGCCGCCATGAACGATGGCGACGTTGTGCTGCTTGAGAACGTTCGCTTCAACCCGGAGGAGACCTCTAAGGACGCCGCCGAACGCGCCGCTTACGCCAAGAAGATCGCCGCCCTCGGCGAGGCCTTCGTTTCCGATGGCTTCGGCGTGGTCCACCGCGCCCAGGGCTCCAACTACGACGTTGCCGCCGATCTGCCGGCCGCCGCAGGCCTGCTGGTCGAGAAGGAAGTCAAGGCCCTGTCCAAGGCCACCGAGAACCCGGAGCGTCCGTTCACCGTGGTGCTCGGCGGTTCCAAGGTCTCCGACAAGCTCGGCGTCATCGAGAACCTGCTCGACAAGGCCAACCGTCTGGTCATCGGAGGCGGCATGGTGTTCACCTTCCTCAAGGCCAAGGGCTACGAGGTCGGCACCTCCCTGCTTGAAGAGGACCAGCTTGAGAAGGTCAAGGGCTACATCGAGACCGCCGAGAAGAACGGCGTTGAGCTCGTGCTGCCGACCGACGTCGTCGTGAACGCCGGCTTCCCGGCCGGTGACACCCCGGTTGCTCCGGAAGTCGTTGCCGCCGACGCCATCCCGGCCGACAAGATGGGTCTGGACATCGGCCCGGAGTCCCAGAAGCTCTTCCACGACAAGATCGTCGACTCCAAGACCGTCGTGTGGAACGGCCCGATGGGCGTGTTCGAGGTTCCTGAGTTCGCCGCCGGCACCAAGGCCGTGGCCCAGGGTCTGGTCGACGCCACCGCAGTCGGTGCGTTCACCATCGTCGGTGGCGGCGACTCCGCCTCCGCCGTGCGCAACCTCGGCTTCCCGGAGGACGGCTTCTCCCACATCTCCACCGGTGGCGGCGCTTCCCTCGAGTTCCTCGAAGGCAAGGAGCTCCCTGGCCTGAAGGTGCTTGAGTAATCCATTTTCCAGCTCCCCTCCTTGAGGGGAGTTACGTATTTTTTAGAAGGGGAACATATGGCGTCCAAACACATTCCGTTGGTGGCCGGCAACTGGAAGATGAATTTCGACCATCTTGAAGCCACTTACTTCGTGCAGAAGCTGGTATGGCTGTTGCGTGACGCTCGCTTTGACTTCAAACGCTGCGAAGTCGCGCTTTTCCCCTCGTTCACGTCATTGCGCAGCGTACAGGTGCTGGTCGAAGCCGACAAGCTCCATGTCGCCTACGGCGCACAATCCGTTTCCGTGACCACCCAAGGTGCCTTCACCGGCGATGTGTCCGCGGACATGATCGCCCATCTCGGCTGCTCGTACGTCATCGTCGGCCACTCCGAACGCCGCAAATACCATCCTGAAGATGACGCCAATATCGTCGATCAGGTACGTGCCGTGCTCGCCGCCGGCATGCAGCCGATTTTGTGCGTCGGCGAAAGCTTCGAGGAACGACGTCAAGGCATTGAACTCGATTTCGCCGTGGGCCAGGTACGAGACGTCACCCGCGATCTCAACGAAGAACAAGCCGCCAAACTCATCGTGGCCTACGAACCTGTCTGGGCCATTGGCACCGGCATGGTGGCCACTCCGCAATCCGCCCAGGATGCCGCAAACGCCATCCGCAACGATTTGAAGACCATTTTTGGCACGAAGGTATCCGATAGCGTACGTATCCTGTACGGCGGATCGGTCACCTCGAAAAACGCGGCGGAACTCATTTCCCAGCCCGACGTCGACGGCTTCCTGATCGGAGGGGCGGCCCTGGACGTTGAAGAACTCGCCAAAATCGCTCGACTGGCACTGAAATCCACGAAGTCACGGAACTAATACCACGGTTTTCCCGTGTGTGCGCTATGCTGGTCAACAGTCCAATCAATCCGGAGGTACCCTGTGACCGCTCTTAAGATCACGCTGCAAGTCATCGTCGTGCTGCTCAGCTTCGTGCTGACCCTGCTCATTCTTATGCACAAGGGCAAGGGCGGCGGATTGTCCGACATGTTCGGCGGCGGTCTGACCCAGAACGCCGGTACTTCCGGTGTCGCCGAGAAGAACCTGAACCGTTGGACCGTTATCATCGCTCTGGTGTGGGTGGCCTTGATCATCGGCCTCGACATGATGACCAAGTTCAACCTCGGCTGATCGGCTTGCACGCCATATAGACTTGTCGCTCGCGACCCATGACCGTTACCGTCGGTCATGGGTCGTATGCGTTCTATCGAGTATTACGAAAGGACATCACCATGGTCACTATGAACCGCAACAAAGTCGTTATCGTCGGCACCGGCCAGGTCGGTGCCACCGCCGCCTTCGGCATCGTCACGCACGGCCTGTGCAATGAGCTCGTGCTCATCGACCGCTCCGCCGCCAAAGCCCTGGGGGAGGCCCGCGACCTCGATGACGGCAGCGAATTCCAGGACCGCCACGTCAAGGTGCGCGCCGGCGACTACGCCGACTGCAAGGATGCGGACATCGTCGTCATCACCGTGGGCCGCAAGCCGCCGGCCAACTCCAACCGCATGGCCGAACTCGGCTTCACCGTGGGCCTTGTGGGCGAAGTGGTCGACAACGTCATGGCCTCCGGCTTCGACGGCGTGATCGTCATGGTCTCCAACCCGGTCGATGTGATGGCCTGGTATGCCTGGAAACGTTCCGGCCTGCCGCGCACCCAGGTGCTCGGTACCGGCACCGCGCTCGACACCTCGCGCCTCAAGACCATCATCGGCGAAGAGACCGGCCTTGACCCGCGTAACGTGGGCGGCTTCGTGATGGGCGAACACGGCGACTCCCAGTTCACCGCATGGTCCACCGTCTCGCTCGGCGGCAAGCCATTCGCCCGCTTCCTGGCCGACAACCAAGACCGTTTCGCCTCCGTGTCCACCACCGAAATCGAAGAGAAGACCCGCACCCGTGGCGATGAGATCGTCGCGGCCAAGGGCGGCACCAACTTCGGCATCGCCTCCACCGTGGCCGGCATCGTGCAGACCATCCTGTGGGACGAACGCCGCATCGTGCCCGTCTCCACCCTGTTGGACGGCGAATACGGCGAACATGACGTGTTCCTCGGCGTCCCCACTGAACTGCGCGCCAACGGCGCCAACGAGATCGTCGAACTCGATCTGAGCGAGGACGAGCGGACCAAACTGCACCATTCCGCCGAACTCGTGCGTGAACACTGCGAGGGTCTGCTGTGATTCTCGACGCCATCACGCCGAAACAACCCCGACTGCTGGTCGCCGACCTCGACGGCACGTTGCTGCACGACGCCGAGGTATTCGAGGACCGGTTCATCACCCAGCGCAGCATCGACACCATCAACCGCGCGCACGATGCCGGACTGCAATTCGCCATCGCCACCGCGCGGCCGGTGAGTACCGGCCTCCAGTTCGCCGAAAAACTGCCGGTGGACGCCGTGATCTATCTGAACGGCGCCCTCATCGATTTCGACCCGGCCCACTCCGACTTCGACCTGCTCACCTCAGGGGCCACGCCGGCCGATGAGAACCATTTGATCAAGATTGGCTTCTCCTCACGGCGTGCCTGCGAAGTCTGTCTGTTCCTGCTCGATCGTATACCCGGCCTGAAGCTCGGCATCGTGATGAACGACGTGCGCTACACCAACTTCGATGTACGCGTGTATTGGAAAACTCAGGCCTTCCAATACACGAACTTCCACGACGTGCCCGAAGGCGTGGCGGATAAGATCACCATCTTCCCCGAGCCTGAACAGTGGAACGAGCTGCGTGCGCTGATTCCGCCGGACTTCGACATCTCCATCAGCGAAGGCGTGATGTGGATGCTCATGAACCCGCAGGCCAACAAGGAGCACGCGCTGCACCTGCTGTGCGAGCGACTGGACGTGCCGCTCGAACAGACCGCCGCCTTCGGCGACGACCTCATCGATATCAACATGATGAGCGAATCCGGCCGGGGTGTGGCCGTGGCCAACGCGAACCCCAAGGTGTTGTCCATCGCCGACGAGATCTGCCCGCCCAACAACGAGGACGGCGTCGCCCAATGGATTGAAGCGCAGTTGGGTTGAACCGGCCGAGACTCGAGAACACGCCAAAATTGAACTTGTGTTGAACCGGGAGTATGCTTTGAACCGTTGTTCAAAAGGTAAATTGAACTCCCGGTTGGAGGCATAAGGATATGAGCGTATCGGTGTTTGCGGAACGTCTGCGCAATGCGATGAACAGTAGGGGATTGAAGCAGGTCGATTTGGTGCACGCCGCTGAGCACCGTGGTGTAAAGATGGGCAAGAGCCATATCAGCCAATACGTGGCCGGCAAGACCATGCCCCGCGAGGACGTGCTCGAATTCCTGGCCAGCGAACTGGACGTCGACGCGAACTGGCTGCGCGGCGAGGAATCCACCACGCAATTGAACTCGGACGCCTCCAACAGCGTCACGGACGGCGAACACGCCGCCACACCGCTTGCCACGGGTACCGCCAAGCCCCAGACGGACAGCGAGATTCCCGTGGGCCGCCGCCGTACCTTCGGCAAATCGCACAAGCTCGACAACGTGCTCTACGACGTGCGCGGCCCGGTCGCCGACGAGGCGATGCGCATGGAGGCCAACGGCACCCACATCCTGAAATTGAACATCGGCAATCCGGCACCCTTCGGCTTCCGCACGCCGGACGAAGTCGTCTATGACATGGCCCACCAGCTCACCGACACCGAAGGCTACTCGCCGTCCAAGGGCCTGTTCTCCGCGCGCAAGGCCATCATGCAGTACGCGCAGCTGAAGAACATCCCGAACGTCACCATCGACGACATCTACACCGGCAACGGCGTCAGCGAGCTCATCAACCTGTCCATGTCCGCGCTGCTCGACACCGGCGACGAAGTGCTCGTGCCCTCCCCGGACTACCCGCTGTGGACCGCCTGCGTGAACCTGGCCGGCGGCACCGCCGTGCACTACCTGTGCGACGAACAGTCCGAATGGTATCCGGACATCGATGACATCCGTTCCAAGATCACCAGCAACACCAAGGCGATTGTCATCATCAACCCGAACAACCCCACCGGCGCACTTTACCCAAAGGAAGTGCTCCAGCAGATCGTCGACATCGCGCGCGAACACCAGCTCATCATCTTCTCCGACGAAATCTACGATCGCCTCGTCATGGACGGCCTGCAGCACATCTCCATCGCCTCGATGGCCCCGGACCTGTTCTGCGTGACCTTCTCCGGCCTGTCGAAATCGCACATGATCGCCGGCTACCGCATCGGCTGGATGATCCTGTCCGGCAACAAGCGCATCGTCAAGGGCTACATCGAGGGCCTCAACATGCTCGCCAACATGCGCATGTGCTCGAACGTGCCCGCCCAGTCCGTGGTGCAGACCGCGCTCGGCGGCCACCAGAGCGTCAACGACTACATCGTGCCGGGCGGCCGCGTGCACGACCAGCGCGACCTCGTTTACGACATGCTCAACCAGATCCCCGGCATCACCGCCGTCAAGCCGAAGGCCGCGTTCTACATCTTCCCGAAGATCGACGTCAAACGCTTCAACATCCACTCGGACGAGCAGTTCGCGCTCGACCTGCTGCATGACAAGCACATCCTCATCAGCCACGGCGGCGCGTTCAACTGGCATCGCCCCGACCACTTCCGCGTGGTGTACCTGCCGCGCATGGGCATGCTGCGCGAAACCATGGGGGAGATCTCCGACTTCTTCAGCTACTACTGGCAGAGATGATCCTTGGCGCAGGCGAACACGATCGATGCCGGGCTGGGCACCAAGCCGGTGCCCCGTCTGGCCCTGACCATGTCGGTCCCCACCATCGTGGCGCAGGCGGCGAACGCCTCGTACACGATCATCGACCGACTGTTCAACGTGGTGTTCAACGTGGGGCTGCAACGCTACGGCGGCGACGATTATGTCACGTCGATCACCATCATCACCTCGCTGATGCAGATCGTGAGCGTCTTGACCAGCGGCTTCCAGCAAGGCATCCAACCGATCATCGGGTTCAACTTCGGCGCCCGGCACATGGAGCGCGTCCGCCAGGCGATCCGCATGGCCTTCGTCACTCAGATCGTCTCCGCCACGGCACTGGTGTCGGTGCTCGCCGCATTCTCCGGCATCGTGGCCGGCTTCCTGTTCTATGCCACCTACCGCAAGGTTCGGCGAGATATGGTCTAGACTCCTGATTCAATGGATGTGCCGTCTCATGCGTTGCGAAACACGGGACGGATGGAATACCTCGCAAAACGGATGCCCGTTGTTTCGTGATATGAAGGAGATCTTATGCCGGTGGTGTCGCGTCGTGCGTAGGAAGCGCTGTATCCCAGCGATCGCGCGAACCGCGACATGGTGGTCCACGCTATGCCAAGGTGAAGGCGATGACGAAGGCCGTGGCGAACAGTGCGGTTGCCAGGAGCAGATAGCACACGGCGGCTGAATTTCGAGAGCCATCGGCATTGGCAGCGTTACCGCCGTTATTTGCGTTGCGTGCAGCCAACGTGATGGCCGTAATCGCCGAAAGCAGGGAGAACAATGGCAGCACGCACAACACGACGGTCAGCAGTCCCAAAGCTTCATGGCCGATGCAATAAGCGACAAGACCTGCATTGTCAGTTGCCGATAGCGCTGGGCAGAAATCGGTGTGTCCACCAGTGTTGTAGCTGTAGGTAAAGAACGTGATACCTGACCAGAACAGGGCAACGGGAACAGAGCAATTGCGTATGGCGGATGCGTTGATGCTGATGGTGTGGAACAGGTCGTGCAAGGAGGTAGCCCGTATACCACTGCGTTCTGGCGTGATTCGATTACTGTTGTTTTGCGAGTCGATGGTAAGAGAGGCGCATCGCACCAGCGCATATGCCGCAAGTCCAAGTCCGCAAGCGATGGTTGCGCCGCCGCTGAAGTTGACCTCGTCGGATACTGAATATTCGGTGACGAATACCGGCATCACGCCAATCTGCCATACGAACAACAGTCGCGCGATTCGTATCCAACCGTTGCTCAGATATGAGGTGACTATGGCGTGCACCAGCCACGTCACCGCATACATCGCCCACAACGTTACAATCTTGGTATTCGCACTCAACACCAATATGATCGCAACAGCCACTGCCGCAATAAGAACACTAAACACCGAACGGAGCCGATGGCGCGAAAAGCCCTGTACTCCCGCAACAGTCAGACAGAGAATCGCGACAACACTCAGCGCAGTCACCGTCATAAACCACAGTGGTGAGGTGACGCAGGCTTCATAATCGTCAGTTGCTTGGCCCGAGAGATAGTAGGTCATTCTGCCAATCGCCGGACAATTCGGATGCAACATCATGCCGCCCCAAATGCGCTCATATAGTGGAGCGAACGATACACCGGCACCGCTGAGCGTCGCAACAACCGCCATCACCATGGCCGGAATCAGCCCAAGCTCACGATTCCGGCCGGTTTCCGCTATCTGTCTATCACTGGTGTCCATGACTCACCCCACCTTATGCCGTTATCGCCGTCGTCGATGATGCCAGTATAACTATGGCAGATGGGCGGAGACCAGCGGCATACAGGAATTCTGTATGCCGTTTTATAGGAGGGATACTGCGGCAGCCGCCATCACCGACCGACCGCCAGACTCCGGCACAGACCGGGAACCTACCGCCGCGGAGCATCGGCGATACCAATGGCGACGCCGAGGATGGCCGGCATGACCCAGCCAAGCTGGTATTGCTGCAAAGGCAGCATAGCCAGCGCCGCGTCCAGCCAGCCATAGGAGGACGGTACGAAAGGAGCCACCATCATTTCGAATGAGGTGGTCGCCGTACGCGGAATCGCAAAGCACGGGCCGATGGTGAGCATGATCGCCACGCCGAGGAACAAGGCGAATTTGGGGGAGACCCGGCTGGCGAGTTTGTCGAAACCGCCGGCGAAGGTGACCGCCAGCACGCCGAGAATCGGCAGACCGACTGCGGAGACGATGAAACCGATGGCCGCCGGTATGGTCGCGGAACCGGCCTGAGCGCCGACAAACGGCGGGAAGATCAGGTTGCCCGCTCCGAAGAACATCGAAAAGAAGATAAAGGTCATCACCAACCGCTGGCGTGCGACAAGTTTGTCCATTACGGTTCGGCCTTTCTCTCATGCGCCCGTACCACTGTAGCAACAAACGCAAGAAGCCCCGACCGGTTGGGGTCGGGGCTTCTGTGAGCTAATCAACTAGTGCGCTAAACACGCATCAGTCGTCAAATCTCAGGCGTTCACGCGGTCGATGCCGGACTGGACGTCAGCCAGCACGGAATCCCAGGACTTGATGAAGGCGGCGACACCGTCGGCCTCCAGCTTGTCGGTGACGCCCTTGAGGTTGATGCCGAGCTCAGCCAGCTTGTTGATGATGGCGTGGGACTCTTCGTAGGTGCCCTCGATGGACGGAGCGCCGTTGCCGTGGTCGGCCAGAGCGTTCAGGGTCTTCTCCGGCATGGTGTTGACGATGTGCTTGGCAACGAGCTCGTCAACGTACTTGCAGTCGGAGTAGGCAGCGTTCTTGGTGCCGGTGGAAGCCCACAGCGGACGCTGAACCTTGGCGCCCTTGGCAGCCAGGTCGGCCCAACGCGGATCCTCAGCGAACTTCTTCTCGAAGAGCTCGTAAGCCAGGCGAGCGTTGGCCACAGCGGCCTTGCCCTCCAGAGCCTTGGCCTCGTCGGAGCCGTTGGCTTCCAGCAGCTTGTCGACAGCGCTGTCCACGCGGGACACGAAGAAGGAAGCGACGGAGCCGATGTGCTTCAGGTCGTGGCCGTTGGCGGCAGCCTGAGCGATGCCCTCGATGTAAGCGTCGATGACCTGCTCGTAGCGCTCGAGCGAGAAGATCAGGGTGACGTTGACGGAGATGCCCTTGGCCAGGGTGGCGGTGATGGCCGGCAGGCCTTCGAGGGTTGCCGGAATCTTGATCATGGCGTTCGGACGGTTGACCTTCTCCCAGAGTTCCACAGCCTGCTTGGCGGTGTTCTCGGTGTCGTGGGCCAGACGCGGGTCGACCTCGATGGAGACGCGGCCGTCGACGAAGTCGGTAGCCTCAGCGATCTCGCGGAAGATGTCGGCGGCGTTGCGCACGTCGGTGGTGGTGAGCTCGCGGACAGCGGTCTCAACGTCAACCTTGCCGAGCTCCTTGAGCTGAGCGTCGTAAGGGCCGACCTGGCTCAGGGCCTTCTGGAAGATGGACGGGTTGGTGGTCACACCGACGACGTTCTTGTTGGCGATGAGGTCCTGCAGGGAGCCGGACTCGATGCGGGAGCGGGACAGGTCGTCCAGCCAAATGGAAACGCCGTTGTCAGACGTACGCTGAGTTGCTTCAGTCATTTATTTTTCTCCTTATATTCCGTATTGGAACAAATCTTTAAGTAGACCCCCTCTAACGAGAGGGCCGATTAGGTGGAGTCTTGAGTACAAGCCTCCCTCGTCAGAGGGAGGCTAGGGGACTCACTTGGCGGCTTCGACTTCGGCGATGGAGGCCTTGGCGGCTTCCACCACGTGCTCGGCGGTGATGCCGAGGTCGATCATGTTCTGAGCGCCGTCGCCCTGCAGGCCGAACTGCTCGATGGAGACGGGCTTGCCGTAGGAGCCGAGGTACTTGTACCACGGCATGGCAACGCCGGCCTCGACGGAGACACGAGCCTTGACAGCGGCCGGAAGCACGGCCTCCTTGTACTCGGCGTCCTGCTCCTCGAACCATTCCATGGACGGCACGGACACGACGCGGGCCTTGACGCCCTCGCCGGCCAGGGTCTTGGCGGCAGCCACAGCCCACTGGACCTCGGAACCGGAAGCCATGAGGATGACGTCCGGGGTGCCCTCGGTGTCGACCAGAACGTAAGCGCCCTTCTTGACACCGTCCTTGGCCTTGGCAGCGGTCTCGGCAAGAACCGGGACACCCTGACGGGTCAGAACCATGGCGCCAGGCAGGGTGTTCTTCTTCTCGAAGAAGTAACGGTAAGCCTCGGCGGTCTCGAAGGCGTCGGCCGGGCGAATGACCTCAAGCTGAGGAATCGCGCGGAAGGAAGCAAGGTGCTCAACCGGCTGGTGGGTCGGGCCATCCTCGCCGACGGCGACGGAGTCGTGGGACCAGATGTACAGGTTCGGGATCTCCATGAGGGCGGCCAGACGAACGGCGGAACGCTCGTAGTCGGAGAACATGAAGAAGGTGCCGCCGAACGGACGGGTGTGGGAGCCCAGCAGGATGCCGTTGGTGATGCAGCCCATGGCGAACTCGCGCACGCCGAAGTGCAGCTGACGACCGAACTCGTTGCAGTTCGGCCACTGCTTGGTGGCGCACTCGGCCGGAGCGAAGGTAGCAGCGCCCTTGAGGTCGGTCTTGTTGGAGCCACCGAGGTCGGCGGAGCCGCCCCAGAGTTCCGGCATGACAGCGGCGATGGCGTTGAGCACGGAGCCGGAGGCGCCACGAGTGGCGACACCCTTGCCGACTTCGAAGGTGGCCTCAAGGTCGTCAAGGGCCTTGTCGAAGCCTTCCGGCAGTTCACCGGCCTTCAGACGGTCGTACAGGGCAGCCTTGTCCGGGTTGGCCTTGCGCCAAGCGTCGAACTTCTCGTCCCATTCCTTGTGGGCTTCGAGACCGCGCTCGGCAACCTTGCGAGCGTGAGCCAGAGCCTCTTCGTCAACGTGGAAGTTCTCTTCCGGATCGTAGCCGAGGGCTTCCTTGAGGCCGGCAACAGCCTCGGCACCCAGCTTGGAACCGTGGGAGGACGGATCGTTGGTCTTGCCCGGGGTCGGCCAAGCAATCAGGGAGTGAACCTTGATGAGCTTCGGCTGGTCCGGAGCGGCCTTCTCGGCCTTGGCGATGACGTCAGCCAGACCCTCGATGTCCTCCTTGTAGGAGCCGTCGGGCTGGATGAAGCTGAACTCGTCGGTGTACCAGCCGTAGGCCTGGAAGCGCTTGAGCACGTCCTCGGCCAGCACCAGGTTGGTGTCGCCTTCGATCTGGATGCGGTTGGCGTCGAAGATCACGGTCAGGTTGCCGAGCTTCTGGTTGGCGGCCAGGGAAGCGGCCTCGCCGGAGATGCCCTCCTCGATGTCGCCTTCACCGCAGATGGCCCAGATCTTGTGGTAGAACGGGGAATCTTCCTTCGGGGTCTCCGGGTCAAGCAGACCGCGCTGGAAACGCTCGCCATAGGCAAAGCCGATGGCGGAGGCGAAGCCCTGGCCCAGAGGGCCGGTGGTCATTTCGATGCCCGGGGTCAGGCCGTACTCCGGGTGGCCCGGGGTGCGGGTGGCAGCGCCGCCACGGAAGTTCTTAAGGTCGTTCAGGGTCACGCCGTAGCCGGAGAAGTACAGCTGGACGTACTGGGTGAGGGAGGCGTGGCCACCGGAAAGGATGAAGCGATCGCGGCCTTCCCAGTCGGGATCATTCGGATCGTGCTTGATGAAGTGCTGGTACAGCGTGTAGGCGACGGGCGCCAGGGAGACGGGGGAGCCGGGGTGGCCGGAGCCTGCCTTCTCAACCGCGTCAGCCGAAAGGACCTTCGCCATCTTGATGGCGCGCTCGTCGAGCTCGGTCTCCTTGAATTCGGTCATGGATTACTTTCCTTCCAATTGGTCGGGCCGCGTATCCGGCTTGTGCCGGGCGCTTGACGCCCTCACATTGCGATTACCATGCTAGCGTCGGTTTGCGACGTTGTGGAGCAATTTTGGCGTGTTTTGGTAGTTTGTGTTCTGTTAGCGCTCACAGTGAACATTGCTACGCTGCAAACGAACGCATTAGCACTCAAGCTTAAGGAGTGCTAATACAATGTTCTAAGGTGAAGTGCGCCACCTGCACGTGGCGGAGCCAAGAAAGAGGCAATATTTCTAGGCTCCCGCGTGTCGCAGCGTGGCGAACCGACCGTCGGGGTACGCCCTGAGTGAACCGTGACTGATATGAATATGTATATATAAGGAGGCGCGCATGACGCAATCAAGACGCATGCTGGTGCTGCGCGCCGTGGTGGAGGATTACATCCGTTCTCAGGAGCCCGTGGGCTCCACTTCGCTGACGCGCGACCATGATCTCGGCGTCAGTTCGGCCACCATCCGTAACGACATGGCCGCTCTGGAGGACGAAGGCTATCTGATTCAGCCGCACACTTCGGCCGGTCGCGTGCCCACCGAAAAGGGCTATCGATACTTTGTGGACCGACTTGCTACCGTGGTGCCGCTCAGTGAGGCGCAACGCCGCGGCATCAACAGCTTCCTGTCCGGATCGGTGAGTCTCAAGGATGCGTTGCAACGTTCGGCACGACTGTTGTCCGAAATCACCGGTCAAGTGGCTGTAGTCGCCTCGCCGTCGCTGGCCAAGGCCACATTGCGGCACGTGGAGATGGTGCCCGTTGCCATGACCACGTTGCTCGCCGTGGTGATTACCGACACCGGCCGCGTGGCCCAGCACGGCCTGACCATCGCATCCATGCCCGCCGTGGACGAGATCAACCGGCTCTCCAACACCGTCAACGAACAATGCGACGGGCTGTCCCTATCGAAATCCGCGGAGACCGTGCGATCCATCGCCGCCAGCGCCGGCTACGAGTCGGTGCGTGGCGTGGCCGACGCGCTGGCCGACGCCTTCGAATCGATGGCATTGGACGAACGCGCGAACGAACTGTACATGTCCGGCACCTCGCACCTGGCCCACTCCCGGTCCCTGGCCGATCTGGCCCCGCTCTTCGACGCGCTGGAAGAACAGGTCGTGCTGATGAAGCTCATGAGCAACCTGAGCGAGGAGACGAATGCATCCGGCGTGGGCGTGGCCATCGGCTCCGAAATGCACACCCCCGGACTACTGCATGCTTCCGTGGTCAGCGGTGGCTATGGGCGCAGCGGAGCGGCGGGCGAACCGGCGGGGAACGATCCCGTAGGCGAACCCGAAACCGAATCCGAGACGGAGAGCCAGACGGACGATACGGAACCCATCGCCTTCGTTGGCTCCATAGGGCCGACCCACATGGACTATGCGGCCACTATGGCCGCCGTCAGGGCCGTAGCCAGATATTTGACCGCCTTCCTCTCCGAGGGCCGGACCCAAGACTGACCGCCGTCTGTGGCACAATGACCCGCAGACCAAACGAACACAAAGGATCAATCAAGTGGCAGATTATTACGAGACGCTGGGTGTGGAACGCGGCGCCAATGAAGACGAGATCAAGAAGGCATACCGCAAGCTCAGCCGTAAATACCACCCCGACATCGCGGGCCCCGAATTCGAGGACAAGTTCAAGGAAGTGAACAACGCCTACGATGTGCTGTCCAATCCGGACAAACGCCGTATGTATGATTCGGGAGTCGACCCGAACAATCCGAACGCAGGTGCCGGCGGCTTCTCCGGGGCGGGCTTCGGCGATATGAGCGACGTGTTCTCCACGTTCTTCGGTTCCGCGTTCGGTGGTGGCTCACAGGGCCCGGTGCCGCGTACCCAGTCCGGCCGCGATGCCTTGGCCTCGGCGTCCATCGATTTGAAGACGGCGGTGTTCGGCGGCACCGCGCATGTCAAGATCAATACGTTCTCCCTGTGCCAGGAGTGCGGTGGCTCCGGTGCCCAGGGCGGCGCACAGCCGGCCACCTGCCCCGACTGCCACGGACAGGGATTCATGCAGAAGGTCGTGCGCACCATGCTCGGCCAGATGATGACCTCCGCCCCCTGTGAACGTTGCGAGGGCCACGGTACCATCATCCAGAACCCGTGCCCCAGCTGCATGGGCCACGGCCGTGTGCGCACCACGCGTACCGTGGGCGTTACCGTGCCCGCCGGCATCAACGACAACGCGCGTCTGCGGTTGGCCAACCAGGGCGAAGTGGGTGAGGGCGGCGGCGCTGCCGGCGACCTGTACATCGACATCCGCATCAAGGCGGATAAGCAGTTCACTCGCGATGGCGACGACCTGCACTGCTGGATTCAGGTGCCGATGAGCTGGGCCGTGCTCGGCCACGATCTGTCCATTGATACGTTCGATGGTGAGAAGACCGTGTCCATCCCGGCCGGCTGCCAGCCTGAGGACACGGTGACGCTGAAGGGACTGGGCGTCACGAACATCCGCAACAAGGACGAGCGTGGCAATCTCATCGCCCACGTCAATGTGCTTATCCCCACCAAGCTCAACGAAACCGAGCGTGGCCTCATCGAACAGTTCGCCGCCTCGCACGATTCAGGTGCCACGCACGTCTCCCAAGCCTCCCGCCCACAGGCCGGTCAAAAGAAAGGCTTCTTCAGCAAGTTGAAGGACGCACTGAGCTGAGAGCGGATGCGTTCTTGGCTCCCCCTCAGAGAGGGGAGCCAAGTCTGTTACTTCAGCAGGGAACGGCACATGGAGCGGTATTCGTTGACGTAGCCGCCGCCGAAGAAGACGCAGTGGCCGGCGATGGGGTAGAGCTGCCAGAGCGTGATGCGCTCCTGCCACCCGGCCTTCAACGGATGTACGGACTGGTAGCCCTCGGTGATTTCGCTCAGATAGCTCATACCGAACAGGTGCAGCATAGCCAGATCCTCCTCGCGATGACCGCCATGTGCCGCCGGGTCGATGAGCACGGCCTCGGACTGCCCGGAATCGGCGGTCCACATCACATTGCCGCTCCACAGATCACCGTGGATGCGCGCCGGCTTGTCGGACGCGGCGCGGCCCATCAGATCCGGCAGCGCTTCAATCACACGCTCAGTCAGCTCGACATCGCGCTTATCCAGCTCGCCACGCCTCACACCAAGGTTGACCATCGGGCGCAGACGTCCATCAGCGAAATAGCTGATCGGGTCGGTCCACTCGCCGGTATCCATTTTCACCGGGTCCTGCAATGGTCCGAAATAGCATGTGCCGTTATATCCGTCAGGCGCAGACCCGAAATATTCGGCACCCGCATCATGCATATGGGCCAGAGCCGCGCCAAAAGCTCGTGCCGCCTGAGGCGTGGGGGACGCGCTACCCACACGTTCGATATCCAGATAATCCTTGCCCCAGCCGTATACCTGCACCACGCGCGGGCCGCCCTGCGCATGAGCCGCTCCCAACCATTCGAGTCCTCGACCCTCGCATTCGAAGAATCCTTCCGGTGCGAATGCCCTGCTTTTGCGATACGTGGCCATAATGCTCCCTTCGTCGCTGACGTACTATATCCACTTTCATTGTAGAAGCCGTGGATGTTACCGATTCTTAGTGTTGTTCTACACCCCCCTTGGATAGGGTGTTCATCGTCATAACACATCAAATACTTAGAAATCACGAGGGGTTATGAATTTTTTCCAAGCGATCATTCTCGGCATCGTTCAGGCGCTGACCGAATATCTTCCTGTATCCTCCAGCGCGCATATCCGTATTTTCGGCGATTTGATGCTGGGCTCTGATCCCGGTGCGGCGTTTACCGCCATCATCCAAATCGGCACCGAACTTGCAGTGATTCTGTATTTCCGTCACGACATCATCAATATCCTTACTCACTGGTTCAGCTGCCTGTTCGGCAAGAACGGCAAGGATTGGAAGGCCCGCATGGGCCGCGGCGACAATTACGCCACACTCGGCTGGAACATTATCGCCGGCTCGATTCCGATTATTATCCTCGGCTTCACTCTGCAGAACGTCATCGAAACCTCGTTGCGCAACCTGTGGATTACGGTAACCGTGCTGTTGGTATTCGGCATTCTGCTGTGGATGGTGGATGCCAAGGCTCGCCAGAACAAAACTATGAATGATATGACGTATCGTGATGCATTCCTCTTCGGTTTGGGCCAGTCCATGGCGCTGATTCCTGGTGTGTCCCGCTCCGGCGGCACCATCACCGTCGGTCGCGCACTGGGCTACACGCGTGAGGCCGCTGTGCGTCTGAGCTTCCTGATGGCCATCCCCGCGGTGTTCGGCTCAGGTTTGCTCGAAGCCATCAAGGCCGTGAAGAATTACAAAACCGATGCGATGTTCCCCGGCTGGGGGCCGACCCTCGTAGCCATGGTCATCAGCTTCGTACTCGGCTACATCGTAATCATCGGATTCCTGAAGTTCGTATCGAACTTCTCCTATAAGGCCTTCGCCATCTACCGCATCGGTTTGGCTGTGGTCGTCGCCTTGCTGCTGATTGTGGGCGTGCTGCCGGCCATCGATCCCTCCGTGGTGGCTGCGGCATAAGACGGGTCAATAGGCGACTCAATATAATGGTGCTCCCGCCGGCGGGAGCTGGCAGCGAAGCTGACTGAGGGTGGTCACTGGAATATGCCAGCGGCCACCCTCAGTCTCGATACGCGAGCCAGCTCCCGTCAGCGGGAGCATTGTGCATATAGGGCTAATTGCCCATCTGGCGTAGAAACGCTTCCGCTTCTTTGACTAGTTGTTCAGCCTGGGGCGCTCCCAAGGAAGCCTCCGCCTCGGCCTTCTGCTGCAAGTCGTAGTCGTGCTCCAAATGCTCCACATAATCATGAAGCTGGTCATTGCAACGAACCAGTATCGATGCCTGCGCCTTCCACTGTTCGGCTTTCTGTTTCAGGTCTGCCGTATCGAAGGTGAAGCCGATATGCTTGCCCAACGCATCCAGCAATCGTATAGTGCCGGCTGAGCATTCGTCACTGCCCAAATATTGGGGGATGGACACCCACATCGAGGAATGAGCAAAACCTTGCTGCGCGGCGGCCACATCCAAAACGGTAGGAATGCCTACCGGGCCGTTGTACGACCGGTCTCCTTCGCATTGACAGTCTCCGTCGCTGACGGCGATGGGCAACGGACGGGTATGCGGGCAATCGGAGAACATCGAACCTAACGTAATGATCCGATTGACATCCAGCTCATCGGCAATGGCCAGACTCTGGCTACAGTATTCCTTCCACCGATAGTTCGGTTCGGGGGCGATCTGCGCATAGATATGCTCGCCTGCGTCCAACGTGATGTCGTAGAACGTGGTCTGCGGCCAGATAAGATTGGTGCGACCCGAAACATGGCACAGCATAGGACGGGCAACCTGATAGTCATAGAAATCATCACATCTAATATGACGAATCTCGCCGGACTCATATCGCTTGACCAGATGGCGCACCACGTTCGTCGCCGCCTGACAGGCGTCATTCCATCCCTCGAATGCGGCGATCAATACTGCGCCGGTGTCCTTCGCTGCTTCACTCATACCTCTAGAGTAACTGGAGTTCATTGCCCGAAGCGCACGCTTTAGCCATAAGCGAGAGTATGCAATTACAGGCGACACGCCGCAGCTGGACGAACTACACGCATATGTGTATAGTAAACACCCGTGCTTCGGCAGGGAGACCTCGCCAAGGAAACACACGCGGACATAGCTTAGTTGGTAAAGCGCAACCTTGCCAAGGTTGAGACCGCGGGTTCGAGTCCCGTTGTCCGCTCTAGGTCCGTGAGTTGACAGACCTTACGGTGGGTTAGCCAAGCGGTTAGGCAGCGGCCTGCAAAGCCGTATAGACGAGTTCGACTCTCGTACCCACCTCTCAGACCAGCGAAGCGATTCAATGGAATGAAATATGACCCGGGCGGTTGGCGCAGTGGTAGCGCACTTCCCTGACACGGAAGGGGTCACAAGTTCGAATCTTGTATCGCCCACTCGATGAATCGCCGGCAGATTGTTGCCGGTTTTTTCCATCACAGGTTCGGGCGATTGGCGCAGCGGCTAGCGCACTTCGTTCACACCGAAGGGGTCGTAGGTTCGATTCCTACATCGCCCACTGGATTCCGCTTCTCACGGCGGATTCCTTTGCGGACATAGCTTAGTTGGTAAAGCGCAACCTTGCCAAGGTTGAGACCGCGGGTTCGAGTCCCGTTGTCCGCTCCACAACGAAACCTCGCTTCGGCGAGGTTTTTTCGTACTGGTTCAGATGCTGGTGGTATTTGTCGCACGCCCAACCTATCGTGTCCTACGTTGATTAACCAGTCCAGGCCTGCACATTAGTACCGCGGGCCCCGATAGCAAAGGACAAATCATGGCGCAAGCTACCATCTCCATAACCGTCAACGGCGAAGCGAAGGAGGTGGAAGCAACCACCACCGGCGTAGAACTGTTCGCGGAAGACAAGAACATCATCGCGGTCAAGATCAACGGCGAGAACCGTGACCTGTACACGCCGCTGAACGATGGCGACACCGTCGACCCCATCGCCCTCGACTCCGAAGACGGCCTCGCAATCATGCGTCACTCGGCCACCCACGTCATGGCCCAGGCCGTGCAGGAAGTCTACCCGAACGCCAAGCTCGGCGTCGGCCCCGTCATCAAGGACGGCTTCTACTACGACTTCCAGGTCGACCAGCCCTTCACCCCGAACGACCTCAAGGACATCGAGAAGCGCATGCAGCGCATCATCAAGTCCTCCCAGTCCTTCCGCCGCCGTTCCGTGACCGAGGAAGAGGCTCTGAAGGAAGAGGCCGACCAGCCCTTTAAGATCGAACTGATCGAAGACAAGGAAGCACACCTCGACCCGGCCGCCGCCACCGAGATCTCCGAAAAGGAGCTCAGCTTCTACGACAACGTAGACCGTGATGGCAATGTGGTTTGGAAGGACCTGTGCCGCGGCCCGCACCTGCCGAACACCCGCTACATCAAGGCCTTCAGGATCGAGCGTTCCGCCGCCGCCTACTGGCGTGGTTCCGAGAAGAACCCGACCATGCAGCGCATCTACGGCACCGCATGGGCCACCAAGGAAGACCTCAAGGCCTACCAGACCCGTCTGGAAGAAGCCGCCAAGCGCGATCACCGCAAGCTCGGCGCCGAGATGGACCTGTTCTCCTTCCCGGATGAAATTGGCCCCGGCCTGGCCGTGTTCCACCCGAAGGGTGCCGCCGTGATCAACGCGATGGAGGACTACTCCCGTGAGATGCACCGCAAGCACCACTACAGCTTCGTGCAGACCCCGCACATCACCAAGGGCGGCCTGTACGAGACCTCCGGCCACCTGCACTGGTACAAGGACGGCATGTACCCGCCGATGCACCTCGACGAGGAGAAGGACGCGGACGGCAACATCACCAAGCCGGGCGCCGACTACTACCTCAAGCCGATGAACTGCCCGATGCACAACCTCATCTTCAAGTCGCGCCAGCGCTCCTACCGTGAGCTGCCGCTGCGCCTCTTCGAGTTCGGCACCGTGTACCGCTACGAGAAGTCCGGCGAGGTCCACGGCCTGACCCGTGTGCGCGGTCTGACTCAGGACGACTCCCACATCTACTGCACCCGCGAGCAGATGAAGGACGAGCTCACCAGCCTGCTCACCTTCGTGCTGAACCTGCTCAAGGACTTTGGCCTGACCGACTTCTACCTCGAGCTGTCCACCAAGGACCCGAACAAGTACGTCGGCTCCGACGAGATCTGGGAGGAGGCCACCAACACGCTCGCCGAGGTCGCCAAGGAATCCAACCTCGAGCTCGTCGACGATCCGTGCGGCGCCGCCTTCTACGGCCCGAAGATCTCCGTGCAGGCCCGCGACGCGATCGGCCGCACCTGGCAGGTCTCGACCATCCAGCTCGACTTCAACCTGCCGGAGCGCTTCCAGCTCGAGTACATCGCGAAGGACGGCACCCACCAGCGCCCGGTGATGATTCACCGCGCCCTGTTCGGCTCCATCGAACGCTTCTTCGCCGTGCTGCTCGAGCACTACGCAGGTGCCTTCCCGGCGTGGCTGGCCCCCGTGCAGGTGCTCGGCGTGCCGGTTGCCGACGAGTTCGCCCCGCATCTGGCCGGCTTCGTCAAGTCCCTTGAAGATGAGATGGTCCGTTGCGAGATCGACTACTCCGACGATCGCTTCGGCAAGAAGATTCGCAACGCCTCCAAGTCCAAGGTGCCGTTCATCCTCATCGTCGGTGAGGAAGACATGAACAACAACGCGGTCAGCTTCCGCTTCCGCGACGGCAGCCAGCTCAACGGTGTGCCGGTGGACACTGCTCGCGAGCAGATTCTCACCGTCATCAAGAAGCGCGTCCAGGTGAACTCCGCCGACGACTTCAACGCTGCTGTGGCTGAGTGATGTGAATGGTACTGGCTCCCTCTCTGAGGGGAGCTGACGCCGTAGGCGACTGAGGGGAGTTCTGCATGGCTCGCACTCCCCTCAGTCCGTTTCACGGACAGCTCCCCTCAGAGAGGGGAGCCAAGAAAGGGTGCGAAAATGACTGACGTGCGTGTCGATAATCCGGCGGACTTTCCGCCTCAGGAGGACACGGTCGAACGACTGTGGACTCCGCAGCGCATGACCTATGTGCTGCGCAACAGCGAGGATCGCCCAACCAAGCCCAAGACGAAGGAATGCCCGTTCTGCGCCGGACCCAAAAAATCCGACGAAGACGGCCTCATCGCCTGGCGTGGCACGCACGTGTTCGCCATCATGAACCTCTACCCATACAATGTCGGGCATCTCATGATTTGCCCGTACCGTCACGTCGGATTCATCACCGAACTCGACGATGCCGAACTGTTCGAATTCGAGAAGGCCACCACCCTCGCCATGAAGGTGATGGAGACCGTCTCCCGTCCGGACGGATACAATATCGGCATCAATCAGGGCGAGGTCGCGGGTGCCGGAGTCTCCGCGCACCTGCACCAGCATGTGGTGCCGCGTTGGAATGGCGATGCGAACTTCATGCCCATCGTCGCCCAGACGCGTACCATGCCTATTCTGCTGTCCGACCAGCGAGACGCCTATGCCCAGGCATTCGAACAGCTGGCCCCGCAGTATCATTTGCCGCTTGCCTGACCGGGTGCGGCACCCGCGCAACCGGTTTTATCGGTACGCGCAATAAGACAATCATCGGAAACATTACGGGTATGTCTGATTAACGGCTTACAATCGTTTCGTTTGACATCATCCGTTTCAATAATTGCTAGGAGCATTATGTCAGGTCATTCCAAGTGGGCGACCACCAAGCACAAGAAGGCCGCCATCGACGCCAAGCGCGGCAAGCTCTTCGCCAAGCTCATCAAGAACATCGAAATCGCCGCCCGCCTCGGCGGCGGCGACCCGGACGGCAACCCGTCCCTGTACGATGCCATCTACAAGGCCAAGAAGGCCTCCATGCCGGCCGACAACATCGCTCGCGCCGTCAAGCGTGGTGCCGGTGCTGAAGATGGTGCCGTCAACTACGAAGACATCGTCTACGAGGGCTACGCTCCTGCCGGCGTTGGCCTTATCATCGAATGCCTGACCGACAACCGCAACCGTGCGGCCGCCGAAGTCCGTTCCACCCTGACCAAGGGCAACGGCTCTCTGGCCACCTCCGGCTCCGTGTCCTTCAACTTCGAGCGCAAGGGCCAGATCGTGGTGCCGTCCGAGGGCGTGGACTTCGACAAGCTGTTCGAAACCGCCGCCGAAGCCGGTGCCGAGGACGTTACCGATGACGGTGAAGTGTTCACCGTTGTGACCGGTCCGTCCGACCTGTTCACCGTGCGCAAGGCTCTGCAGGAAGCCGGCTTCGACTACGATTCCGCCGACCAGGTCATGCAGCCGAAGAACGAGGTCGAGTTGAGCCTTGAGGATGCCCGCAAGGTGTCCAAGCTCATCGACAACCTCGATGACCTCGACGATGTGCAGAACATCTACTCCAACTGGACCGCTTCCGACGAGGTGATGGCCCAGCTCGACGAGGAATAATCCTCGTGATTATCCTTGGCGTCGACCCCGGGCTCACACGTTGCGGGGTCGGCGTGATCGAAGCCGGCGAGCACCGCCGGCTTTCGTTTATTCACGTGGACGTGGTGCGGTCCTCGCCGGATATCACCCAGGATCTGCGTCTACTGGCCATCTACAACGGCCTGTCCGAGAAAATGGATCGCTTCGCACCCGATGCCGTATCCATCGAACGAGTGTTCGCACAATCCAACCGCAACACCGTACTCGGTACCGCACAGGCCGCCGGCCTCGCCATGCTCGCCGCCGCGCAACGCAATATTCCCGTGGCGTTGCATACGCCTACCGAAGCCAAGCTGGCTATCACCGGTAACGGGCAGGCGCAGAAGATTCAGGTGGAGCGTATGGTGACACGTATTTTGAACCTCACCAAAATGCCGACTCCCGCCGATGCCGCCGATGCCTTGGCTTTGGCCATTTGCCATGCGCTGCGCCCGGCAGGCGCATTGCAGGGCGGCGAACGCGAACAACATCTGACCGCCGCGCAACGCCAGTGGGCTGAGGCCGCACAGAACTCCACGCGCCGCCGCATCAACCACGACCGAGGCATGTAGTATACTTTCGAACAGTTGTTCGAGTCTTGAATCCTGGAGCCCTGAAGGAGTACCTGTATGATCGGCATGCTGACCGGGCGGGTTGAATCGGTCGAAACCGATACCGCATTGATTGATGTTGGGGGAGTAGGCTACGAAGTGCGCATGTCCGCCACCGACCTGAGCCGTCTGCACGCCGGGCAAGACACCCGCGTCTTCACCTATATGAACCTCTCTCAGGATGCCATTACCCTGCATGGATTCCTGGATCGGGACGCCAAGAAAACCTTCCTGCAACTCATCAAGGTCTCCGGCATTGGGCCTAAAGTGGCCCAATCGTTACTCTCCACACTGACGCCGAGTCAGCTGGCCCACGCCATCGCCGACAACGACGCCACCGCGCTGGCCAAGGCTCCGGGGCTGGGTAAGAAGGGCGCACAGAAGATCATCCTCGAGCTTAAGGGCTCTATTGATTTGAGTCAGATCGAGGGTGCTTCCGCTCAGGCGGCAACATCCAAGTCTCCGGTGGATACCGGTACGGAACAGGTTGTCGAAGGACTGATTTCGCTTGGCTGGCGTCAGCAGGACGCCCAGCAGGCCGTTGCCGAGGCTTGCGCCGAAAACGACATTCCCACGCCGCTTGCCACCGACGATGTGCCGCGTGTGCTACGTCTGGCTTTGGCGCTGATGGATAGGGGTCGCTGATGAGCGAGACAACGGATTACGGCACCTCCAACACCGGTGCCAACGAAGAGTCGCTGCGCATGGTCTCCTCCCAGCCGATCGGCAACGAGCCGGTCAGCGACGAGGAGCTGCGCCCCCATGTTCTCGAAGGCTTTATCGGACAGCCACGGCTCAAGGCCCAGCTGCAACTGTTCCTGGACGCGGCCCGCAAACGCGATGTGCCACCGGACCATATTCTGCTTGCCGGCCCTCCTGGCTTGGGCAAAACCACGTTGGCCATGATCGTTGCCAATGAGCTTGAAGTGCCGATTCGCGTGACTTCCGGCCCTGCGGTTCAACATGCCGGTGATCTTGCTTCGATTCTGAGCTCCCTCGACGTCGGCGAAGTGCTGTTCATCGACGAGATCCATCGTCTGCCGCGCGCCGCCGAAGAGCTGCTGTATATCGCGATGGAGGACTTCCGCGTCGATGTGATGGTCGGCAAAGGCCCAGGCGCAAGCTCCATCCCGCTGACCCTGCCGCGATTCACCGTCATCGGTGCCACCACGCGCGAAGGTATGCTGCCAAGCCCGTTGCGCGCACGCTTCGGCTTCACCGCACATCTCGACTTCTATCCGCACGAGGAGTTGGAAAAGCTCATCGAACGTTCGGCCAACGTACTGGGCGTAAACCTCGATACGGGTTCCGCCCATGAGCTTGCGTTGCGTTCGCGCGGCACGCCGCGTATCGCCAACCGGTTGCTACGCCGTGTACGCGACTGGGCCATCGTCCACGACCTGATCGTGGTGCGGCCGGACGACGTCAAGGAGGCGCTGGCCCTGTACCAGATCGACTCCGAAGGCCTCGACCGGCTGGACATCGCCGTGCTCAATGCCATCGTGTGCAACTTCAACGGTGGACCCGTGGGCCTGAACAATCTGGCGGCCATGGTGGGCGAGGAATCGGAAACCGTGGAAACCGTGTGCGAGCCGTATCTCGTGCGCGAAGGTTTTATGATTCGCACGCCCAAAGGCCGTGTGGCTACCGAGAAGGCATGGCAGCATTTGGGGATTACGCCCAAAGATGATGTCAGCAAGCTCTTCTAGACTTTCTCCTGTTTGCACACTTGGCGGCGTTTCGTCAATGTCGCTCGTTTGAAGGAGTTGTTTCGTGGAACAGTACATTATGCTCATTGTGATCGTCGTCGTGTTCGGCGGCATGATGTGGTGGCAGTCCAAGAAGGCCAAGCAGCAACAGCAGGAGAAGCAGGACTTCCGTCGCAATCTGCAGCCCGGCACCGAGGTCATCACCATTGGTCAGGTGATCGGCAAGGTCGTCGAAGTCGACGAGCAGTATGAGGAGATCGTCATCGACTCCGAAGGCTCCAAGCTGCGTTTCGGCTTCAATGCCATCGCCCGTGAGTACATCCGCCCGGCCTATGTGTCCGATGATGAGGTCGACGAGAACGGCAACCCGCTGCCCGACGAAGGCACCGAGGCTCCGGCTAACGATGAGGCTGGTCAGGTTCCGATCGAGGCGTCCGTCGTGTCCGAGGAAGACACCGCTGACGAGACCGGTGACGACAACGAAACCAAGACGAAGTAAGCTGTTTGATCCGGTAGCACCATCCGCGTATCGCATCGCAAAGGCATAAAAGGGGCGAGCACTATGGCACAGTCGGACATCACCATCGACGCATTGAGCAAGGTAGGGCAACAGGACGCCGAATATCTGGTGTCCTTGGTGCGTTCCGTACCGGGGTTTCCCAAGGAAGGCATCATCTTCCGTGATTTCATGCCAGTGCTCGCCGACCCCAAGGGCTTGAAGATTCTGCTCGAAGCACTTGAAGAGGCCCTGCCGGTGTCCCCGAACAAATTCGACTCCATTGCCGGTCTCGAATCGCGCGGGTTCCTGTTCGGCCCGGCCATGGCCGCCCATTTGGGTAAGGGTTTCATCGCCGTGCGTAAGGCCGGCAAGTTGCCGCCTGAAACCATCGGTGAATCCTATGACCTCGAATACGGCACGGCCAGTGTCGAAATCGAAACCGACGCCGTACAGGCAGGGGAGCGAGTGCTCATCGTCGATGACCTCATCGCCACGGGCGGCACCGCCAAAGCCGCCACCGACCTTATCGAAAAGGCCGGTGGCACCGTGGCGGGCTTCAGTTTCGTGATGCGGCTCGATGGCCTCGACGGTCTGGATAAGCTCGGCGGCAAGCCCAGCAGCTCGCTGATCGCGATGCCGGCCTGAGATTTCGTCTCACCCAACGTACAGTCAGTTTTCAAGGTCCGGCATGTACTGTGTACAGTTACATGCCGGACCAATTACATAGTCAGGGAAGGATCGATGGATCTTTACGAATACCAGGCGCGTCAGCTGTTCGAGGAACAGGACATTCCCACCCCGGACGCCATCTTTGCCCAGAACTCCCATGAAGTCGCCGAAGCGGCGGACAAAATCGGCTATCCCTGCGTAATCAAGGCGCAGGTCAAGATCGGTCATCGTGGTCAGGCCGGCGGCGTCAAGATCGCCCATAACCGCGACGAGGCGATTCTTGAATCCGAGTCCATCCTGCCGATGACCATCCACGAGCACAAGGTTTCCGGCGTGCTTGTGGCCGAAGCCAAGAACATCCTGCACGAATACTACGTGTCCATCTCCGTGGACCGCACCTCGCGCGACTTCGACGTGCTGGCCACTGCCAACGGCGGCACCGAAGTCGAGGAAATCGCCAAGGAACATCCGGAGGCCGTTAAGCGCCTGCACATCGATGCGCTCGGTGACTTCGACCTGGCCGCTGCCACCGAAATGGCACAGAGCATCGGCTTCTACCACGCGGACGTCGATCAGGCCGCACAGATTCTGCTCAAGATGTGGCGCTGCTTCAAAGACAACGATGCCACGCTCGTGGAAATCAATCCGCTCGCCAAGATCGGCGACCCGGATGACGAATCCACCAAGCAGCTGAGCGCCTTGGACGCCAAGATCTCCTTGGATGACAACGCCTCCTTCCGCCATGACGGCTGGGTGCGTTTCGTGGATCCCATCGTTCCCGACCCCTTCGAACAGCGCGCCCGCGAACACGGCCTGCACTACGTGCACCTGCACGGCGAGGTCGGTGTGATCGGCAACGGCGCAGGACTCGTCATGAGTTCCCTGGATGCCGTCTCCGGCGCTGGCGAGGAACAGGGCACCAACATCAAGCCCGCCAACTTCCTGGACATCGGCGGCGGCGCCTCCGCAGCCGTCATGGCCGAAAGCCTGGAGATCGTACTGTCCGACCCTCAGGTCGAATCCGTGTTCATCAATGTCTATGGCGGCATCACCTCCTGCGTGGAAGTCGCCAACGGCATCCTCGAAGCGGTCGCCAAGCTCGGCGGTTCCAAGCCGATCGTTGTGCGCTTCGATGGCAACGCCGCCGCCGAGGGTCTGCATATCCTCGCCTCCGCCAATAACCCGAATGTCCATGTGTCCGAAACCATGGAAGGCGCGGCAGCCAAGGCCGCGCAGCTCGCCGGTGAGGCGACCCAGTCCAAGGAGGTTCGCTGATGCTGTTCATCGAAGACGGCGCTCCCGTTATCGTCCAGGGCATGACCGGCCATCAGGGCATGACCCATACGGCTCGCATGCTCAAGGCCGGCACCAATATCGTCGGCGGCGTGAACCCGCGCAAGGCCGGCACATCCGTCACCTTCCCCGGTGCCAAGAACGGTGCCGACGCGGACATCCCCGTGTTCGCCACCTGCGGCGAAGCACGTGAAGCCACCGGTGCCAAGGCCAGCGTGGTGTTCGTGCCGCCGAAGTTCGCCAAGTCCGCCGTGGTCGAAGCCGTCGAAGCCGGCATCGAACTCATTGTGGTCATCACTGAAGGCATTCCGGTGGCCGATTCCGCATACTTCGTCGAACTGGCGCTCAAGAAGGGTGTGCGCATCATCGGACCGAACTGCCCCGGTCTCATCACGCTCGGCAACCCCGGCGTCAATCTGGGCATCATCCCCGACGGCATCGTCGGCCGCGGCCCGCTCGGACTGGTCTCCAAATCCGGCACCCTCACCTACCAGCTCATGGGCGAATTGTCCGATATCGGCTTCACCGCATGTCTCGGCGCCGGCGGCGACCCGATCGTCGGCACGACGCTGCTGGAAGCCCTGCAGGCATTCGAAGCAGACCCCGACACCAAGGCTGTCATGATGATCGGCGAAATCGGCGGCTTCGCCGAACAGGACGCCGCCGCATGGGCCAAAGAGCACATGACCAAGCCGGTTGTCGCCTACATCGCCGGCTTCACCGCCCCCGAAGGCAAGCAGATGGGCCACGCCGGCGCCATCGTCTCCGGCGGCAAGGGCACCGCCCAGGACAAGAAGAACGCGCTCGAAGCGGCGGGTATCCCCGCGGGCAAGACCCCGGGCCAGGCCGCCGAAATCATGCGCGACGTACTCGCCAAGGCCAACATCGACTGATCGGTTCCGACCAATCGTGATGAAAGCCGTGATTCGCCAATGGGTGCGGGGAGCCATAGTCGCCCTCGCATCCATGGCCATCTATACCGTTGCATTAGGCTGCTATACAGCGCTGATGTTATTGGTCGTCTCCATGGAAGAGGGCGGCGACAATCTCACCGTCGGCACAACCTCGTTGACACAAGCCGTTGTGCTGCTGAGTGAGGGATCGGGCTTTAGAACCGATTCGTTCACCCTCACCATTACGCCATTGCTGTTGACCATACTGCTGATATGGCTGATCAATGCACTCACCATGCGAATCAAAGCATACGGGCCGCATGCGTATGTTGCCGGATTGATTGTTTGGCTCGGGTTGAACGAGGCATTCCGGCAATCCGTGCACCTAGGTCTTGTCGATGACCAGTGGCTGGTGTTGCTGAAAGCAGCCATCGTATTCTCGATCGGTTTCCTATGCGCAGCCGTACCGGAATCAGCCAAAATGCGAGCATTCAGGGACTGGACTCGCAAGCAGGTGCCGGTGGACATACGCCACTGCCTGAAAATCGGCGTCGCCTTGGCCGTCGCGATACTGGGCATATACCTGGCAATTGGATTGATTACCGTCATCGTATGGTCGGTACGCAACCATGCCGCTGTCGTATCGTTGTTCGAATTGTCCGGGATGGAAACCGGTTCACGAATTCTCACCACCGTCGCCATGCTGATCTGGCTACCCAACGTCATGCTCTGGGCTGTTTCCTGGCTCTTCGGCGGCGGATTCGCCATCGGTGATTTGGCCAGTTTCACGTTATGGCTCGGCCAATCCAAAGAGCTTCCTGCAATTCCGGTATTCGGTATTCTGCCCGAACCGGTCAGCAGCGAACTATGGCGTACCGTTGCCTTGAACGCGCCTCTCGTCATCGCTGCGCTCGTGGGCCTGCTGGCTGTATTCCTACCGCAAGGATTCGCCTGCAGACCGTTGAATATACGGAATACGTCCACCCGCGGCCCAGTACTGGTTTCGCTGATCTACTCCGCCGGGGCATTCTGCCTGAGCGCGATGCTGATCTCACTGGCATCCACATTGCTGTTCGTTCTGTCCAATGGATCGCTTGGCAATCATCGTCTCGCTCACATAGGCGTCGACGTCATGGCCTCCACCAGAGTCGTCGGTCATTCGACCGCACTGGGATTTACCGCGGCATGGCTGCTCGCGCTGATTGGCACAGCGCTCGTTTTTCCGATAGTCTGGTTGGTTGAGAGAATCAAGGATTCCCGCACCACCGCCGCGACCTCGAAGACCGCCACTATTCGTCAGGCGCGGTTCCTAGCGTCACAACCACAAGAATCCAAGGAGGAACAGGATGACAAACACGAACCGACCGATACGTCGAGCACTGGTCTCGGTCTTTCATAAGGAAGGCATCGAAGTACTCGCGGAAGCGTTCGTGAAGGCCGGCACCGAAGTTGTTTCCACTGGTTCGACCGCCAAGAAGCTTGCCGAACTGGGCGTCAAGGTAACCGAGGTGTCCGATGTCACCGGATTCCCCGAATGCCTCGACGGCCGCGTCAAGACGCTGAACCCGTACATTCACGCCGGCATTCTGGCTGATATGACCAACCCCGAGCACGCCAAGCAGCTCGAGGAGTTCGGCATCAAGCCGTTCGACCTGGTGGTCGTCAACCTGTACCCGTTCGCCGACACCGTGCGCTCCGGCGCCAACGAGGCCGATACCATCGAGAAGATCGACATCGGCGGTCCCTCCATGGTGCGCGGCGCGGCCAAGAACCACGCCACCGTGGCCATCGTCACCGACCCGGCCGATTATGCACTGGTCGCCTCCCGCGTGGCCGACGGCACCGGCTTCTCCTTGGACGAGCGCAAGTGGCTTGCCGCCAAGGCCTTCGCGCACACCGCCGCCTATGACGCCACCATCAACGAGTGGACCGCCAAGCACTGGCCCAAGCCGGCCTCTCTGGACGCCGTCGAAGTGGACAAGGACGATCAGGGCACTGAAGTCGATTCCGCCAAGTTCCCGGCCCAGTTCACCCGCACCTGGGATCGTGCGCACACCCTGCGCTACGGCGAGAACTCCCACCAGCAGGCCGCCCTCTACATCGAACCGCTCAACCAGACCGGTTTCGCCCACGCCGAGCAGCTCGGCGGCAAGCCGATGAGCTACAACAACTACGTGGACGCGGACGCCGCCTGGCGCACCGTATGGGATATGGCTCCCCCCCCTCGCCCGGGCCTCGGCAAAAAAAAACGGCTCGGCCA
>OBUW01000149.1_pt1 | contig 52068 bp, 49 predicted proteins | sample 1475761 | NCBI WGS metagenome assembly OBUW01 (sample SAMEA2579908, study PRJEB22360) | human gut metagenome | biome: human gut; feature: human-associated habitat; material: faeces | place: Denmark | collected 2008/2010
TGACTAGAGTTGAAAAAAGCTTGTTGCAAGCGCATTTTCATTCAGTCAACTACTGCCAATATAATATTATAGACCCTAGGACATTGATTTATGACCCAAGCTCCCACATCATTGTTACAAATGTACATTATGTAAATGAATATTGCTGTCTAAATGTGCATGTAATATACAATGGTGCAGATAATACACTTAAGTCTTTAAAAATGAAACGTTAGTTCCAAGAGTCATTTTTAAACAATAGTGCATGTGATAAAATAGAAAAGAATGAAAAATATAGAGGTGACAATATGAAGATAGCAATTATAGGTGCAGGCATCGGTGGATTAACAGCTGCTGCACTATTACAAGAACAAGGTCATACTATTAAAGTCTTTGAAAAAAATGAGTCAGTTAAAGAAATTGGCGCTGGGATTGGTATCGGAGATAATGTGCTTAAAAAACTAGGTAATCATGACTTAGCTAAAGGTATTAAAAATGCTGGGCAAATCTTATCTACAATGACAGTGTTAGATGACAAAGATCGCCCGTTAACTACTGTTAAATTAAAAAGTAATACATTGAATGTGACGTTACCACGCCAAACTTTAATTGACATTATTAAATCTTATGTAAAAGATGATGCAATATTTACAAATCATGAAGTCACGCATATAGATAATGAGACAGATAAAGTTACCATACATTTCGCGGAACAAGAGAGTGAAGCATTTGATTTATGTATTGGTGCTGATGGAATTCATTCTAAAGTGAGACAATCTGTAAATGCTGACAGTAAAGTATTATATCAAGGGTATACATGCTTTAGAGGTTTAATTGATGATATTGATTTAAAGCATCCGGATTGTGCAAAAGAATACTGGGGAAGAAAAGGAAGAGTAGGTATTGTTCCGTTATTAAATAATCAAGCATATTGGTTCATTACAATTAACTCGAAGGAAAACAATCATAAATATAGTTCGTTTGGTAAACCTCATTTGCAAGCATACTTTAATCACTATCCAAATGAAGTTAGAGAAATCTTAGACAAACAAAGTGAAACAGGTATCTTATTGCATAATATTTATGATTTGAAACCACTCAAATCTTTTGTTTATGGTCGTACTATTTTACTAGGAGATGCAGCACATGCGACAACGCCTAATATGGGGCAAGGTGCTGGACAAGCAATGGAAGATGCTATCGTATTAGTAAATTGTTTTAACGCATACGACTTTGAAAAAGCATTACAGCGTTATGATAAAATACGTGTCAAACATACTGCAAAAGTAATTAAACGCTCTAGAAAAATCGGTAAAATTGCCCAATATCGTAGTCGTTTAGTTGTTGCAGTTAGAAATCGTATTATGAAAATGATGCCAAATGCATTAGCAGCTGGACAGACTAAATTCTTATATAAATCGAAAGAAAAGTAATACAACAATATGAAACCCCCCGTATGTTGAAATGAAAGCTCAACATATGGGGGTTCTTGTTATTATAATGTCATTATAATAAATTCAATTATTAGTTAACGACAAATTGTGGTTTCTCACCTTGAACGGCACTAATTGCAGCATTAGCAACAATTTTAGACATCATGTCACGTGCTTCAAATGTAGCATTACCAATATGCGGTGTTAATACTACATTATTAAGTGATTTTAAGTCATCGGTAATGTCTGGTTCGAATTCATATACATCAAGTGCAGCACCTTCAATTTCATTATTTTTCAATGCTTGCACTAGTGCTTGTTCGTGCACGATTGGACCACGAGAGGCATTGATTAAATACGCCGTAGATTTCATCATTTTAAATTGTTCTGTATCAATTAAATGATGCATTTTAGGATTGTAAGCAGCGTTGATAGTGATAAAATCTGCATTCTTTAATAGTGTATCTAAATCTACATATTTTGCACCGATTTCTCGTTCTTTTTCTTCTTTGCGATTAGGTCCTGTGTATAGTACATCCATGTCAAATGCTCTTGCACGACGCGCTACTGCACTACCAATTTCACCTAAACCGATAATGCCGATTGTTTTCCCAGATACTTCTCTACCTCTGAAAAATAAAGGTGCCCATCCGTCAAATCCAGTTGTACGTGATAATTGATCGCCTTCAACAATACGACGCGCTACTGCAAGTACTAATCCAATTGTTAAATCAGCAGTCGCGTTTGTTGATGCTTTAGGTGTGTTTGTAACATCTATACTTTTTTCTCGAGCATACTCGATATCAATATTATTAAAACCAGCACCATAGTTGGCAATGATTTTTAAGTCTTTACCAGCATCGATAACATCTTTATCAACGTTTGTAGATAATAAACTAATTAAGGCAGTCGCATCTTTAACACCTTTAATTAAAGTGTCTTTATCGACTAATCCTTTACCTTCATACATTTCAACTTCAAAATGTTCTTGTAAAAGTTTTAAACCTACTTCTGGTATTGCACCAGCAACATAAACTTTTTCCATAAAAGATCACTCCTTTTATCTTAGTATAGTAGAAGATTAGACAGTATACAACTATGTCATGATGTCTTGTGTATCAATGATGTAAGCGTGTACTTTTGATGGAGGTGATATAACTTAGGCACTGTAGGACTATGAATATTGTAATGTGGAAAACTGGATCAATTAAATTAGATAACGTAGTTTTAAAGTTAATAATATTGAAAAAAATTAATATTATGAATATGGGAGAAAAAATATATAAGTAGGTGGCAACGAAAAATAGCAAAAAAAGAGCTTCTCCTATAAAGGAAAGCTCAAAGTTTTTTGATGACATATGTACTAGAATTAAGTTTCAAGACAATATGTATCACCGTGTTTATATTAAATATGGATGTAGTTATAGTTACCTGCTTCACTTGCAGAAATAGTTCTTGAGCTTACTGAGAAAGGTCCGCCACTATAATTCATTTCTGAAATTGTAACTGAACCATCACTGTTTACACTTTCTACATATGCAACGTGACCAAATGGTCCTTCAGAAGATTGTAGGATAGCGCCTTTAGAAGGTGTATGGTTTACTGTGAATCCAGCACCTTGTGCAGCAGCAGCCCAATTATTAGCATTTCCCCAAGTAGATCCGATTTCTCCGCCTACTTTATCATATACATACCAAGTACATTGTCCTGCAGTGTATAAGTTACCAGAATGTGAAATTGATGATGTAGTTGTCGTAGTTGTTGTAGTCGTTGTAGTTTGAGTCGTATTATAGTTATAGTTGTTATAATTTGTATAATTTTCAGCAGCGTCTGCATGTTGTGCATGACCTACTAATGCTGTACCAATTCCTGCTGTTAACGTAGTTGCTGTTATTAATTTTTTCATGAATAAAGTCCTCCAAAGTTCTATATCTTTTTTTATAAATAAAACGTAGCGACTGTTTTATTCTCACATCTCGAATTGATGACAATAGTTACTTTAACAAAATTAATGCTTCTTGTGGGGAATGTTATTGATTTGTAAAAGAATAAAAAAACTTTGACTAATTTTGTAATAAAAATTAGTCAAAGTTACAATGAGATTAACAGATAATTAATAGGAAATATTTATTTGTAATATGTTTAAATAAATCGAATTGTTAAAGGTATTACATATTCTTGACCATTATAATATTTGACACACGCAATAATTGTGAATACAAAAGATAATATTGAGAAAGCGAATATGGATAAAATGCCGATAAATGTAATGATGAAACCTATAATGATAATGAAACTAATATCGGTAGCAATTAGGAAAACGCCTATAAAAGTGATAACGACTAAAACGATAGACCAAATAATATAAGAAATCGTATAGTTAAGATAATTTTTTCCAGCACGATCAACTAGTTTCGATTCATCTTTTTTCAATAACCATATAATCAGTGGACCAATAATAGATGTGAATAAACTTAATAAATAGATAAGCATCGCCATAATGTTCTCATCATTGGATTTGCGATTCGGTTGATGATTTGTTACGTCGTTCATTTCAGTTGTCATATTAGACACTCCTTTGAAAATTGTAATATTATCTTTAACTATAACAAAATATAATCAAAAATAAACATGTTTATTAAACAATTATTAAAAATAAAAATAATTGGTGGACGTCGGCGTTTAAATAGGTTAATTTAAGGTTATATATACTTAACATTTATAATGATGCGTAATGAATTCGCATCATTTTTATATTGTCTTACGTATAATTTGTTTTTAATTTTAACCAAAGATAGAAAGAGGGTTGTTTATGAAAATAGCAATTGTAGGATCAGGAAATGGCGCAGTTACGGCAGCAGTAGATATGGTGAGCAAAGGCCACGATGTTAAATTATATTGTCGTAATCAATCTATAAGTAAGTTTCAAAACGCAATCGAAAAGGGCGGATTTGATTTTAATAATGAAGGTGATGAACGTTTCGTAAAATTCACTGATATTAGTGATGATATGGAATATGTTTTAAAAGATGCTGAAATTGTTCAAGTGATTATTCCATCTTCTTACATAGAATATTATGCTGATGTAATGGCAGAGCATGTAACTGATAATCAGTTGATATTCTTCAACATGGCTGCAGCAATGGGGTCAATTCGTTTTATGAATGTTTTAGAAGATAGACATATTGAAACAAAACCACAATTAGCAGAAGCTAATACGTTGACGTATGGTACGCGTGTCGATTTTGAAAATGCAGCAGTTGATTTATCTCTAAATGTACGTCGTATCTTCTTTTCAACATATGATAGAAGCTGTCTAAATGATTGTTATGACAAAGTTTCAAGTATTTATGATCATTTAGTAAAAGAGGAAAGCTTAATTAAAACAAATCTTGAAAATGGTAATCCTGAAGTGCATCCAGGGCCAACATTATTGAATGTCGGTCGTATTGATTATGCTGGTGAGTTCGCTTTATATAAAGAAGGAATTACTAAACATACAGTTAGATTACTTCATGCAATCGAATTAGAACGTTTAAATTTAGGCCGTAGATTAGGTTTTGAATTATCAACAGCTAAAGAATCACGTATTGAACGTGGTTATTTAGAACGTGATAAAGAAGATGAACCATTAAATCGTTTGTTTAATACAAGCCCAGTATTTTCACAAATTCCAGGACCAAATCATGTAGAAAGCAGATATTTAACTGAAGATATTGCATATGGTTTAGTATTATGGTCAAGCTTAGGTCGTGTTATTGATGTACCGACACCAAATATAGATGCAGTAATTGTCATTGCATCGACAATCTTAGAAAGAGATTTCTTTGAAGAAGGTTTAACAGTTGAATCCATTGGCTTAGATAAGCTTGATTTAGAAAAATATTTAAAATAAATGATGGCTTGAAGATAGAAAAGGATATAGCATTATGCAAAAGCAATAAATTGAAGAAAAGAGGTTTCTCATCAATAAGCGAAGGGGACGATAGATGATGACAAGAAAACCAACCTTTTTAGAATCAATTTCGACAATGATTGTAATGGTTATTGTTGTTGTAACAGGCTTTGTGTTTTTTGATATTCCAATTCAAGTATTATTAATTATTGCCTCAGCATATGCCACATGGATTGCAAAACGTGTCGGCTTAACATGGCAAGATTTAGAAAAAGGCATTGCAGAACGTTTAAATACTGCAATGCCTGCAATTTTAATTATACTAGCGGTAGGAATTATAGTAGGCAGTTGGATGTTTTCTGGCACAGTGCCAGCCTTGATTTATTATGGCTTAGATTTATTGAATCCAAGCTATTTTTTAATATCAGCCTTTTTTATAAGTGCTGTTACATCTGTAGCAACTGGTACAGCATGGGGCTCTGCATCAACTGCAGGGATTGCACTTATTTCTATTGGTAATCAATTGTGGGTTCCTCCAGGGATGGCAGCGGGTACTATTATAGCAGGGGCTGTGTTTGGCGATAAAATGTCACCATTATCAGATACAACTAATTTAGCGGCGCTTGTCACTAAAGTGAATATATTTAAACACATTCATTCGATGATGTGGACAACAATACCTGCGTCAATCATCGGTTTATTAGTATGGTTTATTGCTGGATTTCAATTTAAAGGACATTCAAATGATAAGCAGATTCAAACATTGTTATCAGAGCTTGCACAGATTTATCAAATTAACATATGGGTCTGGGTTCCCTTAATTGTGATCATTGTTTGTTTGCTATTTAAAATGGCTACAGTGCCAGCTATGCTAATATCAAGCTTTTCTGCCATTATAGTGGGGACTTTTAATCATCATTTCAAAATGACAAATGGTTTCAAAGCAACATTTAGTGGTTTTAACGACTCAATGATACATCAGTCTCATATTTCATCCAGTGTGAAAAGCTTGTTAGAACAGGGTGGTATGATGAGTATGACCCAAATATTAGTAACGATATTTTGCGGATATGCATTTGCAGGTATTGTAGAAAAAGCAGGATGTTTAGAAGTCTTATTAACTACTATTTCTAAAGGCATCCATTCTGTAGGAAGTTTAATATGTATTACTGTTATTTGTTGTATTACGCTTGTATTCGCTGCAGGTGTTGCTTCGATTGTAATTATTATGGTCGGTGTGTTAATGAAAGATTTGTTCGAAAAATACCAAGTCTCTCGTTCCGTTTTATCAAGAACACTTGAAGACTCAAGTACGATGGTATTACCTTTAATACCATGGGGAACATCGGGTATTTACTATACGAATCAACTTCATGTCTCTGTTGAAGAATTTTTCATATGGACAGTACCATGTTATTTATGCGCAATTATAGCAATTATCTATGGTTTTACAGGGATAGGTATTAAAAAGTCATCGAATTCACGTTTAACTTAATGTGAGCGTGGAATATATATAATATGTTGGAACACTTTAATCATTTATAATTGTAGCGGTTATAATTTGAAAAGGTTTTAACTTAGAATAAATATCCTCTATACATATACTGAATATGTTTTGTAGCGGAACATGTTAATATATGTAATGTAAGTTTTATGTCATGATTTGTAATGACTAAATTAATTGAGAATTTGAAGGCAAGTATATTTGTAAGTACTTTAACTAAAAATTTATCAATGTATAGCCGATTTGACGCGCCTAAATTTGGGTGTGTCAATGGCTGTATGTTGTTTATTCTTTATTACAGAGTGAATCGGATTGGTGGAAATCGAAGTTTTGAGATTTCCACCAATCCGATTTTTTGATGTCTAGAAATTAAAAAAGCCAACAAGGCTCTTGAAACCTTGTTGGCTTAATTCACTTTCATCACAAATTAGTGAATGAAGTTATAACCAGCAGCTTGGCTAGCTGAGATTGTACGTGAAGTTACAACACCTGGGCCATAACCATAGTTCATTTCTGAAACTCTTACTGAACCATTGCTGTTAACACTTTCAACGTATGCAACGTGACCGTATGCACCTTGAGTTGTTTGCATAATTGCACCAGCTTTTGGTGTATTGTTCACTGTGTAACCAGCTCTTGCAGCTGCGTTAGCCCAGTTACTTGCATTGCCCCAAGTTGAACCGATTTTACCACCTACACGATCAAATACGTAGTATGTACATTGACCAGAAGTGTATAAGTTACGTCCTGAAGTATAACCACTTGAGATTGAACGGCCATTTGATGATGGAGCCATAGTTGTAGTTACTTGAACATTGTTGCTTGAAGTGCTGTAGCTTGCACCTAAACCACCAGTACGGTAGCTGTTTGTGTTGTAACTATTATAGTTATTGTAGTTATATGATTGATTATTATTTGAGTAGTTGTTGTAACGGCTGTAGTTATTGTAGCTATAACCGTTGTTGTAATTGTTGTAGTTATAGTTATTGTAGCCATTATAGTAGTAATAGCTGTAGTAGCCATTATCTTGGTTTAATTGACTTGGATGCCAGTTACCTTTCCATGTGTAATGGTAGTTACCTTGTGCATCAATAGTGTAAGTATAGCTATATGATGTTGGATCATTTGGATTATAACCGTAGTTATCTTGCTCAGAAGCATGAGCTTGATTTCCTGATGCAATTGCGATTGTAGCGAATCCTGCAGTTGCGATAGTAGCTGTAGCGATTTTCTTCATTTTAAAAATATCCTCCTAAAAATTTTAAATCTAAAATATTTTCGTAATGTCCGTGTGACAAAATTAATGTTATAAGTTATCTCTCGTAATTAAACGACAAGAAAGACTATAACAGAAATTAGCGTCCTTGTGTGCTTTGTTAACGTTTTGTAATTTTTTGCTAATATCTTGACACAATAGAATTTTAAAAGTATAGAAATTTGCATTTTGCAAAACTTATAACTACGGCATTCTTTGTGAAAACTGAATGTTGCGAAAATAAGGCTGTTACAAACTTGTAATATTACTGAAAATTCTAAATGTATATTTTGTGCATAATATCGGACTTTTAATCAGAAAATGCATAAAAATTCGACACGAACGATCAAGTTTCTATGATTGTGAAAGCTTTGGTATTTGGATAAAAATGTATATTTAATGGATAAAATATCCTAATTTAGCATAAAAAAATGTTTTAATAAAAGTATTATTTGATATAATCGATTTATGTTTTGTTACTGCTAAAAAACATGTGGCGATATAATTGGTAGTGAATATTAGATGTTGACAATTGATTTGAGAAAGACAAACAGGAGTAAATCAATATATTTGTATATGTGAGGATGTAAGATGACAGATAATTATTCACTACATATTTTTAAAAGTATGAAAATGAGTAGTGTGAAGGAAGCAAACTTAAAAATTATATATTGGCTTCAAGGTACAGGTGTAGTTTCAATCAATCTACAACAATATGATGTGAAAAGAAATGATGTCACCGTTATTATGTTGAATGATTTGTATCAGATTGATGGTCATGATGATAGTGTATGTTGTGTTGTTGAGGTAAGTGCAAAGACATTTTTGAAGTTTATGAATGCAAACTATATGATGCGTGGCAAGATATTAACAAATGAGGTTGCTTGCACTTTTAGAATCTTAATTAAGAATTTAATCTACAACAAAATTAAGCAACAGCCTTATAATGCTAATGATAAGATTATTAATTACATGTGTGTTGAATTAATGTCATTAAATACCTATGATGGTAGTCGTCATTTAGTAGCCGAAGAAGTGCACGATTATTTAACAAACAACCACCATAAAAAGATAAATAGGAAAGATGTCATTAATCAAGTTAGTATCACAAACAAAGCTTTAAGTGACATGTTTAAAGCGACACCTTATAGTAATTTTATTCAATATTTAAATCATATTAGACTGGAGCATTGCTTAATTGATATTTTAACTTCTAAGAAGCCCATTGAAGAAATCGCAAGTAGTCATGGTTTTAATCATTATTCTCGTTTTATACACCTCTTTAAAGAAACGCATGGTGACACTCCTAAATTAATTAGAAAAAGAAATAGTCCAACATCTCATTCAATTAACCATTCCCAATTAGTTGAAATTGATAAAAATATAATTGAATTATTTGATGATACTAATCAAAGTTCTTCAAGTATGCGCAAGATTGATATACCTTTTGAGCCTACAAAAAGGAGTCAAATGTATCAACCTAAAAACATCTATATTAAAGGAAGTAATTTTTATTGGATGGATTATTATACTATTAAACAAATCATTCAAAGATTAGGTGTTAATCCTGAAAACTTGCATATAATTGTTACAATCGACACAAGCAATGAGCTATCGATTGAACAAATCACTTTATTACTTCAAAAGATAGTGAATTACAATGTAAATGTAGTATTTCGTATTAAACATGAATATAAGGAATTGTTAACGAGTACTGAAAGAGGCAAGATAGAAAAGCTAGTAGCTACAATTTTTAATATGACTTTTGAGAGTAATAGATGTAAGATTGCATTTTTAATTAACGACTTAAATACTACTGCAATTCAAAAACTGAAACGTTTAATAGATAATTATATAGGAGTATTTGAATTAATATATCATCTGGAACCAAATGAGTTGAATACGCGCTATGATAAAGAAATCGATCATCTAATAGACTATTTTATCTTACCGCTAAGACAAATAGAACAGGTGTCTATTGCACGTTCTAAAATTATATGTGATGTAGATTTGATTAATGAGAATAATGACTTAAAAGAAAAAATCACAATGTCTGATATTAATAAGGTTACTGAACTTTTGACAAATTATACAAAATTTCGAGGACTTATTATGCACATGTCAATTATAAGTGAAGCGAGCAAAGAAATAAATTTGACTAGATTATCAATATTCATTTTTATCATAAATATACTTAATCAATTACGAGGGATTGTTATTTATCAAAATGACACGATGATTGTAACGAAGTTCAAACATGAAGTACAATGTGTCATTTGTTTGCCAGCCGCATTGTTAAATGAGAATTCAGACGCTATACGTTTATCGTGTAAGGGTCTTCAACAATTTAGCCATGCTAAAACTAAACAAATTGTTTTAAGTATAGATAAAGATAATCATACTTCCGAAAATGGTGTACTTGTGAATGATATTATGCAACAACACAGTTATTGGAAAGCTAATTTTATAGAAAGAAATATTTATGATCATTCATTAATGATCTCAAGCAATAGTATTGTTCATTTGAAATATCATCTTGAGATATAGGCATGGTTTAAGAGAGGTTTTAAAGATGTCTAAATTTAAAGTTAAGCGTTTAACTGCACACATACTAATGTTGAAAGTCATTAATGATATGTTGAAATATTCATTTCATCTCACTTTGACTCAAGTGAAACTATTAAATCTATTAGTTAAATATGATAATTCTGATTCCAATAGCGCTTCAATAGATAGGTTATTAAAAATGAAAGAAATCCAATCTAAGATGGCACTTCTTCAAATGTTAAGTTATTTAAACAATCATCAATGGCTATTGAAAGAAAGAGATCAAAGGGATCAACGTAAATTGACTGTTTCGATTAATAAAATGCATATAGATAAAATAGAATATATGAATAATGAGCTAAGTGACTATATTGAACGTTATTTTGGTCAATATACATTTGATTTTAGTTGTGACTATGTATCGTATTTATTGTCGTCACAAGAATTATTGCGAAATCTAAAGTGTTATTTAAATATGTGTCAATTATCATTAGAAGAGTTATACGTTTTAGGAATATTAAATCTGCATAAAGGTCAATTGACGGTTAAAGAATTACAGGGTGAATTCCATCACCCGATATTTGCGGTTAGTCCGATTTTAAAGTGTTTAATTTTGAAAGGATTAGTTAAAAAAGAGAGATGTGAATTAGATGAAAGGCGTGTTATTGTAACAATCAAGCGGGAAAAGTTTTCTAAAGTCACTATGCTTATTCAAGCATGTTATAATTATCTTGAAAAGGGAATACAAGTTAAGCTTAATAATAAATAGTTAATCTTTTGTATTTCATATACCTATGAAGAATAGTTTATAGTTTTAAGTGGGAGGGATATTATGATTTTAGATAATGTAAATCCAAATGATTTATTTCCAACTGAAAAAAAGGGTCCGTCAGTGCTAGGAATAATTGAGTATCAAGTTCAAGGTAAGAATGAATTTGAAGGGGCATTTATAGCAACAAATGAAAGATTAATTATGAATGTAGATATGAATGGTCAATTTTATTATAGAAGTATTAGTTATAATGAAATAGAGAAGATAGATTATGATGGTCAAACTATAATGTTCAAATTTAATATTGGTAATGTCCCAATGCATGATATTAAAAGTGATAACGTTGAAATGTTTGTTGAATACGTAAAACAACATATGATAGTATAATGTCAATGTATGTAGGTTGATAAGAAGAGTTTGAATGATAACTCATTGCATTTAAAGATAAATGGCATGCGTTATGATTTAAAGCTCTTCTTTTTTTATATTTTATAAATTTTGTGAGCAAGCCATCAAATTAATATAAAAAATATCAAATCAAACACGTTGATATAGATTAAAATTTTAAAAGTTTACATATCAGTTAAGATACAAAATATTCAGACTAATAATTTTCAATTTGGCAAAATATCTTAAACATCAAATTATTATAAGAAATAAATGTATTTAACCATATTCTAGTAATAAAAATATTGAATTTTTATACTTATTTGTTTAGAATGAACTTTATAACATAGTTGGATAGAGTTTCGATTTAATAAATTACATGTGAACCTTGCTACAACAAGATGTGCATCAGAGGAGTGGTTTAATAATGAGTAAAATTAATGACATTAATGATTTAGTCAACGCAACATTTCAAGTTAAGAAGTTTTTCAGAGATACAAAAAAGAAGTTCAATTTGAACTATGAAGAAATTTATATTTTAAATCATATTTTAAGAAGTGAGTCTAACGAAATCTCATCTAAAGAGATTGCTAAGTGCTCAGAGTTCAAACCTTACTATTTAACTAAAGCTTTACAAAAGCTAAAAGATTTAAAATTGTTATCAAAGAAAAGAAGTTTACAAGACGAAAGAACAGTTATTGTTTATGTTACAGATACACAAAAAGCAAATATTCAAAAACTGATTTCAGAATTAGAAGAATACATTAAAAATTAAATCAAGGTTAATTGCGTTTAATAACATTGAACGATAACAATTTATTAAAACGAAGTTATTTATTCAGCATTGGGACATAAAATTAACTTAAAATTTAAATATTGAAGATGCTTTAATTAAAGTTAAAGACTAGACATACCTTATTTCAGCTTATTAAGCTTGAAACAAGGTACACTAGTCTTTTTATTTTAATATTTTCTTAGAAAATCAAGTTTACGATCATAAATATTTTCTGCGATATAGCTTTGGATGGTTCCAAGTATTTTCTCTATAATTTGTGTGCGATAAGCAAAAATTCTAACTGCAAAACCATGTGTAGGCAATTGAGAAATAGCAACACGACAATCGAATGTATTGCTATAAGAACTAATGGTTTCATAAACTGAATCGATTAGTTTTTGGTTAACATCTTCGTGTATGAAGTAAGCAGAGCCATAATGAGAGTAATGTTCCATATAACCTATTTCATTGATCGATTGTTTATTAGGATTCAATAATAAATTATCATATGTGACTAACTCATCTTCAATATAAATTTCATTTATTAAATGCATATATTGATACTTGAAGGCTTCGCCAGTTTTTGAATAACCAGGAGTTAAAATATCAGTATAAAATAATGAACTAGAATTATTGAGATTGAACGTATTGTGTTGATAAAATTTAGCATTTTCATATGCGATGATTGGATCAGCGACATATTCTAAATATGCGTTATCTTTCAAATTAAAAGTTTGATACTGCTCAACATGATTGGAAGGTGTCTTGTATATTTTTGTTGCACCTTGAGATGTCAATGTCACTTTAGCGTTATCTTCGACATTCACATTCATACGGTAACGATCTCCATCTAAATAGCCACCACCTACATTTACTATATAAAATGTAGGAATGGTAGATTGATTTAGATAAACTGGACGTATCACTTTAAGTGCTTTTTCAAAGAAAATATCTCTTGACACTGATCGATTGCCATCAAAAAACACTGTTAAATCAAGTTGCCCAGTCCATTGTTGTTCATCCATTATGATAATCCTTTGAGTAAAGTGTCACGTTCAATCCAATCGATAACTTCATCCAAACCTTCGTCGGTTTTTAAGTTAGTAAAAGTAAATGGACGTTTACCACGAAATACTTTAGTATCTTCAGCCATTTGTTCTAATGATGCACCAACATAGGGAGCTAAATCAGTTTTGTTAATTACAAAGAAATCTGACTTAATCATACCTTGACCACCTTTACGTGGAATCTTTTCACCTTGAGCAACATCGATAATATAAATTGAAAAGTCAACAAGTTCTGGACTAAATGTTGCTGCTAAGTTATCGCCACCAGATTCTATGAAAATTAGTTCTATATCGTCATGACGTTCTAATAATTCGTCTATTGCTGCAAAGTTCATAGATGCATCTTCACGAATCGCAGTATGAGGACATCCACCAGTTTCAACACCAATGATACGACTTTCAGGTAGAACTCCTGAATTTACTAATATCTTTTCGTCTTCTTTTGTATATATATCATTTGTAATAACGCCGATACTCATTTCTTTTGAAAGACGTTTTACAACTTTTTCAATTAATTGTGTTTTACCTGCACCTACAGGACCACCAATACCAATTTTAATCGGATTTGCCACAATTATAACCTCCTATGATATGAAAATTCTAACATTGACGTTCTCATGCGCCATTTGATTTAGTTCTAAACCAGGCGCTGTCATGCCAAAATCTGCTTCTTTTAATTCGGAAATCTGCTTTCTTGTTTCTTCTATATAAGGAATCATGTGAGTAACTATCTTTTGACCAGCAGTTTGTCCAAGTGGAATAGCACGAACAGCATTTTGAGTTAAACTTGAAACATTTTGATATAAATAGTAATCAATAATCGTTTCAATATCTACACCTAAATAATGACCTAGCATAGTAAAACAAATAGCTGGATTTAACTTTGCTTTCTTATCTTGCATTTGTTGATGATACCAAGCAATCCATGGGCTATTATAAAGTTCTAAAGCCAATTTAACCATGCGAGTCCCCATTTGTTTTGCACCAACACGTGTTTCTTTAGGTAAGTTTTGAACAAACATCAGTTTATCTATGTGTAATACTTTTTGTGTATCATCATTTTCCAAAGCATCATAAACTAAACGCATGGCTAAACCATCAGAATAGGTAAGTTGCTCTTGTAAAAACATTTTTAACCAAGCAATAAAAGTATGATCATCATGAATTATATTTCGTTGAATATATGTTTCAAGACCAAATGAATGACTGAAAGCACCTGTTGGAAACTGTGAATCACAGAACTGAAATAATCTTAAGTGTGTATGATCAATCATGAGAATGTCCTATATGTCTAAAAGCCTTATTAACTTTACGGTCTTCTCTAACATATGGGATGCCTAAACTTTTTAATAAATCTTCAACTAAATAATCATATTGTACTAGCATTTCAGTCTCTGTAAATTGTGCTGGCAAATGACGATTTCCTAATTGATGGGCTATATCTCCCATTTCTTGCAATGTTCTTGGTTGAATCACTAAAAGATCTTCTGAATTAACATCCACAATAATCATATTATGGTCATCTGCGTATAAAATATCTCCATATTGTAAGTCAATAGGTTGTTTTAAACGAATGCCAATTTCAGTGCCATGATCTGTTACGACTCTTTGAATACGTTTAACGAGATCTGAATTTTCAAGGTATACTTTTTCGACGTGCTTTTGTTTTTCTGAATTTGACAAATTGGCAATATTGCCTTGGATTTCTTCAACAATCATTCTATGTTCCTCCTAGAATAAGAAATATCTTTGAGTTAATGGTAACTCAGTTGCTGCATTACTTGTAATTTTTTCTCCATCTACATATACTTCATATGTTTGTGGATCAACGTCTAATTTAGGTGTTGCGCTGTTATTTTTCATATCTGCTTTAGATAATTGTCTAATATTTTTAACTGGACGCACCATGCGTTTTAAATTTAATGCACGATTGATACCATTTTCATAAGCAGTTTTAGATACGAATGTCATTGACGTACTTGTAAGGTTTCCACCGTATTGACCATACATTTTACGGTACTTCATCGGTTCAGATGTAGGTATAGAACCATTTGCGTCGCCATTTACGGCAGAGTTAATTAATCCGCCCTTTACAACTAATTCAGGTTTAACACCAAAGAAAATTGGATCCCATAAGACAATGTCAGCTAGTTTGCCCGGCTCGATAGATCCTACATATTCAGAAATACCATGTGTAATTGCTGGGTTAATTGTATATTTAGCGATATAACGTTTGATGCGATTATTATCATTATGTTCAAAATCACCATCTAAAGGACCACGTTGTTCTTTCATGCGATGTGCTACTTGCCATGTTCGTGTAATTACTTCACCTACACGGCCCATTGCCTGTGAATCGGAACTAATCATACTGAATACACCCATATCTTGCAGAACATCTTCTGCTGCAATCGTTTCTTTACGAATACGTGAATCTGCGAATGCGATATCTTCAGGAATAGCCGCATTTAAATGGTGAGTAATCATTACCATATCTAAATGTTCATCTACAGTATTATGTGTATAAGGCAAAGTTGGATTTGTAGATGAAGGTAAAATATTTGAAAATGCAGCGGATTTAATTAAATCAGGCGCATGACCGCCACCAGCACCTTCAGTATGGTACATATGAAGTACACGGTCTTTAACAGCTGCCATTGTGTCTTCCATAAATCCTGCTTCATTTAAAGTATCTGCATGTAATGCAATTTGAACATCAAATTCATCAGCAACATCTAATGCATGACTCAAAGCAGATGGTGTTGCACCCCAGTCTTCATGTACTTTTAATCCAATTGCTCCGGCATTGATTTGTTCAATGAGTGCAGTTGGATTTGTTGCTTGTCCTTTACCTGTAAAACCGACATTAATCGGTAACCCTTCGGCAGCTTCTAACATTCTATGAATATGCCATGGACCTGGAGTTACAGTTGTTGCTTTAGAACCTTCTGAAGCACCAGTACCACCACCAATATGAGTCGTAATACCACTTTCTAATGCGACCTCTGCTTGTTCAGGATTAATAAAATGAACATGAGTATCAATACCACCAGCAGTGACGATTTTACCTTCAGCGGCAATGATATCTGTTGTTGAACCTATAATAATGTCGACATTATCCATTATATCTGGGTTGCCGGCATTACCTATGGCGAAAATATAACCATTTTTAATGCCTATATCAGCTTTAACCACTTTATCGTAATCGATAATAACGGCATTAGAAATGACAAGGTCTGCAACGTTCACGTCATCACGTGTTACACGAGGATTTTGCGCCATACCGTCTCTAATAGATTTACCACCACCAAAAGTAGCTTCTTCACCATAAACCGCATAGTCTTTTTCTATTTGAGCAAATAGATTCGTATCACCTAAACGAATAGAATCTCCAACAGTTGGACCGTATAAGCTCGTATATTGATTTTGCGTCATTTTAAAGCTCATGATCTTTTTCCTCCTTTTTTATTCACGTTTTCAGCACCGTTATCTCCGAATACACCTGCATATTCATCATTTTCATCAGTTGGACGATAGACACGTGACTCATCGATAGGACCATTGACCATACCACGAAAACCAAAAATTTTACGTTTGCCAGCATATTCAACTAATTGAACTTCTTTTTTATCCCCAGGTTCAAATCGAACAGCTGCTCCAGCTGGAATATCTAAATGTTTTCCATATGCCATTTCACGTTCGAAATCTAATGCTGCATTTGCTTCATAAAAATGAAAATGTGAGCCCACTTGAATTGGTCGATCTCCTGTATTTTCAACTTCGATAACTGTTTCAGGATGATGGTTATTAATTTCAACCTCTGTACTTTTTGTAATAATTTCTCCTGGTATCATTTGACTGCCTCCTTTAAACAATAGGGTGATGTACTGTGATTAACTTAGTACCATCGGGGAACGTAGCCTCGATTTCGATATCTGTAATCATGTGTTCGACACCATCCATGACATCTTCTTTGTTTAGAATTTGTCTACCATAACTCATTAACTCTGCAACGGTCTTACCATCGCGTGCACCTTCTAATAATTCATCGCTGATTAAAGCTAATGCCTCAGGATGATTTAGTTTCAAACCACGTGCTTTACGACGACGTGCAACTTCCGCCGCCACTACAATCATTAATTTGTCTTGCTCTCGTTGTGTAAAATGCAAATTAAAACCCCCAATTTCATATTAGATACAATTTACAAAATTTATATTAATCCTAATTGTTGTGATAAACAAGTAATATACAAAGTTTAATACGAAACAGTAAAAAATAAATTTACTATTTCGTATTTAAAAATATATGATTATGATTAAAACGAATAGCGAAATATATTTAGGATTTGTAAAATAGAGTTTTTAATATAACTTTTTGTAAAATGGTAGTATATTAATGAGTAAACATTCAAGAAAAAGGGTGAGCATTTTGAAAATGATAGATGTGCTTTTGAAAAATATATCTCAAGTAGTGTTAATTAGTAATAAGTGGACTGGTTTATTTATCTTGATTGGATTATTTGTGGCCGACTGGACAGTTGGATTAGCAGCTATGATAGGTAGTATCATAGCTTATGCATTTGCACGTTACATTAATTATAGTGAAGCAGAGATTAATGATGGGTTAGCCGGATTTAATCCAGTGTTAACTGCCATTGCGTTAACAATCTTTTTAGATAAGTCAGGATTAGATATTGTTATAACAATGATAGCAACTTTATTAACGTTACCAGTTGCTGCTGCAGTGAGAGAAGTTTTAAGACCATATAAAGTTCCGATGCTGACGATGCCTTTTGTCATTGTGACTTGGTTTACAATTTTACTTTCAGGACAGGTTAAATTTGTAGATACCTCGTTAAAGTTAATGCCTCAAAACATTGAAACGGTTAAATTTAGCAACAATGATCGAATACATTTTATTCAGTCATTATTTGAAGGATTCAGTCAAGTATTTATCGAAGCGAGTGTAATTGGTGGCGTATGTATTTTAATCGGCATATTGATAGCATCAAGAAAAGCAGCACTCTTAGCTGTTATAGCTAGTTTGTTAAGCTTTATCATTGTAGCTCTATTAGGCGGTAATTATGAAGATATTAATCAGGGATTATTCGGTTATAACTTTGTATTAATGGCAATCGCACTAGGGTATACATTTAAAACAGCGATTAACCCTTATATTTCGACTTTTTTAGGTGTGTTATTAACAGTAGTGGTGCAACTAGGTACAACAACATTGCTTGAACCGTTTGGCTTACCTGCATTAACATTGCCATTTATTATTGTGACATGGATTTTATTATTTGCTGGTATTAAACATGACAAAGTAGATGCTTGATAGTTAAATCAAACCTAATATTGTTTGAATATCACCTTAAACCATACAGTGAATTGTATAGTTTAAGGTGTATTTTTATGGATAAAATTAAGTGCATACTTAATCGAATTATCAGCTTTCTTTTAATTGGTCACAGCACGTTCCTTTTTATTTTTAAAGTCGAGTGTTAAACTAGGAATAAATAATTTATATTGTGTGTTGTGTGGGGTGACTAATATGAATGATATGGATAATTCCTTTTTAATAACAACGGAAATTCAAAGAAAATGGATTGAAAAATTCAAAGTAATTGGAGATACATTTAAGGCTAAAGCTGAATATAATGATCAACATAGCCAATTTCCATATAAAAATATTGAATGGTTAATTAAAGAAGGTTATGGAAAATTAACGTTACCAAAAGCATATGGTGGTGAAGGTGCGACCATAGAAGACATGGTTATTTTGCAATCATTTTTAGGCGAACTTGATGGTGCCACAGCATTATCTATTGGTTGGCATGTGAGTGTCGTAGGACAAATTTATGAACAAAAATTATGGTCTCAAGATATGTTGGAGCAATTTGCTGTTGAAATTAATAATGGTGCATTAGTTAATAGAGCAGTTAGTGAAGCTGAAATGGGTAGTCCAACAAGAGGAGGAAGACCAAGTACACATGCTGTTAAAGCTGATGATGGGTATATTTTAAATGGTGTGAAGACATATACATCAATGAGTAAAGCACTAACACATATTATTGTTGCTGCTTATATAGAAGAATTAGAAAGTGTTGGTTTTTTCTTAGTGGACAGGAATTTGCCGGGAGTTGAAATTGCCGATAATTGGGATGTATTAGGTATGCGAGCGACAGAAAGTCATGATTTAATATTAAATGATGTAAAAGTACCATTAAAACATTTAGTGGAAACAGAGAAAAGTAAAGCGCCAAATGGTTGGATATTGCATATACCAAGCTGTTATTTAGGTATAGCACAAGCTGCTAGAAATTATGCTGTAGACTTTGCAATCCAACATAGCCCTAATAGTATTGAAGGAACGATTGCAACATTGCCAACTGTGCAACAAAATTTAGGGAAAATGGAAACGCTATTGTTATGTGCGAGACAATTTTTATGGAGTACAGCAAAAGGCTATCAACAATATAAAGATGACAGTCAGATAAGAAATTCAACAAGTGCGAGTAAAGTGATGGTAATGAATCAAGGGCTTGAAGTGATTGATTTAGCGATGAGAATAGTTGGTGCTAAAAGCTTAGAAATGAATCGACCATTACAACGTTACTATCGTGACATGCGTGCAGGATTACACAATCCACCTATGGAAGATGCAGCATACACAAATATTGCTAAGAGTATTACAGATACATTTTAAATTTAAAAAGGTAAATCGATTGCTGATTGGCATAAAGAGATGAAATTTGACGTTCGGATTTACCTTTTTTGTGGGAATTTATAAGGATGTTAAGATATTTTGCTAAATTTTTTGTGAAAATAAAAAAATAAATAACGCTAGCTATTGTAAATGTATATGCAATCTTGTATAATTTTGAAATAATTGATAATCATTTTCAATAGGAGGAAATTATGAAAAAACTATTATTACCATTAATAATTATGTTATTAGTGTTAGCTGCGTGTGGGAACCAAGGTGAAAAAAATAACAAAGCTGAAACTAAATCTTATAAAATGGACGATGGCAAAACAGTAGATATTCCGAAAGACCCTAAACGCATTGCAGTAGTAGCGCCAACATATGCTGGTGGACTTAAAAAATTAGGTGCAAACATTGTAGCTGTAAATCAACAAGTCGATCAAAGCAAAGTGTTAAAAGATAAATTTAAAGGTGTTACAAAAATTGGTGATGGCGATGTAGAAAAAGTTGCTAAAGAAAAGCCAGATTTAATTATTGTATACTCTACTGACAAAGACATTAAAAAATATCAAAAAGTGGCACCAACAGTAGTTGTTGACTATAATAAGCATAAATATTTAGAACAACAAGAAATGTTAGGGAAAATTGTTGGTAAAGAAGATAAAGTAAAAGCTTGGAAGAAAGATTGGGAAGAAACAACTGCTAAAGACGGTAAAGAAATTAAAAAAGCAATTGGACAAGATGCAACAGTGTCATTGTTTGATGAATTTGATAAAAAATTATACACTTACGGCGATAACTGGGGTCGTGGTGGAGAAGTATTATATCAAGCATTTGGTTTAAAAATGCAACCAGAACAACAAAAGTTAACTGCAAAAGCAGGTTGGGCTGAAGTGAAACAAGAAGAAATTGAAAAATATGCTGGTGATTACATTGTGAGTACAAGTGAAGGTAAACCTACACCAGGATATGAATCAACAAACATGTGGAAGAATTTGAAAGCTACTAAAGAAGGACATATTGTTAAAGTTGATGCTGGTACATACTGGTACAACGATCCTTATACATTAGATTTCATGCGTAAAGATTTAAAAGAAAAATTAATTAAAGCTGCAAAATAATTCAGCTATATAAGCCAGTGAAATTAGAGTCTGAGACATATCAATCTTTTGATATTGTATTAGGCTCTTATTTTTATAGCTAGAAAGTTAGATATTTGTAATTTTTAAAAATAATAAGTGCCGTTGTTATCATTCAATTTAATTAATGATAGATTAGTATTATTACAGCTAAAGTAGTATACCTGAGAAAATAGCTCAATGTATCTCTTCATTAATAAGTTATATCATAATTATTTTAGTGCATACTTTATGGAAGGCATATCAGGGAATGGCTATCAATTAAAGAAGAGGTTTAAAAGGATTACAACAGAATGTTATGATTTTGTAGAAAGATATATTACAACGTTTTATAAAAACATAATATTGTTAATGGAAAATGAAATGTAAGGGGGATTTCGAGTGACTAAGAAAGTTTATTTTAACCATGATGGTGGTGTAGATGATTTAGTATCTCTATTTTTATTATTACAAATGGAAAACGTTCATTTGATAGGGGTCAGTACAATTGGTGCTGATTGTTATTTAGAGCCATCTTTGAGCGCATCAGTAAAAATTATTAATCGTTTTTCAAATGAAGATATTCAAGTTGCGCCATCATATGAACGAGGAAAAAATCCATTTCCTAAAGAATGGCGTATGCATGCCTTTTTTATGGACGCATTGCCAATTTTAAATGAGCCAGTCAAACATGTTGCTTCAAATGTAAGCGACAAAGAAGCCTTTGAAGACATTATTCAAACTTTAAAGAGACAATCAGAAAAAGTAACATTACTATTTACAGGCCCGCTTACAGATTTAGCAAAAGCACTACAAAAAGATTCATCAATCGTTCAGTATATAGAAAAGTTAGTTTGGATGGGTGGTACCTTTTTACCAAAAGGAAATGTTGAAGAACCTGAGCATGATGGTTCTGCAGAATGGAATGCATATTGGGATCCAGAAGCGGTTAAAATTGTTTTTGATAGCGATATAGAGATTGATATGGTTGCTTTAGAAAGTACGAATCAAGTACCGCTAACGTTAGATGTTAGACAAAGATGGGCGAATGAACGCCAATATACGGGCATTGATTTCTTAGGAGTAAGTTATGCAGCGGTACCACCATTAACGCACTTTATAACAAATTCTACTTACTTTTTATGGGATGTTTTAACGACTGCTTATATTGGTAACAAGGACTTGGTTCATTCAATTGAGAAAAAAGTAGATGTAATAAGTTATGGACCAAGTCAAGGTAAGACATTTGAGTGTAAAGATGGGCGCAAAATTAATGTCATAAATCATGTCGATAACAACGCATTTTTTGATTATATAACTGCACTTGCTAAAAAAGTAAATTAACAGCTGTGTAGAATAATTAAGGTTTTAATTTATATAGAACAACTTATTGTAAACTTTTCGTTTCTTAAAGTTTACAATGGTGCTATAATAATGGTCATGAAATACGAAAGGAAGTAAAAAATGACAACAAAACAGTTAGTATATACAGCTTTAATGACAGCGATTATCGCTATTTTAGGATTGGTACCGGTAATTCCACTACCATTTTCTTCAGTACCAATTGTACTTCAAAACATTGGTATTTTCTTAGCAGGTGTGATTTTAGGACGTAAATATGGCACATTAAGTGTTATCGTCTTTTTATTATTAGTAGTTGCTGGTTTGCCACTGTTATCAGGCGGTCGCGGTGGCATTGGTGTATTCGCAGGTCCTTCAGCAGGGTTTTTACTATTATATCCAGTTGTAGCATTCATGATTGGTGCGATTCGTGATAGATTCATCAATGAAATTAATTTCTGGATTTTATTCGTTGGTATTTTAGTTTTTGGTGTTATAGCATTAGATGTTATTGGTACATTGATTATGGGCATGATTATTAACATACCATTTACGAAAGCTATTTCAATTTCATTAGCCTATTTGCCTGGTGATATATTAAAAGCAATTGTAGCAAGTTTGATTGGTACAGCTTTACTTAATCACTCGCAGTTTCGTCAAATTATGGGTTTAAAATAATCATATTTAAGATAGTAAAGTAATTGGATAAGTTGTTTTTCAATTGTTGAAAGTGAAAGGAGTAGGTGCCAATGTCTCATATAAGTATGTCAGATATTAATTGCGACGGTACAATATTTGAAAATAGCGACAAGCAGTTGATTTATTTAACGCCTATTTTTCCACAACGATACACAAGCAACACATGGTTATATAAAAAGATGCCTACCGAAGAGCAATGGTTGAAAGACTTAAAGCGTCAACATCAATTACATACAAATCAAGGTTCAAATCATTATGCATTTAGTTTCCCAGAAAATGAACAACTTGATAATCATTGGATGGCTATGTTTAAAGATATGAATTTTGAACTAGGTATTATGGAATTGTATGCCATAGAAAGTGATGCGCTTGCCAATTTACCGCGTAACGCTGACGTTGAAATTGCCATCGTTGACGAGTCGCATATAGATGCCTATTTAAAAGTTGCATATCAATTTAGTTTGCCATTTGGAAAAGACTATGCAGATGCACATGAAGAAATGATAAGGGAACATTATCAAAAAGATGCGATTAAACGCTTAGTAGCTTATTTAAATAATGAACCTATTGGCGTTGTAGATGTCATTGAAAGTGAAAATTACATTGAATTAGATGGATTTGGTGTATTAGAACAATTTAGGCACCAAGGAATCGGTTCTACCATGCAGTCATTAGTAGGTGAATACGCTATATCTAGAAATCATAAACCGGTTATATTAGTTACAGATGGTGAAGATACAGCAAAAGATATGTATGCAAAGCAAGGTTATGTTTACCAATCATTTTGTTATCAAATATTAAAAGAAGATATTGGAAATTAACGATTGATGATAGGTTTGTATTAGAATAAAAAAGCAGTAAGCTGGTTTCGAGTAGAAATCAACTTACTGCTTTTTAAATTGTTTTGAGCTACTTATACTTATAAAAATAGTGCTTTTATATTGTTGATTCATGTAGAATATCGTTCATTATGACACACTATAATGAATATGTTATTGTTCAGAATCAATGATACGTTCTGGATGACTGTATATATTAAAGCCACCATTTCGAATAAATCCAACTGCCGTAATATTTAGGTCATTAGCTAAGGTTACAGCAAGCGTTGTCGGAGCCGATTTAGATAAAATGACGCCAACACCAATTTTCGCGGCTTTAATTAAAATTTCTGATGAAATACGTCCACTGAAAATTAATACTTTATCTCGGACAGTAATATGTCTCTGAATACAAAATCCATATAATTTATCTAGAGCGTTATGTCTACCAATGTCTTGTCGATGTACAAAAAATGTCAAACCATCGCTTATAGCAGCATTATGCAGGCCACCTGTTTCTTGGTAAATATGACTGGCACTTTGTAATCGAGTCATCATGTTAATAATTTGTATTGGAGTTAAGGTGATTTTAGACATAGATGTTTTAGCGATAGCAGCATCATTTTGAAAATAAAACTCACGACTCTTTCCACAACAAGATGCAATCATTCGTTTTGTGGAATATTGAAAGCGATCGCCTAAATCTTTATTCAGTTCAACATGGGCAAATCCTTTACTATCATCAATCAGTACAGATTTTAATTCATCTCGCTTTAAAATGGCACCTTCCGAAGCCAGAAATCCAATGACTAACTCCTCAAGGTTTGTTGGACTGCATATAACAGTCGCAAATTCTTCACCATTCACCATAATTGTAAGTGGAAATTCTGTCACATATTGATCTGTTGTATTGAATAATTTTCCATCTTCATATCTAACAATTGGTTGACCTAAAGATACATCTTTGTTCATTATCTAACCCCTTTAATTAGCTTGAACTTTATTTTAAATCAATATGCTTAATATTTTAACATATTTGCTTAAAACTGAAATTTGATTAATAAAAATTAATAGTGAGCAATCAGTTTGATTTAAATTGAATTCGAGAATATACACACTAAGTCATTAATTAATAAATATCAATCTTATGCAAATTTGACAATTGTTTGAATCATTATTTAAAGAGAAAACGCTTCTTTTCAAAAATATTGTTAAGTGTATAATGAGAGTGTAAATATTTAATAATTGGGGGTATTTCATAATGAAAATGAAACGTTTTATAGCTATTGTAATGGCATTATTTTTAGTATTAGCTGGTTGTTCTAATTCTAATGATAATCAAGACAACAAAAAAGATGCAGCAGACAATGGGAAAAAACAAGAAATTCAAGTTGCAGCGGCAGCAAGTTTAACAGATGTTACAAAAAAATTAGCATCAGAATTTAAAAAAGAACATAAAAATGCTGATATTAAATTTAACTATGGTGGATCAGGAGCATTAAGAAAACAAATTGAATCAGGCGCACCTGTTGACGTATTTATGTCTGCAAATACTAAAGATGTAGATGCATTAAAAGACAAGAATAAAGCACATGATACATATAAATATGCGAAAAATAGTCTAGTATTAATTGGTGATAAAGATTCAAATTACACTTCAGTAAAAGACTTAAAAGGAAATGATAAATTAGCATTAGGTGAAGTGAAAACTGTACCAGCAGGAAAATATGCGAAACAGTATTTAGATAACAATAACTTATTTAAAGAGGTCGAAAGTAAAATCGTTTATGCTAAAGATGTAAAACAAGTATTAAATTATGTTGAAAAGGGTAATGCGAAACAAGGTTTTGTATATAAAACTGACTTATATAAACAAAATAAAAAAATTGATACTGTAAAAGTAATTAAAGAAGTAGAACTTAAGAAACCAATCACATATAAAGCTGGTGCGACATCAGATAGTAAATTAGCTAAAGAGTGGATGGAATTCTTAAAATCAGATAAAGCTAAAGAAATATTAAAAGAATATCACTTTACAGCATAAGGAGTTGTAATCCATGCCTGACTTAACACCTTTTTGGATATCAATACGAGTTGCTGTAATCAGTACGATTATTGTAACGATTTTAGGTGTTTTTATATCTAAATGGTTGTATCGTCGTAAGGGTTCGTGGGTTAAAGTATTGGAAAGTTTATTGATATTACCTATTGTTTTGCCGCCAACGGTATTAGGTTTTATTCTATTAATCATCTTCTCGCCAAGAGGACCAATTGGTCAATTCTTTGCGAATGTACTACATTTACCTGTAGTATTCACTTTGACAGGTGCTGTGATAGCATCTGTCATTGTTAGTTTTCCACTAATGTATCAACATACTGTGCAAGGCTTCAGAGGTATAGACACGAAAATGATTAATACAGCTAGAACGATGGGAGCAAGTGAAACGAAAATTTTCCTCAAATTAATTTTACCATTAGCTAAACGCTCTATTTTAGCAGGTATAATGATGAGTTTTGCTCGTGCATTAGGTGAGTTTGGTGCTACATTAATGGTTGCAGGATATATTCCCAATAAAACGAATACACTACCTTTAGAAATATACTTCTTAGTGGAACAAGGTAGAGAAAATGAAGCGTGGTTATGGGTATTAGTGCTAGTCGCATTCTCTATTGTGGTTATATCTACAATTAATTTATTGAATAAAGATAAATATAAGGAGGTCGACTAGATGCTTAAAATCAATTTAAAATATCAATTAAAGAATACTTTAATTCGCATCAATATAGATGATACTGAACCAAAAATTTATGCAGTTCGTGGTCCATCTGGCATTGGTAAAACTACTGTTTTAAATATGATTGCCGGATTACGTAAAGCAGATGAAGCTATTATCGAAGTGAATGGGCAATTGCTTACTGATACGGCAAAAAACGTGAATGTTAAAATTCAACAACGACGTATTGGATATCTGTTTCAAGACTACCAATTGTTTCCTAATATGACGGTCTATAAAAATATTACTTTTATGGCTGAACCATCTGAACACATCGATCAATTAATCCAAACTTTAAACATTGATCATTTGATGAAACAATATCCTATGACATTGTCAGGTGGAGAGGCACAACGTGTAGCACTTGCACGTGCACTTAGCACGAAACCAGATTTAATTTTATTAGATGAACCTTTTTCTAGTTTGGATGACACTACAAAAGATGAGAGTATTACATTAGTTAAACGTATTTTCAACGAATGGCAAATACCAATCATATTTGTGACACATTCAAACTATGAAGCAGAACAAATGGCTCATGAAATTATTACAATTGGTTAATGATACATTTGCCTTGAAAGAGTTTAGAACGTATTTAAAAATGTAGAAGTGCAAGCTTCTATTAGCATTTTAATGATGTTTTAAACTCTTTTTTAGGCGCAATTTTTGAGAGACATTGACGCACGTCATATAATGAAAGTAAGGATAAATAGAAAGGATAACTTAATGTGAGTCAAGAACGTTATTCAAGGCAAATTTTATTTAAACAAATAGGTGAAATAGGTCAAAACAAAATAAATCAAAAATGCGCGTTGATTATTGGTATGGGCGCATTGGGTACACATGTGGCTGAAGGTCTTGTGAGAGCAGGCATTGCTAAACTAATCATTGTTGATAGAGATTATATTGAATTTAGTAATTTACAAAGACAAACATTATTTACTGAAGAAGATGCTTTGAAAATGATGCCTAAAGTGGTTGCAGCTAAAAAGCATTTGCTAGCGTTACGTAGTGATGTTGATATTGATGATTATATTGCCCATGTGGATTATTATTTTTTGGAAACACATGGACAGGACGTTGACGTTATCATTGATGCAACCGATAACTTTGAAACACGACAACTGATTAATGATTTTGCATATAAACATCGTATACCTTGGATTTATGGAGGTGTTGTACAGAGTACATATACAGAAGCTGCATTTATACCTGGTAAAACACCTTGCTTTAACTGTTTGGTACCACAATTGCCAGCATTAAATTTAACATGTGATACAGTAGGAGTCATTCAACCTGCCGTGACGATGGCAACAAGTTTACAATTAAGAGATGCGATGAAAGTATTAACGGATCAACCAATTGACACAAAAATAACTTATGGCGATATTTGGGAAGGTAGTCATTATTCATTTGGTTTCAGTAAAATGCAACGTTCAGCCTGTACAACTTGTGGAGATGTACCAAGTTATCCGTATTTAAACAAAAATGAACAACGTTATGCAACATTGTGTGGTAGAGATACTGTACAGTATGAAAATGCATCAATTACACACGATATTCTTGTTCAATTTTTAAAACAGCATCAACTAAATTATCGCAGTAATTCATATATGGTTATGTTTGAATTTAAAGGGCACCGCATTGTTGCTTTTAAAGGTGGAAGGTTTTTAATACATGGCATGACACGCACATCAGATGCCACACATCTAATGAATTTATTGTTTGGATAAAAAAGATAAGATAAAAGGAGTGTAATATTATGGGCGAACATCAAAACGTTAAATTGAATCGTACAGTTAAAGCAGCCGTACTAACGGTATCAGATACTAGAAACTTTGATACAGATAAAGGTGGTCAATGCGTGCGCCAACTGTTACAAGCAGATAATGTTGAAGTTAGCGATGCACATTATACAATTGTGAAAGATGAAAAAGTAGCCATCACGACGCAGGTGAAGAAGTGGTTAGAAGAAGATATTGATGTCATCATTACGACTGGTGGAACGGGTATTGCAAAACGTGATGTGACGATTGAAGCAGTAAAACCACTTTTAACTAAAGAGATAGAAGGCTTTGGGGAATTATTTAGATATTTGAGTTATGTTGAAGATGTTGGCACACGTGCATTATTGTCTCGTGCTGTAGCAGGTACAGTTAATAATAAATTGATATTTTCGATTCCAGGATCAACAGGCGCAGTTAAATTAGCATTAGAAAAGCTCATTAAACCAGAATTAAATCATCTGATTCATGAGCTTACAAAATAATTTATTGATCTAATTGGCGTTGAAAATCTCCAGATTTACCGCCAGACTTGCTTTCAAGGTAGGTTTCGCCAATAATCATACCTTTATCAACTGCTTTCGTCATGTCGTAAATGGTTAAAGCCGTTGCTGATGCAGCGGTTAAAGCTTCCATTTCAACACCGGTTTTGCCAGTTGTAGAGACAGTTGTTTGAATGTTTAAAGTATAAAGGGGTGCATTTGTTTCATCCCAGCTGAAGTGAACATCTATGCCAGTCAATGGTAATGGATGGCACATCGGAATAATTGTTGATGTATTTTTGGCAGCCATAATACCAGCGATTTGAGCAGTGTTCAATACATTGCCTTTGGTATTGGTGTTATTAGAAATCTGCTTATAAATAGTTTCATTCACAGTAATGCTTGAATGAGCGACAGCAGTTCTTTTTGTAATTTGTTTGTCTGATACATCGACCATTTTGGCGTGGCCTTGTTGATTAATATGAGTAAACTCAGTCATTTTACCCCTCCTAGTGCATCTAGTATATCATGAAAAAATAAAAGTTTTGGAGATGATTTTTAATGGTAGTAGAAAAAAGAAACCCAATCCCAGTTAAAGAAGCAATTCAACGTATCGTTAATCAGCAGAGTTCAATGCCGGCAATTACGGTAGCACTTGAAAAAAGTCTAAATCATATCTTAGCAGAAGATATTGTAGCTACTTATGATATACCAAGGTTTGATAAATCACCTTATGATGGTTTTGCAATTCGCAGTGTTGATTCACAAGGGGCAAGTGGTCAGAATCGCATTGAGTTTAAAGTGATTGATCATATTGGTGCAGGTTCAGTTTCTGATAAATTAGTTGGGGATCACGAAGCGGTGCGTATTATGACTGGAGCACAAATACCTAATGGCGCAGATGCTGTTGTTATGTTTGAACAAACGATTGAACTAGAAGATACATTTACAATTCGTAAGCCATTTTCAAAAAATGAAAATATATCTTTAAAAGGTGAAGAAACAACGACAGGAGATGTTGTTCTAAAAAAAGGACAAGTAATTAATCCAGGGGCTATTGCGGTCCTTGCAACATATGGCTATGCAGAGGTTAAAGTTATTAAGCAACCGAGCGTCGCTGTTATTGCAACAGGAAGCGAATTATTAGATGTTAATGATGTATTAGAAGATGGAAAAATTCGTAACTCTAATGGTCCAATGATTCGTGCCTTAGCAGAAAAATTAGGTCTTGAAGTTGGTATTTACAAAACACAACAAGATGATTTAGATAGTGGTATACAAGTCGTTAAAGAAGCTATGGAAAAACACGATATCGTTATTACAACGGGTGGAGTTTCTGTAGGAGACTTTGATTATTTACCTGAGATTTATAAGTCCGTAAAGGCGGAAGTGTTATTTAATAAAGTAGCAATGCGTCCTGGTAGCGTAACAACGGTTGCATTTGCAGATGGAAAGTATTTGTTTGGATTATCTGGAAATCCATCAGCTTGTTTTACAGGATTTGAACTATTTGTGAAACCAGCTGTTAAACATATGTGTGGCGCACTAGAAGTCTTCCCGCAAATAATTAAAGCAACATTAATGGAAGATTTTACCAAGGCAAACCCATTCACACGATTTATACGTGCTAAAGCAACGTTAACAAGTGCTGGAGCTACTGTAGTACCTTCAGGATTCAATAAATCAGGTGCGGTTGTAGCGATTGCACATGCTAACTGTATGGTCATGTTACCAGGAGGGTCACGTGGTTTTAAAGCGGGTCATACAGTAGATATTATATTGACTGAATCTGACGCTGCTGAAGAGGAACTTCTTTTATGATTTTACAAATTGTAGGTTACAAAAAGTCTGGTAAGACAACATTGATGAGGCATATTGTCTCTTTCTTAAAGTCACATGGTTATACAGTTGCTACTATTAAACATCATGGGCATGGTAAGGAAGATCTTCAATTACAGGATTCAGACGTCGATCACATGAAGCATTTTGAAGCGGGGGCAGATCAAAGTATTGTACAAGGTTTTCAATATCAGCAAACTGTAACACGTGTAGAAAATCAAAATCTTACTCAAATTATTGAAAAATCTGTTACAATTGACACCAATATCGTATTAGTTGAAGGTTTTAAAAATGCTGATTTTGAAAAAGTCGTAGTCTATCGAGATGAAGAAGAGTTACAAGTATTACAACAGTTGTTGAATGTTTGTTATAGCATTAATGTTAGGGAGCATGAAGATTTTACAGCATTTGAGCAATGGTTATTAAATAAAATTAAAAATGATTGTGATACACAATTAATATAGAGGATTGAAATGAATGAAACAATTTGAAATCGTGACAGAACCGATACAAACAGAACAATATCGTGAATTCACTATAAATGAATATCAAGGTGCAGTAGTTGTTTTTACCGGTCATGTTCGCGAATGGACTAAAGGCGTCAAAACGGAATATTTAGAATATGAAGCGTATATTCCAATGGCTGAAAAGAAATTGGCACAAATTGGAGATGAAATAAATGAAAAATGGCCTGGAACGATAACGAGTATTGTTCATAGAATAGGGCCATTACAAATTTCAGATATCGCTGTATTAATTGCAGTTTCTTCACCGCATCGTAAAGATGCCTATCGAGCAAATGAATATGCAATTGAGCGTATAAAAGAAATTGTTCCGATTTGGAAAAAAGAAATTTGGGAAGATGGTTCAAAATGGCAAGGGCATCAAAAAGGGAATTATGAAGAAGCGAAGAGGGAGGAATAAGAGAGATGAAGGTACTTTACTTCGCAGAAATTAAAGATATATTACAAAAAGCACAGGAAGATATTGTGCTTGAACAAGCATTGAGTGTACAACAATTTGAAGATTTATTGTTTGAACGTTATCCGCAAATCAATAATAAAAAGTTTCAAGTTGCTGTAAATGAGGAATTTGTACAAAAATCCGATTTCATTCAACCTAATGATACTGTTGCATTAATTCCACCGGTTAGTGGAGGTTAAGCGAGCATGAAAGCAATAATTCTTGCAGGTGGTCATTCAGTACGATTTGGTAAGCCCAAAGCTTTTGCGGAAGTGAACGGTGAGACCTTTTATAGTAGAGTAATTAAGACATTAGAATCAACAAATATGTTCAATGAAATTATTATTAGTACAAATGCGCAATTGGCAACGCAATTTAAATATCCAAATGTTGTTATAGATGATGAGAATCATAATGATAAAGGTCCATTAGCAGGAATTTATACAATCATGAAGCAACATCCTGAAGAAGAATTGTTTTTTGTAGTTTCTGTTGATACACCAATGATTACTGGTAAAGCTGTAAGCACGTTGTATCAGTTTTTAGTTTCTCATCTTATTGAAAATCATTTAGATGTCGCAGCTTTTAAAGAAGATGGACGTTTTATTCCAACAATTGCATTTTATAGTCCGAATGCATTAGGCGCTATAACTAAAGCACTACATTCTGATAATTACAGTTTTAAAAATGTATATCATGAATTATCAACGGATTATTTGGATGTCAGGGATGTAGATGCGCCCCCATATTGGTACAAAAATATAAATTATCAGCATGATTTGGACACTTTAATTCAAAATTTGTAAGCCGTTAGGAGGTCCACAAATGGTAGAACAAATAAAAGATAAACTAGGACGTCCCATCCGTGACTTACGGTTATCTGTGACAGATCGGTGTAACTTTAGGTGTGATTATTGCATGCCTAAAGAGGTATTTGGAGATGATTTCGTATTTTTACCTAAAAATGAACTGTTAACGTTTGATGAAATGGCTAGAATCGCAAAGGTATATGCAGAATTAGGTGTAAAAAAAATACGTATTACAGGTGGAGAACCATTGATGCGACGGGATTTAGATGTACTTATAGCTAAATTAAATCAAATCGATGGTATTGAAGATATTGGTTTGACAACAAATGGTTTGTTATTAAAAAAGCATGGACAAAAGTTATATGATGCTGGGTTACGCAGAATTAATGTCAGTTTGGATGCTATTGATGATACGTTATTTCAATCAATCAATAATCGTAATATTAAAGCGACTACGATTTTAGAACAAATTGATTACGCGACTTCTATTGGTTTGAATGTAAAAGTAAATGTTGTTATACAAAAAGGTATTAACGATGATCAAATTATACCAATGCTTGAATATTTTAAAGATAAACATATAGAGATTCGATTTATAGAATTTATGGATGTTGGTAATGATAATGGATGGGATTTCAGCAAAGTTGTAACTAAAGATGAAATGCTTACTATGATAGAGCAGCACTTTGAAATCAATCCTGTAGAACCAAAATATTTTGGGGAAGTAGCAAAATATTATCGCCATAAGGATAATGGTGTTCAATTTGGTTTGATTACAAGTGTTTCACAATCATTTTGTTCTACATGTACACGCGCAAGGCTGTCATCAGATGGGAAGTTTTACGGATGTTTATTTGCAACTGTCGATGGATTTAACGTTAAAACGTTTATTCGTTCTGGGGTGACCGACGAAGAATTAAAAGAACAATTTAAAGCTTTATGGCAAATAAGAGATGATCGATATTCAGATGAGAGAACTGCTCAAACAGTTGCCAATCGTCAACGTAAAAAGATAAACATGAATTATATTGGTGGTTAATGTGTAGGAACCACTACATAATAAATCATTAGAGATTCTTTAATATTTCTGTCTTACTCCCTAAAATACAATATTATTTATTAAAGTATAAACGGTCATATCTATGCCAGATTTAATAGAAATGATCGTTTTTAATGTTTTTACAAATCGGCGGGGTCCCAACATAGAAGGTGACGAAAAGTCAGCATACAATAATGTACAAGTTGGGGAACGGGGCCCCAACACAGAAGGTGACGAAAAGTCAGCTTACAATAATGTGCAAGTTGGGGAACGGGGCCCCAACATAGAGAATTTCAAAAAGAAATTCTACAGACAATGCAAGTTGGGGAACAACGAAATAAATTTTATGAAAATATCATTTCTATCCCACTCTTAAGAATAACTACATAATAAATCTTTAGTGGTTTTTTAACATTAGTGTCACACTCCATGTCATTGAGTTGTAATATATCTTTTTTAGGTATAAATGTTGTCGAATAAACAACAAGTTGTCCGAAAGATATAAATCTAAACAAGATATAGCCAGCAATTTAATATTTGTAATAGATAAAATGCTAAGTTTGATATATAATAAATTTAAGTAATTGTATAATAATATGAATTACAAACATCTAAGAAGAAACATAGGAGGCATCATATTATGAGTAATAAAGTTCAACGTTTTATAGAAGCAGAAAGGGAGTTAAGTCAGTTAAAGCACTGGCTAAAAACAACACATAAGATTTCAATTGAAGAATTTGTAGTACTTTTTAAAGTGTATGAAGCTGAAAAGATTAGCGGTAAAGAATTGAGAGATACATTACATTTTGAAATGCTATGGGATACAAGTAAAATCGATGTGATTATCCGTAAAATCTATAAAAAAGAGCTTATTTCTAAATTGCGTTCTGAAACGGATGAAAGACAAGTATTCTATTTCTATAGTACTTCTCAAAAGAAATTGTTAGATAAAATTACTAAAGAAATAGAAGTGTTAAGCGTTACAAACTAAAAACTTAAAAAGCATGCCAATCAGTACATCATAATTGCGTCTTGGGGACAGACAAATGATGAATAGAGATTGGCATGCTTTTTATTTTTGAATATAAATATTTAGTTCATGGCATTTCTAGTTACATGACGTCCATGAATTAAGAAGTAAACAAGCATAGTAATGATTGCTAAAGCGGCCATAAAGCCGAAGATTTCACTATATGAAAACATATGAGTAAATAACCCAAGGAATGATGGACCGAAGCCGATACCTGCATCTAGACCAACGTAAAAAGTAGATGTCGCGATACCATATTTAATCGGAGGTGAGACTTTTATCGCAATAGATTGCATTGCAGATGATAAATTTCCATACCCTAAACCTAGGCAAGCACCAGCAAGTAATATTAACCAGCTTTGATAGCTTGAAATTAAGCACACAAATGAAAGTAAAAGCATGATAAATGCTGGGTAGACAATAATATTTTCATTTTTATCATCCATCAATCTACCAGCAATAGGTCTAGTAATTAACGATGCTATAGCATAGCAAATAAAGAAATAGCTTGCTGCAGTTACTAGGTGTCGCTCTAAAGCAAATGCTTGTAAATAAGTAAGGATGGACGCATAGGTAACGCCAATTAAAAGCATAATAACAGCAACAGGAATGGCCTCTTTTGCAATAAATTGATGAATACTAAATCTTGGTTTATCAATGACATTAGTTTCAGTTTTGCTATTTGTTACTTCGAAATCAACTTTTATAAATAATGAGATAATGAGTCCGAGTATGCCTAATATAACACAAATAATAAACAGTAAATCAATTGCGTATTTTGTAATAAGTAACATGCCTAGAAATGGGCCAATCGCTGTACCTAATACTAAACTTAAAGAAAATAAACTGATGCCTTCACTTTTTCTATTAACAGGGGTAACGTATGCCGCAATAGTACCTGTTGCAGTTGTCACAACTGCAGTTGCGATACCGTTTATGAGACGTACAAAGATTAAAAAAGCTAAAGATCCATCAATAAAATAAAGTAATTGCGTGATAATTAAAGCAATTAAACCAATAAATAATAATCGTTTAGGTCCGATTTGATTTACAAATTTACCTGTAGCAAATCGACCAATTAAAGAACCGACAATAAATAGTCCTACAACTAATCCGGCTAATGAATCGGAAGCGTCGAAAGCTTGCTTACTATAGCCAGCAATAACTACAAGTAACAAATACATGCATAGGTATACGATAAAATTGACAAAAAAGTTAATTGTAAAACTTTTGGTGAAAATAGGTGATTTATTTAATGAGCCTTGATTAGTCATTGTGTGCCTCCTTTAATAATATCTCATGAATTTGATTCATCACATTTATGGTTTCTTGCATTTGATCTTGTGAAATGTTTGTTTTGGCAACTACTGCTTGTTGGAGCTTTTGGACATCAAGACAAACAATCTCATATAATGCATGCCCTTTAGGTGTTAAAGTTAAAAACTTTTGTCGTTTATCCTCTAAACTGTTTTCTACTGTTATAAGGTCATTTTCTATTAGAGCTTTTAAAGTTTTTCTTGCAGTAGGCTTTTCAATTGCACGTCTATGTGAAATTTCAATGAGAGTAGTGGGTTGATGTTTAGCGATATCGCGTAAGATTAACCATTGACCATAATATATATTGTGTTTTTCCAAAATCGGCTCTGCTAATTTTAAATAGGGGCGATATATTGTTATAAAACTATTGAAAAATTCTTGTGATAGCATAGTGACATCTCCTAAGATAAAATAGTTAGCTTAGCTAACCTTTTTTGCAACAATAGTAATTATAAAACGGGGGCAATTAGAAATCAATATATAATTATTAAGAGCAAAAATATTTATACTTTGTTAAAATAAGCGTAATTACATGTAAATAGGGGGATACTAATGATATTGAAATTTGATCACATCATTCATTATATAGATCGGTTAGATCGGTTTAGTTTTCCAGGAGATGTTATAAAATTACATTCAGGTGGGTATCATCATAAATATGGAACATTCAATAAATTAGGTTATATCAATGAAAATTATATTGAGCTACTAGATGTAGAAAATAATGAAAAGTTGAAAAAGATGGCAAAAACGATAGAAGGTGGAGTCGCTTTTGCTACTCAAATTGTTCAAGAGAAGTATGAGCAAGGCTTTAAAAATATTTGTTTGCGTACAAATGATATAGAGGCTGTTAAAAATAAACTACAAAGTGAGCAGGTTGAAGTAGTAGGGCCGATTCAAATGGAAAGAGATACACATAAAGATGGTAAGGTAAAGTGGCAATTGCTTTATATAATGAATCAGGATGATGATGAAATTAAGCCACCATTTTTTATTCAATGGGAAGAAAGTGATTCCATGCGTACTAAAAAATTGCAAAAATATTTTCAAAAACAATTTTCAATTGAAACTGTTATTGTGAAAAGTAAAAACCGATCACAAACAGTATCGAATTGGTTGAAATGGTTTGATATGGACATTGTAGAAGAGAACGACCATTACACAGATTTGATTTTAAAAAATGATGATATTTATTTTAGAATTGAAGATGGTAAAGTTTCAAAATATCATTCGGTTATAATAAAAGACGCACAAGCAACTTCACCATATTCAATTTTTATCAGAGGTGCTATTTATCGCTTTGAACCATTAGTATAAATATACGTAAGTGCTATGAGCGAGAATGCCCATATGAATAACGGCAAGCGCAATGGAAAGAATCGTTAATATATTATTTAATCGTGATGACTTAATTAAAATGAAAAAGATTGATAATATAAATGTGAAAAAGATAAGTATAACCCGTAAACTAAAGTAATTCACGGTGAGAGGTTGACTCAATGTCATAACGATTGCAACGATGTTCATAATTATAAATAGACTTAAAATAATTGTTCTCATATCAAACACCTCATTGTTAGATTATTGACATTATAACAGGGGTAATTGTATATGAACATTAATGTGGTTGCTTGAGGAGAAATTTATTCATTGAAGTCAAATTGGTTCATGTTAGAAATGAATATCGTGTTAGATGATGAAAGTATATTGAAGTATAGGTAACTAGTTGAAAAGTATTAATTGTACGATAACATTAAATTTAACAGGAAGCATAGATATAAAATGATTCACAATTAAAATGAGTAAATTTGAACTTGCCAAACTATTGATTGGAGCATGGACATTTCAAAAATAAGAGTTCAAATCTTACACAAGCTCTGAATCGACACTATAAGATACAAACTGTATAATTAAAGGTATTGTTAAATAGAAGGAGATATCATAAATCATGGAAAAGATGCATATCACTAATCAGGAACATGACGCATTTGTTAAATCTCACCCAAATGGAGATTTATTACAATTAACGAAATGGGCAGAAACAAAGAAATTAACAGGATGGTACGCGCGAAGAATCGCTGTAGGTCGTGACGGTGAAGTTCAGGGTGTTGCGCAGTTACTTTTTAAAAAAGTACCTAAATTACCTTATACGCTATGTTATATTTCGCGTGGTTTTGTTGTTGATTATAGTAATAAAGAAGCGTTAAATGCATTGTTAGACAGTACAAAAGAAATTGCTAAAGCTGAGAAAGCGTATGCAATTAAAATCGATCCTGATGTTGAAGTTGATAAAGGTACAGATGCTTTGCAAAATTTGAAAGCGCTTGGTTTTAAACATAAAGGATTTAAAGAAGGTTTATCAAAAGACTACATCCAACCACGTATGACTATGATTACACCAATTGATAAAACGGATGATGAATTATTAAATAGTTTTGAACGCCGAAATCGCTCAAAAGTGCGCTTGGCATTAAAACGAGGTACGACTGTGGAACGTTCTGATAGAGAAGGTTTAAAAACGTTTGCTGAGTTAATGAAAATCACTGGGGAACGCGATGGCTTCTTAACGCGTGATATTAGTTACTTTGAAAATATTTATGATGCGTTGCATGAAGATGGCGATGCTGAATTATTTTTAGTGAAGTTGGATCCAAAAGAAAATATTGCTAAAGTAAATCAAGAATTGAATGAACTTCATGCCGAAATTGCTAAATGGCAGCAGAAGATGGAAACATCTGAAAAGCAAGCTAAAAAAGCGCAAAATATGATTAATGATGCGCAAAATAAAATTGCTAAAAATGAAGATTTAAAACGAGACCTAGAAGCTTTAGAAAAGGAACATCCTGAAGGTATTTATCTTTCTGGTGCACTATTAATGTTTGCTGGCTCAAAATCATATTACTTATATGGTGCATCTTCTAATGAATTTAGAGATTTTTTACCAAATCACCATATGCAGTATACGATGATGAAGTATGCACGTGAACATGGTGCAACAACTTACGATTTCGGTGGTACAGATAATGATCCAGATAAAGACTCAGAACATTATGGCTTATGGGCATTTAAAAAAGTGTGGGGAACATACTTAAGTGAAAAGATTGGTGAATTTGATTATGTATTGAATCAGCCATTGTACCAATTAATTGAGCAAGTTAAACCGCGTTTAACAAAAGCTAAAATTAAAATATCTCGTAAATTAAAACGAAAATAGATTAACGACTGAAATCTGAACGCTCATAAGACTGTCATTTGCGTTCAGATTTTTTTACACAATATAGAATGGTTGAGTAAAATATTTTTGAATATAGTGAAAGAGGGGGAAGTACTGTGATAAAAAAGCTATTACAATTTTCTTTAGGGAATAAGTTTGCTATCTTTTTAATGGTTGTTTTAGTTGTCTTGGGCGGTGTATATGCGAGTGCTAAATTGAAATTAGAATTACTACCAAATGTACAAAATCCAGTTATTTCAGTTACAACAACAATGCCGGGTGCAACGCCACAAAGTACCCAAGATGAAATAAGTAGTAAAATTGACAATCAAGTAAGATCGTTGGCATATGTGAAAAATGTTAAAACGCAATCCATACAAAATGCTTCAATTGTAACAGTTGAATATGAAAATAATACAGATATGGATAAAGCAGAAGAACAGCTTAAAAAAGAAATCGATAAAATTAAATTTAAAGATGAAGTTGGTCAGCCAGAATTAAGACGTAATTCGATGGACGCTTTTCCGATTTTAGCATATTCATTTTCAAATAAAGAGAATGACTTGAAAAAAGTAACGAAAGTACTGAATGAACAATTAATACCAAAATTACAAACGGTAGATGGTGTGCAAAATGCGCAATTAAATGGGCAGACGAACCGTGAAATCACCCTTAAATTTAAGCAAAATGAACTTGAAAAATATGGATTGACTGCTGATGATGTAGAAAACTATCTAAAAACGGCAACAAGAACAACGCCACTTGGATTGTTCCAATTTGGTGATAAAGATAAATCAATTGTTGTTGATGGTCAATATCAATCTGTTGATGCTTTTAAAAACATAAATATTCCATTAACGTTGGCAGGAGGACAAGGGCAATCTCAATCCCAAAGTGACAATAAACAAAATTCAGCCATGTCAGATGTTAACCAGGCATCACCGCAACAAAATTCAAAAGCGTCAGCATCAAATAATATAAGTGGTATGCCGACAGCGAAACTAGGAGATTTAGCTGATATTACAGTTGGTGATGTGCGTACTTCTATTTCTAAAACGAATGGCAAGGATGCGGTTAATTTACAAATAACTAAAGCTCAAGATGCCAATACAGTTCAAGTAGCCAAAGATGTACAACGTAAAATTGATACATTCGTTGATGAAAATAAAGATTTTAATGTCACAAAAACAATGGATACTGCAAAGCCTGTTGAGAAATCACTTTATACGATGGTTGAAAAAGCATCATTAGGTACAATCGTGGCAATTATAGTTATTTTACTGTTTTTAAGAAACATTCGTACGACGGCAATTTCTATTATATCCATTCCGTTATCACTTCTTATGGCGCTTATTGCTCTGAAATTGAGTGATGTTTCATTGAATATACTAACGTTAGGTGCATTAACAGTAGCGATTGGACGTGTGATAGACGATTCGATTGTAGTTGTTGAAAATATTTATCGACGCTTAACAGATTCAGAAGAACAACTAAAAGGTGAAAATTTAATTATCAGTGCGACAACTGAAGTATTTAAACCAATAATGTCATCGACACTAGTTACTATTATCGTCTTCTTACCACTTGTGTTTGTATCAGGTTCAGTAGGCGAAATGTTTAGACCTTTTGCATTGGCTATTGCATTTAGTTTATTAGCATCGTTATTAGTGTCAATTACACTCGTTCCTGCGTTGGCAGCAACACTATTTAAAAAAGGCGTTAAACGTCGTAATAAACAACATCAAGAAGGATTAGGTGTTGTTAGTACAACTTATAAAAAAGTATTGCATTGGTCACTAAATCATAAGTGGATTGTAATTATATTAAGTACATTAATTTTGGTTGCAACTATTGTATTTGGAGGACCGAGACTAGGCACTAGCTTTATTTCAGCAGGTGACGATAAATTTTTAGCTATTACTTATACACCGAAGCCTGGTGAAACGGAGCAAGCAGTGTTGAATCATGCGAAAGATGTTGAAAAATATTTAAAACAGAAAAAGCATGTAAAAACAATTCAATACTCAGTTGGCGGTAGTAGTCCAGTAGATCCAACGGGTAGTACAAATAGTATGGCAATCATGGTTGAATATGATAATGACACGCCTAATTTTGATGTAGAAGCGGATAAGGTTATTAAACATGCAGATGGCTTTAAACATCCTGGAGAGTGGAAAAATCAAGATTTAGGAACAGGTGCAGGTAATAAATCTGTAGAGGTTACTGTGAAAGGTCCATCAATGGATGCCATAAAATCAACTGTAAAAGATATTGAACAGAAAATGAAACAGGTTAAAGGACTAGCCAATGTCAAATCTGATTTATCGCAAACATATGATCAGTATGAAATTAAAGTTGATCAAAATAAAGCGGCAGAAAATGGTATTTCTGCAAGTCAACTTGCAATGCACTTGAATGAAAATTTACCAGAAAAAACAGTTACGACTGTTAAAGAAAATGGTAAAACTGTTGATGTTAAAGTCAAACAAAATAAGCAAACAGACTGGTCAGAAGATAAGTTGAATAATATAACTTTGAAAAAGCCGACTGGTGGTACGATTAAATTGGGAGATATCGCTACATTAGTTAAAACAACGACACCAAGTAAATTGACGCAAGAACAAGGTGATTATGCAACGACGGTATCTGCTAAAGTAACAAATAAAGATGTGGGTGGCACAACACGACAAGTGATGTCTAAAATAAATAATTTGGACAAACCGAATAATGTAAAGGTTAATATCGGTGGTGCATCAGATGATATTAACAATGCAATGACACAATTAGCCTTTGCAATGTTAGCTGCAATCATTATCGTATATTTAATCCTAGTTATTACATTTAAAGGTGGCTTAGCGCCATTTACAATTTTATTCTCTTTACCATTTACAGTTATCGGTGTAATTATTGCACTATTAATCACAGGAGAAACAATATCAGTACCAAGTTTAATTGGTATGCTAATGTTAATTGGAATCGTAGTAACAAATGCCATTGTGTTAATAGACCGTGTCATTAATAATGAGCAGCAGGGCATGGAAATGAAAGAAGCATTAATCGAAGCAGGCGGTACTAGAATTAGACCGATATTAATGACGGCGATTGCAACAATCGGTGCATTAGTTCCTTTGTTATTTGGTCAAGATAGCTCGATTCTTATTTCGAAAGGATTAGCCGCTACAGTTATTGGTGGTTTAATTTCATCAACTTTATTAACACTTGTAGTTGTACCAGTAATATATGAAATTCTCTTTACTTTAAAAAAACGATTCACTAAACGATAGATAATATAAAAGCCATAAAAGCGGTCATGATATTGACTACTTTTATGGCTTTTTAAAATTTGAAATTTTAGACCTTATTTCACGTGCGATTTAATCGATGTGTTAATAAAACAATACTGGTATTCAACATGTAATCCGATAATATAAGGTTGCAATTATGTTATTGCATGTTTTGTTTATTACTTAGAATAATGCGATGGTCAAGATGAAGTATATGACAAAGATAAATAATGACATTAAATTTAGGATGTTTACACCTTTTAGATCTTTTTTAAGCATTTTGAATCCTGTCACTTCGACATTACCAACTAAGAGTAATAAGACGATAAAGACCCACCAGTTTTCTTTCGGGAAGCTCATCGTCGTTAATGCTACGACGAATAATAACAACACACCCATAATAATTCTCAAAATACGAGTGAATATCACTTCCATTTTAAAAATACTAATAAAACTAACAACTAAATAAAGTAGTGCTAGTAAAATCAGATAAAATTGCATATGATAACTTCCTCTCCGTTTCAAAGGGTTCGTGTAGTACAGCAGCGTAGAAAACATAAATAGCAGTGTTGGGATAGATATGCGCGTATGTTGTTAATGAGACACTAAATCATAACACGACAACATCTTGTGATTCTAGATGTGATTGAGCGAAAAATGAAGCAATTCATCAATATAACGTATTCAGAGCAATGCTAGTCAAATTTATGTAACGAAAAGCATTTATTGTCTGAATGATAGATTATTAATCTTGCATTTGAGCACGAACGTTTCTAATTTCATTTTCAATATCTTTAAGTTGACGAACAAGTGCGGAAGTATCTAAATTCAAAGATTCCCGTTTTTCTAAGTCACCTTGAAGACGAACATAATCATATTTAAGTTCGGCTAGTTGGTTTTCTAAAGACATACTATAACACTCCTTTGAAATATAATTAAGTGCATTTAATGTAGATTATAGCATGAAACAGTAGACTTCTAAAATATCTGTGGAGTATGTTAAAGTTATAAATTATGAAGATTATTGAAAGAAGGGATAACAGTGACAGAACAATTTACTATGATTATTTTATTAATTGCGCTTGGTTACTTTTTGAAGCGCATTAATTATATAAAGGCAACAGATAGTCAAGTCATTGCTACATTAGTTCTTAATGTCACACTCCCATCTTTAGTTATTGTGAATTTAAACAGTGCAGAATTAAAATTGTCATTCTCCATTTTACCAATTTTAATGATTATATATGGTATTGTGGCGAAAATGATTGCTGTCTGGTTTTTTAGAAAATATGATAATCACATGCGTGGATCAGTAGGTATGATGACTGGTGCTATGAATATTGGATTGTTTGCATATCCACTAATTGAAGTGATATGGCCTAAAACGGGGCTTATTTATTTTGGTATGGCTGATATAGGTGGTGCCTTTGTGATGTTTGGAATTACTTACTTTGTAGGTAGCTACTTTAGTGAAGGTAGTGATCAATTCGATTTTAAATATTTAGGTAAGAAATTATTACAATCAGTGCCACTCGTTACATACATTGTAATGTTTATATTGAATATTAGTCACATCCATTTACCACATGTGGCAATCGATTTCTTTAGCATACTTTCCCATGCAAATATGCCGTTATCAATGATTTTGCTAGGTGTCATGTTGAATTTTACTCTGGAAAGAAAGTATATACCTGCTACTATTAAATATTTATGTTTGCATTATGGATTAGCATTAGTTGCGGGATTGTTAGTACATGTGTTGTTACCGGTATCAGATGATATGATTAAGACGACATTGTTGGTCACTTGGATGTTCCCGGTTGGTGTCGCAATTATTTCTTATGGTATTCAGTTTAAATATCGAACACTGCCATTTATAGGTATGACGACCAATTTGACAATAATCATTAGTATCATTATTTTGTACGTGTATCAGGCAGTGTTTGTCTAGTTTACACATTTGAAAATAAAATCCATTTTAATAGTCGAAGAAAATGAGAGCCCCCTTTACCACAACATGTAAGTGCATATTGTTAAAAGGGGGCTTTTATTTATGACATAGTTGTTCAACAGGCCGGTACATAAATCAATATTCTATGCTCTACGAAGTTATATTGGCAGTAGTTGACTGAACGAAAATGCGCTTGTAACAAGCTTTTTTCAATTCTAGTCAGGGGCCCCAACACAGAAGCTGACGAAAAGTCAGCTTACAATAATGTGCAAGTTGGGGATGGGCCCCAACAAAGAGAATTTCGAAAAGAAATTCTACAGGCAATGCAAGTTGGGGTGGGACGACGAAATATATTTTGCGAAAATATCATTTCTGTCCCACTCCCTATGCAGCTATCCACTTCATATGTATGGCGCATACTTGATAAACGAATATCATCAAGACTTTAAAAGTATCGCTAATTTTAAAGTCTTAAACCGCATGATTAATGTCATGATGTGTTATTGCGTTTTGTTTTTAGAGCCATGTATTTCCTGGGACATATAGAAGAACATTCAACGTAAAATTCTCGAAAATTAATTTTAATCATTCTAAAAGTGAATGTTTATTTTCAGAAGTAATAACATTTTTACGTTACATGAGTATTTAACTTTCTATTTCAAATTACCTAGAATTATAGCAGCTATCACGATAATAATAATACCTGCCCAAATACCAGTCATCTGACGACGATCTTTTCTTTCTCCTAAAATGAAAATACCGCCTAAGGTTGAAACGATAACAAGTAACTGTGATAATGAGAAACTTGTAGCTACACCAACTTTTGGTTGAGAATAGAACATGAACAAGTTACCAATTCCCCAAATCACACCTGGCAATAGATTAAGTGCTGTTGATTTAAGTGATGTTTTATGATTCATGGATAGGATGAAGCCACCAATTGCCATACCGACAGATTGGAAGAACAATGCATCAGTTCCACCAACACCAAAGATATCACCAAGTACAACGAAACCTACATATCCAACTGTAGATACAATTAAAATACCCATTGCTTTTTTAAATTCAGGATTATCTGATTGACGTTCATTTTTAGCTTTAAGTGAAGTAAGTGCTACACCAGTAACTAATAATATCATAGCGATTAAACCAAAGATAATTTGAGTCATTGAAGACCATTCACCTAAAAAGATAACGCTGAATAATGTTGTACCAACTAATTGCATACCTGTAGAAACTGGCATAGTATTTGATACACCGATTAAACTAATAGATTTAAGCTGATTCGCTTGTCCAAACGCCCATAATGCACCAGAAATAAGACCGACAATAATTACAGTAGGATTATTGAATTTTGCGAAACCAGTAATAAGTAAACCTAATCCAACAATGAGTGCGCCTAGCGTCGTACCACGAATTTGGTTGTAAGGTCCACCGCCGACGAACACATTAATAAGAACGACACTTCCCCAGAATAAAGCAGGTAAAAGTGCGATTAAGAAATCAAGAAATTGCAAGACTACTCACTCTCCTATACTATTTATGCAAGTGCTCCCCTTAATTGACACTTGCATGTTATTGTAAAGCATTCTGCCCTAATAGTAAAAAACAACTACTTATAATTTTCAATATTTACAAAAAGTAGAAAAACCCACAATACATGCTAATGATGTACTGTGGGGTATTTGTTTGGTATTTTATTCAGGGATTGTTTGATCTTTTACGTTACGTGATTCGAATTTGAATTTAATGTACTCATAGTTGATATGGAAACCTAGACCATTAAATCGTTCGATGAGTTTATTATTTTTGTTACGAATTTTAAAATAAACTTTTCTAATATCAAAGTTATCAAAAGCATATTGCAATGCATACGCAAGCAACTCGAAAGCGATACCTTTCAAACGGTAATCTACATGAGAACTGAAGTATTTAATCTCGGCGATTGACTGTTGTGAATCAATTTCAAGGTATAAATAACCTTTAAGTAAACCTTCGCTAACAAATAAAAACAAATGATGATGGTCGTCTAAACTATCAATGATATCTTGCGGTGACTGTGCCTGATATTTAAATGTAGTCGTGTGTAATTTGCTGAAAGCACGATAAAACCCTTTGTGATAAGGAATGATATTTGGTTGGTGCATATCTTCTTCTAATCTTGTACGGGCTTCTATGTAATAGTCAGTGAAGTTATAACTTGCTTGTATAACTTTCATTAATGGTTTGTATTGTTGAATGCCTTCTTCAAAAGAAAAGTTAAAGACGGCATCGTCAGGTTGGTTCGAAGTCATTGCTTTAAACAGCGTTTCAAAAGTATCGACAGATAATACGTATTTGTCAGCCACGAAAGGGCCTATGACCTTGAATTTATTTTTATCGTATGCAAAAGACAATATGATTGCTTTGATTGAATCGTTTTCTTTAATCGAAAATACACCAGGTGATTCAATCGCATCGGTTATTAATACATCTATTTCATTGTACTGTTGAGGAAGTTTATATAAGTATGATGCTGATTCATAATTCGAATGTTCAATGAACGATTTTATTTGTGTAATATCATATAACTGAACTATGCTCATGTCATTACCTCCGTACTTTTTGTTACTTTTATTATATAATATTTCAACTGAAATGAAAGTTAATAGTGATATTAACATGTTACAATACATTTAACACATCATTTGCAATCATTGAATTTAAATCAAAGATTAGTGGAATAGATGAAGCACGTTCGAAATAAAAGAACGTATGAGAAAGGATAATTTATGAAATCTTTAATATTAGCTGAAAAACCATCAGTCGCAAGAGATATTGCTGATGCTTTACAAATAAATCAAAAGCGTAATGGTTACTTTGAAAATAACCAATATATTGTCACGTGGGCGTTAGGGCATCTAGTAACAAATGCGACACCTGAACAATACGATAAAAATTTAAAGGAATGGCGATTAGAAGACCTTCCAATTATACCTAAATATATGAAAACTGTTGTTATTGGTAAAACAAGCAAACAATTTAAAACAGTAAAAGCGTTAATTTTAGATAATAAAGTGAAAGATATTATTATTGCAACAGATGCTGGACGAGAAGGTGAACTAGTTGCAAGATTGATTTTGGATAAAGTTGGTAACAAAAAGCCACTCCGTCGATTATGGATTAGCTCAGTTACTAAAAAAGCTATTCAACAAGGTTTTAAAAATTTAAAAGACGGTCGCCAATATAACGATTTGTATTATGCAGCGTTAGCGAGAAGTGAGGCGGATTGGATTGTTGGGATTAATGCAACGCGTGCACTAACAACAAAGTATGATGCACAGCTATCCCTGGGACGTGTTCAGACACCAACGATTCAGTTAGTAAATACACGACAACAAGAGATTAATCAGTTCAAACCACAACAATACTATACATTATCATTAACGGTAAAAGGGTTTGATTTTCAGCTAGAATCAAATCAGCGATATACCAATAAAGAAACTTTAGAACAGATAGTTAATAATTTAAAAAATGTCGATGGTAAGGTTAAATCTGTTGCTACTAAACATAAGAAGTCGTATCCGCAATCACTGTACAATTTAACAGATTTACAACAAGATATGTATAGACGTTATAAAATTGGACCTAAAGAAACATTGAATACACTTCAAAGTTTATATGAGAGACATAAAGTCGTAACCTATCCAAGAACAGATTCAAACTATTTAACAACTGATATGGTAGATACTATGAAAGAACGTATTCAGGCGACAATGGCAACAACATATAAAGACCAAGCACGCCCATTAATGTCTAAAACATTTTCATCAAAAATGTCGATATTTAATAATCAAAAAGTATCTGATCACCATGCAATTATTCCTACAGAAGTGAGACCTGTCATGTCAGACTTAAGTAATAGAGAATTAAAGTTATACGATATGATTGTCGAGCGTTTTTTAGAAGCTTTAATGCCTCCGCACGAGTATGACGCGATAACTGTAACTTTAGAGGTTGCAGGGCACACATTTGTTTTGAAAGAGAATGTAACAACTGTATTAGGCTTTAAATCTATTAGACAAGGTGAATCTATTACAGAGATGCAACAGCCTTTTTCAGAAGGCGATGAAGTGAAAATTTCAAAAACAAACATTAGAGAACATGAAACAACACCTCCAGAATATTTTAATGAAGGTTCGTTATTAAAAGCGATGGAGAACCCTCAGAACTTTATTCAATTGAAGGATAAAAAATATGCGCAAACTTTAAAACAAACGGGTGGTATCGGCACAGTTGCAACAAGGGCCGACATTATCGATAAATTATTTAATATGAATGCCATTGAATCAAGAGACGGTAAAATTAAAGTAACGTCAAAAGGTAAACAAATATTAGAATTAGCACCAGAAGAATTAACGTCGCCACTTTTAACTGCACAATGGGAAGAAAAATTACTTTTAATTGAACGTGGTAAATATCAGGCGAAAACATTCATTAATGAAATGAAAGATTTTACGAAAGATGTTGTAAATGGGATTAAAAATAGTGATCGTAAATATAAACACGATAATTTAACAACCACTGAATGCCCAACATGTGGTAAATTCATGATTAAAGTTAAAACTAAAAATGGTCAGATGCTTGTGTGCCAAGATCCATCTTGTAAGACGAAAAAGAATGTACAGCGCAAAACAAATGCAAGATGTCCAAACTGTAAAAAGAAATTAACGTTGTTTGGTAAAGGGAAAGAAGCGGTATATCGTTGTGTTTGTGGACATTCTGAAACGCAAGCACATATGGATCAGCGTATGAAGTCTAAATCCTCTGGTAAAGTATCTCGTAAAGAAATGAAAAAGTATATGAATAAAAATGAAGGTTTAGACAATAATCCGTTTAAAGATGCATTAAAGAACTTGAATTTATAGATAAAATCGAACAAAGTTGAATCAGAAAATCGAAAAGTTCGCTTTTGGTATTGTTTTTTATTAAGAATGATATTAAACTATTAAGGTATTTTAAAAAAAGGAGCATCCATTCGTGAAAAACTATTTCCAGTTCGATAAATATGGAACAAACTTTAAAAGAGAAATCTTAGGCGGTATCACAACTTTCTTATCTATGGCCTATATTTTAGCAGTTAACCCGCAAGTTTTAAGTTTAGCCGGTGTTAAAGGCGTATCAGAAGATATGAAAATGGACCAAGGTGCCATTTTTGTAGCGACTGCATTAGCAGCATTTGTAGGCTCGCTATTCATGGGACTAATAGCTAAATATCCAATTGCGTTAGCACCAGGTATGGGATTAAATGCATTCTTTGCATTTACTGTTGTATTAACCATGGGTATTCCTTGGCAAGTTGGTTTAACAGGTGTTTTATTCTCAGGTATATTCTTTGCGATATTAACCGTCACAGGGTTTAGGGAAGTTATTATTAATGCAATTCCTTATCAAATGAAGATGGCTGTTTCAGCAGGTATAGGGTTATTCATTACATTTGTAGGTTTACAAAGTTCGGGTATTATAGTTAAAAATGAATCTACATTAGTAACATTGGGACATTTAACTGATCCACCAGTACTTTTAGCGATATTCGGTATCGTTATTACAGTTATTTTATATGCAATTAAATTGCCGGGTTCTATCTTTATCGGTATGATCATCACAGCAATCGTTGGTATGTTCACTGGATTGATTCAAATGCCATCTGGTATTGTAGGTAAAATTCCAAGTATTGAACCAACGTTCGGTGCTGCATTTGAAGCGTTTAAAGACCCAAGTCAATTATTAACGATACAGTTCTTGATTGTTATTTTAACGTTCTTATTTATTGATTTCTTTGATACAGCTGGTACATTAGTAGCCGTTGCTACTCAAGCTGGTATTATGAAAGATAATAAATTACCAAGAGCTGGTAGAGCATTATTCTCAGATTCTTTAGCTACGATTGTAGGGTCAATTTTTGGAACAACTACAACAACTTCTTATATCGAATCAACTTCAGGTGTTGCTGTAGGTGCTAGAACAGGATTTGCTAGTATCGTAACAGGTTGTTGTTTCCTATTAGCGTTATTCTTTAGTCCGTTAATCGCTGTTGTAACAAGTGCAGTTACGACACCAGCTTTAGTGGTGGTAGGTGTATTAATGGCTGCAAACTTTGCTGAGATAAACTGGAAAAGTTTTGAAGTTGCTGTGCCAGCATTCATTACAATCATTATGATGCCTTTATCATATTCAATTGCAACTGGTATTGCGTGTGGATTTATTTTCTATCCAATTACAATGCTTATCTCTAAAAAACATAAAGAAGTACATCCGATAATGTATGTATTAATGGTACTATTCATTTTGTACTTCATATTTGTTCATGGTTAAATCCAGACACAAAAAAACGACTGCCAATGATTGGTAGTCGTTTTTTTCTTTGAAGTAAGGATAAAATAAGAAGCGAAATAGCATAAAGTAATATTATGAATGTCTTTAAATATCCAATACAAATATACTTCTTTTAAAATTGTTGAACGTGTTTCTTCTATATTATATATACCTGATTAAAAAGGTTTTAAGAATTATTCTCTATGTCCATCTTTGTATTGTGTATAAATGACACGAGCATTTTTATTAGGTATATAGGTTGGTGCCGATAATACAACTAAGACAAATAGAATCATTAGGAAAAATAAAATCCAATGAATCAAAATTCCTAAGAAGGGGATAATAGCTAAAAAACTACCTACTATACCAAATATTGGAATAATCGCTATAGGTCTAATCGCATTTTGTCTATTCACTAGTAATATAATAGTAAGAATTAGATAAAGTAATGCATTAAAGAGTAAAGGCTGCCATCCAAAGCTTAAAATAAAAGTTGCACCTAAAAAAGGAATGCCATAGAAAAACTCACAAAGTATTAAAAAGATACCTATAAGTGCTAAAGATAATTTTGGTCCATTTTTCATATTCATTCACCACCATTCTTATGACTAATTATAAAGAATAATTTTCAATGATAATAATAAAATGATTCAAGGTACGAATTTACAATAAAGGAGGAAATAAAAAATATCTCGAAAATAGTTGAACTGACTAAGTATATAAAGTAAAATATAAAAGTATGTGTTAGACAGATAGAAAAATTATGTGAAAAGCCTTGATTTATCGATGTTTTTCGTGTAATATAACTAACGTTGGACTTTAAGAAAAGCGATGAAGCGAAAGGTTACTGACACACCCGGCCGCTTTGCCATGGCGCTGTGTGAGATAGTTTTCGTGGAGAAGTCTATCACTTAAATGTAGACGAATAAGGA
>OBUW01000151.1_pt1 | contig 51622 bp, 37 predicted proteins | sample 1475761 | NCBI WGS metagenome assembly OBUW01 (sample SAMEA2579908, study PRJEB22360) | human gut metagenome | biome: human gut; feature: human-associated habitat; material: faeces | place: Denmark | collected 2008/2010
TTTCGCGGAAATGGAGGGTGCGCGGGGTTCTTGGCGGCGCCTGCCGATTGCGCAGACAGCTCGACGTTCTGAGCATAGGCAAGGCGGGTCTGGAAAAATCCGGCACGTTCGTGTTCGTGACCCTGACGGCACCCTCATTCAGCCGACCCGGTGTGCCCGTGCATAGGGTGGGGAAGGGTTGCCCGTTGTGCGGCAGGGAGCATGGGGGAGGGTATCCCCTGAGCGGTGTGCCCCGGAACTTCGACCGTGATGTGAACTTCGCCGCGATGGCGACGTTCAGTGTGCAACTGGGGGGTCTGCTGAACGCGACCATGACCAAGCTGAGGAAGAAATACCCGCGCTTGGCGTATTTCTATACCATCGAGTTGCAATCCCGGATGGCTGCGCATGTGCATCTGCTGCTGCGATTCCCCGGCGAAAAGACCTACGTCAACACCGACGGTCTCGTCAAGCTCATCGGCGGCACTCGTCTGAAGGGCTCGTGTGTACAATGGGGCCCGGTCATCGATATCCAACAGGTCGGCGACGATATGAACAGGCAGATCGTCGACCTGCCGACCAACAAGGTCGCCCCGCTCGGCGATGGCGAACGGCTGCTGCACTACATGACCAAAAGCATCCGCGATGGCTTGGTGCAGGATGTCTCGGACATCGACGGTCTGACCGAAAGCGAACGAAAGACGGTCGGACTGTACCGGATGTGGGTGCAGCGCACGGTTGACGGGCTCCCGCTCTTCGACGAGGTCAATCCCTCGGAATGCTGCCCGGTTCATGGCGCAATTGCCAATGTGCGGTTTGTCGAACCCTTCGAGGTGTTCCGGCCTTCCGAAAAAGAACGGCAGCGCAAGAGGGAACGGATGAGGCGAGTGGCTTGTCTGAGACTGATGATGGCCAACTCCTCATGTGGCAGGAACGCCGATGGATCCGCCAAGCCGGAGCCGCGAACCGTCGCCCATCAGGGGAAGGCATGGGAACGTGGCGCGGTGGTGTGGAGCGAACGTTGCAGATGCGAGCGAATCCGGCCGAAAGTCGCCAGAAGACACAAACGGAATTACGGTCTCGGAACACGATTGTGGGGCAGCTCGCGTAACTGGTGCGAGCTGACCATGACCGGGCTCAAGAAGGAACGTCGGGACCGTTTCGCCGAAGCGAGCAATGATGCGACCCCGGACAGGGGTGCGCAGGATAACGAATCGGCCCCTGAGGCCGAGACCGTCCCCCGACCGACGGCGGGAAGCGGGTCCGATGATATCGGCGCCGAGGGAGGAGGCCGGTGCATTCGGCTCGATTTGAATGCCGATAACGGCCCTGTCGAGATCACTCTGCGGATAAAGGTCGACGCTGGCGGTGTCGAAATCCGCTGCGAGTAAGTATTGCGGCACAGTGCGGGAACCGAACCATCCGCACTGTGCCCCCTTCTTCTTGTGGCCAAGAGGGCAGTTGAAGAAAACTTCGTTTTCCTGAATCACTGGGATTACAGGTTCTTATAAATATAGGAAGACCGGTTGAAATGAAAGTGGGTGTAGTGAAGAGGCGGGTTGAAATTCCCTTATATTGAACAAGGGGATGGCGGATTCGCGAAAGCGGTCGAGGCGGCGGCAGAGGCGGAGGCGGAGGCGCCCCGCGCCGAGCCACCCAAAGAAACGGGACGTCGTATCCGACCCCGAAGGAAAACCCGGGCGGCGGAACGCATATCGGGCGTCAAAAGGGCGTAGGGCGGAAAAACGGGGCAGGCGGGCTACCCAAGATCCCCGCCACCGCCTCCCCAACGGGCCGGGGCCGCGACGGCGGAGGGCCTACTTGGCGTGCAGGTCGGGCCATGGCTGGGGCAGGAGTTCGTCGAGGGTGACGCCGAGCACTTGGGCCACGGCCATGATGGTCTTCAACGTGGGATTGGCGGGGGTGTCCTTGCCTATCCTGCCCCATTCCATTCGCTGGTACTGGTATCTCGACAGGCCTGCGTCATAGGCCACGCGCTCTTGGGTGAGGCCACGCTCGACGCGGAGGCGCTGGAGGTTGACGCCCAGCTCCTTGGCGTACCTCGCCCATTCCTTCGAATCGTCTTTAACGGCCACGCGCCAAAAATATGTGGCGTTCGCATCTCACTAGGCCACAAAGTTGTGGCTTTCGCTATAATATAGTGTTGAATCCGTTTGACATGGAAGCGCGGTTGTCTCTGACGTCTCCACGGGATAAGGAGCTTCGGCCTGACGGCCTCCGCGCCGTTATATCCATGTCGATGGGCGAATCGACGTGTCAGCGCATAAGGACATAGGGAAGAGCAATGACGAAGCCATCAGAGGAAGTGGAAACCATGGATGACGCCACCCCAGAGGAAAGCAAGCCCAAGGGTATTCAGCGCGCCAAGCTCACTGCCGTCATCATCGCGGCGGTGATCGTGGCGCTGGCGGGTATCGGCGGCGGCTACGCCTACTGGACGCACCACGAGGGCAACGCCTACCATGAGGCGGTAGCCCAAGCCGAGAACGCCGATAAGAATCTCATGAAGGCCGTGGACGAGGCCACCGCCACCACATACAAGGCGGATCAGCTCAAGGAGCCGAAGCTGCTGGACAAGCTCGACGCCGCCATCAAGCAGGCCGAAGACCTCAAGGGCATTCCCGAAGGCAGCCCGAACGGCTGGCTGGCGTGGGAGCTTATCAAGGCGAAGGAGTCCAACGCCACGGACGCCGAGGCCGCCGACCAGCAGGCCAAGGCCCTTGACAAGGCCATCAAGGCCGTCAAAGACAGCAAGCTGGCGAAGGAGCTGGATACCGCCAAGGCGCAGCTCAGGCAGGGTATTGACAGCGCGAGCCAGACCCTCAAGGACACGGACGGGAAGGTGGCGGACAACGCCACCCGCGACAGCCTTAAGAAGGCCATCGACGAGGCGAACAACACCCTCTCCAAGAAGGGCGTCACCGACCCGAAGACGTACACCGACGCCAAGGCGAAGCTCGATGCAGCCGTCAAGCGGGTGACCGATTCGAAGGCCGCGAAGGAGCAGGCCGACGCCGAGGCCGCAGCCCAAGCGCAGGCCACCGCAGCCCAAGCCGCGCAAGCCGCCGCGCAGCCGCAAAGCTCCTACTCCCAGTCCTACAACCGTTACGGCGGCTCCGGCAGCGGGTATTCTTTCAACCGTGGGTATTACGCCCCGCAGCAGTCCTACACCCCCTCCAACAACGGCGACGGCTCCTCCTATAGCGGCCCCACCATTACCGGCGGAGGCATCTCCAACAATGACAATGGAAATGGTCAGACCATCGGCAGCGAAGGCCTGCTCTGACCGGTAATCCCGTCATCGTCCCACTTCTCCATATCGGCCCCGCCTCCTCACCGAGGCGGGGTTTGTCATATGTATATCAGCCTTGTCAACAACGTTGCCTTACCTCATACCTTATGGCTTCTGTGTGACGCTTTCTTGTTGATTGCCTGTTTGACGGCGAGCAGGCTACTCGTGTGGCCGTGCTTATGCAGTCAAGATTAAGGAGTGTTATGCAGTTGAAGAAGCATAATTCTAAGACTCCGCCCGAGCGCAAGTCGAAGTGGTTGAGGAAGGGTATTGCCCTTATCGCGGCCATCGCCACTCTTGCCACGGGTGGTGTGGTGGCTTCCACGGCCTACGCCGAGGGCGACACGGGTGGCGGCGGCAACGCCGGTGGCGGCCCCACTGGTGGTGGAGCTGGTTCTTTCAACCTTATGTGGAACTACGGCGATAGGGGTAAGGGTTTCGGCCCGTCCTCCGATTGGAACAGCACCAAAGCCGCCATTACGAACGGTGCCAACGGCTTCAAGGGGCTTGGATGGTATGTCGAGGCGAATGGCGACGCGTGGATTAAGGAGGCCACCCAAGAGGCGGATACGAACTGCGAGGCCCGCGTGCAGAAGGTGTATCCGGGTGCGCCGAAATCCTGCCGCGTGGTCGGCGTGGGCGTGGTCGGCGCAGGCACACAGTTCGGTTATCCTGGGGGCGCATCCCACAATATCTGGATGAACTACTGGAACTCCGCTATCGCCGGCGCAAACCACATCAACTCATATGACAATGGGGCTGGCTATAACTACAGGACCGATACCCCGTTCCCGAAAGACCCAAGCCTGACGATTGACAAAATCGCCGACACGTATGCCCCGGATTACGTGAACGGCGTATCGACGGGCACCATCGTGGTGATCGCGTTGAGCCGTTACGAGCCTGCACCGGCATCCTTCACCCCCACCATCTCCACCAGCGCCCCTCACGTCATTCAGGAGGGTCAGCCCATCACCGATAACGTGACGGTCGGCGTGAAGTCGGGTGACCATTGGATCGACGGCACGAGCGTGACGGCGAGGGGGTATTACTTCACCGGTTCGAAGGATGTGATCCTCAAGCGATTTTAATACCCCTGCCGCGGCAGTCTGACCGGTAATTCCAGTGCTGATATCACGGCTTATATCAACCGGATCAGGGCGACGGGGGCGAATACCCGTGGGCGGCCGGGATGGGGGTGCGGTACGGGCTTATCGGGCCGGATCCGGCCCGTGGACGCGTGATGGCGACACAAACGATTCAAGGGCGGGGCGGGAGAGTGGACGGCGGCCGGCCGGGCGTGTGCGACCGGGGTGAAGGGGTGGGCCGCCGGAATGCCGCTTCGCGCCTTCGCCTATCGCTTATCGCCGGTAGAACTTGGGTTTGTATGCGGGCAGGATTGGCTTGTAGACTTTTTCCTTGCCGTGGGCTATGAGGATCGTCGGTTTGCCGAGCGCAAGGCGCGTCTCATTCAAGGCCAGCAGTATCCGTGCTCCCCGGCCTCGAAGGTCTTTCCTGCGGACAAGCAGAATCGCCGTATCCGCGCTTATGGCCTCAAGCATGTTTCCGTACTCGTCGAGGCAGGTGACGCGGGGCTCCCTTATGAGTTTTCGCAGGGACGCAATACCCTCCCGGTAGGTCTGCGGCTCCGTGTTTTTGATGGCCCGCAGCTTGCGGAAGAATGATTCGACGATGCTGATGTATTCCTTGGCCGTCTGTGTGCGTGACACCGTTTTGCCGCCGGCCCACGCCGCCGCCGTCAATTCGTCCCGGATGTCGCGCGCCTCCTTCTTGGTGGGCAGCCCGATGATGCGCGACCTGTCCGCGGCTTCTTCCGGGTCGGTTAGGGAATCGTATATCTTGGCGAGTGTTTTCCTGCCTTTGCGGCGGATGGGGTCCGGGCTCATGTCTTCTCCTTGGCGGTCATGGCGGTGCCGGTGCCGTTCGCTGGCGAATACCCGGGGGAGGGTGCCGGCGGGGTTTGCCGGTTTCTCCTTCGGACCCATCCGACCGACGGACGTTCCTCGGCTTCCTGTCTATGTATCAAGGAGTCGATTGACGGTTCGAATGGACTTTCATGGCACCCGTATGCGTTCGTGTGGCGTTCATCGGAGGGGGTCAGGGGGAACCTTCGCGCTGGGCCGGACCGCATGGGGCGCATCGCGCTGCGCGACGGGCGTCCGGGATTGTTGCGAACCAAAACGAAAAAAACTGCGCGGGGGGCATGAGGGGATCCGGATCGGCCCGCCGGCGGGACGCGTGGGGCGGGGTCGGGCTTCGATGGCGGACACGCAGCGGGCGGGGGCCCGAAGGCGTTTTCGGAATCGTCGGTTCCGATATGTGACACGCGCGGCGGGTCGGGGGCCGGAGGTGTCGAAACGGAGGGAACCTGGAGGGAACCGACAATCGGAAGGAACCAAAGCAAAACCCCGGAAACCGAATGATTTCAACGGTTTCCGGGGCTCCAATCCGGGCGGAGGATACGAGATTCGAACTCGTGAGGCTGTTACACCAACACGCTTTCCAAGCGTGCGCCATAGACCACTAGGCGAATCCTCCATGCTTTGCAGCGCGCAGTTGAACTGTGTTCCGCAGGCAACTCGAATAAGTTACCACAGGTTTCGGATAAGTGCACGCTTCGGCGTGGCGCGTGTCGCGACGCGGATGCGAAGAATGATTACTGCGGGTGAAAGACCCACTGGAAAGTTCCGCGCAACATCTGCACAAGGGCCGCATGCTTGTGCAGGGCCCACACACCCGCGCGCGCGATTCCTCCCTTACCTGCTCACGATCGCTATCGCCTGGCTGCCGTGGCTCATACTCACCTGGCCGGGCTCGATGCGCGACGATACGCTTGCCCAATATCTGCAATCGTCCGGTTTGCACCACTACTACACCCAGCATCCGCTGTTTGATACGCTCACGTTCGCCCTGTTCTGGCATATCGGCAGCGCACTCGGCTCTCCCCTGATCGGGCAGGCCCTATACGCCGTGACCCAAGCGGTTCTACTCGCCGCCGGCATCAACCCGCATCGCACCGATGAGACCTTCCGCACTCTGCGCGAGCACCCTAGACCAACCGCGGCGCAACGACTCGCGGCCCTGCGGATCTGGGTGCAGCGCGGCCTCGCGCATCCGGTTGAATATGTGGTGTTGCCGTTCACATTCCGGGAAAGCCATCCTCTCTGAGCATAGTTATCTCAGATAGTGAAATAATTACGGGGTTAAAAAGCACTAAAACGCCTCTTCTATTACCTCGCACCCGTCAGAAAATCAAGACTGTTGTTCAAGAATTTTTTTCTATAGAATTCATAGTTGTTTTTTGGACCATTCGAGTACTTGAAGTGAGAGGAATTCAGCATGGTTCGTCGCGCCTGCGCGCAGTCCGCTGAAATGAACACGATTCGGGAACGTGATACGCGCGTTGCCGTTTCTCGCGTGCGCGCGAAGTCGGGCAGCACCGGTCGTCTGCAGTCGGCCACGGTCTTGGCTCGTGCATTTGCGGCCATCGTTTTTCTGTTTGCGATGATCGCCGCGACCTTCCTCCCCTCCGCCATCATTCCGCAGTCCGCGTTCGCCGTGACGCCGGCAACCACTGCCACTGCTGCCACCGTCAAGAGCGACGACACCACCAGCGTCGATTACGCGACCTGGGCCGACGTTGCCAAGGCCGTCGAAGCGCAGTTGCAGGAAGGCCTTAAGGAATACAAGGACGGCAACCCAATGGGTGCCAAGTCCGATTTCGGGGCTGCATACACCACCGTCTACGTGACGTCCAACTTCAACAAAGTGGTGAGCGACACCATCGGCGCAGACAAGCAGACCGCGCAGCAGCAGGCCTTCCAGGACCTGCAAAGCCAGGTGTTCACGTCAGGCCAGGCCGATCAGCTCACCCAGAAGGTCAACGACCTGACCGCCGACCTCGACGCCACGGCCCAGCAGCTCGACGCCAACACCAACCTCGCCAACCCGAAGCAGTACTCCGAAGACCTCCAGAAGCAGATCGCCAAGGAACGCAAGGAGCTCGGCGCCAAGAAGAAGCGCACCAAGGAAACGGCCAAGACCTGGAAGGAAGTCGCGGACGCGATGCTTCCGATCTTGGACAACGCCTACAAGGCCTACGAGGGGGGCGACGCTGCCAAGGGTGCCACGCTCGTGAACGATGCCTACTACCAGCACTACGAGAAGCTCGGCTTCGAGAAGACCGTGCTGAGCGCCATCAGCGGCAACCGCGTCTCCCAGGTGGAATACCAGTTCAAGCTGTGCCGCTCCTCGATGAACATCGGCAAGCCTGCTTCCGAAGTCAAGAAGTACGTCGACGACCTGAAGAACATGCTGACCACCGACGCCGCCAAGCTCGACGGCGGTGCCGCCGATGAGGAGGGCGGCTTCCTCAAGTTCATCACCAGCTCGGTCGGCCAGGCGTTCCTGATTCTGATTCGCGAGGGTCTTGAGGCCCTGCTCGTGGTCGCCGCTGTGGTGGCCTACCTCGTCAAGTCCGGCAACAAGCGCTTCACCAAGTGGATCTACGTGGGCGTGCTCGCCGGTCTGGCCGGTGCCGGCATTGTGGCGGTCATCTTCATGCTCGCATTCGGCGGCTCCAGCCCGCTGCAGGAGATCATGGAAGGCATCTGCGCGCTCGTCGCCATGTGCATGCTGCTGTGGACCAGCAACTGGATGCTCAACAAGTCCTCGGTCGAGGCTTGGAACCGCTACATCAAGGAAAAGACCGAAGCCGCGGTGGCCTCCGTCTCCTCGCAGGTTGAATCCGGCGAGAAGGTGGCTTCCCGCACGGTGATTTCGCTTGCCATGCTGAGCTTCCTCGCCGTGTTCCGCGAGGGCGCTGAAACCGTGATCTTCTACCAGTCCATCTACACGATGAGCCAGGATACGCATGGCATGGTGGTCGGCGCGCTCGCCGCCGCCGTGGTGCTCGTGATTATCTTCTTGGTGATTCGCTTCACCTCCGTAAAGATTCCGATTGGCCCGTTCTTCCTGGTCACCTCGATCCTCATGTCCGTGCTGGTGGTTGTCTTCGCCGGCGGCGGCGTGCACGCGCTCATCGAGGGCGACCTGCTGCCCGCCAGCTACCTGCCGGGCGTTCCCACCAACGACTGGCTTGGATTCTACCCGTACGTCGAATGCATCATCGCCCAGGTACTGGCAGCCATCGCCGTCATCGCGCTGTTCGTGGTCGGCTTTGCCAAACAGCGTAAGGCCAAGGCCCAGCTTGCGGCCGGTGCGAGCAAGTCGGACGCGAAGGCTGACGAGGAGAGCGCGCAGGCGTAGCACAACGCCCGGTGCGACCATCTCGCGCAACACAACTTGCGACATGGCAACGGAAGCGATTCCAGCCCACGCCGCCACAACTAAAAAACAGATAAGTCGTGAATAATCCATTCACCACAACAAAAAGGAATAAAAGAAATGATGAAGAACAAGAAGCTTGCCGCTCTGCTCGGCATGCTGCTCGCCGGCTCCATGGCTGTTTCGATGGCTGCTTGCGGTTCCACCAACAACGCTTCCGATACCAAGTCCTCGACCAGCTCCTCCGACACCGCCACGAAGGACGACTCCAAGAAGGCCGACGCCCCGACTGAGACCTCCGGCTTCGAAGAGGTCCCGGTCGGCCCCTCCGGCACCGCCGAGGAGCAGGACAAGGCCGCTGGCCCGCTGACCGTGGGTGCCGTCTACTTCCAGCCCATCGACATGTACCCTGCTTCCATGGGTCTGAAGGCTGCTGACGCTTCCTTCCACCTGGAAGCCGACATCCACGCCTCTGAGGAAGGCACCGACTACGGCTACGGCAAGGGCGACTTCGTCCCTGACCTGACTGTGAACTACACCATCATCGACAAGTCCACCGGCAAGGAAGTCGAGGGCGGCACCGCCACCTCCGGTACCTTCATGCAGATGAACGCCTCCGACGGCCCGCACTACGGTGCCAACGTCAAGCTCGACAAGGCTGGCACCTACCAGCTCAAGCTCTCCATCGAGTCCCCTGAGAAGAACGGCTGGATGCTCCACGTTGACCCGGAGACCGGTGTCAAGAACCACAAGTTCTGGACCGAGCCCATCGAGGTCACCTTCGACAACTGGGACTACACCCCGCGTCAGTGGTGATTGACTAAGCGTAAAGCCCCCTCGTCAGAGGGGGCTTTACGCCGCTCTAGGGAGATAATTCTTAGGACGGTCTAAAAAACTCCCCTCAGTCCGCTTTGCGGACAGCTCCCCTCAGGGAGGGGAGCCTAAGGTGAACAGAGAAAGGACGCGAATGCTTGAACAATTCGTGGCAGTGATGCCGGGCACCTTGGCCCCCACATTGCTGGTGATGAGCCTGAGCGTGATGCTCACGGTCGGCGAGGGGCGAGATAAGCCGATAAGCTCGCATTGGCGTCTCATCGGCCTGACCGTTGGCCTGATCGCCGCTATCATATTCGCCGGTCTGCGTGCCTCGGCCGTGATCAACCAGCGCACGTTCGTCAACTATCCGGTGCTGTGGTGCGCGATCATTGCCGACATCCTCACCATCGTCGTGGTGGTGTTCGCACGCCGCATCACCACCAATTGGCAGCAGCACAAGGTGTTCATGCACATTGCGAACGCCGTCGCCGCCATCGGCATCGCGCTCACCCTGTTCTACGCGCTGCCGGACGTGATCCTGCAGCTGACCATCTGGGTGGAGCCCGGCGACCCGATCTTCACGTCCGCCATGCTGCTGCGCGCGCTCGGCTTCGCGCTGGGACTGGCCATGTCGATTATCGTGGCCGCGATCTTCCGCACGATGCGTTCGACCGCGGTGCGTGCCTCGTTCACCGCCGCCGTTCTCGTGGTGCTGGTGATTCTGTTCGTCCAGCACCTGACCGGTGTCATGCAGATCCTGCAGGCACGCGGTTTCCCAATGGGCCACACGGGATTCGTGGCCCTCGCCTGGTCGATCAACCACAACGACTGGATGATCATGGCCCAGGCGTTCGTGTTCCTGATTCCGGCCGTCGCCTCCGTGGTGGCCGGCTTCCGCATGCCGCTGACCGGCGCGAACGCAGCCATCGGCCGCAAGCACAAGGCGTTCCGCCGCCGCGCCGTGGCTTCCGCCGTCTGGAGCCTCGTGGCCATGATCGGCGTCACCGCAACCCTGACCGTGGGCGTCGCCGCGACCCATCAGACCATCACCCTTTCGCCGCCGGAAGCCTACTCGCTCAAGGACGGCGTGGCCACCATCCCCTTCAGCCAGGTCGAGGACGGCCACTTGCACCGCTTCGAATACAAGGCCAAGGACGGCACCGTCATGCGCTTCATCATCATCCGAAAGAACGGTGGCGCGTACGGCATCGGCCTGGACGCCTGCGAGAACTGCGGCGCCGCCGGCTACTACGAGAAGGACGGCAAGATCATCTGCAAGAAGTGCGAGGTGGCCATCAACCTGGCGACCATCGGCTTCAAGGGTGGCTGCAACCCGATACCATTCCCGTACAAGACCGGCCACGGCAAGATCACCATTCAAACTACGGATCTGGACGCGCTGAGCGCCCACTTCCAGTGAGTCAGGCAGGAGGCAAGAATCATGTTCTTTCTGCGTATGATTACTCGCTCGTTCACCCGACAGCTGCGCCGGCGCCTGCTTATCGCGCTGACCGTATGCCTGTCGGCGACCGTGTCCGTATCGATGCTGGGCGTCGTGTTCGACGTGGGCGACAAGCTCAACGCCGAGCTGTCCACCTACGGTTCGAACATCACCGTGCAGCCCAAGGCGGACGCGGTCGTTTCCGACCTGTACAACACCGAGTCGGGCGGCGCGGCGTCCACCAGCGACCCGACCGCTTTTCTGAAGGAGTCGGACGCGGCCAAGATCAAGACGATCTTCTGGTCGTTCAACATCACCAACTTCGCGCCGCAGCTCAACATCCATGCCACGGTGAACGGTACCAACGTGCCGGTCGTCGGCACGTGGTTCAACAAGAACCTCAAGATCTCCACCGGCGAGACCACCGTCGTGGGCGTGGAAGGCATGCGCTCGTGGTGGCAGCTGGACGGCAAGTGGCCCAAGGACGATTCCGACCAAGGCGTGATCGGCAAGACGCTGGCCTCCGAACTCGGCGTGATCACCGGCGACACCATCACCCTCAACAAAACCACCGCCTCGGGCAAGAAGAACGAGCAGAAAATCAAGCTCACCGGCGTCTACGATTCCGGCGACGAGGACAACGGCTCGCTCTACATCGTCTCCTCCACGGCCCAGGTGCTCGCCGACCTGCCCGATTCGGTCGACAAGATCGAGGTCAAGGCCCTGACCACGCCGGAGAACGACCTGGCCCGTAAGGCCGCCGCGAACCCGGCCGCGCTGAGCCAGGAGGAATGGGAGACCTGGTACTGCACCGCCTACCCGAGCTCGATCGCCTACCAGATCGAAGAGGTGATTCCGGGCGCGGTGGCCAAGCAGGTGCGCCAGGTCGCCGCGTTGCAGGGCAATGTGCTGCAGAAGACGCAGGCCGTGATGATTCTGATGACCGTGCTGAGCCTGATCGCCGCAGCCGTGGCCGTGGCCAACCTGATGGTCGCCTCGATCGGCGAACGGTCGGGCGAGCTGGCGTTGCTCAAGGCGCTCGGTGCCACCGATGCCGCGGTATCCCGCCTGATGCTGGCCGAAACGGCGGCAATCTCGCTGCTGGGCGCGATTGTAGGCGCGTTGCTCGGTTCCGGCGTGGCCCAGCTGATAGGCCGGGTGGTATTCGGTTCCGGCATCACGATGCGGCCGATGGTGTTCGTGCTGGTGTTCGTGCTGCTGGCTGTCACCGTGCTGCTGGCGTCCGCCTCCTCGATTCGTTCGATTCTGAATCTCAAGCCCGCGGAGGTGCTCCATGGTCGCTGAGTTTATCTACGTAGGTGTGGAAGGAGGAAGCCGATGACCAACACCGGTATGTTCTTCAGAATGCTGTTCAGCGCCGTGTTCCGCCGGCGTTCGCGCGCGGTGATGGCCGTGGTGGCGTCGCTGGTCGGCGCGGCCACACTGTTCTGCCTGGCGATGATCTGCCTCGCCGTGCCGCAGCAGATGAACGAGGAGATGCGTGCGTACGGCGCGAACCTGATTGTCACGCCCACCGAATCGACCAATGCTGACGGCAAGGCCGGCATCGACAAGGCGATGGTGCAGCACACCACTGAAATGGTCAAGGCCAAGGGTTCCGCGAAATACGCCACCTACCGCTACGAGAACGTGCGCGTCAACGCCTCGCCGTACGTGATGGCCGGCGTGAATGCGGGGCAGGTCAAGAACCTCAACCATCACTGGGTGGTCGACGGCTCGTGGCCGACCGACGGCAAGGTGCTGGTCGGACGCGACATCGCCGACGCCATCGGCCTGAGAATCGGCTCCGCCATCACCATCGGCTACCGTGCATCCGATAACGCCAGCACCAACGGCACTTCGTCGAAGTCCTCGATCGACCAGCAAACCAAAGACGGCCGTGTCTCCAGTGACATCATGGACACCTCCGGTACCGAATTCCGCGTGGCCGGCATCGTGGACACCGGCGGCAGTGAGGACTCGATCATCTACGCCACCAACGCCGACGTCAACAAGCTCACCGGCATCACGCGCGGCGTGGACGTCATCGAGTATTCGGCCGGTGCCAGCGATCTCGCGGGCTTGGTGTCCAGTATCAACGACATGACCTCCATGCACGTTAAGGCACAGCAGGTCACCAAGATCACCGCCTCCGACACCCGCATCATCACCATGCTGCAGACGCTGTTCTGGATCGTCTCGCTGGTGGTGCTGGTGCTGACGCTCGTCGGCGTCGGCACCACAATCAGCTCGATCGTCTCGCAGCGACGCAACGAGATTGGCCTGCGCAAGGCCCTCGGTGCCAGCTCGCGTGCCATCGGCACCGAGTTCTACATCGAATCGTCGCTCTACGGCCTGATTGGCGGCCTCATCGGCACCGCAATCGGCTACGGACTCGCCAGTTGGCTGTGCGTGGCGGTGTTCGAACGCTCCATCGTATTCAACTGGTGGCTGGCGCTGATTTCCGTGCTGTTCAGCGCGCTGGTCGCCATCGTCGCCTCCATCCCGCCCGTCCACCGCGCCACCCGCATCGACCCCGCCGTCGTGCTTCGCGAAGAATAAAGAAAGAGAAACGTCATGCTACTTGAACTCGACCACATCTCGAAGATCTACGGCGACCTGCATGCCGTGGACGACCTCAATCTGACCGTCCCGGAAGGCGAATGGCTCGCCATCGTCGGCTCCTCCGGCTCAGGCAAAACCACGCTGATGAACATGATTGGCTGCATGGACACGCCCTCCAAGGGCTCCGTGAAGCTGGAAGGCCGCAAGCTGGAGGACCTGAACGCCACGCAGCTGGCCGACGTGCGCAAGAACCTCATCGGACTGGTGTTCCAGAAGTTCTATCTGGTGCCGCACCTGACCGCCGTGGAAAACGTGATGGTGGCCCAGTACTACCATTCGGCGGTCGATGAGAAGCAGGCCATGGAGGCGCTGGAAAAGGTCGGCCTGAAGGACCGCACCCACCACCTGCCCGGCCAGCTCTCCGGCGGCGAGCAGCAGCGCGTGTGCGTGGCCCGCGCGCTGATCAACGACCCGAAGCTGATTCTGGCTGATGAGCCCACCGGCAACCTCGACGAGAAGAACGAGAAAATCGTGCTCGACCTGTTCCGCAAGCTGCACGAGCAGGGCACCACGATTATCGTGGTCACCCACGATGCGCTGGTCGCCAGCTGCGCGCAGCGCGAGATCATGCTCAACCATGGCGTGCTCGTCGGTGAGAAGTGGAATGACGAGGATGCGCGCAAGGCCTATGAGGCGGCCGGTGGCAAGCCCGCCTCCACGGGCGCGCAGGTCGAGGGCGCGCAGAACGGCGAGACCGCCATTGGTTTCGCTGACCCCACCAAGGCCGCGAAAACCGGCGGCGAGGAGTAGGGCCGTCAGGGGTATCGAGCAGTATGTGAGGAATACATGGCAAGCTGATGGTCTCTCCCCCAGTCAGCTTCGCTGACAGCCCCCTCGTCAGAGGGGGCTTAAGGAGCGTGAATATGACCGAAAAGAATACGTTGAAGAAATCCGCGACATTGGCGGCGGCCGGACTGGTCGTGGCTGGCGCGCTGCTGGCCGGGTGCGGCGAATCCAAGGCCACACCGATGGACGATGCGTACGCCGGCAACTCGGGCGAGACCGAGAAGTCGCAGGAAGAGCAGTCGCAATCCCAGTCGAACGGCTCCGATAGCTCCGACGGCTCCGATTCCGGTTCATCGCACAACGACCCGTCCACCACCACGTCCGACAAGAAGGACACCGGCAACTACAAGGACGGCAACTACTCGATCAACGGCCAGTACGGCCCGATAGGCGAGGATTCCATCGACGTCCATCTGACCATCAAGGACGGCAACGTCGAGACCGTCAAAATCATTGGGCACCCGTTCACCACGATTTCCAAGAACCATCAGGACGACTTCGCCAAAGCCATTAACGGCGTGGTGGACGGCAAACCTCTGAAGGGTCTCAAAGTGGACAAGGTCGCCGGCGCCAGCTGGACCTCCGACGCCTTCAACAAAGCCCTCGAAGTCGCCCGCCAGGAGGCTTCGATTCAGGAGTAAGACCGCTACTTCAGCAATGCTGGCCACAGCAGATCGGCCATGCGCGAGGCCCAGGCGGTGTCGTCGTCCATTGCTTTGCCCTCGATGGCCTCATACGCCACCAAAGATCCGATAATCGTGGACAACAGCAACTTCTCGTCAACGTCCTCGCGAAACACGCCCTGCGCGACTCCCTGCTTGAGGAACGCCCCCACACGCTCCAGCCACGGGGTCACCACCTGGTCGACGATGTGCTGGAAGAACTCGGCCTCGCTGGACAATACAATGCCCACGCGCTTGACGTCGATGTCGTTGTCGCGCACCCAATCGACCAATCGGTGCAAAAGTTGCGTGAAATGCTCACGCGTGGGGCTGGGCACTGGGTCGGAATCCGGGATGGCCAGATACATCGCGCTGATCTCGTGCAGCAGTTCGTCGGCATTATGATATCGGCGGTAAATCGTGGTTTTGGCCACACCGGAGCGACGGGCCACCTCCTCGATGGTCACGCCGCTGATGCCGCGGTCCACCGCAATCTGCAGCGTGGCTCGCATGAGCTTGCGATCCGTCGCCTCGCGCGTGCGCTCACCGCGCGGTGTCGCCGTCGTGTCTGTCATCTCCGCCATCTCTTCTCTTCGAAATATGCTCTCGTACGCTCCCGCCGGCGGGAGCTGGCTGGCAAAGCCAGACTGAGGGTGGTAAGTCCATGCCGTTTGTAGGCAACTCCCGGATAATACCTACTAGCTCAGCACTTTAGTGCTCTCGACTTTGGCTACATACCACTGGTTGAACCGCACCAGTGGCTTCCTGAGCAACAGCCCAAGCAACAGTAGCGGCGGCACGAATGCCAGCAGCATTCCGACGGCCCGCCAGTAATCCATGTCGTAGATGCCGGCGATGGCCGCACGCATCATCGTCACCGCATGGGTGAGCGGCAAGAACGGACTGACTTTGGCGATGAAGTCGGGCAACATCTGCACCGGGTAGGCAGCGTTCGCACCCGAAATCTGCACGATGAGCATAAGCACGCCGATTGCCTTACCCACATTGCCGAAACTCACCACCATCGTATAGGTGAAGAACGAGAACACCAGCGAGGCCAGCCATCCAGACAACATAAACAGCAGCGGATGCACGGCCTGCACGCGCAGGAACAGCAGATCGCCACCGAGCGACACCGTGGATTGCAGCAGCGCAATCAGCGCGAACACCCCGTAATGCCCAAGGAAGAGCCGATGCGGCCGCGGATCGCCCAATGCTTTGCGCGTCCGGCGAGACACGGTGGTTTTCAGCGTCACCACCATCAGCAGCGCGCCCACCCACAGCGGCAGCAGCGTGTAGAACGATGCCATCGACGAACCGAAATTCGCCACCGGGAATACGGCCTTGCGCCTGAGCTGCACCGGCGCGGCCAACGTACTGGCCAGCGTTTCGGGATCATTGCCCAGCACCTCTTTGACCATGCTCATATCGCCACTGTTTAGTGCGTCGCTCAGTGTGCTGTTGAACGAAGCCAGTTCGGCGCCGGCGGAACGCAGTTTGCCGGACACCTTGTCCAAGGTAGTGCGAGCGTCGCTGAGCATATCGCTGGCGTCGTCGGAAGTCCCCTTCAGGTCGCCGAGCGTGGAGTCCAACTGGGTGGCGCCGGAACTCAGTATGCCGGAGGCGCCAGCGACGGTGGACGACAGGGAGTCGATTTGCGGTTTCACCGTGGCCGAGAAATCTGACTTGATATTGGCAATACTGTTCTGCGCTTGATCAGCCAGATTCTTGACCTGCGCATGCTGATCCAGCGCGTCCTGATTGCCTTGGCGAATATCGGTCGCCGCCGTATTCAGCGCTTGCCGCAGCCTGTTTTGTCGTGCGATTGAACGGTCAATCGCCGTGATGATGGATGAGTCGTTGCCCAGTATGCCGGCCAACGTGTTGCGAATTCCAGTGTATTTCTCCGTCTGCTTGCCAATGGCCGTGGCTTGACGGTCCAATTCGTCGGCGGCCGTGGTGGCACCATCATCCGCGTCGGAATACAGCTTGTCTATGGAATCGGACACCGCGCCGAAACTGGAGGCGCTCGCGTCCAGTGCGCTGCTCATCGCGTCAGCGGTGGTGCCCAAGGCTCCGGCCACGCCGGTGACTTCCTGTTTGGCGCTGGCAAGATCCTTGCCGCCTTGTTTGGCGGCAGAGGAAACCTGAGTGATCAGTGAGTTCGAGGTGTCGAGCAAAGCGCCGGCCGTATCGGTCAATGCGCTGTATGTGCCAAGCAGATCCGCCGTATCGTCAAGCTGTGTGGCGAAATTGGCGATGTTGGCGTTGAAGGTATTCAGTTGCTCTTTGGCCTCGGGCTTGGACAGCTGATCGGCCAGCGAAGACGCGATTTCCAGCCCGGCCGAAGTGATGGTCTTAGCGAACGTGGTGTTGATTTCCGCCGCAACCTCATCCGTGCCCTCGTTGAGCAGATTCGGTGCCAGCGCGTTCTTCTTCTCGTTGCGGTAATAGGTCAGTTCGGCATGCTGCACGTCGTCGGAGAAGAAGGTCATCATGTCTTTGCTGAACGACTTCGGAATTACGATGGCCGCGTAGTATTTGCCGGATCGTGCGCCCTCGACGGCATCGGCTTTGGACGTGATCGTCCAATCGAGCTGACTGTTGGCGCGCAGCGCGTTCACCACCTGATCGCCGACCGTGACTTTCACCGGGATCAGGTCGGAACGATACCCCTCATCCACATTCGCCACCGCGAATTTCAGGTTCTTCATATTCGAGAACGGGTCCCAGCATGCGGCCACGTTGAACCAGGTGAACAGGCCAGGAATCATCACCAAGCCGATCACGATGATGATGGAGACCACGTTGCTGGTCAGGCGTTTGATGTCGCCGGTAAACAGTTTCCACATGGTGTTCATCGTGCGTGCCTGCCTTCCTTGGTCGGCGGAATAGTGGGGATGATTGCGGTAACGGCGGCGCTCGGGTCCGCTTCTTCGTGGCGTTCGGCGGAGGCGTCGCGACGCTTGGCATTATGCCCGTACAGCATGGCGCGGATCGACTCGTCGGAGAGGTTGCCGAGCTCGGTTTGGCGGCGGATGGAATCGCGCATGAATTCCACGACCATCAGGAAGCCCATGATGATGAGCACCCATGCCAGCCATGTGCCCATGACTACGATTTTCTCGCTGGTGGTCAGCGCAAACACGATAATGAGCGCGGCCGGCACCACGAATCCGGCGATAAGCGCACCCAGCAGCAGCCGGGGATACTGGTAGGCGAATTTGGCGGCCCGACGTTCGATGGCATGACGGTATTCGTCGCGGTCGGCCAGTGCTGCAATGGCCTGAGTGACACGGTATTCGCTGCCGGGCAGGTGCACCGGCTCGCCGATAATCATGTCGCTTTCCTTGATTTCCCGCACGAACAGGCGGTTGAGATTGGCCAGTTTCGGCCGGGCGCCGAGGCCAAGCGCAAAGGCCAGAACCGCGAAAACCAGCAATTTGCCGATATAGGCGAACCAGAGGCCGTCGTAGAAGCCGCCGATGGTTTCACGCATTGCGTCAATCGAATAGGTGAACGGCAGCAGCGGGTAGATGGCGCGGAAGAACGCGGGCATCATTTCAATCGGGTACAGGCCGGAGGCGCCCGGCACCTGCAGAATGACCAGCGCCACGCATACGCCTTTGCCCACGTGCATGAACATGGTGGAGAGGGCGAAAATCACCGACATATACACCAGTGAGGTGATGACGCAGGTGAGCAGAAACACTGGGGCGCTCGCGCATTGAATGCCGATGACAAGATCGCCGGTGGCCGTGACCAGGCCTTGGACGGCAGCCAGTGTGGCCAGCAACAGGAAACGACCGAGATAGCCTTGGGTTGGCGTGAGATCGTCGATGCCCTCGTCGTCGGTTTCGAGTTTGGGAATGACCACGAGCACGAACGCGCCCACCCACAAAGACAGGGTGGTGAACAGCGGTGCCATGCCGGAACCATAGGAGGCGACCGGGTAGACGGCCTGTTCGCTGATAACAGTGGGGGAGAGCATGAAGTCGGCGATTGTGGCGGCATCCAGCTTGCCGTCGGTGCCGATCAGGGAACTGAGTGAACTGGAGATGCTCAGGGCTTTGATGTCGGTGGCCAGCGTATCGAGTTTGGTTTGCACGCCGGCCAGCGCCTTATCGGTGTCGCGCAGCGCGGTCACCGTGGTGGAGGTTGCTTTGTCGAGTTGGTCGAGGGTGTGCTTCGACTGGTCGATGAGTGAGCCTTGCGACGTGATGCCGGTCGACAGAGTGCTGGCGGTCGATCTGAGGGCGTTGAGACCGGTGTTGAGCTGAGGAATGGCGCCGGAGGTGATGGTGCCGCGAGCGGTATTGGCCTCGCGCACCGTGGTTTGGGTGGCGGTATTGAGATGCTGCGCCAATCCGGCGGTGTCTGTGGAGGCGTTGCCGATAGTGGTGTTCAGGCTATCGAGGTTGCCCAGTGCGCCGGCAAGCTCGCTATTGCGGCTTTCCAGTGTGGCAATGGCGGATTGCAGCGGTTCTCGATTGGTGTTCGGCAGCCCTTTGAGCTGGTCGATGATGTCGGCGTTCGCTTGGTTGATGTCTTCCGCCGTATTGATCAGTCCGCCTACCTGCTGATTGGCGGCGCTGATGGTTCCGGTTACCGTGCCCACGCTTTGGTTGGCCTGCGCTGCGGCCTGGCTCAGCAGGCTTGAGCCTTGGTCAAGTGCTTCGGACGTGGAGGTGACGAAGCCGTTCAGACTGGTCTGGGTAGTGCCGATCAGGGTGGAGACGCCGGCCAGACCTTCTGCAGTGTCGATGCCAAGTGTGCGCGCGTCGTCCAGCGCCTGACGTGCGGTGCGTGTCTGCTCTGGGGTATCGGTGAGTTTGGTGGTGAGCTTGGCGATGGTGCTGCGTGTGTGCTGCACATCGCCGGAGGCCTCGGCAAGGGCCGTGAGGGCCTTGGCTTTGGTGGTGTCTTCGGTACTGATGGCTTTGCCGTCAACCGTATTGATGACTTCGGTAAGTACTTCGGATACGGTGGAGACGAATGTGGAATTGACCGTGCGGTCCACAGTGGACGCGCCGACGTCGGTGACTTTGGGGGCGATGGCGCTGGCTTTTTCGTTGACGTAATACTCCAGAGTGGGCCGACTCTTGCCGCCGGTCACCACGCCGGCGAGATCGTCGGAAAAGTCTTTGGGGATGATGATGGCTGCGTATGCCTTGCCGGATTCCACCTGGTCCATGGCCTCGGCTTCGGTGACGAAGGTCCAGCCGAGCTGATCGTTGCTTTTCATCTGCTTGACGATTTGATCGCCGAGGTTTTGCTTGCCGATGAGCGCGTTGTCGGTGCCGTCGTCATTGTTGGCGATGGCGACGGTGATGCCTTTGGTATTGCCGTACGGGTCCCAGAAGCCGACGATGTTGTACCACGAATACAGTGGCGGGATAAACACCATGCCGAACAGGATCACCCATGCGGCCGGCACCTTGAACAGGCGTAGGAAGTCGCGTTTGAGGACCTTGAAGATATTGCCCACTGATACCTCCGGAGCTTGGTGTTGCTTGGTTACTACGTTTTCCGTAGCGATACGTTAATCGTAGCGCTACGGTTGTAGTAGCGTAATACGGCTGCTGGAGATTAATGGGGTGATTGATGATGTTTTTGGCGGAATAACGCCGCTGCCCAGCGGCTTATCGTGCGTCGCTGGGCAGAGCGAAAGGCGTTCTGGAACTTATTGACAAGATTTCTGGATGGTTTTTGGACGTTTCCTGAACGCGATGGATAGGCTCAGTGCTCGGCAATGTAGACAGACATGTACCGACCGCCCATCAAGTTCGGCAAAACCGCAATCGGGTGATAGCGTGAGGGGACGCTATGTGAGGAGGAAACCATGGTTGAATTCAAGGACGATGGCACGGCCACTACCCCCGGCAAGCCGCGGGAGAACCGTGACGCCGAGGTTGCAGCCGTGACCGATCTGGTGGCCGCCGAACTGGACGACACCGGCTTGAACCTGAACGCCAAGCGATTACCGATTCTGGCGCGCATCTATGGCGCGGTCGTGCTGCTGGACGGACTCGCCACATTGCCGATTATGGTGATTTCCATCCTCTATACCGTGCGCGAGATTCTGGATGGTCATGTGCACGTCGATGTGATGAGCCTGACCTTCATCCTGTCCGCGATTCATGCGGTGGTGCTGGTAGTCAGTGCCGCATGCCTGATTGTGTTCGGCGTGATGCTGCTGCGCAATCATCGCCGGTATGCCGCGCGCTGGACCTACGTGCTGATGCCGTTGACGTTGGCCGACGGCATGCTGTCGCTGGCCCTGACCGGCCTTGGCTTCAACCTGCTGCTGCCGCTGATTCAGATGATTATTCTCGTCGTGATTTCGGTGACCGCCGATCCCTCCCTGAGCGGGGAACGCCGTCTGCAGCGCGCGCTCAGGCGTATGGACGATCGCGATGATTATGAATCGGCTGTGGCGGCCGGCATGCTAGGCCGCGACCAGTCCGGCAAGGGCTATATTGCGCTGGACTTCTTCAATATCTTCTGGCTGTTTACCATCGCTTCGGTGGGTGGCCTGATTGTGGAGACGATCTACCATATGGCGCTGTATAACGGTGAACTTCAGGACCGCGCGGGTTTGCTGTGGGGCCCGTTCTCGCCGATTTACGGCTGTGGTGCGGTATTGGTAACCGTGTGCCTGAATCGCCTGTGGAAGGCGAATCCGTTCTTGATTTTCTGCGCTTCGGCGGTGATCGGCGGCGCGTTCGAATATTGCACCAGCTGGTTCATGGAAGTGGCGTTTGGTATTACCGCGTGGGATTACACCGGCCGATGGCTCTCGATCGACGGGCGCACCTCCGGGCAATTCATGTTCTTCTGGGGACTGATTGGTGTGGTGTGGGTCAAGTGGCTGTTGCCGCGACTGCTGGCTTTGATTAATCGCATTCCATGGAAAGTGCGGTATTCGCTGACTGCGGTATGCACGGTGCTGATGGTGATCGACATTGCCTTCACGCTGATGGCCTTGGATTGCTGGTATGGGCGCATGGCCGGCCAGCCGCAGGATTCACCGGTCGCGATGTGGTTCAGCGAACGCTACGGCGACGCTTACATGGCCAATCGCTTCCAGACCATGCATATCGACCCTTCCAAGGCCGGGCGTATGTGAATGGCTGGCAAGTGATTACGCTTCGCGGGCAGAAGGTGCGTAGAACCTAAGACAGTCCTCGCGTGTGGGTGGTAAGCGGGATACACTTTCAAGCGTTGAAGGAATGATTCCCTCCGCTGATGCGCTGGTTTGTGACGCGCGTGATGACGATGGGACAATCAAACGAAAGGCAAGGCACATGGCCGAAGCTACAGCAAACATTGGTGTGATTGGACTGGCCGCAATGGGCTCCAATCTGGCGCGTAATCTGGCGCACCATGGCAACACGGTGGCGTTGTTCAACCGTCACTACTCGCGTACCGAGAAGCTCATGAACGAGCATGGCACCGGAGGCAACTTCGTGCCGGCCGAAACGCTCGAGGAATTCGCCGCGTCCCTGAAGCGTCCGCGTACCGCCATCATCATGGTCAAGGCCGGTGCTCCGACCGACGCGACCATCGCGCAGCTGGAAGAGGTGTTCGAACCGGGCGACATCATCGTCGACGGTGGCAACTCCTTCTTCAAGGACACCATCAAGCGTGAGAAGGAAGTACGTGCCAAGGGCTTCCACTTCGTGGGTTGCGGCGTGTCCGGTGGTGAGGAAGGCGCGCTCAACGGCCCGTCTCTGATGCCTGGTGGCACTGCGGAATCCTGGAAGACCCTGGGCCCGATTCTTCAGTCCATCGCCGCCAAGGTGAACGGCGAACCGTGCGTGACCCACATCGGCACCGATGGTGCCGGCCACTTTGTCAAGATGGTGCACAACGGCATCGAGTATGCCGATATGCAGGTGATTGGTGAGGCGTATGACATTCTGCGCCGTGGACTCGGCATGGATGCCGAGGAGATCGGCGACGTGTTCGCTGAATGGAACAAGGGCGATCTTGATTCCTACCTGATCGAGATCACCGCTGAGATTCTGCACCACAAGGATGCCGAGACCGGCAAGCCGTTCGTGGACGTGGTCGTGGATCACGCCGGCATGAAGGGTACTGGTACGTGGACCGTGCAGACCGGTCTGGAATTTGGTTCTCCTGTGGCTGCCATCGGTGAGGCAGTGTTCGCTCGCGCACTGTCTTCGCACGGTGAGCTGCGTGAAGACGCTCAGAAGGAAGGTCTGGCTGGGCCGAATAAGACCATCGATCTGGTCGGAGAGGACAAGGCCGCGTTCGTCGAGGACGTGCGCAAGGCTCTGTTTGCTTCCAAGGTCGTGGCCTATGCTCAGGGCCTGAACGAGATTCAGGACGGTGCCAAGGAATACGGCTGGGATATCAACCTGTCCGAAGTGGCCCGCATTTGGCGTGGCGGCTGCATTATTCGCGCCCAGTTCCTGCTCGACCGCATCACCGAGGCCTTCAGGGGCGATAACCCGCCGGCTTCCCTGCTGTTCGATCCGTACTTCGAGAAGATCATCGGCGAATCGCAGGACGCATGGCGTCGCGTGATCGTTCGCGCGGTGGAAGTCGGCATCCCGACCCCGGTGTTCTCCAGCTCCCTGGCTTACTACGATGGTCTGCGTTCCAAGCGCCTGCCCACCGCCCTGACCCAGTCCCAGCGTGACCTCTTCGGTGCCCACACCTACGGCCGCGTAGACAAGCCCGGCGTGTTCCACACGTTGTGGGCCGAAGAGGGCAAGCTCGAGATCGAGGCGTAGCCTCGCGATCTCGGGCTTAGGGGAGTCCGGTGGGCTCCCCGGCCCTCTTCGGAGCGAGGCGGATAAGCCTGAGATCGAGGCGCAGCCATAGACAAATTAAGCCCCCTCATCAGAGGGGGCTTAATTCACTCACAACTCGGTGACGGTTTCTTCGGTGGAGAACCAGGTGAACTCGTCCACTCCGTTGGCGTAGGAGGACGGGTAATCCGGGTTGTTGGGCTGCTCGAAGACATGGGCCAGCGATTCGGCTTTGCCGGCACCGGCGGCGAAGAACCACGTATGGCGTGAACGCGCGATGAGCGGCGCGGTCAATGAAACACGCAGCGGCGGCATCTTGGGGGAGTGGTTCACACCCACGGTGAGCCTATCGGTAACCTTGACCTCATCATGACCAGGGAACAGCGACGCATAGTGACCGTCCGGTCCCATGCCGAGAATCATCAGATCGATTACCGGTTCCGGCCCCAATTCATTCACCAACTCGCGCTCATAGTCGCTCGCGACATCGTCCAACAACGCATCATTCGCGGCATCGGCGGCGGCGCGAACGGAAGCATCATCGCTGTCGGCCTGATCCATCACATCGGCGATGTCATCGGCTGAACGGGTATCGGCCGCCATCTCATGAATATTCGATTCAGGCAGCTTGCCATCTGCCACCAGCTGGTCAAGCAGCAGGCGACGGGCCTCCAAAGCATTGCGATCGGTGTCGTAAGCCGGCACAAAACGTTCGTCGCTCCACCAGAAATGCACGCGCGACCAATCAATCGCATCAGCCAGCGGATCGCTCAGCACCAAGCCCAACGGCTGCGCGGCCGAACCGCCAGACAGCGCCACATCCACACGCGTGCGATGCGTGCCATCAGGCAATCGTTCGGCGAGCAAATCGAGTAGCGCCAAGACAAAACGTTGCGCGCCAGCCTGAATCATCAGATCTTTATTCGGATACACAATGAGTTTTCGAGTTGCCATGTATGGTCCTTGTATGGGGTATGTGTCGTACTTTGCAATGTGGATTGTGTTGTCAGTTGACAACGCATAATACGGGTGGCATGGCGGGAATCTAGCCATTTGCAGCAATGAAATGTGTTGTCAGTTGACAACACAATGCACATTGTGCGACATCGCATATGTCACTTTATTACTCCGCGGGCATGAGCTTCGGCATCGCATGAGGTAGGAAACGATGAGCAACGGCGTTAGCATGGCTCGGCCACAATTGCCGAACTCATGCCAACGCCGCTGTGGCAACGGGTTCTACCGACTTCAGTGACGAATCAGATCCCAGCCCTCGTTGATGACCTCGGCGTAGATCTCATCGGGGTCGATGCGACGCAGTTCCTCGGTCAGGCAGTCCTCGATGGTGCGCATCGGCACGGACACTTCCTGCGGAGTCTGGCCGGGCAGCAAGATCAGCGCTTGGTCCTCATACGGGCGTTCCAGCGAGATCACACCGTCCTCACAGGTCAGGTACACGCCGGTCACGGCCTGCGCGTCGGGCACGAACTCAGTTTCGACTGGTACGCCAAGTTTCAGACGCAGCCATGCGCACAGCATTTCCAGAGGCAGGAAGTCGGCCTTGCCGGTCACCTTCACGGCGGTGATGGGCAGGTGCGGCGGCTGATCGAGCATCGAGGCGAGCATTGCGCGCCAGACGGTCAGTCGTGTCCAGGACAAGTCGATATCTTCCGGTGTCCAATTGCGGCGCAAACGCTCAATCGTGGCCTCCGGATTATTGGAGTGCAACGCGTCGGTGATGCGACTGCGGGCCATCGCACCCATCAGATCCTTGGCCGGGTTCGACGGCGGTGTGGTCGGCCACCACGCCACTACAGGCGCATCCGGCACAAGCAGCGGGATAACCAGCGTATCCGGGTGGTTGATAAGGCCACCGCGCGGACGCAAGATGATGATCTCACCGGCACCGGCGTCCGCGCCGAATCGCACTTGGGCGTTCAGGTTGGAATCGTTCGGATCGTTCGGGCCGTCGGTCAAATCGACGGCCGGATTATCGCGATTCGCGCTCACCTCGGCGGCCACTTCGGCCGCGTTCGGTTCGCCTTCGCCGGACTGATCGGCAGGATTGGTATCCGGTACTACGGCAATCACGCGGCACGGGTGCTCACGGCTGGCCGAGTTCGCGATTTCCAGCGCATGCTCTAGGTCCGCGTCCTCGGTGGCGATGAGCAGCGTCAGCACGCGGCCGGTCGCCGATTCGCCGCGCTCCTCGTGCAGCTGTTCGATTTTGTGCGCAATCTCGCGGGTGCGGGTGTTCGGCATATCGATGATCATGGCATCCTCCAGTGGCGGCCGTCGCGCGCCAGCATTTCGTCGGCCTGTGCCGGACCCCACGTACCGGCGCGGTAGGCCTGCGGCTGGCCAAGCGTGGACCAGAATTGTTCAATCGGATCGAGGATCTCCCAGCTGAGGTTCACCTCTTCGGTGGTCGGGAACAACGGCGGATCACCGAGCAGCACGTCCAGAATCAGTCGCTCATAGGCTTCCGGCGAGTTCTCGGTGAAGGAGCGGCCGTAGCTGAAGTCCATGTTCACGTCACGGACCTCCATGGTGGAGCCGCCCGGCACCTTGGCTCCGAAGCGCATGGTGACGCCCTCGTCGGGCTGCACGCGAATCACGATGGCGTTCTTGCCGAGTTCGCGCACGGCGGTCTGCTCGAACGGCAGATGCGGGGCGCGCTTGAACACCACGGCGATTTCGGTTACACGCTTGCCGAGGCGCTTGCCGCAACGCAGGTAGAACGGCACGCCAGCCCAGCGGCGGGTGTCGATATCGAGGCGGATGGCGGCGTACGTTTCAGTGGTGCTCTTGGGGTCGATGCCTTTTTCTTCCAAGTAGCCGACCACTTCGTGCGAGCCCTGCCAGCCCTTGGCGTACTGGCCGCGCGCGGTGTTGGCAGCGAGGTCCTTGGGCAAGCGCACGGCGGAAAGCACCTTGGTCTTTTCGGCGGTCAGGTCCTTGGCGGTGAAGCTCACCGGCTCCTCCATGGCGGTCAGAGCCATGAGCTGAAGCAGGTGGTTCTGGATGACGTCGCGTGCGGCGCCGATGCCGTCGTAATAGCCGGCGCGGCCGCCGATGCCGATGTCCTCGGCCATCGTGATCTGCACGTGGTCCACATAGTTGGCGTTCCAGATCGGCTCGTACATGGCGTTGGCGAAACGCAGGGCCAGCAGGTTCTGCACGGTTTCCTTGCCGAGGTAGTGGTCGATGCGGAACACGGAGCTCGGGTCGAACACTTCGGATACCACGCTGTCGAGTTCCTTGGCGCTGGCCAGATCATGGCCGAACGGCTTCTCGATGATCACGCGGCGCCATGCGCCCTCGGACGAGCGCGACAGGCCGGAGGCGGCCAACTGCTTGGCAACCTGCGGGAAGGCGCGCGGCGGCACCGACATGTAGAAGGCATGGTTACCCTGCGTGCCGCGGTTGCGGTCAAGCTCCTGCACGGTGGCGCTCAGACGCTCGAAGGCCTCCGGGTCGTCGAACGTACCCTGCACGAAGCGGATGCCGGCGGCCAGATTGCGCCAAGTCGACTCCTTGAACGGCGTACGGCAATGCGCCTGGACGGCGGCCTTGACGAATTCGATGAGCCGTTCCTGTGTCCAGTCGCGGCGGGCGAAGCCGGTCAGACCGAAGCTCGGCGGCAGTAGGCCACGGTTCGCCAGGTCGTAGACGGCCGGCAGTAGTTTCTTTTGTGCCAGATCGCCCGTGACACCGAAAATGACGAGGCTGCACGGGCCGGCGATACGGGGCAGTCTGAGGTCGCGCGAGTCGCGCAGGGGATTGCTCCAATTGGGGGATTCACTCATAATGTACAAGGGTAGTCGCCGGCGGCTATCTATCGCTAGAGGCGATATGCGATTTGGGCTGCGATTTGGACCACATTGCGTGTGCTGTGCCGTGCGTTGGGCCAATCGCGTACGCAAACGTGTACGCAACGCCGTAGTTGAAATATCCCAAAACGGTGTGTATTTTAGAAGAGTTGCCCCTTTAGCTCAACGGTTAGAGCAGCGTCCTTTTAAGTCGTGGGTTGTGGGTTCGAATCCCACAGGGGGCACAACAAATCCTTGGAATCGCAATGGTTCCAAGGATTTTTTGTTTCGACCAGCCTGGCTCCTAGAGTGGTGTCCCATGTCATGCACCACGATTCTTGTCGGCAAAAATGCCAGTTACGACGGTTCCACCATCATCGCCCGCGATGACGATTCGGGCTCGGGCCGTTACGATCCCAAGCGCTTCGTCGCCGTCGCCCCCGACGACCAGCCGCGCCACTACCGCAGCGTGCTGAGCCATGTCGAAATCGAACTACCGGACAATCCTTGCCGGTACACCATCGCACCGAACGTGCTGAATAATCGTGGCATTCTGGCCGAAGCCGGTGCCAACGAACACAACGTGGCGATGAGCGCCACCGAAACCATCGCTGTCAACGAGCGCGTGCTCGGTGCGGACCCGATGGTCGAGTTGCGGCCGGCTGTCGGCGAACCGGACAGCACCGATTATCAGGCCGAGCAGCCCGGCGGTATCGGTGAGGAAGACATCATCACCCTTGTGCTGCCGTACGTCACCACCGCGCGCGAGGGCGTCGCGCGGTTGGGCGAACTGCTCGAAACCTACGGCACCTACGAATCGAACGGTGTGATTATTTCGGATGTGGACGAGATCTGGTACGTCGAGACCATCGGCGGCCACCATTGGATCGCCCGCCGAGTGCCCGACGACTGCTATGCCACGATCCCCAACCAGCTCGGCATCGACGACTTCGACCTCGCCGATGCGTTCGGCGAGCAGCGCGAATACCTATGCAGCGCCGACCTGCGCGAGTTCATGGCCACGCATCACCTCGACCGCACAATGGGAACGCCGGTCTCTTCCAACGGCCGTCACGTGCATAGCGCCGGATTCGGAACAACCGTTGCCCTTCCCACCCGCTTCAACCCGCGCAAGGCCTTCGGCACCGCGACGCCGAAGGACCATATCTACAACACGCCGCGTGCCTGGTACATGCAACGCCGCCTCAACCCCAGCGAGGACTGGGATTCGCCGGCCGCCCGCTACACGCCCGAATCCGACGACATCCCGTGGTGCCGCGTGCCGGAAGACAAGGTGAGCCTCGAAGACGTTGATTTCCTGCTGTCCTCGCACTTCGAAGGCACGTCGTACGACCCGTACGGCACGACCGGCACGGCGGAATCGCGCCACCGTTACCGTCCGATCGGCGTGAACCGCACCGGCCATATGGTGGCGATTCAGGTCCGCCCGTATGTGCCGGCGGCCAATCGCGCGGTGATGTGGGTATCGTTCGGCTCCGGTCCGTTCACCGCCGCCGCGCCGTTCTACGCGAACGTCAACGACACGCCTGCCTACCTGCGCGACACCACGCCCGAAGTCTCCACCGGCAACCTGTATTGGACGAACCGCCTGATCGCCGTCGTGGCCGATGCGCATTGGTATGAGACGAACCGGTTCATCGAGGGCTATGCGGAAGGCATGCGCGCGTTCGGGCACCGGCTCATCGAGCGCACGGATGAGCGGTTGCTTGCTCGAAGCGATGCCGAATCGACGGATACGAATGCATGGCCGCTCGATGGCGGCCACGGCGATGAGAAGGATGTGCAGGGCGTGGCGGATGTGCTCGAAGCGGCCAACGACGAGATGGCCGACTACCTGCGCGAGCACACAACCAAGCTGTTGAACGACGTGCTATACACCTCCAGCAACCTGATGCACAACAGCTTCGCGATGTCCGACCGTTGGGCCGAGTAGAAAAACCTCGGCTGGGGAGGTAATAGGGATGCCCTGCTGATAACGCGCCAGCAGGGCAAAACCACAATCCGAATCAGTTAAAGCCGACGATGCGTTCGGCGATGAGATAGCCGTTGCGCACGATCCAGCGGCCGGTTTTACCGGGCAGATTGAGCGCGCGGGACATCAGCTGCGAGCGCACATCCTTGCCGATGGCCGGAGAATAGGCGTCAATCGCATCCCACAGCTCGGTTTTCTTAACGTAGTTGGCCGGGTTGCGCGAGAGAATCAGGAACACCGAGGTAACGCACGATTCGATCGCCAGGAAGTGAATCATGTACCGGTACAGCCCCTCCGGCACCGTACCGCGTTCGGGCGTGGCCTCGGTCATCAGCCGATTGACGAGCCGCAACTGGTCCACACGCTTAATCATCACGTCGGTCTGCACGCTCTGACCCTCGCGCCCGATGAAGTAGTGGTAGAACGGCACATCGAGGTACTGGATGCGCTTCACCCACGGGAACGGCTGGTACGAGTAATAGAAATCGACGTAGAACGTATGCTCCGGCAGCTTCAGCCCGGAATCGCGCACCACCTGCGTGCGGAAGGTGAGCGCATGCATGATGATGTACTGCGCCAGACCGAACTTGCCCAGGTCATCCCAGCCGAGCACGCGGCCGGCCTCCATCACACGGCGGAAGTTCACTACGGTCTTGTGCCGCTTAGCCACCTTGTCATACACGTAATTGGTCACCAGCATGTCAATCGGTTCGTCGGTGTCATGCTGTGCGCGCAACGTGGCCAGAACCGTGTCGATGGCCTGCGGATCGACCCAATCATCCGCATCCACCACTTTGATGTACATGCCGGTCGCCGCCGCGATACCGGTGTTCACCGCGCCGCCGTGGCCCTTGTTCTCCTGATGAATCGCGCGCACGACGCCCGGATTGGCTCGTTCCAGCTTGCGCGCGTACTCCAGCGTGCCGTCTTTCGAACCGTCGTCCACAATCAGCACCTCGAGGTCGCTGATGTCGCTTGCCGAAAGCAGCGAGTCCACGCAACGGTCGAGGTAGGACTCCATATTGTATGCGGGGATCACAAAGGTGAGCGTCTTTGCCGTGCTGGCCATGAAAGTCTTACGTCCTCACATATTTAGTCGTGATGTTCAGTTTCCTGTTCAAACCGTAGCACTTCGCCTCCCGACTCGGCAGAGTGTTGCGCAACCTGTGCCCCTGAACTCATGTTCTGCAACCCTGAATCTTCCCCGGTGGCGTGCTCGGGATCCGATTGGGTAGAACTTGTCTGGTCTGAATCCGGGCTGCCGGAATCGGATTCGCGCTTGGCTCGGCGCTCGGCCTCCTTCCGCGCCTTGGCGCCCTCAAAGAACAACTGGGGCTTGGAGTCAAGCCGGCTCAGGCCATGCCAGGCCAAATCCACAATGTATGCGGCCAGCTGCTCCTTGCTCACCTTTGGTCGGTCGGCCCAGTACTGCCCGGTGAATACGGTCATGCCCACCAGCATCTGCGCGTAGTACGGCACGCCCTTGGCAGACAGCTTCTGCCGTTTGAATGTTTCGGAAAGAATGTCTTCAACGCGTACGGCGATGTCTCCCATCAGCGAGCTGAATGAGCCGGACGGGTCGGTGCTCGGTGAGTCGCGTACCAGTACCTGGAACCCCTCGGCATTCTCTTCGATATAGGTGAGGAGCGCAAGCGCCGTGCGTTCCACAATCTGGCGCGGGTGCACGGTCGGATCGTCAAGCGCGGCGGTGAGCACACTGGTCAGCGCGCGCATTTCACGATCCACAATGACGGCGTACAGGCCCTCTTTGCCGCCGAAATGCTCATATACGATTGGCTTGGAGACTTTGGCGTGCGCGGCAATCTCCTCCACGCTTACCGCCTCGAAGCCTTTGGACGCAAACAGCGCGCGCCCGACCTCGATCAGCTGCTCGCGGCGTTGCAGCGATGTCATACGTGAAGAATGTGCCATGCGGTTCAGCTTAAGTCGCCGGGTGGAATTGTCGGCCTGAGACTGCCGAATTCGTATGGGATTCCATCTGCGGGCTAGACTTGACAGGTATGGATATGAATACTGTGCTCGCCGTTCTCGGCGTGATTGTGGCGGCGGTTATCGTAATCGCCCTGAGCATCTGGTGGGGCAAGTCCCGCAAGCGCGATTTGGATCGTGCAATGGGCAAAGCTGCCCCCGACAACAAGAAGATCCGCGATGCCAAGGCCGCCGCCGACGCTCGGCTGGCCGCCGAAGCCGAGGAAGCTAAGGCTGCGACTGCCGCGACTGCCGCCGAGCCGGTCAAGTCAGCCGAATCGGTCAAAGCCGAGTCCGCGTCAGCCGTGCAGGCCGAACCCGAACCGGCAGCTGCTCCCAAGCCCGAGCCCCAACCTGCCTCCAAGCCCACTCCCGCCAAACCTGAAACCCCCGAATCGGTCGGCTCTCGACTGACCCGACTCAAGGCAAAACTTGCCGAGTCCGGCAACCCGTTCGGCAAGGCCCTGTTCGACATCCTCGCCAAAGACAATCTCTCCGAGGCCGATTGGGAAGACGTCGAAGACACACTGCTGCTTGCCGACGTCGGTGCGGATGCTTCCGCCCAACTGGTCGATGACCTGAGAACCGACGCCCGCATCACTGGTAAAGCCGACCCAGCCGAAGTACGCGCCACGCTCAAGGAGAAGCTGCTCGATCTGGTCGGTCGAGATACGGACCGCCGCCTCAATGCCGAAAAGCCGGGTGCCGCCAAGCCCAGCGTCATCATCATGGTCGGCGTCAACGGCACCGGCAAGACCACCACGGCCGGCAAACTGGCTCGACTGTTCGTGGCCGAAAACAAGCAGGTCATGATGGGCGCGGCCGACACCTTCCGCGCGGCCGCCGCCGACCAGCTCGAAACCTGGGGCGCACGCGTCAATGTGCCCGTCGTCCGCTCCGACAAGGACGGTGCCGACCCGGCATCCGTCGCCTTTGAGGCATCCGCCAAGGCCAAGGAAGCGAACGCGGACGTGCTCATCATCGATACTGCCGGCCGACTGCAGAACAAGTCGAACCTGATGGACGAGCTCGGCAAGATTCGCCGTGTTACCGAAAAGAACCTGCCGGTGGATGAAGTGCTGCTCGTGCTCGACGCCACCACCGGCCAAAACGGCATGGCCCAGGCCAAGGTGTTCGCCGAAGCCATCGGCATTACCGGTGTGGTGCTCTCCAAGCTTGACGGTTCCGCCAAGGGCGGCATCGTGATCAGCGTGCAGAAGGAGCTCGGCGTGCCGGTCAAGTTCGTCGGTCTTGGTGAAGGTCCGGACGATTTGGCACCTTTCGATCCCGAAGGTTTCGTGGACGGCATTCTCGCGTAAGCCAACGTCCACGTTGTGGGCGCGGGAAACGCCCGCAACGCACCAAACCTAGTCCCGAATCATATTCGAAACATGATTCGGGGCTTTCCCATATCTGTTGGAATCATGCCGGAATCAGCCCACCCGACATCAACCTGACTGTCAGGTGCGCTTAACAATCGCGTAACTTGCCGTAACGAAACCAAAACGAGACCGGCTTTTACTGACGAACTGTTAGCCCCCACAAGGGGGACGGCATTGTAGAGACAAAGTCGACGCCGGCCGCGCAAAGCCCCGGTGCCCTGAATGAAAGAGAGGGAGGTAGACATGGGAGCGATTGATTCCGGTAACACCGCATGGATCCTGACATCCGCGTCCTTGGTTTTCCTCATGACGCCTGGTGTGGCGTTCTTCTACGGCGGTATGGTTCGTGCCAAGGCCGTCCTGAACATGCTGATGCTTGAGACGGCCGCGCTGTCGGTCACCATGATTATCTGGACCCTGTGGGGTTGGTCGATTGCTTACGCCGGTTCCGACATCGGCGGCATCTTCGGCGATCCGGCCAGCGGCTTCCTGCTGAAGGACTCCATGGTCGCCCAGGACGGCGTGTTCACCGCCACCGGTCTGAACGGCAACAACTACCCGGTTTCCGTGGACGTCGCCTTCCAGGTCGCTTTCGCGATGATTACCGTAGGCCTGATCTGCGGCGCCATCGCCGAGCGTGTGAAGTACAGCACCTGGATGATCTTCGTGGCGCTGTGGGTCACCTTCGACTACGCTCCTATGGCCCACATGGTCTGGAACGGTGGTCTGCTGTCTGCTGGCGGCGCCATCTCCAAGGCCATCGGCGCGGCCGCCCACGATTTCGCAGGTGGTACCGTGGTGCACATCAACGCCGCAGTCGCCGCCTTGATTATCGTGCTCATCATCGGCAAGCGTAAGGGCTTCGGCACGCAGCCGTTCCGCCCGCACAACGTGCCGTTCGTGATGCTCGGCGCCTTCCTACTGTGGTTCGGCTGGTTCGGCTTCAACGCTGGCTCCGCCTTCGCCGCCAACGGTACCGCTGGCTACGCTTGGGTTTCCACCTCCGCCGCCGCCGCAGCCGCAATGCTCTCTTGGGGCTTCACCGAGAAGATTCGCTCCGGTCACTACACCGCCATGGGTGCCGCCTCGGGTATGGTCGCCGGCCTGGTTGCCATCACCCCGGCCGCCGATGTGGTCTCCCCGCTGTGGGCCATCGTGATGGGCGCCATCGCTGGTGTCCTGACCTGCCTGGCCTGCGGTCTCAAGTTCAAGTTCGGCTACGATGACTCCCTCGACGTCGTCGGCGTGCATGGCGTTGGTGGTTTCACCGGCACCATCCTCATCGGCTTCTTCGGTGAAGGCACCGGTCTGCTGGCTGGTGGCGACTGGAAGCAGCTCGTCGTTCAGCTGGTCATCGCTTTCGTCGCCATCCTCTACTCCGCAGTGATCACCGCGATCATCGCCTTCGCTCTGGAGAAGACCATCGGTTGGCGCGTCACCGAAGCTCAGGAAGTCGGCGGCATCGATCTTGCCGACCAGGGCGAACGTGCTTACGATTTTGCTGGTACTGCCAGCTCCGTCCTCAAGGAGGTGAAGTGAAATGAAGCTGATCACCGCTATCATTCAGCCTCATAAGCTCGACGATGTCAAGGAGGCCCTCGCGGCCGCCGGCGTGCACGGTCTGACCGTGTCCGAGGCCAACGGCTACGGCCGCCAGCGCGGCCACACTGAGGTCTACCGTGGCGCTGAATACACTGTGGACCTGATTCCGAAGATTCGCGTTGAAGTGCTGGCCGATGACGCCGACGCCGAGACGCTGGTCGGTGTGATCATCAAGTCCGCCGGCACCGGCACCATCGGTGACGGCAAGGTGTGGGTCGCTCCGCTGGACTCCGTGGCCCGCGTGCGTACCGGTGAGACCGGTTCCGCCGCGATCTGATAACACAGACGTCCATGCCTAGAAGGGGATGGACTGCATAGGAAAGGTCCCCGCACGCTGCGAATTGAACGCCGTGCGGGGACTTTTTTGGTAATGAAAGATGAAGCGATGACTTCAGCAGTAGATGGCTTGAAACAACGATTCATGGATATGAGCCAGCCGGATGACGACGGCGTCTACCGGAATGGTGCGACCAAGCGCAAGGCTCGCACGGAACTGGCCATGCAATGCCTCACGGAGCTGTGGAATGCGGCCTGCAAGGATGTCTCTTTCCCTGTGCCCGACTCTGGCATCGGCTTCGCCGCGGTAGGCTCGCTGGCACGTGGCCAACTGGGCCCCAGCTCCGACCTCGACCTGGTCATCATCTACGAGCCTCGCACGTTGAACGACCAGCAGCTCAACGAGTTGGCCAACAAACTCTGGTACCCGCTATGGGACAGCGGTCTGGACCTCGACCACTCCATCCGCACGCGCGCCCAATGCGAGGAAGTCACCGACCATGACCTTCCCGCCGCCATGGGCTGGTTGGACGTGAAGCCCATCGCCGGTGACACCGCTCTGATCACCACCACCGCCACGTCCATCCTCGAACGCTGGCGCAAGGCCGTCCGCAAGCGCCTGCCCGAACTGCTCGACTCCGCCAAAGCCCGACTCGACGAATTCGGCCGCCTCCAATACGTCAATCAGCCCGACATCAAGGAGGCCCGTGGGGGTTTGCGCGATTCGGTGCTCGTCTCCGCGCTCGCCGCCTCATGGCTGGCCGACCGCCCGCACGGCATCTACGACGAAGCTGTGGAACGTCTGCTCGACGTACGCGACTGCATCCATCTGGTGGCCGGCAAGGATACCAACCTGATGCTGACGCCCTATCAGGCCAAAGTGGCTGCCATGCTTGGCCTTGCCGATCCGACTTGGCCCGAAAACGAGCGCGCCGCCTACTCGATCGACGATTTGCAGACGCTACTTGCCCGTATCGGTCGGCGCATCTCCTTCTCGCTCGATTCCACCGCTTCCCGCGCCGAACATTCGCTGACCCACGAAAAGCCGCGATTCGCGTTCTTCCAGATGTTCTCTCAGCGCTCTGGCGGCAAGCGCGAAGCCCCGCAATTCGACGTGGTGGCTCCCGGCGTGGCCAAGCACGAAGGCGAATTGGTGTTGGCACTCGGTGCCGAGCCTGCCAAGGATGCCAAGCTGGCGTTGCGTATGGCCGTGGCGGCCGGCGAATTCGGTCTTCCCATCAACCCGTCTACCTTGGTTAATCTGAAGCGCTGCCCGATTCACGACAACCAGTGGGATGACGAATCGCGCGAGCTGTTTATCCGTCTGCTTGCGTGCGGATCGAATCTTATGGAAGTGTGGGAGAGCATCGATTTCGTGGACATTCCGGGTCGATGGATGCCGGAATGGCTCGGCGTCCGCAACCGTCCGTCCGCCTCGGCCGCCCACCGATACACCATCGATCGGCATATGGTGGAGGTCGCGTCGCGTCTGGGGCGCGAGACACCGTCCGGTGGACGGTACGATGACGATCATTTCAAGGCGTTGCTGTTGGCCGGTATCACCCACGACATCGGCAAGCGCGCGTTCGTGGCCGATCACGCCGCCGAGGGTGCCCGTCATGTGCCGGTGATTCTCAAGCGTATGGGCTACGCGCCGAACCTCGTCGACTGGGCTACCGTGCTGGTGCGTGAGCATTTGACGCTATCCGAATTTGCCACGGGTAAGGACCCCTATGATCCGGCCGTGGCGGAGGAGTTGGCCGACCGTTTGCACCACGACAAGATGCTGTTGGATATGCTGTTCGATCTGACCCGGGCCGACGGCTCCTCGCTCGGTGCCACCGCCGGTGAGACCATCACCAAGCAATACGGCTGGTCCAAGTGGCGCGAACAGATCGTGCGCGGCATGTATTCCGCCGCCCGCGCCGCGATGTAAACGGAATCGCCCAGCGCTTTGCGCGGCCGATACCTACTTCACCCATGCGTCCGAGCGCACGCGCAGCCCGTTGGACAGGCCGCGCCCGCCCATGAGCACCACGTTGAACGCGGCCCAGAGTACGGCGGTACGCATCAGGTCGCTCGTCAGCGCCGGCGTCACCATATTGACCAGTATGAGTATGAGCGTCACATACACCACGGCGGTCAGCGTGCATGTGCCGGCCAGATAGCGGTAGTCGCGCGCGCCGATAAGAATGCCGTCGATTGCCATCATCCAGCCTTGCAGCGGGAAGAAGATGCCCATCGTCACCATGCCCACGGCAATCAGCGTCTGAATATGTGGCGTAGGGGAGAAGAAGTGCCCGGCGAACAGGCCGACTACCGCAAAAGCCGTGCCGATTACCGCGCCGGTGACCAGCCCCGCACGCCCGGTCGCCCGCGTCAGCCACCGCGCCTGCTGCACGCTGCCAGCGCCCAGCGTTGTGGCCACCAGCGTCTGGCCGGCGATGCCCACGGAATCCAGCATGTTCATCGCAAAATTCCAAGAGGAGTTCACGGCCTGAAACCCGGCCAACACGGCAGTACCCATGCGCGCGGCACAGGCGACCGTAGTCACCATGGCCGCACGAATCGCCAATGTGCGAATGAACAATGGCAGTCCGTCGCCCCCGGCTGCCGCAATACCGGCCAAACGAGGCCGCAGACTCGCACCATCCGCCCGGGACCACAGAATGGCGGGAATCACCAGAAACAGCCCCATGAACCACTGAGCTACCAGCGTCGCCACTCCGGAGCCGGCAATGCCCCAATTCAGCACAATAACGAACAACACATCAAGCACCGTGTTCACCACCGCGCCGCCCACCGCAGCGATCAGCGTGATACGAACCTTCTGCAATCCTCGGAAAATGCCGTTCGCCGCATATACCATCAGCATGCCTGGCGCACCCAGCACGATTGCGCGCGTATAGGTCACGGCTTGTTCCAATACTTCGCCCTGACCGCCCAGTGCCCGGCATAATGGCTCGGCAGCCGCGAACAATCCCAATCCCAGTACGGTGCCGATGCTCAAGGCCAGCCACAGGCCGTCAATGCCTGCCTGCAGTCCCTCGCGACGACGACCCGCTCCCAGCAGATGTGCCACCTGCGCAGTGGTCGAGTAGGCCAGGAATATGCATAGTCCGACTGCCGTGAGGATGATGGTGGAGCCGATTGACAGGCCGGCCAACGCCGCATCCCCGATATGGCCGACGATGGCTGTGTCGATAAGGATGAAGGTCGGTTCGGCGATGAGCTGGCCGAAGGTCGGCAGGGCCAGCGCCATGATCCGGCGGTTGGTGGCGCGGGCGTCGGTCGGGCCGTTGCTGACGTTTGTGTTTGCGCCAGCATGCGGGGTGCCGAAGCCATCGCGGTGTGTGGTATCGCCGGAACTGGTGGCTTTGGCGTCGGAAGAGTCTATGGGCACGCTCACACGCATATCACGCCTGACTGCGTTGCGCAAGCACCTGTTGTGGGCGCGGAATGTTATCCCCAGACTATCCACTAAGTTATCCCCAGTATGTGGATAACTTAGTGGATTATCCCCAGAATTATCCCCAAAATGTGGATAACTTATTTTTCTATCCACATTTACCCTCTCCGCGTGTCGCGGCGCTGACTCATGGGTGAATAAGGAATGAACCGATGCGGGCAACCGTTTCGTTTCCATACGATATCGTTCACCTGCCACGCCACATCCTATACTTGGAGGCTATGCCAGAAGGAAGTGAACACTCGTATCAGAATGGGTTCGGCGGTGGCTCGAATCGTGGCGATCGTGGCGACCGCGCGGGCCGGGGCGGCGCGCAGACGTCGGCGGCGGCCGGCGACCCGATTTTCGACCGCGTGCCCCCGCATGATGACGACGCGGAAATGGCCGTGCTCGGCGGCATGCTGATGAGTAAGGATGCCATCGGCGAGGTCTCGCAGACCATTGACGTCACCGATTTCTACCAGCCCAAGCATCAGACGATCTATAACGCGATCATCGATCTGTTTTCCGCCAGTCAGCCGGTGGACGTGGTGCTCGTGGCCAACCAGCTGTTGGCGGATGGCAACCTCGACAAGATCGGCGGCGCGGACTATCTGCACAGCCTTGTCGCATCCGTACCGACCGCCGCTAATGCCATGTACTACGCGGAGATCGTCCATCAGCGGGCCATTTTGCGCAATGTGATCGCCGCCGGCACCAAAATCGCCCAGCTTGGCTATTCCGCCGAGGGATCGCAGGCTGAGGATGTGGTTAACCTCGCCCAGTCCGAGATCTACGAGATGTCGATGGGCAAGGTGCGTCAGGACTATGCCGCCATCGGCCCGGTGGTCCACGACGCGCTCGACCAGCTGGACAAACTGCAGCAGGGCCTCGTCAACAAGGGCGTGCCGACCGGCTTCCGCGACATCGACGACGTGACCCAGGGCCTGCAGCCCGGACAGATGGCCGTCGTCGCAGGACGTCCGGCCATGGGTAAGTCCACGCTCGGCATCGACTTCGCCCGCGCCGCCGCGTTGCACCACAATATGACTTCCGTGGTCTTCAGCTTGGAGATGAGCAAGGTGGAGCTCGCTCAGCGTATTATCTCCGCCGAAACCAATATTCCGATGGCCGCCCTGCGCCGCGCCGACGACATCACCCCCGAACGCTGGAACACCCTGAACCAGTTCTGGACCAAGATGCAGAACGCGCCACTGTTCATTGACGACAGCCCGAACATGAGCCTCATGGAGATCCGTGCGAAATGCCGTCGTCTGAAGCAGACCAACGATCTGAAACTCGTAGTCATCGACTACCTGCAGCTGATGACCTCGGGCAAGGCCGTGGAATCCCGCCAGCAAGAGGTGTCCGAATTCTCCCGTGCCCTGAAGCTCTTGGCCAAGGAACTCGAAGTGCCGGTTGTGGCCCTTTCCCAGCTGAACCGTGGCCCGGAAATGCGTAACGACAAGAAACCGCAGCTCTCCGACCTGCGTGAATCCGGCTCAATCGAACAGGACGCCGACGTGGTGTTCCTGGTCCACCGCCCTGACTTCTACGACAAGGAAGACCGCCCCGGCGAGGCCGATATCATTATGGCCAAGCACCGTAACGGCCCGACCGAAACCTTCCACCTCGCCTTCCTCGGTGCCACGTCCAAATTCAAGGACATGCCGCAGGACTACAACAGCAATCAGGGGGTGTGATGATGGCAAGCAACGTTTCACGCGATGTTTCGCAAGACCAATCGTCCGTGGTGCAGACCTGCAAACCGTGGTATGCGTTCGCCACCGTGGCCGCAGGCCGCTTCGTGCGGTTTGCATCCCGCGTCACCAAACATGGCGGTTCGGCTTTGCCTGGCAAAGTCGTAGAAAAGATTGACCCCGGCTTCCTGACCCGTACGCTCGGGCAGTTGCCGCTTGGTGTGGTATTGGTGTCCGGCACGAACGGCAAGACCACCACCACCCGCATGGTCGCCTCGATGCTCTCCGATCTGGGATTGAAGGTGTTCACCAATCCGACCGGCTCGAACTTCGTGCGCGGCGTGGTCTCCGCACTGCTCACCGAAGTCACGCTCGGCGGCAAATTGGACGCGGACATCGCCGTACTTGAGCTCGATGAGGCGTACGCCGTCCACTTCGTCAAGCAGGTCAAGCCCCGTTATGCGTTGCTGCTGAACGTGATGCGCGATCAGCTTGACCGATTCGGTGAAATCGACACCACGGCCAAACTGCTCAGCCATGTGGCTGCGACGACTACCGGCACTGTGGTACTGAACCGCGAGGACCCGCGTATCGCCGCGCTCGCCGCAAAGGCCCCGGCTGACACCACAGTGCGATACTTCGGCCTCGCCGACGATTTGCGCCACTATTTCCCGTCCGATGACAACATGGCCACGACCGTGTCGGTGGAAGGTGTGGCCGGGCCGCTCTCCTCAGTCAGAACTCCTCTCAGTCCGCGAAGCGGACTGAGAGGAGCTTCCGCAGGCATGGCAGAACTTCCCGCCGACGTGACACTTACCGCCGTGGGCGACCACAAGGCCGCCTTCCAGATGGACGGTCAGGGCTACGCCACCGACGTCAAGCTTGAAGGCGTCTACAACCTGTACAACGCGGCCGCCGCGCTTGCCGTGGTGCGTGCGGTGATGCAAGACAATGCCGCCGCATCCAAGGCCACCGCCGCAACCAACGCCTGCGCCGTGTCCGCCGACGAGCTCATCGCCGCCGTTTCCCGCGTCACGCCGGCTTTCGGCCGTGGCGAGGTCATCGACGTCAACGGTTCCCCGATCGAACTGTTGCTGGTCAAGAACCCGATGGGCTTCCGCCTCTCGCTCGCCAGCTTCGACCCGACCAACGCGGACACCATGATCGCCATCAACGACGAGTATGCCGACGGCCGCGACATGAGCTGGCTATGGGACGTGGACTTCACCTCTTTGCGCGCGTCCGGTGTCGCCATGGTCTCCGGCGTGCGTGCCTGGGACATGGCATTGCGCTTGGGGCACGACCAAGTGCCAGTCGCCGATACGAACACCGACCTCGAACAGGCGGTCACCGCATTCGTCAACGCCAATCCCGGCACACGCAAGCACATCTACTGCACCTACACCGCCATGCTCAAAACCCGCGCCGTACTGGGCTGCATCACCGAAGTATGGGACGCGGGTGTGGGTAAGTAACCACTCTCCGGCGCTCGCGCGCCACCTCCCGCCTGCGGGAGGACATGGTGAGGAATAAGACTTCCCCTTAGCGGGAAGACATCGACAAGGAGAACGTGACATGGCCAGAACAATTGATGTGGTGTCCCTGTATCCCAAAGACATGAACATCTACGGCGATTCCGGCAACGTGCTGACTATCCGCCGCCGGCTGGAACTGTACGGTTACGAACCGGTCGTCCACCAGTACAATCAAGGCGACGACTGGCCCGACCAGGTGGACCTTATTCTGGGAGGCGGCGGCCAAGACACCGGCCAGAAGAAAATCATCGACGACTTCTACCATCGCGCCGACCTGTTGCGTTCGCTCGCCGCAGGCGGTACACCGATGCTGATGATCTGCGGCCTGTACCAGCTGTTTGGCGAGTACTTTGAAACCGTGGACGGCACCCGTCTGGACGGCATCGGCGTTATCGGTGCTTATACCGTGGGCCAGAACGTGCGTATGATCGGCAATCTTGTTGAGCATTCCGACCAGTTCGGCGATGTGATTGGCTACGAGAACCACTCCGGCCAGACCTTCCTGCGCGAAGGTGTTCAGCCACTCGGCACCGTCGATCAGGACGGCCGAGGCAACAATGGCGAAGACCATACCGAGGGCGCGCGCGTGCACAACGTGATCGGCACCTACATGCACGGCTCGTTGCTGCCTAAAAACCCCGCCATCAGCGATTTCCTTATCGAAACTGCCGTGACTCGTCGTTACGGTACGTTCGATACGTCTGATCAGACCCCCGAACAAGCCAAGGAGCTCGCCCGGCTCGATCAAGTAGCCACCAACGCGCGCAAGGCTGCCGCCGAACGTCCTCGGTGAATTCTCGGTGAGTCCTCGGTAAGTACCAATCAGCGAAAAAACAGCCGAAATCAGTCTGAGGGTCTAGTACATTGCCCTGTTGTTTGCGCTAGGCTTGGTGGTACGAGACATGGCACCAGGCCATGTCGGACCTCGAAGGAGGGGTATCATGGCTGATTTTGATCTTCTGGGTGATGGCCTGCGCAAGGTCCTGCTGGCGGGCATCGGCGCCCTTGCCACTGGATATGAGAAGAGCAGCGAGCTCGTCGACGAACTCGTCAAGAAGGGTGAGATTACGGTCGAGCAGGGCAAGGCGCTGAACACCGAGCTCAAGCGCAAGGTGAGCGAGACGGTGGATGACGCCAAGAAGGCCGCCGCTGAAGCCGGCGACAAAGCTGCCGCCGCAGCCGACACCAGTGCCGCCGACAAGCCCGCTGACGAGGGCAAGGCCGAGTGACCAAGCCCACACGCACTACGCCGGAATCAGAGTCGACCCCGCTTTCCAGCAGGGGCGACCCTATTCTGACGCCTGCGAAAGCCGAACGTGAGGCGGCGGCGAACCGATCCGTCGACACGTCGGACACGCTCAAGCGGACCGTTGACAAGGCGACCCCCAGCGTATCCGATGAAACGCTGGCATTGTTCGGACGCAGGAACGATTTCGCCACACGCTACCATCTGACGCGCCGTGGCAAGATCAAACGACTGGGGCAGATCACCAGAATCGTCGAGCAATTCGGCGTGCTGCACGGCCTGACTCCGGTCAAAATGCGCCTCATGTTCGAGGCGCTCGGTCCCACGTTCGTCAAAGTGGGCCAGATTCTGTCGATGCGCTCCGAGATTCTGCCGCAAAGCTTCTGCGACGAACTCGCCAAACTGCGCGCCGACGCCGACCCAATGCCGTATTCCACGGTGTTGGATGTGCTTGCCGCCGAATACGGGCGTCCCGCTGACGAGGTGTTCGCGCATATCGATCCCAAGCCGTTGGGCTCTGCTTCACTGGCGCAAGTGCATCGTGCCACGCTGAAAACCGGCGAAGATGTGGCCATTAAAGTGCAGCGCCCGGGTGTGCGCGAAACCATGGCCCAGGACGTCTCCATCATGCGCTCCATAGCCAAGGCCGCCACTAAGGTGATTCGCACCTCACAGATCGTGGACCTGAAGGGCGTGGTCGAGGAGCTGTGGGACACCTTCGAATCGGAGACTGACTTTCTGATCGAGGCCCGCAATCTCGCCGAATTCAAGTGTTTCGCCGCCCGATTCAAATACATGGACTGCCCGACGGTGTACGCCGAACTGTGCACCGAGCATGTGGTGGTCATGGAGTACATCGACGGCATCTCCGTCTCCCACCCGGGCCAGCTCGTCGATGCTGGTTATGACTTGAAGGAGATCGGCACCAAGCTCGTCGACAATTACGCCACGCAGATTCTCGACGACGGCTTCTTCCACGCCGACCCACATCCGGGCAATATCATCATCCGGGGCGGCCAGATCGTACTTATCGACCTCGGTATGACCGGTCGGCTCGACCAGCGCACCCGTGCAGTCCTCAAAGAGATGATTTTCGCCGTCGCCAAACAGGATTCGCCAGCTCTGGCCGAGGGGCTGCTGCGATTCGCCGGCACCGAGGCCGATCCGGAGGACTACCCAGCACTGCTGGCTGATCTGGACGTGATCGTCAAGGAATTCGGCACCGTGGATCTGGCCGAACTGGACATTGCCGCCTTCCTGACCGCACTGACGCAGATGGCCGGCCGCCACAACATCGAGGTGCCCAGTACGGTGACCACCGTCGGCCGCGCGTTGGTTACGCTCGAAGGCTTGCTGGACGAGTTCATTCCTGATGTGAATATGATCGAAATCATTTCCGACCATATCGCCACGTCGAAATCGCTGAAGAACGCCACCAAAGACGAGATCAAGTCGCTGGGCGTTGAGGGGCATCAGGCTTTGCATGCCACGCTCGGCACCATGACCGAACTTAAGACCGTGGCCCGTATGCTGACCCGTGGTCAGTTGCGCGTCAACATGGAACTGGTCGGCTCCGAAGAGCCGTTCCAGTTGCTTTCGGATATGGTGAATCGTCTGACGATGGCCCTGATTGTGGTCGGTTTGTTCGTTGGCTCGTCGATTGTCTACTATGCCGGCATGAAGCCGATTATCTTCGGCATTCCGGTCATCGGCTTCATGGGCTACGTCGTGGCCTTCGCCCTCGGCGTATGGATTGTCATCGACATCTACTTAAAGGGCCGCAAAACCAAGAAGCGGTAGGGTATCGATTGATATCAGTCCAGCGGGAGGGTGGATTCGCGCTGGATAAGGCGGCAGGGTACGTAGTCGACACCGTGATGCGGGTTGCCGTCGATGGCATCGACCAAGTATCGTGCCGCACGCCGTCCGATGGTTTCGGTTTCGTTGTCGATCGACGTCAGTGCGGGCCTCGAGCTGGAGGTCAGTACAGACCAGTTATCGTGGCCGATAACGGCGACGTCATCCGGAATGCGCAGCCCCTGCTGTTTGAGCACGTCAATGCAGCCTCGGGCCAGCTGGTCGTTTTGGCAGACCACAGCGTCAAACGTGACGCCCTGATCGAGCAGCAGGCGGGTGGCGGCGCGGCCCCAGCCTTCGTCCCATTTGCCGTACCGGATTGGCCCGGCCGGTTCGATGCCTAGCTCAGCCAGTGCCTCGAGCGCACCCTTGGTACGGTCGGTGGCAGCGGTATAGGTTTCGTCGCCGCCGATAATGGCGATGTGTCGGCGGCCGCAAGAAATGAGATGGTTGATGGCCATGCGACCGGCGTCCACATTGTCACAGGTGACCGAACAATCTTCGGTATCGGTGGAGGGGCCGTAGACGTAGACCAGTGGCACGCCCCAGTCATGGCCAAGCGTGGGCCTGGGGTTGGTTTCGCACTGCACGATGAGTAGACCGTCGACCTTGAGGGACAGCAGTTTCTCGACATGCTGACGTTCCAGCGCGGTGTCGCCACGAGCGTTGGCCAGCAGTACGGAGGTGGACTGGGCGCGCAGTTCGTTCTCCGCGCCGATAAGAATCGGTGTGGAGAAACGGCCCTGCAGATCGGAGGTGACCAGGCCGATAGTGCCGGTGGTGCCGCGGGCCAGGGATTGGGCGAGTTTGTTGGGGGAGTAGTTGAGTTGCTTGGCGGCATCCAGAACGCGCTGCTTGGTTTCTTCGCTAATGCGGGGCTTGTTGTGCAGTGCCTTGGATGCGGTGGCCAGCGAGACCCCAGCCAATGCCGCCACATCCTCAAGTCGCGCTGCCCGTCCGGTTGCTGGCTGGGTCATCATGCCTCGATTCCTCGTGTGATCAACAGTATATTTTCGTTTGTTTTCCTTGAGAAAACTTGATACGTCTCTATATAAGTGCCATTGTAGCCACGTTGTGAAAACTTTCTCAAGTGTTGTTTTGTCGGTGTGGCGAACAAGTGAGTTTTGTTCGATTGAAACGAAAGTGAAAGAAAGTGTGTTATTTATGTTCGGTTAGGTTAGCTTTATTCGACACGCCGGACAAAACGCTGAAATATAGCCATTTATTACGAATTAAATCATTCGACAAAAGAGGCAGTAAACCCGTTCGATATGCGAAAATATGCGAAAGTGCGAAAGCGTTTTTGCAAAAACGGCGATGTTCGTTTATATTGAGAAAAGGCTTTCGCAGTGTTACCTGCTCCGAGCAAAGGAGCGAGCAGGGCGAAACCAAGGAGGCGGACCGTCCGCCACCGCCTCTCATAGTTGAGCGGATATATAGAGAAAGAAGCGAACATGGTGTCTTTCAATAAACTGACCCGTACTCTTGCCGGCATCGCTGCCGCCGCGTTGATTGTTCCGCTGGCCGCTTGTGGTGGCTCCGGCAATGGTGGCACTGCCACCGCCGAAGGCATCCCGGCCAAGGGCACCGACGATGGTACCGAGATCACCCTGTGGACCCGTTCCCCGCTGGAGCGCCAGGCCAAGAACGTGGTCGAGGCTTACAACAAGAGCCACAAGAACCAGGTCAAGCTGGAGATCATCCCGAACGACGATATGGAAGGCAAGGTCGGCGGTGCTTCGCAGACCGACTCCCTGCCTGACATCCTCGCCGGCGACGTGGTCCGTATTCCGTACTGGGCTTCCGAGGGCATCTTCACTGACATCACAAAGCAGATCGACGGTCTGGACAACAAGGCCGACCTGCAGCGGGGCCACATTGAGGCCGGCACCGTGGACGGCGCCGAGTACACCCTGCCGTTCATCACTGATGTTTCCGTGATGGTCTGGAACAAGACCCTGTACAAGGAAGCTGGCCTGGACCCGGAGCAGGGTCCGAAGTCCATCGCTGAGTTCACCGAGCAGGCCAAGAAGGTCGCCGCCCTCAACAAGGATGGCGTTGCCGGTTCCTACCTTGCCGGTCAGTCCGGTGGTGCTCTGGTCTTCGACCTCTTCCCGTCCGTGTGGGCTGACGGCGAATCCGTCATGAACAAGGATGGCTCCGAGGCCACCCTGGACAACGACTCCATGAAGGGCGTCTTGGACGCTTACAAGGAGCTGGCCAACACCACCAACGGCCTGGGTGCAGGCTCCAAGGAAGAGACCGGCGCCACCTGGACCGCTCCGTTCGCGAACGGCAAGATCGGCGTTATGCCTTACCCGAACACCTCCACCACTGCTCTGTTCGATGCTGAGAAGGACGGTGGGTTCGAGGTCGGCGTTGCTCCGATCCCGGGCACCAAGGAAGGCAAGACCTCCACGTTCCTCGGCGGCGATGCCATGGGTATCTCCAAGGACTCCAAGCACGTTGCTCAGGCCTGGAACTTCCTCTACTGGCTGATGCAGTCTGACGCTCAGAAGGAAGTCTTCGCTGACCAGGGCGACACCGCCTCCAACATCCAAACCCTGAAGACCGCTTACAACGACGCTGACCCGCGCATCCAGACCATCAACTCCGTGATCATCGACGGCAACGGCCAGACCCCGAAGTCCCCGGCCTTCAACGAAGCCTTCAACGCTGCTGGCTCCCCATGGCAGCTGCTCGTGCAGAACGCCGTGTGGGGTTCCGGTGACCTCAAGGCCGACAACAAGGCCGTCACTGACGTCCTGTTTGCCCAGTGATTCGGTGGTGATGCTCCTCGCCATCACTCATCAAATCACAGCAATAACTGAATAACAACTGAACAGATTGAGCCGGCCCCTCCCTCGTGAGGGCAGGGGCCGGCTCAACCACATAATTGAACTTCTATCTTCTTCATTCCTCTTCTTCCTTCATCATTACATACCTCTTGAATGCGGTGTGTTGGCGGGGCTCCAGGCTTCTCCTTCCCTGGGGTCCTGACATCGGATTGCATTCGGATTCCGTGATTGCCATTTCACAGTTATTTCCCAAAGGAGAGAGAAACATGTCGAGTGTTTCCAAGAGCGCCGGGGCGGTGCCCGTGCATAAGTCCAAGGCGAAGGCGGCCGAGACGCGTCGCGGCCTGTTGTACTCGCTGCCGGACTGGTTGATGATCGTCGTCCTGTTCTTCGTGCCGATCGTGCTGTTGGTGGTGATGGCCTGCTCGCGTTGGAGCCTGCTGGGCGGCAACCGCGGCGTGAACTTCCCGGACAACTTCGTCAAGGTGTTCGAGAACAAGCTGTTCTGGCCCTCGATTTGGTTCACGTTGGAGTACACCGTGATTGTCACGGTCTTCCTGCTGGTCCTGGGCCTGGGCATGGCCATGATCGTGCAGGAGAGCTCGAAGTGGAACAACGTGCTGCGTACCTGCTTCCTGCTGCCGTCCGCGACGGGCCTGGCGTCCGCGTCCCTGCTGTTCTACGCCCTGTATTCCCCGCAGGTGGGCCCGGTCACGAAGATCCTGAGCTCGTTGGGCCTGATGCAGGAGGGCGGTTCGGTGCTGGCGACCGGCCAGTCGGCCCTGTGGGCCACGATCATCGTGATCGTGTGGCGTTTCTCGGGCTACTACATGCTGCTGATGATGATCGGCCTGCAGGCCATCTCGGGCGATTTGTACGAGGCGGCCCGCATGGACGGCGCCGGTTCCTGGCGTATCTTTCGCTCCATCACCCTGCCGCTGATGAAGCCGACCATCGTGATGTGCCTGGTCTACTGCGTGACCGGCTCGATCCTCGCCTTCGATCAGTTCTTCATTCTGACCAAGGGTGGTCCGAACAACTCCACCATGACCGTGGTGCAGCTCATCTACAACTTCGCCTTCGACTCCAAGAAGGATCTGGGTATGGCCGCAGCGCTCTCGCTGATCGTGCTGGTGGCCCTGGTCATCATCAACTCCATCCAGATGCGCGGCATGCGCGACAACACCAAGTGAGAAAGGGGAGGTAACACATTATGACTACCCCATTGTGGAAGCGCGTCATCGCTCGAATCCTTGAGGCTCTGCTCGCCATCATCTTCATCAGCCCGCTGGTCTGGGTCATCATCTGCTCGTTCAGCCCGCAGGCCGGTTCGGCCCAGTCCAAGGGCTGGGGCGTGGCCAACTACCTGACCCTGTTCGGTTATCAGGAAGGTCTGCCCAAGTACCTGTTCAACTCGGTAATCGTGACCCTGGTCGCGGTCGTGTTCTCCGTGGTCGTCTGCACGCTGGCCGGCTACTCGTTCTCCCGCTTCGACTACCCGGGCCGCAACCTCGGCTTCATGGTCACCCTGTCCATCCTGATGGTGCCGTATGCCTCGCTGCTGATCCCGCTGATGGTCTGGTACAAGGACATCGGCCTGAACGACAGCCTGCTGGGCGTCGGCCTAGTCATCACCCTGTTCCAGCTGCCTATGAGCACGTTCATCATGCGTAACGCATTTGACGCGATCCCGAAGGACATGGAAGAGGCCGCCATGGTCGACGGCTGCAACAGCCTCCAGGCCTTGTTCAAGATTCTGGTGCCTGTGGTCAAGCCTTCGATGGTTACGGTTGGCCTGCTCGCCTTCCTCGAGGCATGGAACAACTTCATGATTCCGCTGTACTTGAGCTCTTCGTCCAAGGCCACCCTGCCGCTGGCGATGGTGAACATGCGTCAGCAGACCATGGGTGTTATCGACTACGGTGCCACCGAGGCCGGCGTCGTGATCCTGCTGATCCCCTGCGCCATCCTGTTCCTTGCCTTGCAGAAGTACTATGTCAAGGGATTCATGGCTGGCGCTGTGAAGGGATGATCGTGAACGTTACAATCACTTCCCCGTTCTGGAAGCGGCGTCGCGACCAGATCGTCGAATCCGTCATCCCCTACCAGTGGGGCGTGATGAACGACGAGATCGACACCACGGTGCCCGACGACCCAGCTGGCAACCAGCTGGCTGACAACAAGAGCCACGCGGTCGCCAACCTGAAGGTCGCCGCCGGCGAACTGAATGACGAATTCCATGGCATGGTCTTCCAGGATTCCGACGTCTACAAGTGGCTGGAGGAGGCCGCCTACGCGCTGGCCTACCACCCGGACCCCGAACTCAAGGCCCTGTGCGACCGCACGGTCGATCTCATCGCCCGTGCCCAGCAGCCGGACGGCTACTTGGACACCCCGTACCAGATCAAGTCCGGTGTGTGGGCCGACCGCCCGCGCTTCAGCCTGATTCAGCAGAGCCACGAGATGTACGTGATGGGTCACTACATCGAGGCCGCCGTCGCCTACCATCAGGTGACCGGCAACGAGCAGGCCATCGACGTCGCCAAGAAGATGGCCGACTGCCTGGATGCTAACTTCGGTCCCGAAGAAGGCAAGATCCACGGTGCCGACGGTCACCCGGAAATCGAACTCGCCCTCGCCAAACTGTATGAGGAGACCGGCGAGAAGCGTTACCTGACGCTTTCCCAGTACCTCATCGACGTGCGCGGTCAGGATCCGCAGTTCTACGCCAAGCAGCTCAAGGCGCTGAACGGCGACAACATCTTCCATGATCTCGGCTTCTACAAGCCCACCTACTTCCAAGCTGCCGAGCCCGTACGCGACCAGCAGACCGCGGACGGCCACGCCGTGCGCGTCGGTTACCTGTGCACCGGCGTGGCTCACGTGGGCCGACTACTCGGCGATCAGGGGCTGATCGACACTGCCAAGCGTTTCTGGAAGAACATCGTCACCCGTCGCATGTATGTCACCGGTGCGATCGGCTCCACCCATGTGGGCGAATCGTTCACCTATGATTACGACCTGCCGAACGACACGATGTACGGCGAGACCTGTGCTTCCGTGGCCATGAGCATGTTCGCCCAGCAGATGCTCGACCTCGAGCCCAAGGGCGAATACGCCGATGTGCTGGAGAAGGAACTGTTCAATGGTTCCATCGCTGGCATCTCGCTTGACGGCAAGCAGTACTACTACGTCAACGCACTGGAGACTACTCCCGACGGACTGGACAACCCGGATCGTCACCACGTGCTCTCCCACCGTGTCGACTGGTTCGGCTGCGCATGCTGCCCGGCCAACATCGCCCGACTCATCGCTTCAGTGGACCGTTACATCTACACCGAGCGCGACGGCGGCAAGACCGTGCTGAGCCACCAGTTCATCGCCAACAAGGCCGATTTTGCTTCCGGCCTTACGGTCGAACAGCGTTCGGACTTCCCGTGGAACAGTCACGTGGAATACACGGTGAGCCTGCCCGCCAGCGCTGCGGATAGCTCGGTCCGGTTCGGACTGCGCATCCCCGGTTGGTCGCAGGGCTCCTACACGCTGACCGTGAACGGCAAGCCCGCAGTGGGTTCACTGGAAGACGGCTTCGTATACCTTGTGGTCAACGCGGGCGATACGTTGGAGCTTGCGCTGGAGCTTGATATGTCCGTCAAGTTCGTGCGTGCCAACTCCCGCGTGCGTTCCGACGCCGGCCAGGTGGCCGTTATGCGTGGCCCGCTGGTTTACTGCGCCGAGCAGGCCGATAACCCCGGCGATCTGTGGAACTATCGTCTGGCCGACGGCGTCACCGGTGCGGATGCTGCTGTGGCTTTCCAGGCCGACTTGCTGGGTGGCGTCGATACCGTTGATTTGCCGGCAGTGCGCGAGCACGCCGACGAGGATGACGCGCCGCTGTACGTGGATGCCGACGAACCGCGTGCGGGCGAGCCCGCGACGCTGCGCTTGGTGCCGTACTACTCGTGGGCCAACCGCGAGATAGGCGAGATGCGTGTCTTCCAGCGTCGATAAATATTGGCGATATGCCGGTCTGCGCGCAACTGGCCGGCAAAAAACTTATGCCGTCATCGTCTGCAATAAGTCGATGACGGCATGGGCCGGATGTCAGTATCGATCGGAGCCGAAAACACATCCGGGGAATGAGGTCTCCTGTACGGGGTAATACCCGTGCAGGAGATTTTAATTGGCGCTATTGCTGTTTTTGTGGGTGTGGGTTCGTCGTTGAGTTGTTGTGGGAGTAAGTGAAGAGCGCTTTTTGGGTAGGATGTTCATCGA